>Ga0154020_10002501_pt1 | contig 22399 bp, 19 predicted proteins | sample Klosneuvirus_201_FD_109709 | JGI IMG/M metagenome (GOLD analysis project Ga0154020, IMG submission 109709) | Active sludge microbial communities from wastewater, Klosterneuburg, Austria - Klosneuvirus_20160825_MG | ecosystem: Engineered > WWTP > Aerobic digester > Activated sludge | place...
ACGCCTGCTTCAGCGGCGATGGCCGCAGCGGTCAGCGGGTTGTCGCCGGTGATCATGATTGTCTTAATGCCCATCCGTCGCAGTTCACCAAAGCGTTCTTTGATCCCGCCCTTGACGATGTCCTTCAAATAGATCGTTCCCAGCGCGCGTTTGCCGTCAGCGACGACAAGCGGAGTGCCGCCTCGTTTGGAGATATCCTCGACCGTGCGACGCACTTCAGCGGGAAGTTCTCCGCCGCTCTCACGCACGAAGTTTTCAATGGCATCGGTCGCTCCCTTTCGAACGCGACGGCCATCCAGATCCACTCCGCTGATCCGCGTCTGTGCCGAGAACGGGATAAATGATGCGTGCAATTCGCTGACGTTTCGACCTCGCAGGCCATATTTGTCTTTCGCGAGCACGACGATGCTTCGTCCTTCCGGAGTTTCATCCGCAAGCGAAGCCAACTGAGCCGCATCAGCCAGCGCAGCGATGTCGATGCCTGAGGCAGGAATCAATTCCACAGCCTGGCGATTGCCCAGCGTGATTGTACCGGTCTTGTCGAGCAGCAGCACATCGACGTCGCCAGCGGCTTCGACCGCTCGGCCGGAAGTCGCAATCACGTTCGCCTGAATCATCCGATCCATCCCCGCAATACCAATTGCAGACAACAGTCCACCGATCGTGGTTGGAATCAGACAGACAAGGAGCGCAACGAGCACCGTCACGGTGACAGGCGACCCCTGTCCGGCGGCCGTCACGCTGTAGATTGAGAACGGCATCAGTGTCACGCAGACGATCAGAAAGATCATCGTCATCGCAGCCAGCAGAATGTCGAGCGCGATTTCATTGGGAGTCTTTTGACGTTTGGCACCTTCGATTAGAGAAATCATGCGATCGAGAAATGTTTCACCAGGATTGGCCGTGACTCGCACAATCAGCCAGTCCGAAAGCACGACCGTACCACCTGTCACGCTGCTGCGGTCGCCGCCGCTCTCGCGGATGACAGGAGCACTTTCGCCAGTGATGGCACTTTCGTTGACCGACGCAACGCCTTCGATGACTTCTCCGTCGGTCGGTATCATGTCACCTGCCTCGACAATCACCACGTCATCCTTCCGCAAAAGAGACGCTCCGATCGTTTGCCATTGGGCTCCGTGTCGAGGTTCGCTCAATTTCTTTGCAGTGACGTCCCGACGAGACGCTCTCAACGAATCAGCCTGGGCCTTTCCGCGTCCTTCGGCCATCGCCTCAGCGAAATTCGCAAACAAGACAGTGAACCACAGCCACGCGGACACTCCGAAAATAAACGCTGGCGATTCGCTGCTGCCAGTCGAGATCGCGTGAATGCCCAGTCCCGTTGTGAGTACGCTTCCGATGAAAACGGTGAACATCACCGGATTTCGAAGCTGACGCACCGGGTTGAGTTTCGTGAATGAACCGACCATCGCCTGTTTCACGATATGCGGGTCGAACAGTGATCGAGCTTTACTAGTCATAATATTACCTCGCTATCATTTGTAAGTGTTCAACGATTGGTCCCAGCGCCAGAGCGGGAACAAAAGTCAGTGCCCCGACAAGCACTACGGCTCCGACCAGCAGCACAACGAACAATGTGTTGTGCGTTGGCAAAGTCCCCGCGCCCGGAGGCGTGTACTTCTTGCGAGCCAGCGAGCCGGCAAGCGCCAGCACCGGAATCATCAGCCAAAAACGTGACACCCACATCGCGATACCGAGGGCCGAGTTGTAAAACGGCTCGTTCGCGGTCAGGCCTGCAAACGCACTGCCGTTATTGTTGCCGGCCGACGTGAACGCATACAGTACCTCCGAATAACCGTGAGCCCCTGGGTTGTTCAGATTCCCTTTGACATCTGTACCGGAGATATAATCCAGTCCCGGTCCAACGACGGCCACCGCAGTTCCGATCAATACGACGAGCGGCGGAATCAGAATCACCAGCGAGGCCATCTTCATTTCATAGGCTTCGATTTTCTTACCGAGGTATTCTGGTGTGCGACCCACCATCAGGCCCGCGACGAATACCGCTACGATCGCGAACATCAGCATCCCGTAAAGTCCCGAGCCAACACCGCCAAACACGACCTCGCCAAGTTGCATGAGCCACATCGGCACCAGACCACCCAGCGGCGTGTAGGAATCGTGCATCGAATTCACGCTCCCGTTCGATGCGGCAGTCGTTGTCGCCACCCAGATACCCGAACTCACGATGCCGAACCGAAGTTCCTTGCCCTCCATGTTGCCTCCCGACTGCGAATCGCTGGCAACCTGATCGACCCCCAAGTTGAATTGCGACGGCACTCCGGATTGCTCCGCAGCGACGACTCCTATCACCAGCGGTACAAAGATCACCAACATCGCAATGAGCATCGCCCAACCTTGGCGACGATCGCCGACCATGTCGCCGAACGTCCAGCACAGGGCTCCTGGAATGACCAGAATGGACAACATCTGCAGGAAGTTCGTCAGCGGCGTCGGGTTTTCATACGGATGCGCCGAGTTCACGTTGAAGTAGCCACCGCCATTCGTGCCAAGTTGCTTGATCGCGATCTGCGACGCGGCTGGCCCCATCGGCAGCAGTTGTTCCGTAATCTCCTTCTTTTGAGTGATCGCATTTCCCTCCGCATCGACTGACGGTGTACCGTCCGCACCGATCACGGGTTCGTTAATACTGACCGACTGCAGCAATGCGACTGATTGATACGGCTGAAAGTTCTGCACGACCCCTTGAGACACAAGCACGAGTGCCAGAAGAGTGGAAAGGGGCAGCAGGACGTACACTGTCGAACGCGTCAAGTCGACCCAGAAGTTTCCGATCGTGTCGACGCTGCGTCGCGTGAAGCCACGAATCATGGCAATCAACACGGCGATCCCGGTCGCGGCTGAAACGAAGTTCTGCACCCCGAGGGCCAGCATCTGCGACACGTAGCTCATGGAGATTTCGCCACCGTATCCCTGCCAGTTGGTGTTGGTCGCGAAGCTCACTGCCGTGTTGAATGCTGAGTCGGGCGTATGCGCCGGGAATGCCTGTGGGTTCAGCGGCAACCGATCCTGCAGCCTCAGGATCAGATACACGAACGCAAAGCCAAGGAAATTAAACAGCATAGCCGCGACGGCATAGCTCTTCCATGACATCTCACTTTTCGGATCGACACCAGCCAAACGATACATGCCTCGTTCGACCGGTCCTAACACACGATCAAGTCCACAAGGCTGGCCCTGAAACACGCGGGACATAAACCATCCGAGCGGTTTCACGGTCGCCAGGAGGACGCCCACAAACATACAAATTTGAATCCAGTTATTGGCGGTCATGCGAACCACTCCGGTTTTAACAGGGCTATAGACAAGTACGCCAGCAACGCAATCGCTGCCAACAACCCAATCAGTTCAGGTCCGTTCATCGTCCGCCCCCTTGCAGCCGATCGCAGAGCACGATCAGACCCGACGTTAAAGCACACATGCCGGCAGTCATTCCGAGTATCACGAAATCACTCATGTCAAACACTCCACTATGCGGTTACCCACGAAACCCGCGGGCCTTGAGTTCCATGCCTCGAATGATAGCCATCGTCATATCAATTAGGTGTCAAAACCAGGCCGAATCGCATCAAGACTTTGTCAAGATCCAACAGAGTTCACGTTAAAAAAGCCACCGCCATTTGTTCCGCGCTGTTTAATTGCAATCTGTGAAGCCGCAGGACCGATCGCAATCGTTTGAGTTCCGACGGCCGCGCCATCAGCATCGACACTCGGTTCAAGCAGGCTCGCATCGCGATAGGTTCCGAAACTCTGCACGACGCCCTGTGACACGAGAGCAATAGCGAGCAGTAGCGAAAGAGGCAACAGGATATAGATCGTTCCTCGAATCAGATCGACCCAGAAGTTTCCAATCCCATCAGACTTGTCCCGAGTGAATCCTCGGATCATCGCAACCAGAACCGCCATGCCAGCAGCCGCCGAAACAAAGTTCTGCACTGTCAACGCCAGCATCTGTGTGAGGTAACTCATCGTCGACTCGCCACCGTAACCTTGCCAATTGGTATTTGTTGCAAAAGTCACTGCAGTGTTGAATGACGAGTCCGCAGTCACTGATTCAAGATGCTGAGGATTCAACATCTCCGGTTTCAACAACGCCATCGCCAGGTAAGCGACCAATCCGATGCAAATCAACAACGCAAAACCCGTTATCCCGACCATGTCAGTCCTCCACTCGCAAGCTGTGAAAGAATCGAACAAGTCCCAGTGAGCAGCCAAAGAAGACGGCCGCTGACAGAATCCAGATGACGTCCATAGTTGATTCCCTTTCGAACAACGAATTGTTGTGCCGAGGTAATTGAATCACATATCGCATCAAAAGAGTGTTAAGACTTCGGTCGTGGATATCAAGACTTTGTAAAGATGCGTCGTTGCTGCGGGTCTGACAGGACAAGAATCACTACCGCCGATGATCAAGGCTGCGGCGCAACGGATTCAGGACGTTGTGTACCTGAACAATGCATGTGTAAATGCAGCAACCTCAGTCCGCGGCAAATTCGCTTTGTCGTCTCAGCGAAACATCTATCGCCAGCGCGCGTCGGTCGGCCAAACCCAGGCGTCCAACGCGGTTGGCGCACTGCGGTGGTGTGCGCCACCGACGCACGCAAGACACCAATCAAACTTCATCACTGGGAGGATCAGACGCGTGTCGAATCAAAAAGAGTCGGACTGGCCGTTCGTAGCGAAGCAGGACAATGTTTCGCGACCCGTTGGTGCCTAAAACAATGTCGGGACGACAGGAGGGCTTTTAAACTTTTTCTGGCCAGGAAACGGGGCCGGGAAGCGGCGAACGCTGAATGACTGAAGCCCCGTCCAGATTGAGGTCCTTAGTCGTCGATTCCCATAGATTTCAGCACGTCCGCTGGATCAATACCGCGGCTCATCATGTCAGCTACCAACGCCCTTCGCCATTTTGAATTGAGCATGGGCGCCCCCTCTGCTGATTCGCCAGGTCGCAGCATCCGGGAGAACGGAGAGCCGAACGACACCAGTGTCTTGCCATCTTCTGCGGGCCGGATGACAGCATTCATGTGCTTCAACGGCTTGTCGATTTCGGATCGCCATGCGTTGATCAGGCTCGACTTGATGTGCACGAACGACGTCCCGCCCATCGGGCCAGTGCCTGACTTCGGCATGTTGGCCTTGCCTATCGTAGAGAGCGTCTCTGAATAGGCCCCGGCTGCAAGATCGGGAATGGCGACGAGATCCTCGGCGCGGAGGTCGTCGTCGAATTGGCTCGCGACGCCCACTCCGACTTCAAGGTACTCGCTAGGGTACTTGTGGAACAGGCCGCCCATTAGATTGACGGCGTCGGCCTTGGCCTTCTCCGTCGAAACCGTTGAGTCGTCATCGGTGATCCAATGAACTGGCTGGCCATTACTGCGAAGGCCATCGACCATCACCCCGCCAAAGACGCAGACTTCGACCAGCTTGTTAAGCGTGTCGGCCTTCCAGGCGTGATGTCGCAGCGGAAGCTTGTCCTTGGGGAAGGCGTAGCCTTTCTCCACCCCGACGCAGACCAGCACGCCCTTCAACTGACGTGCCGCATCGAAAAAGCCCCACAAGGCGTTGATCCGCAACGCATCATTCAATGCCTTGAAGGACATCCGCCGCCCGTCTGCGAGGTGGTTCTTCCGTACTGAGATCCGAAGCGGCTCCCATTCGGCGACCGCTTTGTAGGTGGTGACGAGAAAGGACAGAACACGGAACTCGGGCAGAGCGTGTTCACCGGAGTGATCGCAAGCGAGAACGAGAGGCGAGCCATCGTTGAGGTCGGGGTAGACGATGCGATCGGGATGCTCGATCTCGGCAAACTTCTCATTCAGCGGGGCATCGGGCCAGCGTTTCCAGTTCGACATGACACGGTTCCTTTATCCGCACTGGACACGGACGGCACCGAAGTGGTTCGGCAGCTGCCGGACTTGAACTCGGCAACATTCGTCTCGAGCAAGACTTGCTGCAAATGGCCCTTGCGGCGATGCCGAGCCAGCGATCTGTTTGAACCCAAATGAATTACTTAGACTAGAGTAAAGCCGGTTCGCAGCATTGGAGCTGAGAACCGGTTTTGTTCCAAAATCGGGGTGACAAGACGGCTATTGAACATTTTGTGGTAGGGATCGGGGCACTGGCGTTTCAGGTATCCATCGGTGACATTGCATTCATCATGGCTCTCATTCCTCTCACCGGAATCCCAACCGGGACCACGGGTGGCGACTTCGGTAGCGACTGGGAAAAGGTCATCATTAAAATCGAATCGTGAAGCTCGTAGAGAAAATGGGCTGATCGTGTCGCCAGGTTGAAAGCCCGAACCCGTCTGCTGCCCTGCATGTCCTTCTGTGTTCGGAAGGTCAAAAAGGCTGGAGTTAAATATGTTTCAAGATGATCTAAAGACGGCGGACCAAACGGAGAAATACCACCGTTGGTACAGTCAGATGGCCGACGCCGTGAGTGCTGCCCTGAACTCATATCTCTGGGTTCTCGGGCACGTGAACGAGCGGTTAAAGGCCACGGGAAAGGACACTCACTTGGCCGCCGCTCTGCTGCTGGTGGAGTACGCGGACCCGATTGACGAGGTGGCGATACTAGCGCGGGAAGGATCGGCGAGAAACTGCGTCCCACTGATTCGCACCGGCTTCGAGCTGCAGCTCAATCTGATGTACATGCTTCAACAAGTCGAAACTTTCGAGAACCGCTGCCTGGCATACGAATTCTTTCACTGGGTGAAGCAGATGAAAGTCGCCCAAAAGTGCGATCCAAGTTCTCAAACTGGAAAACAGGTTCGCAGCCAGACTAAGGGGTTACTGCTGGCCGACGCCTTCGACCACCCGAGCCGGGACATTTCTGCCGAAATCGCCGCCTTGCAACAAATGATGGAACACGCGCGTTTCTCAGCCGTGAAAGTCGAGTACGATCGTTCAAAGCCGACGCACTGGTATGGGATGTGGGGCGGCCCCGGAAACATCGAGCGGCTAGCGGACGAACTGGGTCGCTGCGGCCATTACGAGGTCATGTACAGATACTGGTCCGGCAATGCCCACGGCGAGAGCGCCCTACAACGCATCGACAAGGACAACATGGAAATGCAGCCGGTCCGCTGTCCCCGAGGGTTGCCGAATGCCTGCCGGAACGCCTGTAACCTTGCCACTGAATTGGCGGTGTTCTTGGTCGATCGGTTCGTCCCGCCACTCAGGGACGAACTGGCGGTGCGCTATCTGGCCAACGTCAAGCCGGGCTTGGAGTTCATAGAGTCTGTGAATGGGCTCGACGGATAGCATGACTGCCGCTTCCAGGCAATGCCACTGCAAAATAATCGGGTTGACATGATTTGAACTACCTTGAATACTCAATTTGCGTTGTGCAGATTCCCATTCAGCTTCGATGCAGAATCTGTCATCGCAATTCTTCGTTGCGTCGGTCGCCCAGACCGAGGTATCTTGTCAGCGGGCGGCGATCGTATCACAGAGACGTCAGATGCTCTCGAAGTTGCAATGGGTTTGTAAATTCCAATGTGTCGCTCAATGGTGAAAATACTCAGGCGACGTTTTACGTCCATCGCTCTTTTGAAACGCTCAAAGAATCGAAAACCAGTGATTCATCCGTCGTCGGTGCGTCTACCCGTGTCACGCAGTTTCACAAACCAACCGATGACCCTGGTCAGTGCGTTTTCGATTGGCGGTAAGTCTGGCGTGATGCGAAATCTGGCGGACAGGTCCTGCCAGTCGTTCAGCCACGTGTTGTGATCTGTGTAGCGCTCGTCAGGGTTGAGTGCCAAACCGCGGACGACCAGTGCGTCGAGTCGGTCGCGTAATGACCGGGGTAACTTCTGGCAGGACTTCGAAATCTGACTGGGTGGAACCAGGGTGTCTGCGGCTCGCGCAATGAACTTCGGTCGTCCGGCTTTGCCTCCCAGTCCACCGTACGGCAATTGCAACGTCAGCAGTTCAAAGAACAACACAGAGACCGAAAACTGGTCACAGGCCAGACTGGCTGGTGTTTCGCCGTTCTGAAGTTCCGGTGCGGCATAGCAGCGGTGATGACCGTTGCCGTCGCTGCGGCGAGTGGTCCAGTCCGTCGTCCACGAACTGCCAAAATCGATCACTTGCAAGCGGCTCGAATGAGACGTCACGAGGACGTTCGCAGGCTGCAGGTCGCCGTGGGCCACCTGCAAACGACGACGGAGATGACAGACCGAATTGGCAAGCTCATTCATCAGCCGCAGCGCCTGTCCTGGATCGACCGCTGGTCGCCGACCTTCTCGAATGTTCTGCAGATAGTCGGCCAGACTGATGCCTTCCACCCACGTCAGCGCGATATCAATTTGATCACGCTTCCGTTGCCGTTCCACGACGCGGGGAAAGGCATCGCTCTTGAGCCGGCTCAGCACTCGCAGAAGCTGCTCAGTCGACTTGCCGACGGGCAGGGACTGGACCAGAGAAAAGTTGCCGCCTGGACCGGCCAAACGGTCAAAGGCGAGGTACGATTCGCAGAACGGACTGCCGACTCGTTCGAGCAAAAAGTAGTCTCTGCGGCGGATGCGACGGCACTCCAGATACGCGCGGTTGTGGCCTCGGACGTTCACCGTCCGTTCACGATTTTCGGAATGTTCAACGGGCTCAGCCATGTCGTTTTTGTCGCTTCGTGCTGGCCACCGTGGATCGGGGATCCGCAAAGTGAAGTCTCATGTGTAGCATAACTGCATACGGACACAAAACACTTGTTGTCAAAAACGACCGTAACTCGTGATGCTGCTTCACTCGTTGCGGCTGGCACTTTGGCTGGCAATGGCGTACCCATCTGATTTCGAGATCGTTACGATGCGGGCTTGTAGCCGAAGACTTACGCCGTTCCCCCAAGGCATCAAAACGATCAACAACACTGGAAGAATCTTATGCGCGTCAGAACAGGAGATAGCGTCTACTTCGTTTCAGATCCTCGAAGAGTCGGAGTCGTTGTAAGTAGCGATGGTGGCTCAGTCACGCTGCGGCTCCCCAGTGAAGGCAGCAAGCGAGAGGTGGCCTTCCGCAAAGACGTCCATCCGCTCGCCGAGGCCATGTATGAATCTCGCGCAAATGGCACCAGGTTTCGCAACGGAATCAGTCTAATCGGCGGCTCGACTCTTGCTGAGTTGGTTGGCCTGTTTGGATACCCGAACCAGCGGATTAGGAAGGACTCATTGGACGGGATTTGTAGGCAACTTGGTCGTGCCGGACTCTACATCACCGCCGAAACGGATCAATGGGGGCGTGACGAAAAATTTATCCTGACGGTGGCGGAGACAGAACCGGAAGTCACAGAAGACGACACCATCCAGGCGAACTCTATTGAACCGTCCCCAATCGCAATCCCAGACCCGTTTTGGCCGGCGGCGTTGGGACTCGCAGCGAACCTGGAAATCACTTTTCTCCTGGGCGCTTTGCGGCGACGAAGCCTTGCTCTGTTTGTTGCACCTACCTGGGGATCGGGAAATGGAAAAATGGTTGCAGGTTACGTGGGAGGGAATCGTCAGTTGGGCGTTTCATAGTGCGCAGCGCTTTCATTTTTCATTGTCGGGCGACAACACTCAGCCAACTATCTGCCGCGGAACCTCGGAGTTGTTGCATTCTTTTCTCAAGGTCTCAATTCTTAGCTCGGAAACGCCACAACTTTCGACACAGAATCACAGCCTCAATCTTGTCACTCTTCAGAAGGAGTCGGATGTTCCGGTCGGCTTTGAGAATGTAAAGGCAAACTGGCCCGGCTTAGTCTTCGAGTTTGAGCCGAAACCTCCAATTTCTGGCGGCAACAGCAGTTCTAGCGACAAATTTGTTGAGGTTTCAGCCGACGAGATAGCTCTTGTCGAGTGTCTGCTGCTGGCGTCAGGGATAAAGAGAGAGCAACGGGGGCGATTATGTCCGCTCAAGACACTAATTTGGGCTCGCTCTGCAAACCCGCAAATCCTTTCGCGCTCAGCTTCAGCAATGGGTGCCTTCTTCAGTGACGAGAAAGCTTCAAAATTCAAGGGGAGCAATGAAAGTGGTAAAGCTTTGGCGTTAAAGGCAGATGTGGCACGTTGGATTCGGCAAACCGACCCAAATGCAAAACGTTACTTCGAGTCTACGTTGCAAACGAAGGCGAGCGGCGCAGAAAAGGGGATTGACCTGCATGTTGAGGGTCACGGTCAATTTGAAGTCGAGACCATGAATGGCTCTGGGCCAATCGAGGCATTTTATCATCAGAAAGTGTTTTCACGACTATCAGGGCAAGACGAATCATTTCGTCTCGTCGTGCCCAATGATGCAGTTTTGTGGGCTGGCGTGTATTTGGCAGACATAGCACATCACTTGCGAAATCGGGGGAAAGTGCTCATCCCAAGCGCTGATGGCGCTTACCTTGAAATAGAAGCGCGTGCCCTCTTGAACCAATCGAGTCTCGAGATTCCGTGGGATGAGTTACGGCCGAATACTGACACGAACTTTTCTACCAGTAGCGAATCTGCGATTGACACCCAAATTCGGCTTTCCGACGTCGCAGGCTACAAGGATGTGCGAGACAGAATCGACGAACTTGTCATTTGGCCTGAGCAGCATCAAAGTCAAATGAGTCGACCATCCAGAACTTCGGGGATTTTGCTTTTTGGTCCCCCCGGTTGCGGCAAGTCGCGGCTAGCTCGTGCAATTGCCGGAGAACTCGAACAAGAGGTTCGATTGTTGAGTCCGTCGGACTTACGCGGTGCCTATGTCGGCTGGGGCCAAATCTTGATTAAGGAACAGTTTAATTGGGTTGCTGCGGGGGCAAATCGAATGTTGGTTTTCGACGAGTTGGATGCGATTGCACGCTCACGCCGTGGCGGGGACCGTGGTTGGATGATAAGCGACGAGATGGCGGACGTGAATGAGCTTTTAGTACAACTGGATCGTGTTACTCGCCTCGGACGGATCATCGTAGGGACGACGAACTACATTGATTCTTTGGATGACGCCGTTGTTCGCAGCGGGCGATTTGGTCGCTTCATTCCGGTCGGCCCGCCGGATGTTGACGAGTCAGTTGCGATTTTAGTGTACTACCTCGAGCAAATACGGTCGAGCGCCGCGCAGCAAGAGTGCCCACCAGTGGAAATCCCATCGACTGAACAAATCAGGTCGCTGATAGCGCCATTGATTGAGAAAAACCAGGGAGACAACTGTCACTTCTGTGGTGCGGATCTTGAAGAAGCGGTAAACCAAACTTACTCGCGATGCTTGCGGCGAGCGCTGGAAAGTCAAGGCAGGGACTCGGGAAAACTGCCATCCGTGAAATTGACTGACGATGACCTCGCAGAGTTTTTCCGATCGGTCTCGCGATCGGTGAGTGTTGAGGCGATGGAGCAGTTCAAACTTGACATCAATCGCTATTGCGGCGGCAGAGATATTGGGAAACTCACCGACTAAGTGGTATCGGACCCACAACAATGAACCAAAGGGATGCTTGATGACATTGAGAGCACTTAGTGATAAACTGAGGTCACGTTCGTGAGATCGTCGGTCACCGACCCGTGACAAAAGCTCAACGCAGATGGTGTGATGGTCACAACATGGTTCCGCTATTCTCAATGCAAGATCAGAAAAAACTTTAGCAGAGGTGAATCGTGGATAAAGCATGGAGCGAACTTGAGGCAGTTGAGATTCATCCTGATCGAGTCAGTGGTGCATGGGTTTTTCGTGGCACCCGTGTTCCCGTGGCAGCGCTTTTTGAAAACCTTCGTGACGGCGCAACGGTCGATCAGTTTCTGGAATGGTTTCCAGGAGTCAATCGGACGGACGTTGAGGCGGTCCTCAATCATGAAGTCGCGCTGCTCACATCGACGGACGCGGCATGAAAGTCTTATTTGACCAGGGAACTCCTGTCCCTTTGCGACGGCATTTTCCTGAGCACACGGTAACGACAGCGTTTGAAGAGGGATGGTCAGAGTTGTCAAATGGACAGCTTCTCGATGCCGCCGAACGGGCAGGATTTGAATTGCTCGCCACAACTGATGGCAATTTGCAGTACCAGCAAAACCTGAAGGAACGGCGGATCGCGATTGTTGTGCTACGGTCAACATCATGGCCACGAATTCAAAAGTCAGTCTATGCGATTCAGCTTGCCGTCGGTCGAGCATCAAACGGTATCTATGAAGAAGTCGATATTCCTTTCGTTGACTGACATTCTGGCAATATGTCGATAGACGGGAAGCGTGTGCGGCGCATAAATGACGCGAGGAACCTGATATGGTGACTGGATGCCACGAACAAAGCGAATCTGTCCCGCCGGTGAAGTGTTTCATGTGCTCAATCTAGCGGTGGCTCGATTGACGATTTTTGAAAAGCCGGAAGACTACTCGGCCTTCATGCGAGTGCTCGACGAAACATGACAAATCGTTCCGCTTCCGATTTACGCGATGGTGGCGATGCCGAATCACTGGCATTTCGTGGTACGACCTGAAACCTCGGATCAGGTCAGCGAATTCTTCCGTCGGCTGACGGTGATGCACACAATGCGTTGGCATGCTCACTACAAGACAGGTGGGACCGGTCATCTGTACCAGGGACGTTTCAAGTCATTTCCAATTCAGAACGACGACCATCTGTTGACTGTGATGCGGTATGTCGAGCGGAATCCGGTTCGCGCAAACTTCGCTGAACTTGCGGAAGACTGGGAGTGGAGTTCGGCTCATATTCGCCGTCGCTCGCCAGCAGAGCGTCACTGGCGGGCAATCCCGGACGATCCGCCCTTGCCTCGAAACTGGCGATCGTGGGTTAATAAGGCGGAGACGGAAGGCGAATTGAAGGTTGTTCGCAATAGCGTCAAACGCGGTCTTCCATTCGGAGACCACAATTGGACCAAAAGCAGTGCAGTCCGGCTCGGGCTCGAAAGCAAAACTCGCCCACGCGGAAGACCAAAGAATGAGTCCTGACCCCTTTTTGTCCCTTCCCTTTTTGTCCCTTCCCTTTTTGTCTCTTCCTTTTTGTCCCTTCCTTTTTGTCCCTTCCTTTTTGTCCCTTTTTGTCCTCGGTTTATCCCGGCACACCCTGACACCTTTATGCGTTTCTCTGACGCTGCGGCGGATCGCCATCAGTTCAGACCCGCCCTGCGGAGAATTCACGTGATCGACCCAGCCCGGATGCAGAGCGCTCCACTGGTCCGTCCTTTTCCGACGCTACTTGCTTATTCCGACAGGAAAGGCGCTCTCGGTTAGCCCACTTCCCGAACTCATAATGCACAGCTGTCAACGTTTCAATTCCCTCTATTGCGATTTCTGTCGGAACTGAATGCTCCGACGGGGTTTACAATCTTTGAAAAGTCGGCAAGATCTTGTCAGATTCACCGCCCACCCCGCAATTTGCATACGCCTGTTCTGTCAGACTGGACGTTCGATGAACGCAGACGATTAGGATTCTGAACTGCCCAAGCTGATCCAACGCGCGCGTGGCGGCGATGACGCTGCGCTCGGGCAGATTCTGGAAGGACATCGTGACTGGCTCAGAATTGCAGCGGAGAGAGAACTTGATGACAATATGGCCGCCAGAATCGATGCCTCGGACATCGTACAGCAGACGTTTCTGTCGGCCTGTAATCGGATCAATCAATTTAATGGCAGAACAAGCGGTGAGTTTATTGCCTGGATCACCAAAATTCAGGAACACAATATTCAGGACGCCGTACGTCAACACGTCGCTGCCCGTAAGCGGAGTGCCTCGCGAGAACAAGGCCAGACCGATCCTGGGGAAGTTGCCGACAGCGGGGTTTCCACACCAAGCCAACGGGTCATGCGAGTTGAACAGGCGGCGGACCTCACATGGCGTTGGAGATCCTTCCTGAAGATCAGCGAGAAGCGGTCCGGCTGCGTCATCTGGAGGGCCGGTCATTGGCACAGTTGGCGGACCACTTCGGGCGTTCGAAGGATGCGGTCGCGTCTCTGCTGAAGCGCGGAATCGAAAACCTGAGGAACCAGATTCAGGATGACACGTGACAAGGTGATCATCGTCATCGACTAATACATGGGACGGACCAGATGAATGATTCCGAGAATCCGCAGTTCAACAGGCTGTTGGCCCGCTACCTTGAGAGCGTCGATTCCGGCGTTCCGCTCGACCGTGATCAGCTTATGGCCGAGCATCCAGAGCACGCTGACGCGCTGAGTCGGTATTTCGATAACGTCACGATCGTCGAACAGCTCGTCCAGCCTCGAAGACCGTCAATTGACGCGACAGTGACCCGCCTGCCAGCGAATACTCAGCCAACGAGGAATGACCAGACCGTTATTCGCGGAGGCGGCGATTCTGAAACTTCCGTCGTGCAGCAGAACCAGGCGGCCTCGACGGTCTCTTCATCTGGCAGCCGGCCGATCCCGAAGCAGTTCGGACGCTACAAGGTTGAATCCTGTCTGGGTCAGGGAGCGATGGGAGCCGTCTATCTCGCCCACGACACGCAACTGGATCGCCGCGTCGCTTTGAAAATCCCAAAGTTTACGGATGACTCCAACGGCGAACTGCTGAAGCGGTTTTACCGCGAAGCGCGTGCCGCCGCCACGCTGCGAAGTCCCAACATATGTCCGGTGTTTGACGTGGGCGAGATCGACGGGCAGCACTACATCACCATGGCGTTTATTGAGGGTCGACCGCTCAGAGATTTCACCAAGTCCAAAAAAACTCAACCCGAAAAGCAGATCGCTGTCATCATTCGCAAGCTGGCTCTGGCACTCGAAGAGGCGCATGAAATTGGCGTGATTCACCGCGACCTGAAGCCCGCCAACATCATGATGGATAAGAAGGGTGAACCCGTCGTCATGGATTTCGGCCTGGCTCGGCGCAGCAGTAGCAACAGCGGAACTGCCGATGACGTTTTGGTCACGCAGAGCGGAGCCATTATTGGTACTCCGGCTTATATGTCACCGGAACAGGTCGCTGGCGATCAGGCATTGATCGGGGCTCGCAGCGATATCTATTCACTGGGCATTATCCTGTACGAACTCATCACAGGGGAAATGCCGTTCCAGGGAAACCTGATGTCGCTGTTACAACAGATTGCTCTGAACAATCCTACGAAGCCCTCCGAACTGCGGAAGGAGGTCGATCCTCGCCTCGAAAGCATCTGCCTGAAGATGATTGCGGGGGATCAGTCGCAGCGTTATCAGTCGATGAAGGACGTCGCTGCCGACCTGGAGACCGTGCTGCGGAATCCCGCCAAGCGACAGAAGAAAGAACAAGCTGCGGCCACGACGGCAACGCCAACATCCCTTTCCACTGCGAATGATGAGTCAAATCCCATCCTGATCTCTGTGCCACAAATGACATCTGGCGCCGCCCAAATGCGCGAAAAGGAGAACGGACGGACGGGCAAAGGGAATCAACCAGCACCCGCCAAAGGAAAACAATTCAGGGCAGGTTCGTCAGGTCCACCAAAGATGTTTCTGGTCGTTGGCGGAATTGGCGGCGTTCTGCTTCTTCTGTTCGGCATTACCTTCCTGGTCCGCGTTGGCAAGTACGATGTGCAGATCACGCTGGATGATCCCGCAATCACGCTCAGCATTGATGGCGATGCCCTCAAAATCACGGATGATAAAGACATCTATAAACTTTCCGCAGGTGAGCACGAACTCAAACTGGAGAAAGAGAATTTCACAACCCACGTCGAAGACTTTACCGTGACCAAAGACGGCAAGACCGTTCTGAAGGTGGCTATTGTAAACGGGAAGTTGGATGGCTTACTCAACGGTGAGAAGCCCAAAACCGGTGTCCCACCTCAGAAGATCGTGAAAACATCGGAACCATTGCCCACGCAACCCACTGTCACGATACCAACGGTCGAAGGAGGCATCTACCCCGGTAATTTTGCACTCTCTTTTCCGGAGCGAGGCGGAAACTACGTAGAAATGTCTGGACTCGATTCAAATTTGATGAACGAGTTGCTTCGCGACAAGAAGAGGCATTTGACCATTGAATTTTGGTTGAAGCGTGATAGGCAAAAGATCAGTCCGCATGACCTCTTCGCCGGTTGGAGTGAAGACTCTGTGGTTGTCCGCTCTGGTGCGGGATCCGAATACATCGAAGGAGGTGAATGGGGTGGACGTGGTGCGCCGCCTGTCATTTTTTACGCCGCAACTGCGCCGACGCGTACGCTGAAGGACGAAGCGAACTGGATGCACGTCGCTGCGGTGCTGGACAACCCCAAGGAGTACTGGTTGTTTATTGATGGCAAACTCGTCGATCGAAAACCCGGCAAGTGGGGTTGGCCAGGCTCTAAGCTTCCATTTCGACTCATGGACAGAGCCGGAGGAATGATCGGCGAAACACGCATCTCCACCGTAGCTCGCTATGACAAAGATTTCACACCCGAGTTCGGCTTCAAGCCCGATGCGGATACTCTCGCCATATACCACTTTGATGAAGGCACCGGCGAGATCCTCAAAGACTCCTCCGGCAACGGGCACGATGGCAAGATCGTCGGGGCGAAGTGGGTGAATCCCGGTGGAATGGCGACAAGGACTTCAGTTCCACCGGCAGCCGTTGCACCATTCGACGAAGCACAGGCAAAGCAGCATCAGCAGGCGTGGGCGAAGCATCTCGGCGGGCCGGTCGAGTACGAGAACTCGATCGGCATGAAGTTTCGCCTTATTCCGCCCGGCGAGTTTTTGATGGGCAGCACGCCCGAGGAAATCGAAGCGGCACTGAAGTTGATTCCCTACCCAAACTGGCGAGAGCACATCGAGAGCGAAGGTCCACAGCACAAAGTGGTTCTTACAAAGCCGATCTATGTCGGAGTGACTGAAGTCACACAGGCTCAGTACGAGCAGGTGATGGGCACCAATCCATCGTCCTGCTCGGCCACGGGGATAGGTAAGGACGCGGTCGCCAACCTGGACACCGCCAATTTTCCGGTCGAAACCGTGAGTTGGAACGACGCGGTTGAGTTCTGCTCGAAACTGAGCAAGCAGGAGCAGCGGAAACCGTTCTACCTCCGTTCCGGTGAAACGGTGACGTTGCTGGAAGGGACCGGCTACCGACTGCCAACAGACGCGGAGTGGGAGTACGCCTGCCGGGCTGAAACCACCACGCGGACCTGGAGCGGCGATGATGACCGGGACCTGAATCAGGTCGCCTGGTCTAAAAGCAACGGCACCGGCCGCTCGCATGTCGTAGGCGAGTTAAAAGTCAATCCCTTCGGATTGTGGGACGTGCATGGGAACGTGTTCGAATGGGTGCAGGACGGCTGGGATCCGAAGTTCTCTGCGCAGTTCCAGGACAAAATCGCAATTGACTCATCCAGCCCATTTCCGGACCGCTCTCATCGGCCGTTCCGCGGCGGCGATTGGAACACATCCCCGCCCGAAACCCGTTCGTCGTATCGCCTCGCCCTTTCTTCTTCGGCCCGCGTCTACTACGTCGGTTTTCGTGTGGTGTTGGTTGTCGGGACGGTCTCTGCAATCGTTCCTGAACCTCAACCTGCACCTACGACGACACCCGACCGGGCCGTCTCGTTTGTGGAGTCGCTCGGCGGGAAAGTCATCCGCGACGACAACGCCCCCGATAAACCGGTGACTCGCATTGATCTGGCCGGCACGAAAGTGACGGACGCCGGGCTCAAGGAACTGGCCCCCTTCAACCACCTCAACCACCTCAACCACCTCAACCTGGAAGGCACGCAGGTGACGGACGCCGGGATCGAGGAGCTCCAGAAGGCGTTGCCCAAATGCCAAATCGTGAAGTGACCCGCCGCAGCGATGACCGTTCGCCGCAGGGACGCGAGTCCGTCCAACCAATTCCCTCTCGACTTGCGGTGCCATCACGATTGCGGATGACACCGCTGAGCCTGGCCGTTCAAACGGGCAATCGCCAAGGCGACTTGGCAAGTTTTCAACAAAGACAAACTGGTTCAACACTTGAAAGGCAGAAAAATATCAACAGCCGGTTGCCTGGAGCGATTTCAGGCTCAACTCGGTTCCACCCAAATCGAAAACGCCGGATAAAAATAATTTGCCTTTACGCGAAAACATGATCACGTCCCAAACTCATCGCTCAACTCCTCGGAGGAATTATGTCCCGACCCTTTTTCGTCTCAATCGCGTTGTGCGTAATGACCCTTCCGGCGTATGGCCAGCCTGCAGATCCCGGATTCAAAAGATTTGGCCCGCCGTAGGAGGTGTTTAAGGAGGTGGAGTTGTATGCGGCAATCCGAACGCACAGAACAGCCGACCCCAATATGAAGCGGACTATTACGCTGAATCGCTTCACAAGCTTATTCAGCCGCAAGGAAATCCCCCATTGCACGACAAGCTCCAGTATCGCCGTCCACCTGATGGATTGTTCTCAAAGCTGAAACCCGAAGACATTGCAGGCGAATACGAACACACGCCCCGACAGAATGACTGGCATGTAGGAAAAATTACGATTGTCTCCGCCAAGGACGGCAAGCTCAAATGGACCAACGAAGCGGGGCGCTCCTGGAGTCTGATTTTTGTCCGGAGAACGGCCTGCTGCCGACCGGGCGTGATTGTCCATACTTTGACTCTGATCCCGTTGGAGGGCGCGCGTTTCGCCTACTAGCCGCGCGCAATCCTGATTCTGGCGTCTGGACGGGACAACCGATCGGTTTCCAGTTCAACGGGGCCAGGTGCGATCGGAAAAACTGAATCATCAAACTCGCTATTTAACCAAGGATGGCAAAGCGGGTGCATTGTACTTGTCGATTAAACCAGAATGTCCTTGTTTTAGTTCCCCTCGAGACTATTCTTTAGCGGCTTTGGGGCGTGGTTTTTCTTGGCTCAGCGGGAGTAGATTCCTGATGGCGACGTATACCGGGGCGACCACGATTTCTTCCCACACGCTGGATCGAGCACGTGTCGGTGATGATGCTGCGTGGAATCGAATCCTTCAGGTCTACCGCCCTCGAGTGACACGCCAGATTCTTCGATCCGGCGTTCGCGGATTGGACGTCAGGGAGTTGACGATGAATGTGTTCTCGACCGCATTCATAAAGTTCTCCTCGTTCTCCAGGTCGAAACCCGAACAGCACCTCGGGAGTTGGCTTGGGACGCTTACCTTTCACATCATCATCGACCGTTGGCGTCGCCTAGAGAGAGACCAGGAAATTCTTGAGTTGGCCGCGTCAAAGTCGTTGAACTCGCCGGTGAGCGGACTCGGAATCAGGAACCAGATCCGTCAGGCGGCGTTTGCAGCAGCGCTGACGGAGTTGGCGGAGGAGTATGAACAGGCTGACAAAGCTGTTCAGTGGAAATGCTTCTGGATGCACTGTATTGACGGCAGGACTTCTGGCGAGGTGGCAAAAACCTTCGACGTGAAAGTGACATACGTCACGACAACAGCAAGCCGGGTGAAGAAAAGGGTCGTCGAACTTGCGAGAATAAAATACCGTAGCAACTGCGAGGAACCGTCGTCTGGAGATCCATGCTAAGAATTTCTGTGACAGCGCAGCGTTTACTTGAGATGAGAGGATGGAAAGAGTCGGGAGTCTTTTTTGGCAATGGCACGCTTCGTTGCTGGGGCAAGACGTTCGACTGTAGTGGGATTCGCCAGAATTCCCCTCGTTTTGGTGTGCCGAGGAATTCTGGCGAATTCCACTACGAGCAAATCCCTGTAGTCGCAGGGTGGGGCAGCGTTTGCGAATTCAGTGAACGGACCCAACATCGCTTAACGCGGGAAAATCATCTATGAGTCTTTCCTCCCGTCATTCGAGCGATGACTTCTCCGACGAGATTGTCGAGGGTCTGATTCTGGAAGTTCGCACCTCGGAGGCGATTGACGTTTCCGATGAGGTTGACGAGCGACTGAGCCGAATTCCGGAAGATTACTCCGGTGAGTCCGCTCTCGCTCGGCAGGAGACAATGCCGCAAACGATCGGCAGCTATAAAATTATCGAGGAGCTCCGTGCAGGCGGAATGGGCTGCGTTTATCGGGCTCATCATACTATTCTTGATCGAGATGTGGCATTGAAAGTCATGCTTCCCAGGAACGTGCAGTCGAAGCACGGGCTGGAACGCTTTCGCAGAGAAATGCGGTCACTGGCAGCCATGAATCATCCTAACGTTGTCAAGGCGTTCGATGGCGGAACAGACCAGGAAACAGCATTTCTTGCAATGGAACTTTTGAAAGGAAAAGACTTACAGCAACTGGCGACAGAAGAACAACTGACCGTGATGCGTTGTTGCGAACTAATTCGCCAGGCGGCAATCGGCCTGGCCGCCGTCCATGCCGAAGGTGTGATTCACAGAGATGTCAAACCTGCCAATATCATGCTGACGGAATCAGGGAATGTGAAGCTGATTGACTTCGGACTGGCGTTGAGCATTGATGAGGGCTCTGACCTGACAGACGCACATCAGATCGTTGGCTCGGGAAAGTACATTGCTCCGGAACAACGGCAAATTGGCAATCCTGCGGATCATCGCAGTGACATCTACAGTCTCGGCATGACGCTGCAGACGTTGCTCCTTCAATCCGCGTTTGGAACTGCGACGTTGCCCGAGTCACGGATCCCTGTCCCACTCCGGCAGTTGCTGGCGGATATGCTGGCGGAATCCCCACCGATCCGAATTCAGTCTGCGTCTGAGGTAGCGGATCGCCTGGCTGACTTCTGTCAAAAGTACGCGAATACGATCACCGTCGTTGGCGGCGACCCGGTCGAAGAATCTGCTTCCGGAGTTGCTGTTGCTGCTCCGCCGGGAGTACAGGCACCAGAGGCAAATGTCGAGAAAAACGGCAGGTCCAGGCAAACCAGAACTGTACTCACAATTTGCGTCGCCGTTGGTGTATTGACGATGGTCGTCCTTGCCGCGTTGTTCCCGAGACAGTGGCCTGGTTCTGATGCCAAAAAGCTGCCGAACGAAGTCATCACGGCCCGAGGTGCCGGAATCGAAACAGCCACTCCAGTGGGCACGGCAGCAGTTACTCATGTGAATCAAGAAGATCAGATCGCGCAATTCCTGATCGCTCATGGAGCAATGGTCACGGTGAATATCCTCGGGGCTGACGGCTGGACAGGCGTGACGACCAATCGCGAGGAAGATATTCGCGGAAAACTGTGTCAGATACACGTCGTGCAGATGCAGGACGTTTCGGATCCGGAAGACTGCCTGAGCGAGGTTTTGAAACTGCGGTATCTGCAGGGCTTTCACTCGAATACGTCTCATGTTTCTGATGAATATCTCGCAAAGTTGCCGGAAAGTTGGGAATTGAAGTGGCTGTACATTCCAAGTTCTTCCGTAAGCGACAATGGCGTCAGGAATCTCGAAAAGTATCAGAGTACGCTGGAAAATTTAGATCTGAGTCTGTCACTGATTTCAGGATCTGGAGTTCGGCGACTGGGACGGTTCCCTTCGCTCCGCGAGCTGCGCGTGGTCGATACAGAACTTGGCGACAACGATTTCTCCGCGTTGCCGCAATTTCCGTCGCTGGTCGCATTGGATCTCTCCGGAACCGCTGTGACAGACTCTGTGACGGAACACATCTCCGGTTGCCGAAAGATTGGCAAGCTGAAACTGCGCGACACGATGATCACAGATGCTGGAGTTGAGCGGTGTGAACAGTTGCCGCTCAGGGAGCTGGATCTCAGTACGACTCAGGTCACAGAGATGACCGTGAATGAACTCCGCCAACGGCACCCGGAGTGGACCATTACTTATTGATGAACGGCGGGCCCGATCTGTCCAGTTGGATGTATTGTGGGGCGTTCTTGTTGAGCGCATGATGAGAATGTCGTGGAGTTAACGGAATGGCGGTCGTTTGAGACATGAATTTGAGTGGCGACTTTGCGTTTTTGAATTTCGTGGTCCCCAACCGGCTTAACGCCGGTGGACACCAGGTTTGGCAACTACTGAAAAGACAAACTGAGCCTTGCCCCCCACTGGCTTCATGCCAGTGGAAGCTGGGTTTGACAACTTCGAGCAACGGTTGCCCGTGCCTCGAACGCCTTGCGATTCCGAGTTGCCAAACCAGGCTTCCACCGACGCGAGGTCGGATGGGGAGCCGCTTCCTCTGGTTTGGCGTGGTTAGTCGCCAAACCCTGGTCCGCTGGCACAAGGCCCAATGGCGTGGACTTAAGCTTGTGCTGCGACCCCATCCGGCTCGTCCGGATTGGTGAGCGCAGATGGAGAGCTAGCGACGACCACAACAAACGCACCTTCAACCCCATCCGCCTCGTGCGGATCGGTGGACAAGATCAAGAACTGCGTTTCAACGCCGATTTCCGCAGGTCGAAAGTCGATGACAATTTTGGGGGCATTTCTTCGAAAAACCCAGCAAATTCCGATTTTTCAGGAAGGATCTGTCATCGATTTATCGGCACGGATCAGGGATTTTGCGGTTTCTAAAATCGACACCGACAAAAGGCGAAATTGCACCTGGCAGGGGGG
>Ga0154020_10002502_pt1 | contig 22389 bp, 14 predicted proteins | sample Klosneuvirus_201_FD_109709 | JGI IMG/M metagenome (GOLD analysis project Ga0154020, IMG submission 109709) | Active sludge microbial communities from wastewater, Klosterneuburg, Austria - Klosneuvirus_20160825_MG | ecosystem: Engineered > WWTP > Aerobic digester > Activated sludge | place...
GCCGCCAGGATCACCAGCGTGACCACCAGCACGCGCCCCGCGCCGCCGCCACCGCCGCCGCCGCCGCCCCGGCCCACCGCGTCCGCGGGCACCGTCGGCGGCGCCGCACCCATGCGCTGCGCCAGCGTGTTGCCCCCCATCACCGTGATCGGCTGCGGCCCCGCCGACGGCGCCATCAGCGTCTGCTGCTGCACCGCGCCGATGGCCCCCGACAGCCGGCCGCCGCTGACGCGCTCGAGGTCCTGGGCCAGCTCGGCCATGCTCTGGTAGCGCTGGTCGGCGCGCTTGGCCAGCGCCCGCAGGATGACCGCCTCCAGCTCGGGCGGCACCAGCGGCGAGTGCTGCCGGGGCGGCACCGGCGGCGTGTTCTGGTGCGCCATGATGAGCTCGTAGACCCCGCGGCCCCCGAACGGCGGCTTCCCGCACGCCATCTCGTACATCATGATGCCGAGCGAGTAGATGTCGGCCCGGTGGTCGACCGCGCCCGACCCGGTGCACTGCTCGGGCGACATGTACAGCGGCGTGCCCAGCAGCTTGCCGGTGCGCGTCTTGTTGGTGGCGTCGCTCAGCTTGGCGATGCCGAAATCCAGCACCTTGATGCGCATCGCGAACGGGTACGCCTGATCGCTCACGATGATGACGTTGTCGGGCTTGAGATCGCGGTGCACGATCCCGCGCTGGTGCGCCGCGCCGGCCGCGCTGGCGATCTGCAGGGCCACCGCGATCAGCACGTCGGGCTGCAGCCGGTTCATGCGCTCGAGGTGCTGGCTCAGGGTGTCGCCGACCAGGTACTCCATCACGATGTAGGCCGCGCCGCTGGGCTGGTGCATGCCGAAATCCAGCGCGTCCACCAGCCCGGGGTGGCCGATCATCGCGGTCGCGCGCGCCTCGTTGAAGAAGCGGCTGACGATCTCGGGATCGGTCGAGAACTCCTGCTGCAGGACCTTGATCGCGACCTTGCGGCCGATCAGCGGGTGCTCGGCCAGGTACACCTCGCCGATGGCACCCGCGCCGATCTTGGACTGCACGCGGTAGCTGCCCAGGTATTCGCCGATCATCCCCGGCGAGATGTTATCAGAAGCTGCGCGCGCGCGGCCGATCGCTCGCCTTGGGGCGGGGCGGCTCGTAGTCGGTGCCGCCAGGGAACTCGATGGCGCTGGCGCTGAGGACCTGGATGGCGCTGCGGGCCCGCATGGCGGCCGGGCTGTTCTGCTGCGCTGACGGCAGCACCCCCAGGTAGCGCTTGTACAGCACCAGCGCGCGCGGGCCGCTGAGGCGCTGCGCCACCTCGGCCATGCGCCGCAGCAGGTCGGGGTCGTGCGACAGGTCGTAGGCCGACTCCAGCTCGGACAGCGCGGTCTCGTAGTCGCCTTCACCCTCGGCGTCGGTGGCCGACTCCAGGTGCTCGGCGATGGCCTCGCGGTCGGCCGCGCTGCGCGCCGGCACCCGCGTGCTGGCGCCGGTGGTGCCGCCGCTGTCGCTCTGGCTGGCCAGCACCGCGATCAGCGCCCCGGCCGCCACCACCGACGCCCCCAGCGCGATCCACAGGCCGCGTCGCCGGCGTGGCACCGCGCTGGTGGCCGCGGCGCCGAGACCTGGGCCAGTTGGGTGAGAGGGCTGAGACGCGCCAGGGTAGGGCGGCTGCGGGGTGAACGCCGGCCCACCTGCACCCGTATATGGAGGCGGCGTCACCAGCGTGTAGCCCGGCACCTGCCCGGGTCCCGACGCCGGCCCCGGCTGCGCCCCCAGCGGCCCCGAACCGCCCGCTCCCTGCGTCAGCTGGGGCGCGCTGGTGCCCGGCAGCAGCCGCTCGACCGCCGCGGCCAGCTCGTCCATCGAGTGCTGGCGCTGCTCGGGCTGCTTGGACAGCGCGCGCAGGATGATGGCCTCCAGCGCAGGCGGGATCGACGGGTCGAGCATGCGCGGCCACGTCGGGGCGACATGGATGTGCGCGGCCATGACCTCGCCGGCGCCCTCGGCGATGAAGGGCACCTGCCCGGTCACCATCTCGAACATCATGCAGCCCAGCGCATACACGTCGGCGCGGCTGTCGACCTGCCCAGCGCCCTTGCACTGCTCGGGCGCCATGTACAGCGGGGTGCCCATGACCAGCCCGGTGCGGGTCTGGCTGACACCATAGGCCGAGTCGCCAGCCAGCTTGGCGATGCCGAAATCGAGGATCTTCACGCGCACCCCGCCGGCCACCTCGGGGTCGCGCACCAGGAACACGTTGTCGGGCTTGAGATCGCGATGCACGATCCCGGCCCCGTGCGCCGCGCCCAAGGCGGCCGCGATCTGACGAATGATGGGCACCAGCTCGGCGAGCGGCAGCTTGCGCTGGCGCCGCATGCGCGCGAGCAGGCTCTCGCCCTCCAGCAGCTCCATCACCAGATAGGCGGCACCATCGGGCGAATAGCCGAAATCCAGCACATCCACGATGCCGGCGTGCTTGATCAGCGAGCTCGAGCGCGCCTCGTTGAAGAAGCGCCGCACGGTCTCCTGATCCTTCGACAGATCGGTGTGCAGCACCTTGACCGCGGCACGCCGGCCGATGACCTGGTGCTCCGCGCTGAACACGGCGCCCATGCCACCCTGGCCCAGCGTCCCGGTGACCCGGTAGTTGCCGAGCGTCTGACCGACCGCGATCACCCATGAAACATAGCCGAATTCGCGTCCGCGCGCCGCTGTCGTCGCAGTGTTACGATGATCAGAGCTGTCCGCACGTTCGACCTGGAGGACGCATGCGCGCTGTGAAGATGTGGCTGCTTCCGAGCCTCGCCCTGGTGGCGGCGCTGGCCGCCCCTGGCTGTGGCGGTGACGGTGACGACGACGACCTCGACCAGCCCGGCCTGATCGCGGGCGGCGGCGCCAACGGCGGCGCCATCAAGGGCGCGCTGGCAGTCTTCGTCATCGACGAGGACACCGACGCGCCGCTCTCGGGCGCCACCGTGCGCGCGGGGGTCAACGCCAGCGCGACGCCCACCGCGATGGGCACCACCGACGCCACCGGCGGCGTCGCCCTCAGCGCCGACGCCCTGACCGGCAAGCAGACCGTCACCGTCGTCGCCAGCGGCTACGCCCCGACCACCTGGGTCGGCGTCAACGCCGCCAACCTGACCATCCCGGTGCGCTCGAAGACGCCGCCCGCGGTCAGCCCCAGCGGCACCGTGATGGCGACCATCGCCGGCTGGGACGCGCTGCCGATGCCGGCGGCGAACCACTTCACCGCGGCCATCGTGGTCGCCTCCGACGATCCCGAGCACGACACCGTCGGCATCACCCAGGGCACCCGCACCGTCAGCGGCCTGCCCATGCCCATCGCCGCCAACATCTGCATCAAGGGCATGGTGCAGACCACCGCCATCAGCGACTGCAACCTCAGCGTCAAGACCCGCACCGGCAAGCTGGCGCTGCTGGCCTTCATCGTCGACCGCGACAACCGCGGCACCGCGAACGACAACGACGACGTCAGCGTGGTCACCGGCTATGCCGTGGTCACCGGCCTCGACGTCGCCTCGGGCGCCACCATGGGCGGCGTCATGCTGTCCCAGATCCCGGCCACCGACACCACCTCGCTCGGCATCACGCTGGCCGCACCGCCGGCGCCGCTGACGACCTCGCGCGCGGTCCCGATCCTGGATCTCGGCGGGGCCAGCGCGGGCGGTCGCTTCTCGCTGGGCTTCGTGCTGGCCGACGCCGCGATGCCGACCTCGCTGGTGCCCAAGCTGGTCGGGCCGCTGTCGGCCGCGCACTATGACGTCACCGCGCAGGCCCTGGCCCCGTCGCCGAGCAACGTCACCTCGCTCGCGTTCCAGCGCAGCATCAGCCTGAGCGCAGGCGTCAACGTGACCAGCTGGCTGGCGCCCCCGACCCAGCTGACCGCCAACCCGGGCACCCTGTCGTTCGGTTTCACCGCCGCGACCGGCGCCACGGTTCATGCCATGAACATCAGCGGCGGTGGCGGTGGGAGTGTGTGGCGACTCACATTCTTCGACGGCACCACCGCGGTGACACTGCCCGCCCTGACCCCCGATCCGTTCCCCGCCGGCGGCGCCCCGCTGCGCCTGGACGCCACCGCCATCGAGGTCCCCGGGCTGAATCTGCAGCGCTTCAGCAGCAAGACCGCGGCCGACACCGTGGCCCGCCTGGCCAGTGACGAACTGCCCTTCACGCGCTGAAACTGGTAGGATCGCGACTGGCTGTCCTTGGCTTCGGATAGGGGTCCACGACATGAGAAAGCACTTTGGGTTGGCGGTGAGCCTGGCTGCGGTGATCTGTGTCGGTTGCGGCGATGACGATGACGGCGGTGGCGGCGCTGATGCCTCGGTCGATGCCACCGTGCTCACGGCGGCCATCATCACCGGGGGCGGCGCCAATGGTGGCGCCATCGCGGGCACGCTGCATGTGTTCGCCATCGATGCCGACACCGATGCTCCGCTGGTCGGCGCCACCGTGCGCGTCGGCACCACCTTGACCGGTACGACGGACGGCACCGGCAAGGCCACCTTCACCGACGCCAGCCTGGTCGGCAAGCAGACCGTGCTGGTGACCGCGCCCAACTATGCGGCGGCGACCTGGCTCGGCATCAACGCCGGCAACATCACCATCCCGCTCGAGCCGCAGAGCCCGCTGTCGGTGACGCCGCAGCTGGCCACGGTGTCGGGCACCATCACGGGATGGGACACCCTGACCGTGCCCACCGCGGCCAACCACTTCCTGGTCGCCATCGTGCTGCCGTCGTCGCGGCGCCAGCTGGGTGATGAGATCGAGATCGACCAGGGCATGCGCAACGTCACCGTCGGCGCCAGCACCATCCCGATCGGGGCCAACACCTGCGTGCGCGCCATGTTCGGCGCCACCCTGGTCAGCGACTGCAACTGGACGCTGAAGACCGAGGGCGGCCCGCAGGCGCACCTCGCGATCATCGCCGAGATCGACGACAAGGGCACCATGACCGACGCCGACAACACCGTCGAGGTCAAGGGCTACGCCCTGCGCACCGGCCTCAACATCGCGGGCGGCGCCACCGTCACCAACGAGGCGCTGACCCAGATCGCGGCCGGCGACGTCGGCAACGCCATGGCCAGCTTCTCCAACGTGCCCAGCGGGCTGGCGCAGATCCAGGGCTTCCCGACGCTGCAGCTCGGCGCCGAGGGCCAGTTCGCGCTGTTCTTCGCCGCGCTCAGCCCGAGCGCCCCCAGCGCCCTCATCCCGCGCCTGGCCGGCCCGCTGGGCGGCGCGCACTACGACCTCATCGCGCAGGCCCAGGCCACCGCGATGGACGAGCGGCCCAAGTCCCTGGTGTGGCAGCGCAACGTCAACATCGCCAGCACCATCGCGGTGTCCAGCTGGCTGCCCGTCGCCGCCAGCCTGACCGCGACGCCGGCCACACGCACCTTCAGCCATGGCGGCATCACCGGCGCCACCGTGATGGGCATCGATCTCAGCGAGAACGTCGCGGTCGGTAACGAGAAGCCGATCTGGACCATCCTGGCCTTCGACGGCACCACCTCGGTCACGCTGCCCACGCTGACGCCCGACCCGCTGCCGGCCACCGGCACCAGCATGACGATGAAGGTCACCGGCATCGACCTCGGCAGCGCCAACATCCAGAACTTCAAGATCGACGAGCTGCAGAAGACCCTGGTCCGCCTCAGCGAAGAGGATCTCGCCTTCACTCGGTAGACGTTCGTCGCGCGTGGCGTAGAATCCCCCCCATGAGCTTGCCCCTTCCTCAGCCGGCCGACCTGGCGCTGGCCCGGCTTGCCCGCAACTTCATCGGGCTGGACCGGGTCGACCCGGTGCTGGGTGGTGGCGGGCTGCGGCGGCGCGTGTACCTCGACACCACGGCGACCGCGCTGATGCCGCGCGCGGTGCATGACGGCCTGGGCGCCTACTTCCAGGCCGCCAGCGCCAACTCGCACACCCGCGCGCATCGCGCCGGCCACGCCACCACCGAGGCCATCGAGGCCACCCGCGACCGGGTCGGTCGCTTCGTGGGCTACGACCCCGCCGAGGACGTCGTGCTGCTGCCCGGCAACGGCGCCACCGGGGCCATCAACTTCCTGGCCCGCGCGCTGTTCGCCCCCGAGCTGCGCCTGGTGCTCAAGCGCTTCCGCGACGAGCGCGCCGCCAGTGTGCTGCGCGACCTCTTGCGCGAGGCCGTGCCCGAGGTCGCCGAGGGCCTCGACGAGCTCTTGCGCCGCCCCATCGTGGTGACCACGCGGATGGAGCACCACTCCAACATCCTGCCCTGGGTCGAGGCTGTCGGTCGCCACAACCTGCGCGTGATCGGTGTCACTGCCGACGGGCGGCTCGACACGGACGAGCTGGCGCGCGTGCTGGAGGCCGAGGGCTCGCGGGTGCGGCTGCTCGCGGTCACCGGGGCGTCCAACGTCACCGGCGTGCTCAACCCGGTCTACGAGCTGGCGCGCATGGCACACGCGGTCGGCGCGCGCATCATGGTCGACGCCGCGCAGCTGGCACCGCACCGGCCGCTCGACCTGCATCCGCACGGCATGCCCGCCGATGCCCGGCTCGACTTCGTGGCGCTGTCGGGCCACAAGCTGTACGCGCCAGGTTCGCGCGGCGTGCTGGCAGGGACGTTCGCGCCGTTCGAGCGCCGCGCCTGCATCGGCGACGTCGGCGGCGGCATGGTCGAGTACGTGTCGACCGAGGACTTCCAGGTCAAGGACGAGATCACCGCGCGCGAGGAGGCCGGCACGCCCAACATCCCGGGCACGCTGTCGCTCGGCATGGTGGCCTGTCTGCTCGAGCAGGTCGGCATGGACGCGGTGGCCAGCGCCGAGGAGGCGCTGACCGCCTATGCCATGGACCGGCTGCGCTCGGTGCCCGGGCTGCACCTGTTCGGGCCCGAGGATCCGGCCGCGCGCGTCGGGGTGTTCTCGTTCGCGCTGGCCGGCGTGCCCTACGGGCTGGTCGCAGCGTACCTCGACGACTATCACAACATCGCGGTGCGAGACGGCTGCTTCTGTGCCCACCCCTATGTGAAGGAGCTGCTCAAGGTCGGCCCCGGCGAGGAGCGCGACTATCTGACCTCGCTGGCCGCGGGCGATCGGCGCACGGTGCCCGGCATGGTGCGGGCGTCGCTGGGGATCTACTCGACGCGCGACGACATGGACGCGCTGACCGCGGCGCTGACCGAGCTGGCGCGCGACCGCGACCGCATCATCAAGCGCTACCGTCAGGCGGTGGACGGTAGCTTCACCCACGAGGCCGCCGCGGGGGCCCGCCATGGCGCCGCCGCGGAGGCGCTGTTCTCGCTGGATGTCGCCTGCGCCTGCTTGAAATAGCCAGAACTTCCCTCAAAATCTGAACGGGGCTAAGCTGCGCGCCGAATCGCCTTCAGGAGGCGGCCGATGCGTGCAGCGTGGCTCGGGCTCGGACTGGTGACGGTGGTGGTGACGGCAGCGGCGTGCAGCACCCAGGAGCTGGGCCCCGGCCCCGGCGCCACGCCCGCGACCACAGGTGATGACGGCCCGGCGCCGGTGCTGCAGCGTCCGCCCAGCAGCCCCGCTCCCGACGCCCAGCCCGGCGGCCCCTACCCGCTGGTGCTCGCGCACGGCATGGGCGGCTTCGCCAAGATCGGCCCCATCGACTACTTCGCCGGGGTCGCGGGCACCCTGCAGCGCGCGGGCATCGACGCCCACTTCTCGGTGGTCGACCCGCTCAACGACAGCGACGTCCGCGGCGCGCAGCTGCTGGGCTTCGTGGAGCGCGTCGTGCGTGACACCGGCAAACCCAAGGTGCACCTGGTTGGCCACTCGCAGGGTGGTTTCGACGCGCGCTGGGTCGCACATGCGCGGCCCGACCTGGTCGCCTCGGTGACCACCATCGGCACCCCGCATCGCGGCACCGCGGTGGCCGACGTCGTCCTCGGCGTGCTGCCCGGCGACGCCCAGGAGGTCATGGCCGCCATCGGCAACCTGTACGGCGCTGCCATGGGCTACGAGTCCAACCTGCGCGCACAGCTCGGCCACCTGTCGAGCGCGGGCGCCGCCGGCTTCAACGCCCGCATCACCGACGCCCCCGGGGTGGCCTACTACTCGATCGCCGGGCGCACCCGGCTGGCCGCGGGCGGCACCGCGTGCAAGCCCGACGCCGACGCCGGCGCCCCCGCCTTCATCGCGCGCTGGGCCGCCACGGTCGACCCGACCGACCCCGTGATGTACGCCCCCTCGGTGGTGATGGACCGCCAGGGCGCGCCGCACGACGGCCTGGTCGGCGTGCCGTCGGCGCGCTGGGGCCGCTTCCTCGGCTGTCTGCCCGCGGATCACGCCGACGAGATCTGCCAGATCCTCAACGACCCGGCGGGCGCCGGCAACGGCTTCGACTGCCACCGCTTCTACGGCGAGCTGGCGCTCTGGCTGCAGTCGCAAGAGCACTAGCCGGCATCCAAGCCCCGTGTCGGATCTCCTGTTCGCGCGCGGGCAGATGGCGCTCTCGCTGGTGTTCCACATCATCTTCGCCGCCATCGGCATCGCCATGCCGCTGTTCATGGTCATCGCCGAGATCCAGTGGCGCCGCACCGGCGACGCCGTCTACCTGAAGCTGGCGAAGTCGTGGGCCAAGGGCACCGCGGTGCTGTTCGCGGTCGGCGCGGTGTCGGGCACCGTGCTGTCGTTCGAGCTCGGCCTGCTGTTCCCCGAGTTCATGCGCCACGCCGGCGGCGTGATCGGCATGCCGTTCTCGCTGGAGGGCTTCGCCTTCTTCACCGAGGCCATTTTTCTCGGCATTTATCTCTACGGTCGCGATCGCGTGGCGCCGCGCTGGCACCTGGCCGCCGGCGTGGTGGTCGCGGTGTCGGGGGCGCTGTCGGCGCTGTTCGTCATCCTGGCCAACGCCTGGATGAACGCCCCGACCGGCTTCACCTGGCACCGCGACGCCACCGGCCAGCTGGTCATCAGCGACGTCGATCCCATCGCCGCCATGCTGTCGCCGCACGCGGCGCACCAGGTCGTGCACATGCTGCTGGCGGCCTACCTGGCGACCGCGCTGGCGATGGCCGGTGTGCACGCCTGGGCGCTGCTGCGCGGGCGTGCCAATCGCGCGCTGCACGGGCGCGCGCTGGCCATCGCGCTGGCGGTCGCCATCCCGGGCGCGCTGGCGCAGGGCGTGGTCGGCCACTGGTCGGGCCAGGTCATCGCGCGCGAGCAGCCCATGAAGCTGGCCGCCATCGAGGGGCTGGTGAAGACCCAGTCGCGCGCGCCGCTGCATGTCGGCCCCGTCGCCGTCCCCGGCCTGCTGTCGCTGATGGCCTTCAACGATCCCGACGCCGTGGTGCGCGGCCTGGAGGAGATCCCGCGCGCCGACTGGCCGCACCCGATCACGCGCTGGGCCTTCCAGGCCATGGTCGGCATGGGTGGCCTGATGATCCTGGTCATGCTGTGGGCCGCGCTGCGCTGGTGGCGCGGGCGTCGCCGGCCGCCGGCCACGCCCTGGTGGGACTCGCGCCGCTTCCTGCAGGCGCTGATCATGTGCGCCCCGCTCGGCTTCCTGGCCATCGAGGCGGGCTGGATCGTCACCGAGGTCGGACGCCAGCCCTGGGTCATCACCGGCGTGCTGCGCACCGCCGAGGCGGCCACCCCGATGCCCGGGCTGGTCTACAAGTTCGTCGGCTTCACCATCATCTACCTCGGCCTCGGCGTCACCGTGGCCTGGGTGCTGGCGCGCATGATCCGCGCCTCGGCGTCCGACGACAAGGCGGCGACCTGATGCTGGGCCTGCCGCTCCACGAGTGGGTCGCGCTCGGCATGCTGGTGGCGCTGACGCTGTACACCCTGCTCGGTGGCGCCGATTTCGGCGGCGGGGTGTGGGACCTGCTGGCCAGCGGCCCGCGGGCACCTGCGCAGCGCGCCCTCATCGCCGGCGTCATCGCCCCGGTGTGGGAGGCCAACCATGTCTGGTTGATCCTGCTGGTGGTGCTGCTGTTCGTCGGCTTCCCGCGCGGCTATGCCCCGGCCGCCACCGCGCTGCACATCCCGCTGACGCTGATGCTGGTCGGCATCGTGGCGCGCGGCTCGGCCTTCGTGTTCCGCCAGTATGGCGAGCCAGGGGACACGCAAGCGCGCTGGGGCCGCGTGTTCGCCATCGCCAGCGTGGTGACCCCGGTGTTCCTGGGCATCAGCCTGGGCACCATCGTGGGCGGCGAGGTCCGGGTCACCCGCGGCCTGGTGGTCAGCGGCTTCTGGTCCTGGCTGGGCTGGTTCCCGCTGGCGGTCGGCCTGCTGGTGCTGTGTCTGTTCAGCTTCCTGGCCGCGGTCTACCTGTGCTGCGAGGCCAGCGACCCCGCGCTGCAGGGCGACTTCCGCCGTCGCGCGCTGGCCTCGGGCGTGCTGCTGGGGGCCATCGCCTGGGGCATCAAGGCGACCGCCGGGCCGGGCACCGCGTACCTCAGCGCGCGCCTGTTCGGCGCCAGCTGGGGCTGGCCGCTGCAGCTCGGCACCGGCGCGGTCGCGGTGCTGGCGCTGGCCGCGCTGCTGACCCGGCGCTTCCGCCTGGCGCGCGTGCTGGCCATCGCGCAGGTCATGCTGATGGTGGGCGGCCTGGGGCTGGCGCAGCGGCCCTTCCTCATCGTCCCCGACGTCACCCTGGCCGCCGCTGCGGCGCCCGACGCCACGCTGCGCTTGCTCCTCGTCGCGCTCGCCCTGGGCAGCCTGATCCTGGCGCCCTCGTTGTACTACCTGATGCGTGTCTTCAAGCGCCCTTGACCCCCGCCCACCCGCGGCGTACCTGACAGCCATGCATGCGCCGGTCTTCATCGACGTCGTGGTCGACGCGCACGACGCGCTCGGGGGCACCGTGATGCGCTGGCGCACCATCCCGGGCGCCCTGCCACGCACCATCACCCGCGTGCGCTACGAACCCGAGCGCGGCCCCGAGGGTGACTGGCTGGTGGTCGCCGCCTTCGCCGACGGCTCGCGCCGCCCCGCGCGCGCCGTCGAGGTCGAGGACTCCAGCGCCGGCACCGCGACCCTGATCTGGGGCGGCGACCACGGCCTGCGCCTCAGCCTCGGCACCCACGAGGTCGCCGAGCAATACCTGGTCCTCAGCCCCGACTCGGTCGTGGAATGACCGGGCGGCCTCGACCTGGCTAGAAACGCAGCAGGTCCTGCACCTGCGTCGGCGGCAGCGTGGCGGGATCCGGCTCGCCGCCGGCGCGCATGCCGCCCAGCACGCGGCGCAGCAGCAGCCAGGCGCGCCGATCCTGCGGCTCGCCGTCGGTGCGCACCTGCGCGCGCAGCAGGCCATCGCGCCCCAGCGCCCGGATCAGGAGCTCGCGCCGCGCCGGGGTCGCCGCGAACGACGGCCCGAACCCGATCACCGCTGGCTCCAGCGCGCGCGCCACGTCGGCGGTGCGGCTCTCGCTGAGGTCCATCGCCAGCTGCACCACCTCGGCCTCGTCCTCCGAGATGCCCTTGTCCCGCGCGATCTCCAGCTTCAGCGCATCCAGCTCGGCGTGGTCGCCGCGCAGCGCGATGACCACCGCGCGCAGCGAGCGCAGCCCGGCGCCGCCGCGCCAGTGTGCGCCGCGGGCATCGGCCCCGTCGGTCTGGGTGTCCACGTAGGCCACCAGCGGCCAGGCCTCGGCCAGCAGCTCCCCGGCGCGCGCGCGCAGATCCTGGCGCATCGCCAGCGCGGCCCGGCTGATCAGCAGCACGCCCAGGCTGCTGGTCGCCATCGGCGGTGCCGGTCGCCCCGGCGGCGCCGCCGCCCGTGCATCGGCGATCAGCTGGTCCAGCTCACCGGCGCCTTGCCCCAGCACCTCGCGATCACGATCGCGCTCCTCCGGGGTCGGTGACAGGCCGGGGTCGCTCGCCAGCGCGTCGATCATCACGGTCAGGTGGCGCACCTCCCACTGCCGCGGCGCCAGCTCGCGCGCGCGCGCCAGCGTCGCCCGCGCCGCGTCGACCCGCTCCAGCCGGGCCTCCTCCAGCGCCTGGCGCAGCAGGAACGCCACCCGCCACTCAACCACCTGCCCGCGCCCGGCCGCGCGCGACAAGAGCTCCGGCGCCACCGGGGGCGCCCGATCCAGCGTCACCACATCCTCGGGCGAGGTCGGCGGCGCATACACCCACGGCGGCGGCCCCATGGTGCCCAGCACCTTGGCCACCTCGGCTTCGGGCGCCAGCGCCACCAGCGCGGCCAGTGCCATCAGCCGCCCACGCGCTGCCTGCGGCCGGGTCGGCGGCGCCTCGTCCAGCGCGGCCCGGGCATGCGCCAGCGCCGCGGTCACCTGGGACGAGCTGGGCGCCTTCAGCGTCGCCAGCAGCGCCGCCAGCTCGCCGCGCACCAGGGTGCGCTCGTCGGCGTCCGCGGCGCCCTCGATGGCTGCCTCGTAGGCGCCCTGCGCCGCTGGCAGATCGCCACCCGCCAGCGCACACGCGGCCCGGTAGCGCGCTTGCCGGGTGCCGCCCTGCATCGAGGCCACGATGGGCTCTAGCGCCGCGCTGGCGAACTTGCCGTCGACCGCGCACAGCAGCAGCGCCTCGTCGAGCGCCTCCCCGATGGCCCGGCTGTCGGGCCCGTCGAGTGGCGGCACGTCCGGCCGCGCCAGCATCGCCTTCTTCGCGAAGCCCAGCGCTCTGGCAAAGTCCCCCGTGCGCAGCGCCCCGCGCACCAGCGCGCGGCGCACCGCCGGTCGCGAGCGCAGCGCCGGCGTGGGCTCGATCTTCTCCGCCGCGGGTTGCCCCAGCATGCGCCACATCTGGAACACCCGCTGATCGTCGAGCACCTCGGGCCACAGCTCCAGCGCGCGCAGCAGCGTGCGCGTCACCAGCGCTGGCGTCGGCGAGCCCTTGCCCGGCGGCGCCTGCAGGCGCGCGCGCTCGGCCCGATCGAACGCCGTCAGCGCGATGACCCCCAGCGCCTGCGCCTCGCGCTTGGCCGCCTCGGCGCCCCAGCCCGGGAAGCCGGCGACCTCGCTGAAGCCGCCCGCCAGCTTGGCGCAGCGCTCCAGCTGGGCCTCGACCTCGGCGTCAGTCGCCGGCGCCGGCGCCGGCGCCGGCGCTGACGCCCCGGCCGCCCCCGCCGCGCCCGGCAGCGCCGGCTGATCCATGCGCGCGACCTGGTCCAGACACTTGACCACGCGCGCCTGCACCCGCGCGGCCTTGGTCTTGGGCCACACCTTGACCACGATGAAGCCCACGGTCGCCAGCACGACCAACGTGGCCATGATGATGGCGACCACGCGCCCACTGCGCCCCTTGGGGGTGTTGGCGGTGGGTGCGGCGGGCGCCTCGCTCATAGCCCGGTCTATAGCACAGCGCCCCGCGGCGCCCCGGTCAACCCGCCTTGAGTGCCCGCGCCTTGCTGGCCTGCGCCGCCCCGTCCAGGCTCGACGCCAGCACCGCGCGGTTGCGGCCGGCGTGCTTGGCCGCGTACAGACACTTGTCGGACGCCGCGATCATCGCGACCTTGTCCTGGGCGTCATCGGGGAAGCACGCGATGCCCAGCGACAGCGTCACCGTGGCCGGGCCGCCGTCCTTGGTGAACGACTGCGCCGCCGCGTCCATGCGGATGCGCTCGGCCAGCTTGAGCGCGCCCTCGGCGTCGGTCTCCTCCAGCACCAGCGCGAACTCCTCGCCGCCGTAGCGCGCCACGATGTCGATCTTGCGCACGTTGGCCTCCAGCACCTTGGCGATGCGCTTGAGCACCTGGTCGCCCATGGGATGGCCGAAGGTGTCGTTGACCTTCTTGAAGTGATCGATGTCGGTCAGGATCAGCGTGCACTTCTTGCCGTGGCGCGCGCTGCGCTCGATGAGCTGCGAGAAGCGCTCCTGGAAGGTGCGGTGGTTTGTCAGCCCGGTCAGGCCGTCCGTCGTCGCCATCTCCTCCATGCGGCGGTACATCTGCGCGTTGTCCAGCGAGGCCGCGACCTGGTTGGCGATGACGCCCAGCATGTCGCGCACGTCCTTGGTGAACACGGTGCGCCGCGCGCTGGCGATCATCAGCGTCCCGATGGCCTCGCCACCGCGGATCAGCGGCAGCACCAGCAGCGACTCGGCGCCCTTGAGGCGCAGCCGCTTGGTGTAGATGGGCGTGTCGCGATCACGCAGCTCGCCGCTGGCCGGCAGGTAGTGCTTGTTCTTGACCACCATGGCGCACAGGCCGGCGTTGTCGCCGAAGACCTGGCCCTCCAGCGCCTTGGCCTCGCCGGCCGCGCGCACGATGCTGTGCTGCTTCTCGACCTTGTCGAACAGCGTGATGGCCGCGGCGTCGAAGGCCGCGATCTCGGCCACCGCCTGGAACGTGGTGTCGAACACCTGGTCGGGCGTCAGGCAGCTGCGCAGCAGCTCGGAGGCGCGATAGAAGCGCTCGTGCTCGTACTTGCCCTTCTCGACCGCGGCGAACACGCGCTCGCTCTGGATGGCGCGCAGGATCTGGGTCGCCGCGCCGGCCAGCACCTGCTCGTCGCGGGTCTCGAACGGCCGCCCGCTGGCGCGGTCCGCGCACAGCACGCCGCGCAGCTGACCGTCCTCCAGCACGGGCACCCCGAGGAACGCGCCAATCTCGGCCGGCCCCGCGTAGTAGGCCACGTGGCCGCGCTTGGGCGTGCGCAGGTTGACCAGCACGCGCTCGCGCACGATGGCGCCCAGCGCCCCGGCGTCCGCCGAGATGGGCAGCTCGGTGACCGCGTCCGAGTCGGTCACCAGCTCCTTGATCTTGAGCCGCTCGCCCGAGGCGTCCAGCCACAGCAGCACGCAGGTGTTGAGCTCCAGCGTCTGCTTGACCAGCTCCAGGGTGTAGAACAGCGACTGGTGGATGGTCTCGACCGCGCCCTGGTACAGCTTGGTCTCCTCGTCCTCGCGTGAGCGCACCGGCCGGCTGCCCTGACCCAGCGCCGTCGAGATCAGCCGAAAATCCCGCGCCTCCTCGCGCATGGCGCGGATCTCCGCCAGGATGCGCGCGCTGCTCTCGCGGCGCATGCGCCAGATCTCACCGTGCACGAACGCCAGGTGCAGCACCGCGAAGAACGCCGCGAAGCCCGCGTGGGTCGCCAGGCTGCGCAGGGCCCACGCCGGGCGCCCCAGCCGCCACACCACGGCGGCCTCCAGCGCCACCGCCGCCAGCGCCAGCAGCGCGCCCAGCCAGCGCCGCGAGAAGGTCACCACGAAGGCCACCAGCGCATAGATCAGCGGCAGCAGCGGCGAGCGCAGCCCCCCGGTCAGCTCCAGCACCCCCCAGGTCGCGACCACCAGGACCAGGCCGGTCTCCAGCTCGATGAAGACCGGCAGCGCACGCGCCTCCCAGGCCGCCCGCGCCAGCCGCGCCGGCGGGGGCGCGAAGCGCAGCCGCGCCGCCAGCTTGCCGATCAACAGCACGCCCAGCGCCGCGACCGCCAGCAGCTCCAGCGCGCGCGGGGTGTCGCCGCGCAGATCACCGCCCAGCCGTCCGCTGGCGACCACCACCGCGAACACCAGCGCCGCCAGCGTGCCCAGCGACAGGCGCAACGCGCGCCGGGCCGCCAGCAGGCCGCGCCACAGGTCCGGCGCGAGGTTCACGGCGTGCCCTCGAGCTGGAAGACTTCCTCACCCGGCTTGACCATGCCGAGCTGGTCCCGCGCGACGCGCTCGATGGCGCCGAGATCGGTGCGCAGCAGCTGGACCTCGCGGCGCAGCAGCGCGTTGCTCTCGCGCAGCCCGTCGATGCGCGCCCGCTGTGCGCGCGCCTCGTCCTCCATCGTCATCGCGCGCGACAGCCCGCGCTCGCCGAGCACGCGATACGGCACATAGCCGAACGCCAGCGCCAGCACGCCCGCGGCCACGAAGCGCCGCGCCCACACCGCCAGCGCGCTGTGCTCCGGGAGCCGGACTGCCTGCGGCACGGGAGGGGCCATGGTTCAACTGTACGGATGTCTGCCTGGGGGGCAAAAAACCGACCCCCTAATTTCGTGCGTGCCCCAAAAGCCGAACCGATCGGATACCTTGCGCACCCAGGAGGGTCCCATGGGTGCCGCCGAGCTCGTCTTCGTCCTGCTGTCGCTGACCACATTCGGGGTGCAACCGAACCCCAACGCCCCGCCAGCCGCCGAGGTGCTGCGCTATGCGCCCGACGACTCCGACGTCATGGTGCACCTCGACGTCGAGCCGATGCTGGCCGACAACTGGTCCAAGGTGCAGGGGCTGGCCAACCACCCCGCCTTCAAGGCCAACCCGGATGCGCAGAAGGTCGTGCGCCAGGGCATTGCCCAGGTCGAGCAGATGCGCATGATGGCCAAGGCCACCTCGGGCGTCGACTTCGTCACCGACATGAAGTCGGTCACCGTGTTCGTGCCGTCGCTGCTGCGCGAGGGCGAGTTCCTGGTCAGCTTCCGCGGCAACTTCCCGCCCGATCTGCTCGATCGCGTGGCCAGCAAGATGGGCGCGCCGACCAGCAAGAGCAATGGCAAGACCACCATGCCGACCCCCGACGGCAAGCTGCTGGCGCAGGTCGAGGCCGGCACCCTGCTGATGGGCCCCGCCGCCCTGGTCAAGGCGCGCACCGGCGTGTGGAAGCCGCGCGGCCCCAAGGGCGCCACCCGCGTGACCGGCTTCTTCGACAAGGAGAAGCCCTTCTTCCTGCTCGCGATGTCGCCCTCGGCGGCCACGCGCAAGAAGCTGCTGGCCAATTCCGGGCGCGCCCAGAGCAACGACGCCATGATGCACCGCGACCTGCTGACCGGCCTCGACTATGGCGCGTTCTGGCTGAAGTCGAACGGCGTGGGCTGGACCGTGACCACCAAGACCCCGGCCGGCCTGCAGCGCGCCGCCGACTTCTCCGAGGGCGTGGTCTCCTTCATGCGCGCCAACCACCACGTCGCCCGCGGCATGGCCCGCCTGGCGCTGGCCGCGCTGCCCAGCTTCGGCAAGCAGGGCGCCATGGTGACCAGGTTCCGCCCCGAGATCCTGAAGCTGATCGAGGCCTGGACCGGCGACGGCAACTTCCCGGCCACCGTCGCGACCAACGCCGCGACCAGGACGGTGCTGGTCAGCGCCACCGGCAAGTCGCTCAGCGACGTGCTGCCGGTCGCGGGCATGGTCCCGATGGGCGCCGTCTTCTTCCTGGTCGCCGGCAAGAGCAGCTCGAGCCCGAGCTCGATGCCGATGCACGGCCCGACCATGAAGCGGCCGATGCCCGCGACCAGCACCCCGCCGCGCCGGGTCGGCGGCACCTCACCGTAGCTTCGTCTACTACAGCGCGAACCCGAACATCACCCGCCCCAGCAGGCCCAGCTCCGGCGCCGTCAGCGCCGGATACAGCCCGAGCCCGCCCCACACCCGCCCCAGCGCGAAGCTCATGGTCGGCCCCGCATACAGCGCCAGGCCATCGTCACCCGGCAGCCCATGCGTGGTCGGCCCGTCGAAGCTGACGTCCCCGAACACCTCCAGCCCCAGCATCGCGCGCGGCCACGGCTCCAGCGGCGCCAGCACCCGCGCCAATGTGACCCCGAAGGTCCCGCCGACGCCGTCGTCCTCGCGTGCCCCGGCCAGCGCCTGCGACAGCCCCAGGCTGACGCCATAGCTCCAGTGCCCGCTGGCGCCGCCCAGGATGACGCGCTCGTCGAGCACATGCGACGTGCGCACGCTGGACGGCGCGCTGCCATCCGCCGCCAGCAGCGGCAGCCCGTACTCGAACACCAGCTTGGACTCGAAGCCGCGCGGCGCGCCATCCGGGGTCCGCCCCAGCACGCGAAACTCCAGCGCCCCGTGCAGCCGCTCCAGTCGCGCTCCCTCGCCACCCGCGGCCGGCTGCTGCGCCACCACCGCCGTGGTCAGCTCGACCGACTCCGACAGCGTCATCAGCGCCCCCAGCGTGACTCGCCAGAAGCGCCCCTGTGACTTGCCCAGCTGGGCCACCGCGGGGTCGTACATCACCTGTAGCTCGACGTCCCCTGGCGCGCGTGACGCCACCCCACCGACCATGGGCGCAGCCCGCCGCGCGCCCGGACTGGCCGACGCCAGACCGGCCCCCATCAGCAGCGCCAAACAAGCTGCCCCACCCCGCGCGCGCGCTCCCGGCATCCGTCAGTCGACGACTTGCAGCGTCTCCTCACCCTTGGTGCGGTAGTTGGCGTCGATGAAGTTCATCAGCTGGAACAGATCGCTCTCCATCTTGGCGGTCGTGTTGCCGGCGGCGTCAGTGTAGAAGGTCCCGCGCTCGCACATGTCGCCGCCGGTCAGCGGCAGGTTGCCGCCGGGCCGGCAGCGGCCATCGACGTACACGATGAGGAACTTCGGGAAGCGCTTCTCCTTCGGGATCTGCGGGCTGACCATGAAGTTGGAGAAGATGGCCGACAGGTCGACCAGGTCCTCGGGCGACATGCCATAGCCGTGGAAGAAGTACACCACCGGGTAGCGCTTGCTGGCGTTCTCGGGCGCGTCATAGCCGGGCGGCACGAACAGCGAGTACGGCGTGGTGCGCCCGGTCGCGGTCGACGTGAAGCTGAGGCCGCGCTTGAAGTTGTCGGCCGAGGTGCCGAAGGCCTCGCGATCGCCCTGCGGATAGCGCGACGCCACGTAGGCGAAGGTCGTGATCATGCGATCGACGACCTGCGGGCCGGTGCCGACGTGGCGGCCGTCGCCGCGCTCCTGCTCGGTCTCGCTGGCGTCGGGGTTGCCGTAGCGCACGTACATGTGGCGGCCCAGGCGCGTGAAGTCGAAGTTGGTGATGTCGGCGCTGCGCGCGGTCTGGTTGTTGTAGGTGGCCTTGAACTCGTCATAGATCCGACCCGGGTTGTTCTGCGCCACCAGCTGTCCGAAGAAGCTGTTGGCCGAGACGTGCGAGTTCAGGAAGTCGCGGATGCCGGCGTCGACATAGATGTCGAGGCGCGCCTGCTGCGCGGGCGTCAGCTTGTTCCACAGATCGAGCGGGCTGCGCGAGCGCCAGCGCTCCAGGTTCGGCGTGTCGGTGCGCTTGCCGTCGCCCTCGCCATAGTCGTAGCAGCCCGCCGCGCTGCCCTGCGCGCAGCCCTTGCCGCACACGCCGTCGACGCCGCAGTCCATGTAGGGCTCGCCCTGCTCGTAGCGGAAGTCGCCCTCGGTCCCGAGCGGATTCTTGAGGTAGTGGAAGTCGTCGCGGGCGGGGTCGGGGTTGCTGGTCGCGTTGTAGCCGTCTTCCTGGGCGTTGGCCTTGCCGTCGCTGCCGACGTCGGCCCAGTCCTCGCCCTGCTGGAAGATGGCGGGCTCGCCCTGGTCGCGCTTGCCGTTGCCGTTGACGTCGACGGCCAGGAAGTTCTCGGCCGGCTCGTCGCGGGTGGCGGCGGGATCGAACACGCCCAGGCCGAGGCCCGCGGACGAGTCGTTGCCGTCGCAGAAGGTGATGACGTCCTTGTCGCCGTCGGGATTGAAGCGCGCGTCATAGAAGTTCTTGAGGATGATGGGCGCGTCGGGGTTCGACCCGCAGCGCGAGTCGACCGTCTTCTGCGTCCACGACTCGGGCACACCCGGCGGCAGGTACGGATCGGTCGAGTTCCACAGCGCGACGTTGGAGTACGCGCGCGAGAAGTCGCGCACACCCTTGAGGTACAGGCTGCGATCCAGGGTCAGGCCGACGCCCTCGCCCTTCTGGTAGAGGAGCTTCTCGAAGGTGGACGGCAGCTCGTTCTGGTCGACCAGGACGTCGCGCGACAGCGGGCACTCCATGCCGATCTTCTTGGCGCCGGCGGTCGCGATCTCGTCGGCCTTGGTGCAGAAGCCGCCGAAGCGCATGTCGCGGAACATGCGCAGCGAGTAGTTGAGGTCCATGCCCGGCTCCGGGACCATGCCCGCGATGACGTCGAACTTGTCGGGGTTGGCCAGGCCGATGTGGGCCGCGCCGCCGCCGCCCATCGAGATGCCGACGATGGCGCGGTTGACGTACTTGCGCGCGCGCGGCACGTTGGCATCGGCGCGCACGGCGATCTGGTAGGTCGCCAGCTCGGCGATGCGGAAGTGCGCCAGGCCGGTCTCGTCATCGAAGCGCAGGTTGGGCACCGCGGCGGCGAACGACTGCACCCCGGCGCCGCGCTCCACGAAGACCTGCACCGAGTTGTAGTGCGCGCCCTTGGGCATCAGCGCGGGGCGGAACGGGATCGTGACCTCCCACATGCGCTGGCCCGAGCTGACCTGGTCGGGACCGAACGACACTGCGGGCGAGAGCGCGATGTAGCTGGAGGGGATGATGCCCGCGCTGCGACAACCGATGGTGACCGTGCCGGGTGCGTTGGACTTCAGGTCGGGCGCCGCGATCGACGCCCCCGCCAGCGCCTTGGCCGCCGAGCCGGTGACCGTCAGCGCGGGCGCTCCCAGCGCGACCGGGCCCGAGGTCCCGGTGCCGCACTCGATGCTGGTGCTGCCGCCGCCATCGTCACCACCACAGCCTGCCAGCGCCAGCAAAGCCACCACGATACGACGCGAATTCAAGCCAAGCATGAACACTCCTCGATTCAGCCGCGGAGCTTACCACTCCGGCAGAGAAGGAAAACAGTGTGCGCCACATGACGCCATGCGTCAGTGCTGCTGGCGGGCAGCCGAGCCAGCTAGTGCTTCTGTGGCGTCAGGATGTGCAGCGCCGTCGCGGTGCGCGCCCAGACCCGGCCATAGCCGTCGACCGCGATGTTCTCGACGTCGTCGTCGATCAGGCCGCGGCGCCGGTTGACCAGCTCGGTGCGCTGGCCGTCATAGGCGACGACCCCGCGGTCGGTGCCCATCCACAGTCGACCGTCGCTGCCGCGCGCCATCGCCCGCGCGCGCACGCGCAGCACGCTGGGGAACGACCACTGCTCGCCGTCGAAGCGACCCACGCCGCCACGCGAGGCCACGAAGACCATGCCGCCCTCGGTGGCCGCGATGCCGTGCAGGATCTCGCTCTCCAGGCCATCCGACTCGGTGTACACGCGCACCTTGTTGCCGCGCATCACGGTGGCGCCGGCGCCGGTGGCCAGCCAGATCTCGTCGTCGGCCAGGAAGGCGACGTCGGCGACGTCGTTGGGGATGGGCAGCACTCCGGGCGCGCGCTTGCCGCTGGCGGTCTGGTGGTGATAGGCGATGGCGTTCAGCGTCAGATCGATGATGGCGACGCCATAGGGCACCGGGTCCTCGCCCTCGCGCACGCGGTAGGACAGCCCCATCCACAGCAGGCCATCGGGCGCGAAGTGCGCGAACGACAGCAGCGCGCGCCCGGCCGGGGTCTCGACCGTCAGCTCGTTGAGCGACTCCCAGTGATCGTGGCGGCGCTCGCTGATGTGCAGGGTGCGCTCGTCGGAGGCCTGGTAGATCGCCAGCACGCGCTTCTCGGGCGAGCGCACCACGGCCAGCACGCGGGCGTCGGGGGCGTTGAGATCGATCGATTGTGGCGCGAAGGTGCGGCCGTCGAAGTGCCACAGCGTGCGGCCGCCGGTGGCGACGAAGCAGTCGTCGGCGCTCTCGCAGGCGACGAACAGGCCGAGCGCGCCGTCGAGCAGCTCGCGGGCGCGGAAGGCGCGCGCCACGCCGTCCGGGGTGTAGCGCGTGGTGCCGGTCGAGTCGGTGCCCAGCAGCAGGGCGCCATCGGCGTCCGAGATGGTGCGCACCTGCGCGGGCAGGCGCAGCTCCAGGGGGCGCACCGAGAAGCGGCGCCCGATCATGGCGCTGCCCGGGCGCGTCGGCACCAGCTGCATGCCGTCTCTCCGGAGCGCCTTGGCAGCCTTGGTCGGCGCGGCGGTGGCGGCGGCGCTGATGGCGAAGGCGCGCGTCTCGCCGATGAGGACGATGTCGTCGCCCAGGCGCGCCACGCCGCGCAGCTCCAGCGCGGGCGAGGGCCGGAACGAGGCCCAGTGATCGTCGGCGAAGATGGCGACCCGGTCGCCCTCCTTGCCGGTGCCGACCGCGAACAGCTCGCCGGTGGCGGCGGTGGCGAAGCCGCGCACAGACAGGATCTCGTTGCCGTCGGCGTGCACATAGCGCCCCGGCTGCGCGATCCCCGGCAGCAGGCGCAGGATCCCGCGTCCGGCGGTGCCGATCCACAGCGCGCCGTCGGACAGCTCGTGCAGGTGGGTGACCGGATCACGAACCTGGGTCGGTGACCAGCCGTCGGGCTGCAGGCGGAACAGGCCAGCCGACGAGCCCAGCCAGACGCCGTCCTCGTCCGCGGCCGCGGCGCGCGCGGCGCCCGACTGCAGCGGCCCCGGCGCCGGCGGCGCCAGCGTCCAGGCGCCGTCCTCCAGCGAGGCCGCGCCGCCATCGGTCATCACCCACAGCCGGTTGCCGCCGCTGGCGATGGCGTCGATGCGATCCCCCGGCAGCCCCTCGGCGCGCCCGATGTGCAACCGCTCGGCCGATTCGAGCGTCCATCTCTCGAGACCCTTGGGAGACCCCGTCCACAGATACTCGCCCTCGGCCGCGATCGCGGTGATCGGCGACGCCTCGGTGA
>Ga0154020_10002504_pt1 | contig 22385 bp, 17 predicted proteins | sample Klosneuvirus_201_FD_109709 | JGI IMG/M metagenome (GOLD analysis project Ga0154020, IMG submission 109709) | Active sludge microbial communities from wastewater, Klosterneuburg, Austria - Klosneuvirus_20160825_MG | ecosystem: Engineered > WWTP > Aerobic digester > Activated sludge | place...
ATGCCACTGATCTCCCTCTACGTGACCGATCACACGCCGGCCTTCACCATGCTTGCACGTCAGTTCCTTGGCATGCCGGTGGACGAACCGGTCCGCGTCAACGTTGAACATCTCGCACTCTCTTCCGACATCCGATGATCACCTACCTCCTTCGCAAGATCCTCTACACACTCCTGGTTCTAACGGGTGTGGTGGTGGTGACGTTCTTCATTCGGCCGCCGGGCGACCCTGCCCGTGTCCTGCTTGGACAGCGCGCAGATTCAGCATCTGTTGCGGCGATGCGTGAGCAGTTGGGACTTGATAAGCCCCTTCCAATCCAGATCGGGACATATATGGTCAATCTCGTTCAGGGTGACCTTGGACGATCGATCGCAACGAACAGATCTGTGACTGAAACGATCATTGAACGACTTCCGGCAACGGCACTTTTAGCGCTTACATCGATTGCTATCGCTACGGTGCTGGGGATCCTTCTTGGGGTGATCGCTGCCTGGCGACCCAACACGTGGATCGATACGCTTACGATGTCCACCTCCCTGCTTGGGATATCCTTACCGGCTTTTGTTGTTGGTCTGCTCTTTGTCCTCTTCTTCGGTGTAGTCCTCGAGTGGTTCCCTAACAGCGGCTACGTGGACCGAGGGCCCGAGTTCTTGGTCTTGCCGATGGTGACTCTTGCCATCCGTCCCCTCTCCATCATCGCTCGAGTCACACGATCCAGTATGCTCGACGTGTTGGGTCAGGACTATGTTCGAACCGCTCGTGCCAAGGGGCTTTCCAGTCGCACGGTTTTTCTCAAACATGCACTGCGCAATGCATTGAATCCTGTTGTGACCACGGTGAGTGCCTGGTTTGCCGGACTTCTGGCGGGTACGTACTTCATTGAGTTCATCTTCAATTGGCCGGGCATTGGCCTTGCAGCGTTTAATGCGATCGAGAAGCTCGACTATCCGATGATCCAAGGCACGGTGTTGTTTACTGCCGTGGTCTTCGTTGCCGTGAATACGTTGGCCGATCTTGTTTATGGTTTCATCGATCCGAAGGTGCGCCTCTCATGAGTATCTCAACAGGCGAAAGCCCGAGTCGTCTGGCATGGCGCCGGCTTCGCAAGAACCGCGGAGCTGTGATCGGCATGATCGTCCTTGGCATCATGGTCATCATGGCCATCTTTGCGCCATTCGTTACACCCTTCGATCCATCTACGCAGATCCTCGAATACAGTGTGAAGCCTGCGGGCTTCCGCGGCAAGGTGATCTTCAAACGGAACCTGGCAGATGCAGATGTTCCGTCTATCATTGCAGTTTCCTCGTATAAAGAGATGGGAGACTCCGTCTACTATCAAGACCCAGCAGGAGAACCCTATCGAGTGGCTCGCAGCACGCTGATCGGCACAGAACCGAACGAATATTACGATGAGCCGCTGTTCCTCCTAGGTACTGATCGTTTCGGTCGAGACCTCTTTACACGTTTGGTTTACGGCATGCGTGTCTCTCTCAGCGTTGGACTCATCTCAGAGTCCATTGCTCTTGCTATTGGCATCATTCTTGGAGCATTGGCCGGCTACTTCCGTGGCTGGGCAGATGACGGCATCATGTGGCTGGTGAATGTTGTATGGTCGTTCCCAACCATTCTCCTCGTTGTTGCATTCAGTGTGATCCTTGGCAAGGGATACTGGCAAACCTTTGTTGCCATCGGCATTTCGTCGTGGGTAGACATCGCCCGCATCGTGCGTGGTCAGTTCTTCTCCATCCGCGAACAAGAGTATGTAGAGGCAACACGAGCTCTTGGGTATGGCCACATCCGCACCATCTTCCGTCACATGCTCCCCAATGCAGCCGGACCGATCATCGTTCTCTCAACAGCCGGATTCGCAACGGCCATCATCGCAGAAGCTTCTCTCAGTTTCATTGGATTGGGTGTTCAGCCCCCTACACCTTCGTGGGGACAGATGATCAAGGACGGCTACGGCTACATCGCTCTGGGCACGAACTGGGGGATGACGTTGTTCCCGAGTCTTGCAATGGCCATTGGTGTGCTGGTCCTGAACGTCTTTGGTGACGGACTCCGTGATGCCCTTGATCCTAAGACGTCGCAGCGATGATCGATTCCATTCTCAAAAGCGGATCGTTTCCGCCCGTGCTCTTGCTCTTTGGTGAGGAGGACCTCCTTGTTGAAGAAGATGCGCAGAGACTTTTCGATGCAGCCTCTGCACTGGACACCACAGGGATGAACTGCGATGTTCTTGATGGTGAGGGGATGACGTTGGATGCGGTACTCTCTATTGCACGTTCGTTTCCGATGATGTCGGAGCGACGGGTGGTGTGGGTGCGCAGAGCAGACAAGCTCTCAGCGTCGAAGGGGCGGAAGGGGTCTGATCCGATGCAGCAATACCTTGACGCACCATCGACCACAACATTCCTCCTGTTGACCGCCGCACTTCCGTCGGCCGACGGAATAAGTGCCGCTCTTACGAAGAATGCGGCCACAGCAAAACGCAAGATCTCCGCACTCAAGTATCCGTTCAATCTCCTCCTTACGAACGTCTCATACGGCGAGTACCCTCGTTTGAAAGAGTCGCAGGTTGGATCGTGGTTGAAGAAGCGAGCTACTATGCTTGGCATCAGCCTTCCACAGGGTGCACCGGAACTCCTCATTGCTAAGCTCGGCACCTCATTGCGTGACCTGTCGATGGAGATGGAAAAACTGACCGTCTATCTTGGCGATCGTACGGAGGCCACCTCCGATGACATCTTGGCCATCGTTGGAAGTTCGCGCGAGTTCAACGTCTTCGAACTTCAGGACGCCATCGGCAAGGCAGATGCTGCACGGGCGATGACCATTGCAACCAAGATGATGGAGACCGACAGGAATGAAATGCTCATCATCAGCATGGTGACAAGGTATTTTACCTCACTGTTTCGGCTCATTGACCTGCGTGGTGTGACAGACCGTGGCGAGATCGCACGCACGGCAGGGATTCCACCGTTCAAGATCGGCGATGCCTTTGACGCCCTAGACAGGTTGGGTCCCGGACGTATAGAACGAGGCCTAGGGATCCTCCGGTCCGCCGAAGCAACCCTGAAATCGACCTCCACAGAACCCCTTGTGGTCCTTCAATCCATGATCGCCCGCATGCTCGCATCTCCGACGTCGCGATAAGGGGCTATCTTTGCCTCCGCATGACCACACAACAACTACGAACACCTGAACAATGTGCTCAGGAACAGCTGGACGCGTATAATGCTCGAGATATCGAGCGCTTCGCCTCTGTCTATGCCGACGATATTCAATGCATCGATCTCGCTACCGGCACCATTTTCTGTAGCGGCCGTCAGTCTCTTATCGATCGATACGGTCCGATGTTCGCTGAACATCCTGACCTTCATTGCAGACTTGTGAGCCGCGTCGTCTGCCCGCCCTTCGTCTTCGATGAAGAGGACGTTACAGGTATTCGCCCCGGTTCTTCCCTTCATGCCGTTGCAACCTATGAATGCAAGAATGGCCTGATCACGCGCGCATGGTTTGTTCGGGAGGACGCTGCGTGACCGACCCATCCTTGATCGGCGATCTGCATTCTCATACCAATCGCTCTGACGGACTTCTTACGCCTCACGAACTTGTTGTGAAGGCCGAACAGGCCGGAATGGTGGCACTTGCCATCACCGATCACGACAACATGGATGCGTTCCGGATGTTGCGTGCAGACGGATACAATGGCCCACTCCATCTTGTAGAAGGCATTGAGATCTCATGTTTCGAAGCCGGACGTGAGGTTCACCTGCTTGCCTATTATCTCGACCCAGATAACGAAGAGATCCAGAAATACGAGGCGTTCTTCCGCGAGGACCGGGAACGGCGTGCTCGCGAGATGGTAGACCGCCTCAAGGTTGCCCGTGTAAACATCTCGTTCGACGAAGTGGCTGAGTCCGCCGGCAAGGCGCCCATCGGTCGTCCGCACGTTGCCGACGTCCTCGTCAAACGCAACATTGTGTCCTCTATCCAAGCAGCCTTTGATGCCTACCTCGATGTTGGCAAACCCGGCTACGTTTCGAAAAGCCCCTTCCCTGTCTCGGAGGCAGTACAAATGGTCCATCGGGCAGGGGGCATCACATCGGTAGCACATCCCGGCAGACATTATGCAGACCCGAGGTCCTTCCTGACCTTGGTAGCAACGGGGATCGATGGTATCGAAGTCTATCACCCGTCCCATTGGTACGTTACGAGGGAATTCTATCGCGTACTCTCGGAGCAACATGGACTTCTCATCACGGGTGGCTCTGATTTCCACGGATCACGCGACTATGATGAACGCAACTTTGGCGCATTTGGAATAACGGCCGACCATCTCGACAACATTCAAACGCGTGTTGTACGCATCCGCAGAGGGAGTTAACGATGGCCAGTACATCCTCTTCCAGTCCCTTGCCGGAAACATCACCAAGCGGAGCCGGACGTAGAATTGGCATCGTTGCGGCACGGTGGCACGGGATCATTGTAGACGCACTTTTAGATGGGGCCGTACAGACGCTTCGCAGTGCAGGCGTCCGCGACCAGGACGTGGTGATCGTGCGTTGTCCGGGCAGCTACGAGATCCCTGTCTGCGTCAAGGCCATTGCTATGGAGCAGCGTGTAGATGCGGTGATAGCTCTTGGCGTTGTGATCCGTGGCGACACAGCCCATTTTGAGTACGTATCCTCACCTGTTGCTCATAGTCTAATGGATATCGCCGTTGAGACCGGCGTTCCGTGTTTGTTTGGGGTGCTCACAACAGACACCGTGGAGCAGGCCGAAGCACGTGCCGGCGGCGTTCATGGCAATAAAGGGTCGGAAGCTGCCGTCGGAGCACTGGAAATGGCCGACGTTATGGAACGGCTTCGCAGCGAAAAACCCTAAAACTCCGGCAGTAACGTTCCCCTACGGGACGTACCGTTCGTTCAACACAGACCAGACCCTATGCACCGCATTCTCAGCCTTGCGATCATCTGTATCCTCGGAAGCCTTGGCTTGCTGGCACAGTCCATTCAATTGTCGAACTGGCGCACGATGTCATCCCTGCGAACAGTGCGTGATGCAGACATCGACTTGCGCGGTAGGATCTGGGCTGCTACATCTGGGGGTGTAATGGTGATCGATCGCACCGATGGCAGCATTGAAGAATATCGCAACGTGGATGCATTACAAACTCTTGATTGTACATCCTTGATGTGCGACCTCGTAGCGAATGTAACCTACGTTGGAGGGAGTGACGGTTCATTGGACATCGCTGATACCATTGGGACGTGGACCAATGTTTCCGACATCCGTCGGGCAACTCAATACACACGCCGTCGGATCAACGACTTCAGCAAGCGCGGCGATACGTTGTTCATTGCCACAGATTTTGGGATCGTTCTCTATAACACCAAGAACTCCACGTTTATTGAGACCGTTGACCGCATCGGCGATCTGCAGGAGAAGACGCGCGTGAGCAGTCTCTGCATCCTGCGCGATACGCTCTGGGCATCAACGGATTCAGGTGTTGCTGTTGCACCGCTTAACGTAGAAACGTTGCGTCTCCCGAGTGTATGGACAGTGCTCGATACTACATCGGGTCTGCCGGCGATCCGAGTGAACTTCATTCGTTCCAACGGAAACACTGTTGCTGCATCCACAGACTATGCTGCCGTGGAATGGAAAAACGGCAGATTCGAAATGCGCATCGGTACGCCGCAGGTGATCACAGGCTTGACCTTTACAACGGACAGACTTGCCATCAACACAGCCTCAGAGATCCGAACGATGAATGGCCCCCTATCCGTCACCTGGCCGGGTGAGTTATTGGGTCACGTATGGCCACGATCCGGAAGTGAAGAGCTCCTCCTTGTCTTTGTGCGAGATCGTGCGTTGGGCTACGTTGAGAATAACGTTGTTACAATGTTCAATGTGAACTCCCCGATCTCCAATCAGTTTGCCCACATCAATGTAGATACCCGTGGCGGAATATGGGTAGCAACGGAAGTGGATCCTCCACGGACCGGTCAAGGCGTGAGTTACTTTGACGGAACGGATTGGATCAACATTAACACGAGTACTCAGCCCCTTCTCAGATCGAATGCCTGTTATCGTGTTTCATCATTGCCGGACGGATCTACCTGGGTAGGAACGTGGGGCGGAGGAACGCTGCGTTGCACACCTACCGATACCGGAGTGGTCTACGAAAGGTTCGATCAAAACAACTCCACACTTGCCGGGATCCCCGCCGATCCCAACTATGTGCTTGTTGCAGAAGTAGCGCAGGATAGATCGGGGCGTACATGGATGTTGAATGAGCAGACCGCTGACCGGATCCTCTCGAAGTTCGATGACGGTGTATGGGCATGGTCGCCGAATTGCAGTGATCCTCGCAGCAACATCTTCAGAACGGTTGCCATCGACCTCACGGGTACTGTTTGGGCCGGAAGCCCAACCGGCAGCGGCGTTGTTGCGTACAATGACCGGTACACACCCGCCACCGATGATGATCTGTGCAACGTGGTCCGCACGAGCAATACGCAGCTGCCGGATAATGCTGTGAGCTGCATCCGATCCGACAGATCAGGGGCGATCTGGATCGGCACATCGAAAGGTGTTGCGGTGATCTCCTCGCCAAGCACACTCTCAAACACGAGTGTTCCATTTGTGCGCCGCATCTCAGCCTTAACGAACGCCGTTGTGACCGATATCCATGTTGATGCCCTAAACTACAAGTGGATCGCTACCACCGGCGGTGTGTTCGTCCTGAATGAAGATGGTACCGAAGTGATCTCCACCATCACAAAATCAAACACGCCATTACTTGATGACAACATTCGCACCGTTGCGGTGGATGAGACATCCGGACTGGCATACTTCGGCACAACCAATGGTTGCAGCGTAGCTCAGACATCTTCAATGCGTCCACTCGACGACTTCAACATCCGCTGTTATCCACAGCCGTTCGCTCCAACAAAGGATGTTCAGGTTGTGATCGATGGACTTGCTCCCGACGCCGATATCCGCATCATCACCAGCGGCGGCATTCTTGTCTCGGCGATTCAATCTCGCGGACGTCAAGCACTCTGGGATGGCAAGGATGTGAACGGCAATCTCGTCCCCCCGGGCGTCTACCTCGTAAGTGCAAAGAGCGCTGGCACCAACACCTCAGCTGTTGGCAAGATCGCCGTCACTCGATAAGGGGCTTGCCATGGCCGAACTTCGATCGTCACTCCTGCGTGCATCGGCCATACCGTTACTCTGGACGGCACTCTGCGGTCTCCTCATCATCGTATCCCTTGATGCCTCACCGCATGTAGGACTCATCTCCTTCGATGCCGGGAACTTCATCCTTGCCGGACGTCATTTCAACATTGCAGCGGACAGACCGCATCTGCCCGGTTATCCGGGTATCGTTGCTCTCAGCGCATGTGCCGATCCAATACTGGGTCCGGCTTCAGGGTTGCGACTCCTTGGTCTGCTCATTCCCCTAAGTGCTATCCTGCTTGGTCTTGGACTCCACAAGCGCCTTGGATGGAAGGGGGCGATGTGGACTCAAACATTGTTGCTCACTTCTCCGGTTGTGTGGTTCTTTGCTCTTGCAGCTGAGACGTATGCTGTAGATCTTGCAGCGGGTACGATCGTAACGTTGATCATCGTCCGCGACCGTGACCATCGGTGGCTCCCGGCACTCCTGGGCGTGACGTCCTTCTTCCGTCCGATGACGGCCGTTCTGCTGCTGCCTGGTATTCTCTGGCTCCTATGGTCAAAACGTTCGTCCCTCTCTCTCACTACGTTGACTGTTCCGCTGATCGTTGCCACTGCTGCTCTTGGTGCAACCATCTATGGCATAGTCCTTGGAAGCGGCGGCATTGATGGACTCAAAGCATTGGTCGCGATGGGTCCGCCTGTTGCGTTCCGTCCTTTCAGCGAACTCGTTCCCTTCCTTGCCTACGGCACGTGGTTCTGCATTCCGTTGATACCAATGTTTCTTACTCGATCGAGTGATGCACCGGATACATGTACAAAGCCCCTTTTCATTGCATTCATAGCAGCGTTGGTGTTCTTTGTCACCGTGCACTATGCCAAGGGCTATCTGTTACTTGTTGTGCCTGCGACGATCGTTGGTGTTGTAACAGCCAAACGTGTGACGTGGACAATGATGGCCATGATCGTCGTGCTCCAATGCACGCTGTTCCTCCTGATACCATCTGCGGACGATCCATTGCCGCGCGATGCACCGGGCAGCTCGTCAAGCGCATTTGTGCGCGTTTGGGAGCGATTCACATCGTCCTATTCATGCACGTTGGATCGCTTAGACCATGAGCGCAGGTTTTGGGATCAGGCAATGCCGTGGATGAATGAACACACCGGACCGATCATGTTCAGCAAGGAAGTTGCGCCATCGGTACGGATCGCCCAGGCTGTTCGGTCGGCGTCGGACAAAAGTACATCGATCTGGTGGGGCCATGCCGGAAAGGATGACCAAGAGTGGGTTCGCTACGACGAAAATGGTGTGCACATTGAGCGCATGCTGGACACTGCACTGTCGGCAGCAACGCTATTTACCCGAGACAGTCTGTCGAAATGAAAAAAGGTCGCTCAAATGAGCGACCTTTTTTACCACTGTGTGCGGAAGACGGGACTTGAACCCGTACGCCCTTGCGAGCGCCACCCCCTCAAGATGGTGCGTCTGCCAATTTCGCCACTTCCGCAGAGGGGTCACAAAGGTAGGAAACGTTCCGAAGATGGCAAAATCAAAGGCCTGATCTCTGTTGCAATTGGGCGATAATGTCGCGCGCTGCTCTTGCCCCCTGCTCCGTTGCATTCTCTATTGCCGGAGCACAATCGCTATCGGTGCCGGCAAAACGAAGCCGCGCCGTTGCAACACTTGCTGTCTGTGCCGGACCATTATGCGACTTCGGTGTGGGAACAACGATACCGTGACCCCAACCCCAGCAATGAACGTCGATGATGGAGAGACGCTGTTCTTCTGTAAGTCCGGCGGCAAACTTTTCAACAGTCTTCGCTGCAAAGGATGCAAATGCTTCGGGATCCTGCAACATGGATCGTTGTGATGGATCGAGCGGAACGTACAATGACACCACGTGTGCAGTGGCCCCTGGTTGGATACACATCGGATCGATCACATCAGTGTAGGAATTCTCAACCCGTAGGTCCCAGGTATCGTAGGCCTTGCCCGATGCGATGGCAATACTCGAGCTGATCTGAATTGTGGCGTAGGGAGCGTAAGAGATCTTCTTCAATGCCTCAAGACGATGTGAGCCGGGATCAGATAACAGCCTCGACAATTGGTACTTCGGAACTGCAACAACAGCAAACGATGACAAGTATCGTGTGACAGTACCATCTGCTTCAACAACATCGATCTGCACATCGTCAGCCGTTTCATATACGCGAGCCACGAGTGCAGCAGACTTGGTATTCTCCAACGCAGCTGCAACACCCGTAGCCAGACGACTTGTTCCACCCGGGAAACTATACCGCGAGAATCCAAAGGATGAACCAAGCTCAGACTGATAGAAGTTCAGCAGACAGTAGGCATTGGTCCTTGTGGAAGGGGCTCCCATTGATGACCTACTATAGGCATTGATGATCTTCTCGAGTGTGGGCGATGCAAAACGATCGATATAGTTTGCGGCCGACTGAGCATCGAGTTCCTGCATGCGCGGTGACAACGTCTTTGGCAGCGGATACGATGGCAGATCTGCATCCATCACAGCGATAACATCGCGAAAGCGTTTCATCCCGTCACGGTCGCGTTCGTCAGGGATAGCCCCCTTCAATGAACTATCCGACCAAAGATCCTGCACGATGCGACCATCACGAAGAATGTAGGCATCATCGGGACACTGCACCGGTTCGATCGATGTTGCCTTGATCAACATTTCGATCTCTTCGGTGCGGCTCACGAAATACACACTGCCGAGCGGAACAGATGCGGTGTTGATCTTCTCGCTCACCGCGGATCCGCCTAAACGTGTTTCTGACTCAAGCAGAACACTGTCGACTCCATTCGTTTGCAACACCAGAGCCGCCGTGAGTCCGGAGAGTCCCCCACCGATCACAACAACATCTCTACGCACCGTTGTTGATGGTTCCGGAAGGGACTTGCCATCGCGTAGAAATTCATGGGCAACACGAAACTGCGGCGTCCCCACGCGCGGGCGTATGGGATCGGCGATCTTCGTTACAGGAGGCACTTCATCTGCCGTACGCGCCGGACCACAGCCCGGCAGCGGTGCAAGAAACACCGCGCCGGAACCAAGAATGATCGTGTATAAGAAGTCTCTGCGTGTGTTCACAATAGCACAATGTAAACAGTGAACAGTGAACAGCGAACAGCGAACAGCGAACAGAGAACAGCGAACAGAGAACAGCGAACAGTTGCCTATTTCACAACCGTGAGCGGCACAACGGTCCGAGCGCCATTGACGGTAACGGTGCAGATGTAGGATCCGGATGCGATGCCACGGACCGGCACACGAATGGTGCCCGGCATCACACGATCCGTGTAGAGGGTTTGTAGGAATCTGCCTTCGCTGCCATAGATCTCTACGTTCACCAGACCCGGAACGGGTTGATACCATTCGAGGACGGAGTGATCCGTCATCGGCTGAGGCATCACGCGTACGTCTACCTGGACCTTGCCTGCATAGGTGTCATCCACGCTGGTAGCGCGTTGCAAAACGCCTAATGGCAGGACCTTGTCTTCCAGGACGGTCTCGGTGTTTTCGGGCGTACCACCGAACCAGTTCTCCAACACGTCGGCATAGACCCGACGGTAGTCCCACTGATATCGGAGATCGCCATTGCTGTCGAAGTTCTTCAGATCCGGCATTTCGCCATAGACACCGGCGCGGACGCCATTGCCCCACACGAATTGGACGGATGCTGCGCCGTGGTCAGTGCCTCGACTGCCATTCTCGTATGGACGTCTGCCGAATTCCGAAACGGTCATACCAACAACACGATCAGCAAAGCCTTGGATAAGAGCATCCTGCATAAACGTGCCGATACCTGTAGAGAGCTTCTCCAACAGATATGGATGAAGTCCATTGAGATTTTCGTCCTGCTGTTGCACGTGGGTATCAAACCCGCCCATGTAGACAAGGTAGATCTTCGACTTCAAGCCGCCGCTGATGAGACGAGCAACAAGCTTCATCTGCTTTACGAAGTTCGTGTCATCGTAGGTTGCCTTGTTCTCACCCTTATCAAAGGCATTCTTCACCACAGTTGAGTACCGGTCTGATTGTTCAGCAACCAAACGCACGAAGTTGAACTCACGTCCATATCGTGTGTCTTCGGGCATCGGATCCATGTCGGGTGACAGACCTTGTCCAAGTTCAAAGAACTTCTGCGGATCCGTTAGAGCGATACCGATATCACCCTTTGGACTTTGCAAGAGCATCGACAAGGAGCCCCCTATCTGAACGGCGATAGGATCCGGCGGAAGGACCTCGGGGAAACCATTGATCTTATTGGACCAATAGCGTCCGAGCCAACCATCAACAAGTCGCTTGTTCGGGTCGGACGAATTGAATCCGCTCAACCAGATATCCGTGGAGCGGAAGTGAGAAAGGGAAGGGGCTTCATAGCCGATCCCATTGACGATGGCAAGTCTGCCATCTTCAAACATCCGTCGGAGATTATACGGTGCGTCGGAGTCGAGAGACGGGTGCATATAGACGCGCGAGAGCACGTTGATCGCCTTTTCCTTGGGGACGGCGATGCTCGGACGGATCTTGTAGTACTCAGGATCATCAGCTGGGATGATCATGTTCATACCATCATTACCGCCGAACATTTGGATCACAATAAGGATGCGATCATCATCGGCTTGCACGTGTTCGCCGAGATCGAACGGTGAGAACGCCTTTAGAGGGACGCCCCCAAGGACCTGAGTGCCAACAGCGGCTGCCGCAGTTGTCGAGAGGAAGGTACGACGTTTCATCGGTGTTCCTTGACGATCGTGTTCACGTTGAGGGGGCTTAACATAGTTGGAAGTCCGGGGCCTTAGCAATGGCCTTCAGCAGTTCACGCATCGCACGTGCAGCTGCAGATGGTACGTCGAGCTTTTCTGCCCACGTGTAGTCGGGCTGACCTTCCAAGAGCGCACTCTTGTAGAAGTCGAGTCGTGCCTGAGAAACATCCACCGGCAACAAGAACTTGGTTACACCAAGAACGAACTTGGCAACATCATCATAGTCTGCGAATTCACGGATGAAGGCATTCGCACGGGCATCGGTCATGGCATCGATGAGCTTGCGCGCAAATTCACGCCTACGCGGATAGGTGTTTGTGCTGATCCACGTATGATGTCCGGGCCAACCTGCTACATTCGGCGGATCGAACATTACTTGATCCATTTCCAGGACCCAGTTCTGCGGATCTGCTTCATCAACGCCGAACTGACGTTGCAGTCCTACTACATATTCGACTGGTGTCTTGATCTGAACACCACGAAGAGCGGGATCGAAGAAGTGTTGACTTGTAAAGAGCTTCTTCAACATCGGCTTTATGTCAAAGTTTGCAGCACGGAATTCTGCGGCGAGATCGTTCAAGAACGATTCATCAACATCGCCCTTTGAGCTATACACGAAGTACAGGTAGGCCTTGCGGGCGATAAACCGTGACACTGCGTCTGGGCGTACACGGAAGATGATCTTGATGAGTTCAAAGACTTCTTCGTTGAGTACCTGAAACTCCGTGTTGTTGTCAGCTGTGCGTGCCGGAATGGTCACACCCAAGAATTCCTTCGCGCCTGTGTCATGCTTATTCGCATCGAACCACGTGTTGTAGATCCCCTTCGGTGCTGGTTGGTCGTTAAAGCGAGACGCCTTCCATCCGGTGAGGACGCGGGCGGCTTCTTTCACGTCGCCTTCTGTATACCAACCAATTCCTGTTGTGAAGAGCTCAAGCAATTCTCTACCGTAGTTCTCATTCGGCTTCCCTACTTCGTTGTAGGTACCGCCGAGGTAGAAGACCATTGCGTTATCGACCGTAACATCAAGAGCCATCGACGGGAAATTCCCCAAGCGATTCTTGCGCAACATCCGATAGTGACGATAGTGCATTTGCGGAACCATGTACGTCTCGTCGAACGAGAACTCCGTACACCAATGGCTCATCCAGAACAACGTGAGACGTTCAACGGAGCTGGCATCACGGGACATTGTCCCCAGCCACCAGTTGGAGAACGTTCGATGATTGGCCTTCCACCATCCTTCGATGGCAAGACGCGTTTGAATGTCTGCGCCTTGTGGATTTTCCGTGTAGTCCACCATCTGCTGTGTTGCAGGGTCTCGCCATTTGGCAAAGGCCATGTCCGGGGTCGGATCACCCGGATCATCCTGACCCAGCAGCTGCTCTACGAGGTCCGCTGCTTGCTTGCCAACGTGGGACGTAGCAACAGGCATGGACACAGAGAACCCAAGCCGGCGGTAGAGGTGGAATACATCCTCAAGCGTGAGCGGTGTGGTGTACGGTTCAAGACCGGCTTGCACCACCGGAGCTGCATCGAGTGCACCTCCGCCGCGCTGTGAAGCGCGCACCAAACTTGTAAAGAGGTTTCGTCTGTTCATCGCTCCCTCAACGGAGTTGTGATCGTCAAAGAGACCGTTCGGCAGTAGAATCGACCTTCGGGCAGTTCGTTACTATATGGCAGGATCGCAGGTCCGATGCCCTTCACTTCCGTGATATTCAGGGAAGGGGCTATTGAACGTACGAATTGTTCCACAGACTTGGCGCGTTCGTTGGAAAGATTCATGTTATGCTGAAGTTCACCAAGTCGGTCAGTTGATCCAACAATGGTAGCAACACTCCCTTGTCCCGACGAAGCCTTCACAACCCTGCGCATCATTTCCTTGTTCTGTTCGGAGATATCGGCACGGTCGTAATCGAAAACGATAAGACTCAACCGACTCACCTCGTAATTGGCTACGGTCTTTATCACCGGGAACCGCGTTGATGCTCGCACAGGTGTTCCATCCTTTTGGACAATGCCCAGCTGCGCATCAAGTGTATCTGTTGTTCCAACCACGGGTCCGAGTTTATCGGTCATTTCCTGTGTGAGATCGAAGCTGATCTGCGCTGGCGGAACGCTGCCACCCGTGCGCGCACCGATGGAGCGCTCACGGTGATTCACATCAAGAGACCACGAGGAAGCTTGTTCAGGATTGCGCACGTCCACGGCAAAGTCGTGATGCCCTTGCACGGGGACGTATTCGTTGAATCGTGTATGCACTACAGGGTCGAGGACGGATCCATCGCTTGCCGTGAGTTCAACGCGGCGGTTCTCTTCGATGCCTTGCGTGTATTGTTCGTTCGACACTAGAGAAGGTCTCTCCGTTGTGCGGATCTTGAAACGGTCCTCACCAAGACCCCAGCGCGAGCGCAGATACGTCACAACACTTTGTGCCCGTGCCGATGCGAGTTTCGTTCGTTGATCTGCTGAGCCCCCTTCAAGTCCATCTGTTGTGCCCGTTACCGTCAGAACTACGCTCGGTGTTGCCCGCAAACGGGCACCTACGATGTCAAGCATACGATAATAGATCGGCAGGGTCTGTTTTGGCAGAGCCAGTTCACTGAACTGCGCAACGTCATCATTGCCCAGATACTTTGGATCGAGGGCCGACGAGGTACTGTCGAAGAAGACGTACGGCAGGAGCGGGAAGGTCTGCGTCACCACCGTCTCACGGATCTCCAACGGCTGCGAGCGCACGGAAGCGATCACGGCCGGGACCGGCTCAGGAGCGGGCGGAGGAGGTGGCGGTGCTTCAACGATAACCGGCGGCGGAGGTGGTGGTGGTGGTGGTGGTGGTGGTGGAGGCGGCACTTCGTCACTGAACATGCGATAACGCACTTGAATGCCGGCGCCGGCAAACGACTGTTTCCAGGTGGATGACGATGATATCGAATTCAAGCCGTACCGATAGAAGACCTCTGGACAGAGTTCTACGTGTTTGGAGAGCGGGATCACGGCACCCAAGGCACCCGAAACGCCCATAGCCGTGCCTAGTCCCGGAAACTCGCCTTCGGCGATCACATGTTTCTGCGTGCCATCGGGAAACAGCACGCCGTCGGGCGAGGTGATCTCTTCCGTCTGCATGTAGGTAGCATCAACAAGCGGGTTGCCGGCATCGAAGGAGCCCCGTATATAGACCGGAAGCCAATCCAGCGGACGAGAACGAAAGCCCAGTTCCACCGCTACGTAGCCCAATGAGCTCGTGAAGACATGTTCGCGAACCATCGGAACATAGAGGTTAGAATTTGGGTCGAGGACCTCAAAGCCATCTACTGTGGTGGTTGACAGTTCTGCCGGGCGCAGCGAATAGACAAGGGCGCCGGCCAGTTCAAAGGCATCGCCAAAGAGCGAATATTCACCTGTGAGTCCGGCAAAGAAGCCGCTGGAGTTACCATTTGAGAACTGTCCGCAATCCGGGCTGCCCGGCAACACGTAGATCGACGACGTGTTCATAATGTATTGGTAGCCGCCTTTAACCCCAATAGATGCAACCTGCGCCGTGGCGGCATGATGTGCAAGTAGGCAGAACAACGCTATCGCCGGAACACGGAAAAGACTCATGGTAGCGACGTTACGAAAAAACACTTAGACAGGCGCAATGATTTTACGGATCTCATCCCACGGAGTGGCACTGAGAATACGGTAGCAGTAGAATGCCGCAAATAGGATGAGCGTTACACCGGTTCCCTGTTGAATCCGATGAATGAACTTGGGCGTCATCTTATCTCGGAAGGCCAAGACAAGTCGGACCAAGGTCATCAGCCAAAGGGTATTTCCTGCTCCAAATCCTACAGAGAACGCCATGGCGTTGAGGAAGGTCTGCTCGAATACACCCATCTTTTGAATGAACGTGGTCATGGCCATCACGGCCGGGATGAACGTAGGGTTGGCAAGATTTGCAACGGCAAAACCAACGCCAACAAAGAACGGACCGTTCGAGGTAACTCTGGAGAGAAGTTTGTCGCCTCGCTTGTGCTTCTCGGGATCCACTCCTTTAACTGGGTGCTCTCGGATCTGGAAGATGCCAAAGCCGATCATGAAGAGGACGATGACCAGTTGGATGGAGAGTGTAACGATAGGGTTGCCCCCTTCCATCGAACGGAGGAGGTCCACAACCCACGAACTTGCCCACATTGCGAGAGAGCAGTAGATCAGGTCGAGCAGGCCCGCACCAACACTGAGCTTGATAGCCTGACGCCATCCATCTCGAAGTCCGGTTCGGACAGATGCCATCCCGATCGGTCCGGGTGGGATCGCAAGAACATATCCTACGAGTGCCCCAACGAGAAGAGCGATGATCATTGTCAACGAAGATACATCTGTATCGGCCGTATACCGTTGGATGTTCTCAACACGTATCTTGGGAACTTCACTACGAGGGATACATGACGCAGAGTTCTGGTCGTAAAGGGCTTGTAGCTACACTTGGATTGTTCACCACAACATCTCTTGTTGTTGGCGGAATGATCGGATCGGGGATCTTTCGCAATCCATCGGCGATGGCGAGTTTTCTCCATTCACCGGAGCTGCTGCTGGGCGTGTGGGTGGTTGCCGGACTTGTAACGATGTTTGGTGCGCTGACCAATGCAGAGGTGGCCGGACTGATCCCCATCACCGGCGGACAGTATCAGTACTTCCGGGTGATGTATGGCGACTTCATGGCCTTTCTCTACGGTTGGGCCTTGTTCGTTGTGATCCAGTCGGGCTCGATTGCCTCTATCACGTTTGTGTTTGCTGAATACTTCAATACCGTTGTCCCACTCTGGGAACTGGATGAATCCACTGCCACGGCCTGGGCTATCTCACTTCCCTTTGCAACGATCTATCCGCTCAAGCAGATCGGTATCAAGCTCATGACGTTTGGTGCAGTTGCCGGACTCACGCTGATCAATGCCCTTGGAGTGAAGGAAGGTGGACGTGTTCAGGGGCTCTTTACAGTAGCCAAGGTAGCAGCCATTCTCTTCCTTGTTGTGATGGCCTTCACCAGCACAAGCGGTCACGTTGGCAACATCGTTGCCTCTTCATCCACCACGGTGCCGGTTGGCACTGCCTTGATGTTCGCCCTGGCCATGGCCATGAACAAGGCTCTTTGGTCATACGACGGGTGGAACAACCTTACCTATGTGAGCGGTGAAGTGAAAAATCCGCAGGTGACCGTTCCTCGTGCACTTATGCTCGGCACGGCTATCTGCATCAGCGTCTATGTCCTGATCAACATCGCCTATCTCACCATCCTCCCCATCGACGCTCTCAGTGCATCGTCTGCCGTTGCACGAGACGCCGCCTTCATCATGATGGGCACCTTTGGTGCGGTGTTTGTAAGTGTTGCGGTGATGGTCTCCACCATTGGCACCTCCAACGGAACCATCCTTGCAACTTCACGCGTGTATTATTCGATGGCCAACGAAGGGATGTTCTTTAAGGGGGCTGGTGTGGTACACGACCGGTTCCGTACGCCGGTTCGCTCACTCACGCTGCAGCTGGGTTGGACCACGGTTCTGATCTTTTCCGGCACCTTCGACATGCTCACCGACATGTTGATCTTTGTGAGCTGGGGCTTCTATGCCCTTGGTGCATATGGAGTGTTCGTTCTCCGGCGGAAGATGCCCGATGCACATAGACCGTACAAGACCTGGGGATATCCTGTTGTGCCCATCGTCTTCATTCTCTTTGCTGTGACCTTCTTGGGCTTCACCATCTTCTCCGACGTAGAGAACTACAGAAACGGAAGCGCCCCAGTGATCAACTCACTCTGGGGCGTCATCCTGCTTACGTCGGGAATACCGTTCTACTGGTGGTTCAAAAAACGAGGCCAATACTCACGTTAAGAAACGACATCGTTGCCTCTCCGTCTTCCTTGCCCACGAGATTCGTCCAGTTATACTTCATTTCGAGGAACGGACGCAAACCACCAAGATTGAACTCCAGTCCGCCTGTTATCGCAGCACCAAACCGTGATGTTTGTGGCTCGAGTTCTTGTCCAGTACCCGTGATGAGGTTTTCGACAATGCTGTTGCCTTCGCTCACCGATACATTGCGATACGAATACATGAGCTCCGTGGACACATACGGACGGAAGAGTCCCTGCATCGGGATGAACGTGATACCGGCATAGACAGGTACATAGGTTGTTACCGTCTGCAGCTGAATCCGCGTTCCATTGTCGAGCACGGCCGTCTGATCCTGACCCGGGAACTGTGTGTATTGAATACCACCGGAGAAGCTGAACGCATCGGAGAGTCCGAACCGCAGTTTGGCACCGAGATGGTAGCCAAGACTTGATGCCGTTTCATATGCTGCACCGATACCCGTTGTATCGATCGAATCATAGATCTGCTCAATGGACTCACTCGGAATACTTGGTCCGAGGTAGACGCCGATCGAGAATGGCTCCCCACCCTTACCTTCTTCTGCAGCATCGACAGGACTGACGGAGAACGCTGCGAAGGTTAAAAAAACGATCGCTGTTGAGACAAAGCGGGTACAAAACATTGCGGTGAACCTTAAAAAGGAATATTGGCGTTGTGAGGGTACTGTTCTGCAAGCTAAAGTGTTTCTTCCACGTTGTCCACATTGACCCGCAGGTCGGCGCGTGTGTACGCCCATAACGTAGTTTTGTTGCATGATTCGACTCTTGCGTTTAACCATCGTTGCCCTCCTCACCACGGGTGTGGCCAGTGCTCAAGTCATTCCACCGCTGCGTGTTGGACTCTCCGGAGGTCTCACACTCAATCCGCTCTCGCCGTCCGTTCAAGTATGGCGGGGTTTTGGAGCTACGCAGCCACAATTCGCCCCCTTTGTGAACGATTCTCTGCGTTTCACAAGCGGAAGTATGGGGCTTGGTGGTGCGTTTGGATTCATCATGGGCTTCCCGGTCACAAGGATGATCCATATTTCGGGTCGTATCGGGTACAACAGCATGTCGGGCTCTTCTTCCGTGCAACAACTCGTTGCCCCCACCACCGTCGTGAATGAACTTGATATGTTCTCCTCAACCTTGGAGATCTCACCCGTTGCTGAGTTCTATGGACTCTTTGGCGATGTGTCTCTGCATCCTCTCGTAGGTCTCGAATTCGGCATTCCTCTAGCTGCAACGGTCTCTCAAACAGCAACGGCCACGGCGCAGAACACGGAGACCGTTCAGACGTTTGCCGACGGAACGGATATTCCGGAGAGTTCTGTTCGTACGGCGCTTCTTCTTGGTCTTGGGTATACCATTCGACTCGATAGTTCACAGTGGTACATCCAACCGGAAGTGTCGTATCGCCTGCCCCTTTCCAATATCTCTTCGGCTGCTACCTACTCTCCAACATCGTTCTCACAGATCCGCATCGGTGTGAATGTCTTCTTTGGATTCGCCGACAAGAAGGAAATACCAACTTCATCACGCGGCATGAGTGCATCGATCGATCGTATCACGGCCTATGATCGTGATGGTAAGGAAGTAAACGTATCGGCCCTCAATGTGGAGGACGTTCGGTACAACGAGATGTTCCCGCTTGTGCCGTACGTGTTCGCACAGGAGAACGGACTTCCGGATGCATCATCGCAGACAACAGACCATATGCCGGAGAAGGGTGGCTTCCAGCCAGAGACATTGCCGCTTGATGCCATTGAGGTCAATCGCAATCTCTTGAACATCATCGGTTCGCGCATGATCGCCTATCCGCAGGCATCACTCACGATCACCGGTACCACCGACGGAAAGAACGAAGCAAAGACCAAGGATCTGCCGGAGAAACGTGCCAATTGGGCAAAGAACTACCTCGTTACTGCTTTCGGCATCGATCCCGCACGGATCGTCACAAAAACAACGGCAACTCCATCGAAACCGTCGGCAACAACGGATCCGGACGGGATTGTTGAGAACCGACGTGTTGAGTTCTCGTCCAACGTACCAGATGTCCTTGCACCGGTTGTGATCACGGCCGATAATCAGCGTGTGTCAACGCCGGATGTTGTGACCTTCCACCCAAAGGTTGACAGCGAAGACTCCTTGAGCTCATGGTCGCTAAGTGTGATGCAGGCCGGACGTCAGCTCCGTGAGATCAACGGGCTCGGCCGACCTGAACGTGTCTCATGGCCGATCCGTCCCAACGAACTCTCTGCCGACCAAGTCCCCGTCGACTACGAAATGGTCTTCCGTTCGGTAAAGGGTGATAGTGCAACGGCCATCGGTTCCATTCCTGTTGACTACGTATCGAGTGTTCGCAAGAAGACAGAGAATTTGCCGGACCGCACGGTCGACAAATATTCCTTGATCCTGTTCGACTTCGACAAGGCAACACTCACCGAAGACAACTCACGCATTCTTGAGATGATGGTGTTGCCGAACATCACGTCTACATCCAAGGTGAACATCATCGGATACACCGATCGCATCGGTAACGATGTGTACAACCAGAAACTCTCTCGGGAACGTGCAGAGACCGTTCGTGCGTTTCTCCAATCACGGGCCAAGGATGCCAAATACTCCATCAACGGAGTTGGCGAAGGCACCGAGATCTTCTCCAATGACGTAGCTGTTGGACGTCAACTCTCTCGCACGGTGCAGGTGATCGTGGAGACCCCAAGGACATCACGTTGAACTATCGCCTTTTGTCGAGCATCGATACACCCGAGGATCTTCGCAAGCTTCCCGAGACCGATCTGCGTGCCGTGAGTGATGAGGTACGCGAGTGCCTTGTAGACACTATCACGCGCGTGGGAGGTCACTTCGGCGCCGGACTTGGAACAGTGGAGCTCACCGTTGCTCTGCACTACGTCTTCAACACGCCGCACGATAAGATCGTGATCGATACCGGGCACCAGGCCTATCCGCATAAGATCTTGACAGGACGCCGGAAGACCCTTGATACGATCCGTCAAAGAGGGGGCCTATCGGGATTCCTCAAACGCAGTGAAAGCATCTTCGATGATTTCGGAGCAGGTCACGCAACCACGTCGATCTCCGCTGCCCTCGGTATGGCTGCTGCGCGCGATCAGCTCAAGGAAGACTACAAGGTTGTAGCTGTGATCGGTGATGGTGCGATGACCGGTGGACTTGCCTATGAGGCAATGAATAACTGCGGCGTGCTCAAGAGTGACATCCTTGTTGTACTAAATGACAATAACATGTCCATTGCCCCCAACGTGTGGGCGATGTCGAACTATTTCTCCGAGATCTTTGCCTCCCCTGCCGGACGCAGACTTCGTGAGAAGATCCTTGGCATGACCGAGCGCATGGACAGTCTCGGTGATCGTATTCGTTCCGTTGCCCATCGTCTCGAAGGGGGCATGAAGGCCGTGATCACACCCGGCATGTTGTTCGAGACCCTTGGGTTCCGCTACTTCGGTCCAGTGAACGGTCACAACGTGAACAACCTCGTCACCATGCTTCAAGGCATCCGCGAGATGAAGGGTCCGATCCTTCTCCACGTGATCACCCAGAAGGGCAAGGGATACGGTCCGGCAGAGCGCGACAAACAGTTCCTCCATGCCATCGGCAAGGTAGACAAGATCACCGGCAAGGCACTTTCCACACCGCCGCCGGCAGTTGCTCCGCCCCCTACCTATCAAAAAGTATTCGGCGAAGCAATGGTCGAGATCATGTCAACCAACCCCAAGGTTGTTGGCATCACTGCCGCCATGCCGGATGGTACGGGGCTTGACATTGTCCAGAAGCGTTTCCCCGACAAGGTCTACGACGTTGGCATTGCAGAAGGTCACGGCGTGACCTTCGCTGCCGGTCTTGCCACGCAAGGCGTCATCCCCGTTGTTGCCATCTACTCCTCCTTCCTGCAGCGCGCCTTCGATCACATTGCCCACGATGTTGCGTTGCAGCATCTGCATGTTGTGTTTGCGCTCGACAGATCTGGATTGGTCGGTGCCGACGGTCCAACCCACCATGGCGTTTTAGACCTTGCCTACCTGCGCATCATCCAAGGCATGGTGGTGATGGCACCAAAGGATGAACAAGAACTGCGCGACATGATGTATACCGCCGTGTATTCCTACACGGCAGGTCCGGTGGCCATTCGTTATCCCCGCGGCAGTGGTGTAGGCACACCCATTGGTCCGATGCGTTCCATCGAGATCGGCAAGAGTGAGACACTGCGCACCGGCAAGGACGTTGCTATCGTTGCCATCGGCAAGATGGTCGCCCATGCGATGAAGGCAGCCGAGATCCTCAAGACGCAGGGCATTGATTGTGAAGTTGTGAATGCCCGTTTTGTAAAGCCCCTTGACCTAACGATGATCGACGATCTTGCACTGCGTATTGGTCGCATCATCACCATCGAAGACGGTCAGATCCAAGGCGGTTTTGGAAGCGCCGTTGCCGAACATCTCGCACAACATCACGTCGGCTCCG
>Ga0154020_10002505_pt1 | contig 22381 bp, 35 predicted proteins | sample Klosneuvirus_201_FD_109709 | JGI IMG/M metagenome (GOLD analysis project Ga0154020, IMG submission 109709) | Active sludge microbial communities from wastewater, Klosterneuburg, Austria - Klosneuvirus_20160825_MG | ecosystem: Engineered > WWTP > Aerobic digester > Activated sludge | place...
AACTGATTGAAAAAGTTAGATTAGGACTACTACCTGACAATAAGCATACGCATATTTGCAAGCGGTCAAGTATAAGTTACGAAACAGGTGTTATGGAACACGAATAACATTGCACCTAACGTTGAGGGCTTGGCGTTGTGGCTGCTAACACTCCGCTTTGCGTTACTCAACTAAATATAACATTTCTATAACAATAATATTTACTACCTTTGTATATAAATAAAAGCAAATTAGCTCATTTTCTTGCGTCACTTGAGTTAAAACATGGTTTAATATTAAATAATATTACATATGAAAAGATATGTAAGGAAGTAGAGCTACAAGTAACTGACGAATTAAAATCTGTTAAAAAGAAATGGGGTGAGTTGCTAGAAAACTTCACTGAAGATAACAAAAAAGAAACATTATACTAAATGCGTTTAGTACATATAAGTGACACACACGGGGAAAAATACCACAATAATCTTATTATACCGGAATGCGATGTGTTGGTGCATACAGGGGATATTGGTGGTAGAACCACCTGTTTTGAGCTGGTTGAGTTTTTAGAATGGTTTAATAAACAACCTGCTAAAATTAAAATATTTATAGCAGGGAATCACGACCTTTGTCTTGATAAAGACTACTGGCGTAAAGAAAAAGATAAAGGGAACTTATATGGTCAATTGAAGTGGCAAGAAGAATATGCAGAAGCACAACGGTTTATACAGGAGTATAATAATGTAGTTTATTTATGTAATAATGAGTTTATATATGAAAGTGTGAAGTTTTACGGTAGCCCTATAAGTCCTAGTTTTCATAAAGAGTATTGGGCGTTTAACGCAGATAATGGTGAAGAAATCATGAAGTATTGGGGAATGATACCAAGCAATGTTAATGTATTATTAACACACACGCCTGTATATAAGGTGCTTGATAATCTTGGTAATCGTAAAAGAGATGGTGAAGATGAAAATGCTGGTAGTAAAGACTTATTAAACGTTATCAAAAAAAGACTTAATAAACTTCAACTACATTGTTCTGGGCATATACACGAAAATGTTGGTATAAAGTTGGAAGCTATTTCTAATACACGTGATTGTTTATTTAGTAACCAAGCTGTTATATCTAATGCCGGTAAACAGCTTATCTTTAAACCACCAGTTATAAATATATGATTAGTAGAACATTTGTAATGGGAGATATTCATGGTGAATACAATAAGCTTGTTTCTTTATTAGAAAAAGTAAAGTTTGACTATGAAGAGGATACACTAATTCAGTTAGGGGATATTGTTGATAGAGGGTTTAATACAAAAGATGTAGTTGACGAGCTACTGAAAATAAAGAATCTTTTATCTATTAGAGGGAATCACGATGATGAGTTTCTTAATTATATTAGAACAGGTGTTTCACTATTATTTAATCAGGGCGGTAAGGAAACTTTACAGTCTTATATAATCGAAAATAATGTTTTTATACCACAAACACATATTGACTTTTTTAAAAATCAGTCTATGTACATAGTGGATGATGAAATGAATTTGTTTATTCATGGGGGTTTTAATAGACATGAACCATTAAAAGATCAATCACCTAATGTATTCTATTGGGATAGAGACTTATGGTCTTCTGCGCTTTCTTATAAAGCAATGAAAGACAACAGTTTTAAGTTTAAAACTAAAGACAAGTTTAAAGAAATATTTATAGGTCATACACCTGTAAACTATTGGGGATACACTACACCACAAAATGCAGCTAATATCTGGAACCTTGATACAGGTAGCGGGAAAGGTGGTTTGTTAACAATAATGAATTTAGAAACAAAAGAATATTGGCAAGCATAACCAAGTGGCTTTCTTAACAAAGCCGTAGCCGTATATAAATTTAACGTATGAAAGTAGAACAGTGGATAGAAGAATGGTGTAATATTTTTCCTGATGTAAATGTTAATGGTTACAATATACGTAGTGACGTAAAATACTGTCTTGGAAAAATGAAAAAGTTTGTAAAATCAAATCCTCAGTTTACAAAAGAACAAGTATTTGAAGCTACAAAAAACTATATAGCCGATAAAAAAGCTGAAAACTTTCAGTACACAAAGCAGAGTACATATTTTATTGACAAACTTGGGCAACCAAGTTTACTATTAGCTTATTGTAAACGTTTAACGCAACCACAAAAGGAAATTATAATTGAAGAATATAACCCTATAAATGATTTTATATGATAAAAAGTTGGGGAAAAGCACCTGCTAACTTAAAGTATAGTGGGCGATGGGTTGATAATTGGTTTAGTAACTTTAAGCTTTGCCATTTTACTTTAGATGGGTACAACTGGCCAAGTGTGGAAAACTATTATCAAGCAAATAAAACTACCAATAAAGAGGAATATCTTCTTTTTTTAGAATGTACGCCATCTTATGCTAAACAACTTGGCAAAAGAATAACACTCAGGACAGACTGGGAAAATATTAAGTATGATGTTATGCTTAAAGCTTTAAAAGCCAAGTGGTATCAAGAACCATTTAAGTCTAAACTTCTTGCAACAGGAGATGAAGATATTGTAGAATGGAATAATTGGGGTGACACAATATGGGGTGCTACATTAGGTGGAAAAGGAGAAAATAAGTTAGGTTGTATGCTGATGGAGATTCGTAAAGAACTACAAGAAAACAAGGTTTTACCTCATTAAACGTAAGTATATATGGAGAAAGAAATTTGGAAAGATATTAAAGGTTATGAGGGTTATTACCAAATATCTAATAAAGGGCGTTTAAAAGTTTTAGGGGCATATATAAAAAACTTAGGTAACTTTGCAAACGGGTATTTAAAAAAAGTTAATATTAAAGAAATAGCTGTTGATAGAAACGGGTACTGTATTACCAAACTTTGCCGTGATGGTAAATGTAAACCAAGAAAAATACACAGACTTGTAGCTCAAGCATTTTTACCAAACCCTGAAAATTTACCACAAGTTAATCATATTGACGGTAATAAAGAAAATAATTCTGTTGAAAACCTAGAGTGGATATCAGCACGTGATAATATTATACACGCATGGGAAACAGGATTAAAAAACAACGATCATTTAAAAGGTAGTAATAGCCCACACGCTAAATTAACCGAAGAGCAAGTGATTGAAATTAGACGTCTTTATGATAATAAAATTAGACGTTATTCTGAACTATTAAAAGATTACCCCATGTGTAGTGCCGATATGTTAAAAAACATAATTAAGCGCAGAACGTGGAAACATATACCATAATATGTTATACAATAAAGTAAAGGAAAAGATATTACAAAATAAAGAAATAAAACAAAATGGTAAATTTGTTGGAATACCTATGCCTTTTAAAAGGCTTGCCGAATATATACCTATAATAGAACGTGGTCATAGTATTGGAATACTTGGTGCTACAGGGTCTGGGAAAAGTCGTGTAACGAGATATGTATTTCTTTACCACGTATATAAATTTAGTAAAGAAAACAACTACCCTATACGTATAATATACTTTCCACTAGAAGACTCTAAAGAGAAGGTCTACCGTAATATGATATGCCATTATATGTATGAGTTATACAATATACGCATTACGTTACAAGAACTTGATAGCAAAGGGGATAGAAATTTACCCGAATTTGTAGTTGATAAACTTGAAGAAGCTAAAAATTTTTTTAAAGATTTTGAAAATACAGTAATATTGGTAGATGGTATTCATACACCAACTGAAATATACAAGTATTGTAAAAACTATGCTTTAAAAACAGGTGTTGAAGAGTCATATTTTTTAAATGTTGAAGGAGAAGAGGTAGAACAAATACGTTATACACCAAATAACGATGTTCATACAGTTATAATCGTTGATAATCTTAGTAATATTGATATAGAAGAAGGTGCAGAAGATGAACGTAAAGCTATTGTAAAGTTTGGGAAAAAATATGTACGTGAAAAATTATGTAACTTATATAACTTTACAGTTGTACAAGTATTACAACAAGACTTTGCAAGCGAAAGACAAAGCTTTACTAAAGACGGTAACAGTATAATAGGAAAACTTGAACCAAGTCTTGCTGCTATTGGCGATAGTAAAACTGTTGCACGGAGTATGCACTTAGTATTAGGTCTGTTTAATCCCACACGTTTTGATTTATTAACATATCCTATCCCAAGTAAACATGACCCACAAAACACATACAGGCTTGATATTTTAGGGAACAGATTTCGCAGTTTAAGTGTTTTAAAAGCTAACGATACAGATTTTGGTATGAAAGTGGCAATTAATTTCGACGCTATAACTGAAGTTATGACAGAACTTCCTAAACCAAAAACACCAGAAATAGAAGAAATTTATAATAATATTAAAAGAAAACACCCTGAAAAATTTACATCTGTAAAAAACATAGTTATTGAAGAAGATATTGAAGAAGTACCCTTTTAATAACATTAACAAATTATTATTGGTGTAAAAAAGAAAACTTTAAATAATATTACTAACTTTACTAAAAATAATAAAAGTGGTTTCATTAAAAAACTTAAACCTTAATAGTGTAGTATTTATAGATATAGAAACTGTTGGGTTACAAAAAGAACTTGAAAAAGACTCCCCGTTGTATAAAAGTTGGGAGTACAAAACAAAAAAAGGCTCGGAGCTTTTTGAGGAAAAAGAGCTAAATTGTCTTTACAAAGAAACTGCACCGTTATATGCAGAATTTGGAAAAATTGTTTGTATTACTATTGGTAAAGTGTCCGACGGGTGTTTAAAATTAAAAACGTATGCAAATGATAATGAGCATACAGTTCTTACAGAATTTACAACAGCGTTAAATAAAATATATGCTGCTGACAAAAAAACAGTATTATGTGGTCATGCAATAAAAGGGTTTGACATACCATTTATAATGAGAAGATGTTTAATAAACCAAATTCCTTTACCTACCCTTATAGATGTAGGGCATTTGAAACCGTGGGAACAAACTTCTGTAGATACGTTCGAGCTATGGAAAGCAGGTGGCTTCAATGGTGCGTCTCTTATAGCTATTGCTGTTGCTTTAGGTTTACCATCCCCTAAAGAAGATATGGCAGGGTATGAGGTAAATGAAATATACTATAATGAACCAGATGCTTTAAATCAAATTGTTAAATATTGTGAACGTGATGTAAAAACTGTGGCAAATATTGTTCTACGCTGCCGTTATGAACCTATTATAGAAGAAATATCTCAAATAGAAATTAAGCCTGTTGGGCTTTTACAAAAAATAAATAACGCAAGAAAAATAGAAAAAGCTGATGAACCAACGTTATTAAGTAATTTAGAAAAACTGAATGAAATAGAACGTGTAATAGCAGATAAAATATTAAACGTTGCGCTACCAAAAACAAAGAAAAAGTAAATGAATCTACCAACAAAGGATAAAGAAGGGAAACCGTATATAAGCTATAGCCAAGTAAGCACGTTTATAAAAAGCCCCAAAGAATATATACAAAAGTATTTTTTCAAAGAACCAATTTCATTTACAGCCTATTTAGATTTTGGTAGTAAAGTTGGGGAAGCCCTTGAAAAAAACGATTTTTCAGCTTTTGAAAAAGATGAAGAAATCACCTTAAAAAAGGTTATACGTTTAGATGAATTTGAAAGAGAGGTTAAATACGACTTTGGAGAGTTTTATACAATAGGGTATATTGATACAAACACAAAAGACCTTTCTTATATTATAGACTATAAAACAGGTAGTATGGATAAGGAGTCTGAGTATAAAAAAGAAGAATACATTCAGCCTCTTATATACGCAATGTCTATAGAACAGGAAACCGGAAAACTTCCTGAAAAGGCAGAGGTTGTATTAATAGAAAGATACGGTAATGCCTTTAAAGGAGAAATATTAACAGTTGGCCAAAATATAAAGCATATTCCTATTTCTATAACAAAAGATAGAATAGAAAACACTAAACAACTTATTCTTTCTACGGTAAAGCAAATAGAGCAATACTATAATGTTTTTTTAAAATTAAACACACTATAAACATGAGTACAGTTGAGTATATTTTACTTGGCTTACAAGATAATGAGGCCACCATTGTAACATCTATGCAATTTAAAAAAATGAATGACAGGTTATTGAAGTATGATGGGGTTTTTCCCTATGTTATTCTTGGGAGATTCCCAGGTAGTACTAAGGTAGGAGATATACTACAGGTGGTTAAGAAACTAAATCGTAAAATTAAAAATTAAATAAACATGGGATTACGTAATCGTGAACAGAACATAAAATATGTTCGCATTAAAGAAGGTAAGTTTTATCTTAGCAAAGACGCCGAAAATTCTTACGAAGAACTAGAGGGTAAGATTTCTAACATGTATTATAAAGATGAAGAATATGAAGGCAACCCTGTAAGAAAACTTATTATTGTTTTAAAAGATGGTGAAGACACCTATCAATTAGGTTTAAATGTAGAAAGTGCCAATTATAATAACCTTATAAGCTTTTTATATAATGTAAATATTAATAAACCTGTTACTCTTCATCCAAAACATGAAAAAATCACAAAGGATGGTAAAGAAGTAACAAGGCAAACAATATTAGTTAGCCAAAATGGTGTGTTTGCTCAAGGTTACTTTACAAGAGAAAATAAACACGGGTTACCAGATTGGGGAAAAGTTAAAGTTGGTAACAAAGTAGTTATAGATAAAAGTGAGAGTTTACAGTTTCTTGAAAATTTTGTAACCGAAAACTTTATAAATAAACTAGAACATGGTGGGGGTGATGAAAAAGCCGCCGCCGTTAAAGATAACGAGGGGGCTAATGCAGAAGTAGAAAAATTCCCTTGGGATGAATAATTGAGTAGTAGTGAATAACTATTGTGTGGCGGCTCTGCTTGAAACCCGCTTCTCCTGTATAAGCTGCAGATAACTACAGACACCGTAAACCTAATAAGATACGGATTTTTATATTTTTCACAATGGCTTTAAAAAATAGAATATCGTTAAAATACTTACGTGAAAAAATTGGTGATGAGAGTATATTCTATTTTTATTTTGGTAAGCCCGTAGACATTTATAAAAGTTATTATAGCTTTTTCAGAAAAGAAAAACATAGCTCATCTGGGTTTTATATATCTAAAGGTGGGTACATAATTTATCATGACTTTAAAACGGGGGAAAAGCTAAACTGTGTTCAGTTTGTAATGAAGCTTTTTAGAATTTCTTATTCGGAAGCTATATTACAAATAGCAATTGACTTTAATATAGTTAAAGGTGTTAAAAGTAGTGATAAAGAAGCCGTTGTTATTCCTATAGAAAAACAGCAAAGAGAAAAACCTGTAAAGAATTACAAGATAACTGTAAAAAGTCTTGGGGTTGAACACTTAAAGTATTGGGAGCAGTATCATATAACAGAACAAGAGTTAAAGGATGCCGGAGTTAAAGCAGTGACTTCTATATCTGTAAATGACTATAAACTCCCAATCGATAGCAGTATAAGATTTTTGTATAGATTTGAAGAACAAGAAACACATCAATTATATTTTAAGGTTTATAGCCCGCTTGAGGATGACTATAAATGGATGGGTAGTGTACCAATAGATTGTTTATTTGGTATAGAGCATCTTCGATTTAAAAGTGACACTTTAATAATTACAAAAAGTGTTAAAGACTATCTTGTCTTACGTAAGTATTTTTCAGATGTAATAGCATTGCAAAATGAAAGCAATGTGAGTCTTAATAAGAAAACAATTAAAGCATTAAAAAAATGTTATAAGCGTATTATTATATGGTTTGATACAGATAGAACAGGGGTGGTGTCTATGAACTTTTACAAAAAAAAGCACGGGTTTATCCCTTTTTTTATTTGTGATAAAAACATATCTATTTGGAAAAACTTTATTAAGATTAGAAAAAACCATATTAAAGACCCTTCTGACTTTGTTAAAAAATATGGTCTTGAAAAGTTTGAGAAGTATATTAAAGAGCTGAACTATGAATGAAAAAAAACAAATTAAAGGAGATATTAAGTATTTGGTGCAACTTAATGAGGAGCAAAAAAACACCAAAAGTATAATTATACGCAGCCCTATTACTATTATTACAGGTAGGGCAGGGAGCGGAAAGTCTTTAGTTTGCGCCCAAACTGCTTTAGACTTAATATTTAAAAAAGTGTACAAAAAAATAAATGTTACACGTAGTCTTGTTGAAGTTGGTGAAACAATGGGTTTTCTTCCGGGAAATGCAAATGATAAGTTTAACCCATATATGGAACCCATAAAGGAAAATTTATATAACTGCTACGACCGTTTAAAAATTGACTCCTTAATACAAGAAGGTGTTATACAAGCCTTCCCTGTACAATTTGCTCGTGGTAAAACAGTTGATGAAATTCTTATTATAGAAGAAGCACAAAATCTGACGCAATATCAAATGCTTGCTGTATTAACAAGACTTGGGAAGTTTGGTAAAATTATTATTAATGGTGATGCAGCCCAAAGAGATATTGGTGCAAATATGGGTGAAACAGGCCTTGATTATTGTATAAGGTTAAGCAAAGCTATCCCTGAAATAATTCACATAAAACTAAAAGAAAATCACCGAAACGACCTTGTTGGTAAAATTCTTGATTTTGAATATGGTAACTAACCTGTGTAGAAATTAAAATATGTTAAAAAAAATAAATCTTGAAAAGCTTGTCATATACGATATTGAAACTGGAATTAACTCACTAATTTTTAACTTTAAAGACTATGCAACAAAGGTAAAAAAAAGTTTTGTAATATTTCAACATAAAAATTATGAAGACCAACCATTAAAATTGTTTAAATTTTTAAAGTCTTTAGTAAGAAACAATTACACCCTTGTTGGGTTTAACGTTATTAACTTTGATGGGCAGGTATTAAATGAGTTTTATGAATGGTCTTGCCATAAACAAGACCCTTTATATCAGTTCGACAACTCTTATATTATAGATATACTTTATAATAAAGCGCAGTCTATAATAAATATGGAGGATGGAGAAAAGGCAAAAAATCTTGTGTATGAAACAAAGCTTTTTATTCCACATATAGACCTTTATAAACAGTTACATTACGACAGACCTACAAAAGCAACTGGTTTAAAATGGGTGGAGTTTGCAATGAACTACCCTATTATACAGGAAATGCCTTATGAGCATGATCAGATACTAACGTATGAACAGTTGCAAGAAAATATAGAATATTGTTGGAATGATGTCGAAGCTACAGAAGAATTTTTTAAAAGAGTTAAACATGAAACAGAGTTAAGACTTAATTTAAGTAGCCAATATAACTTAAATCTTGTAAACGCAAGCGAACCAAAAATGGCACGTGAGATATTTGCTTATTATCTTACAAGTGCAATGGGAATTTCTTATAGCGAGCTTAAAAAATTAAAAACCTTTGAAAAAACTCTTCATTTAAAAGAAATCATATTTCCTTATATTAAGTTTATAACACCAGAATTAAAAAAGGTGTTTCAGGAAATAAAAGAAACAACTATTGATATTACACCAAATACCTCCCCAAAATTTAGTTATAGCTTTAACTATCATGGGTTGAAAGTAGATCTTGGTCTTGGTGGAATTCATAGTTGTATAAAATCAGGTGTATATCAACCGGAAGAGGATGAAGAAATAAGAGACTACGATGTTACATCTATGTATCCAATGTTGGCTATCCAAAATAAAATAAAACCTAGACATTTAGGGGATATATTTTGTGAGGTGTATAACAATTTATTTCTAGAACGCAAAAAGTATGAAAAAAAAGACCCACGTAACTACATTTTAAAAATTGTTTTAAACAGTCTTTATGGGTTAAGTAGTGAAATAAATAGTTATTTATATGACCGCAGATTTACATACACCATTACAATTAACGGGCAGTTAAGCCTTTTAATGTATGCAGAAGCATTATATTTAGCTATCCCCACAATTAAAATTTTACAAAAAAATACAGACGGTATAACCTTTGTTATTAAGAAAAATGATATTTCTAAACTCGAAAAGGTAAATAAGTGGTGGGAAAGCACAACAAAACTTAGTTTTGAAATGGCTGCTTATAGTAAAATGGTTATTATGGATGTTAATAACTATATTGCACAATACGTAAGTGGTGAAGTAAAGAAAAAAGGGTTGTTTGAAACAGAGATGGCCTATCATAAAAACCCAAGCAATTTAATTATACCTAAAGCGTTAGAACAATACTTTATAAATAATTTAACGTGCAAAGAGTACATATATAACCCAAAAAATAGTATTTTTGATTATTGTGCAGGTGTTAAGAAAAAACAAAATTTCCAATTAAATCTTGTGCAACACTACCAGCTTGCTGAAATAGTTACAGAAATGCAAAAGGTATGTAGATTTTTTGTAACAACAAGTAAAGAAAATGGTGGGTTATTGTATAAAGATTTTAATGATGGGAGGCGTGTAAGTGTTGTAGCTAACACAATGGTACAGCCACTTGATGTTGTACAGCAAAAAGAAGTAAATAACTATTCTGTAGACTACTCATATTACGAAAAAGAATGTCGTAAAGTAATTGAGCAAATACAACCAACCGTGCAACAAAAAACATTGTTTTAAATTCATAAGTCATGGAAAAGTATCCTAAATATAAGGGGTGGTATTACGAATACGTTAAAGAAAAAGATATATGGTTTTTATTTGACCGTATAGATAAAATGGGTAATTTAGTAGCGTTTAACGCCTCGGTTTATAGGATAGATGAATGCTTCAACTTATTATTTAACAATAAATATAATTAAAATGAACAATGCAGAAGAACGGGTGAAAGAACCTGAGCTAAAAGAAATTTTAAACTCTCTTGAAAACTTAACCAGTCGATTTGACGAGTTAACGCTTAATTTTAAAGACAAGATTAATTCAATTTATAACCCGCCGCAGCTAGAACCTGGAAATAAATCATTAGATGTTTTAAAAGAAGAACCAAAACCTGGTGATATGATTAGCTGTATAAACAACCAGTTAAGTAAATTAAGAATTTATTCTAACAGAATGGAAGAGATACTTGTAAAACTTAACCGTATTATTTAAACAAGCTTTAAATTAAACATGAAAAAAATAATGATTAGTCAGCCAATGAACGGCTTTACTGATGAACAAATTGTTGAAACAAGAAATAGGTTTTTGCAATTTGCTGAAAAAGAAAAATTAGAAGTAGTTAATACTTATTTTCAAGATGAGTGGTATTCAAAAAACTCTATGATTAAAAGAGGTGTTGTACACATACCTTTATGCTTTTTGGCAAAATCTATTGAAAACATGAGCCTTTGTCATAAAGCGTATTTTGCAAAAGGATGGGAAAATGCACGTGGTTGCAAAGTTGAACATGAAATTGCTTTGCAATATGGGTTAGAAATAATTTATGAAGAAACAAAAGAAAAAAAGTTAAATGCAAGAGTATAACTTTGCAGTGTTTATATTAACTCATGGTCGACCAGACAATGTAAAAACAATACCCACATTGAAAAAATGTGGTTATACAGGGAATATATATTTTATTGTTGATGATGAAGATAAAACAATAGATAAATATATTGAAAACTACGGCGTAGACAAAGTTAAAATCTTTAACAAGAAATATTATGCTGATTTAGTTGATGAAGGAAACAATTTTGATGAAAGAAGAACAATCACCCATGCAAGAAACGCTTGTTTTGACATTGCAAAACAAATAGGGGTCGAATATTTTGTTCAACTTGACGATGATTATCAAGGTTTTTATTTTAAAGCACTGAATAAAGATGGTACAGGGTTGGTGTCAAAGCCAATTAAAAACCTAGACAAAATATTTAACATATTCTTAAACTTTTATTCAAAGTCACCTTTTACAAGTATTGCTTTTGCTCAAGGCGGCGACTTCATTGGTGGTATAACAAATGGGTTAGTTAAAAATGGGTGGACTATAAGAAGAAAATGTATGAACAGCTTTTTCTGCTGTGTAAATAGACCTTTTCAGTTTATAGGTGGTATGAATGAGGACGTTAACACATATTGTACACTTGGTAGTAGAGGAGTGCTATTTGGTACAATACCGTTAGTTTTTCTTACACAAACGGCAACGCAAAGTAATAAAGGGGGTATAACCGACATGTATCTAAGATATGGTTCATATAGTAAAGCATTTACAACTGTAATGATGCACCCCTCTTCAGTTAGTATTATAACAATGCCAAGTATGAACCACACAGGCAGACTTCACCACAGAATAAAATGGGGAAATACAACACCTCTAATGCTCCGCCAAATATATAAAAAGTAAATCATGCAGTATTCATTATTTAAAAAGCAAGATAATGAGAGTAATATGAAGTACTCTTCAAAAATCAAAGCACCTGTATATGAACCATCTCATTTAAAACCACATATATATGAACTTGTAAACTCTTCTAAAACACAACGTATTTTAAATAATATTGAAAAGTCTAATGTTCCGGATGAAGTAAAACAGTTTTTGAGAATTGCAGCAACAAGGCATAATGTTTTTAATTATGAAAAAATAGCTGATTATTATGCTCATTCTGATAAAGAAACACAAGAGTTATTTGAACAATCTGCTCTTGTAATAATAGACCTTGAAAAAGCTATAGAGCTTGGTTATGTTGACTTATGTAAAGACATAAAGAAAGAGTATTTAGAAACATACAATGAGGAACCTAATTTTTAAAATTTATAAATGATAATTTACAGAAAACCTATTGAGATATTTACAGAATTTGCTAAAATATATTCGGGTATCACAGGTTTTTCAGAAGACATAGTTACTCAATCTGTTAAAGATATAAAAAGTTATTATAAAACAGGTGAAAACAAATCGTTATCCTTTCAACAGAAGGAAAAATGGTACTCTTCCTTAAAAGATGGTAACCCAGATTATTCACTATATGATACTGATGACTATGTTCTCGATACATATTTTTGTTTTGAGAAGTATAGCAGAAGATATATTAAAGAACTAACAAAAGGTAGAAATTTTGAAGACAATATACCTTTTTTAACTACCATTAAACAAAGTACACATTCAATAGTTGACGTGGGTTGCGGTATAGGGTACTCAACAGCAGCTTTTAAAGAGTTGCTTCCTGACCACGACGTTTATGGTTTTAACCTTAGTAACACCACACAGTATAAAATATGTGAAAAAGTTGCTGATAAGTATAACTTTAATTTAACAGGCAGTCTTGAAAAAATTGGTAATATAGACACTATATTTGCATCAGAATACTTTGAACATTTTGAAAAACCAATAGAGCATTTAAAAGAAATTGTGAATATAACCAACCCAAAATATTTTATTATTGCAAATTCATTTAATACCACTTCAATTGGTCATTTTATAACTTATAAACACAATGGTAAAGAAATTGACCAATCTAAAATAAGCCGTTTATTTAATGAAAATGTTCTTGCGTGTGGATACAAAAAAGTTAAAAGTAAAATATTTAACTCTAAACCAAATATTTTTGTAAAAATTGAGTAATATAGTTAAAAAAAATAAAGTACCAAAGCCTTTTGCATCTGGTACAATGACAAACACAGCTTTCTTTTCTATGATAAGAAGTGCTTTGCGTCAAAAGTCAAGGTGGTGGAAACCAATAACAGATTGCAAAATATCAGCCCGTAGAAAATATAAAGGGTTAAATAAAAGGCTTAAATGGGAATACCAGTGTAATAATTGTAAAAACTATTTTCCCGATAAAAAAATTCAAGTTGACCACATTAATCCAGCAGGAAGTTTAAACTCATTTGAAGATCTTCCTAATTTTGTAAAAAACCTTTTTTGCGAAAAAGAAGGACTTCAAGTTTTATGCTCAACTTGTCATGATATTAAAACAAAAAAAGAAATAAAGTTAAGAAAAACAAAAAAAGATGAACTTAAAACCAATAACAGGAACACAAAACAGGGTGTTCGTGAAAAGAGCAGCAGTAGAAGAAAAAAAGACTAAAGGTGGAATTATTGTAATTGAAAAGCAAGAAGGTGAACTAAAACTTCCAAATTTTGGTGTTGTATTAGCTGTAAGTGATAAAGACAATACGGGTGCTAAACCCCTTGTTAAAAAAGGAGACATTGTGTATTTTTTTGATTTTACAGGAAAAGAAGCAGAATACGAATTAGAAAAATTTTTAGTACTTAAAGAAAGTGATATATATGCAGTGGTCGAAAAATAATATTGAAAAAGCCATTGAAGAATTCATTAATGAGGAAAATATCACTCGTGAACTAGATTTTATAGTTTATGACAACGGGGGAACAATTTTCTGTAAAATGCTGTGTAAAAGGTAAACGTAATACCACTGTAATTACAGGTATTGGTGGGTTTAGATTAATTCTTAAAGAAATTTCAAAATACAGTAAACCGTTTTTAAAAATACAATATAACGATGTTATTTTAAATAGAGAACAAACGCAAAAATTAATAAAATTAGTAGAAAATGATTAAAGCAGAAGTTGTAGCAGATAGTTTAAGCCCTCAAGGAGATAGGCTTACAAGTTTGTTAATAACATTTCCACGTATTATACTTGCAGAAGTTAATACACACAGAATGCTTAGTAAAAACACTTCTTCAAGCAGGGCAATACCGTTTAATAAAATGGTGGAAGTTGTGCAAAACAACCCTTTTATTCCTATTGCTTGGCAGAAAGAACATAAAGGTATGCAAGGGAGTGAATATATTACAGAAAAAATGATTCAAGATTGGGCTGTAGAAAAATGGTTAGAAGCAAGAGACTGTGCCATACAACATTCTAAAATATTAAATACAGGAGGAGTAACTAAACAATTTTGTAATAGACTTCTTGAACCTTTTATGTGGACCACTATGTTAATTACTGGTAGTAAAGAAGGTTGGAATAATTTTTTCTCACTCAGATGTCCTCAATATTCGTGGAGTTGGGATAGCAAACTAAATAGACCAGAAGGGGTTGCAAAAAGTAAGAAAGAATATATTGATTGGTCAATTAGGATGGGGTCTCAGATAGAAGAATTTAAAGATAAAACAGATTTAGATTGGCTACAAATTAATAAAGGTCAAGCAGAGATTCACATGATGGCTTTAGCAGAAGCTATTTATGACGCAATAAACGAGAGTGCTCCTAAACAATTAAAAGAGGGAGAGTGGCATATACCTTTTTATAATAAAATTATTTCTTTAAAAGTTGATATGGAAGGGGTGGGTACGCTAGAATATTATCCTAATTCAGGTTTCCCTAATGAAATAATGAATTGTGTTGAAATTTCTACAGCTATGGCTGCAAGAACAAGTTATACAGTAGTGGGTGATGAAAAAGAAATTGACCATAAAAAAATGCTTGAGTTACATGACAAGTTGGTATCTCAAAACCCACCACATTCATCACCAATGGAGCATTGCGCAAGAGCAATGAGTAATCACGAGTATTATTATAAATTTGGTGTTACACCGTTTAGTGAAGCAGATAAAAAAGGTTGGTGTAGAAATTTTAGAGGTTTTATACAATATAGGCACATAATAGAAACAAAAAAATAACAATGAAAAGACTATGTTGTTATCACTCAAAAGACCCTGATGGTTGGGTTATTGCAAAAGAAAGAGGTGGTGGCGGGCATAGGAACGCAGCAGGTTTTGAAACAACAGAGTTGTCATCAGTCTTTAAATAAAAATAAATGTATGGAACAAAAAGGTCTTAGATATAATAGTGGTAAAACACGTTATGATTTAATTGAACCATTTGCATTAGAACAGCTTGCAAATGTGTTTACAAAAGGTAGTGAAAAATATGCTGACCATAATTGGTTAAAAGGTCTCAAATGGTCTGGAATAGCAAGCAGTTTAAAAAGGCATTTAGCCGCTTATGAAAATGGGGAAGATTTTGATAAAGAAACAGGTCTTCTTCATGTTGCTCATGTGGCATGGAACGCTATGGCTTTAGTTAGTCATTATCGTTACCACCCAGATTTAGATGACAGAATAAACATTTACAAATACCCAAAAAAGATAGGTCTTGATATTGATGGTGTGTTAGCTGATTTTAACGGGTCAATTAACGAATTGTTAGGAACACCAGAATATTCACCTGTTGACTGGAATGACCCTTTAGTAAATAAAAAATTTTCTGAAGTCAAATATGACAAAGCATTTTGGTTAAATTTAAAACCACTTGTTCAGCCAGAGGATATTCCATTTGAACCACATTGTTACATTACAAGCCGTAGTATAGATAAAGATACAACCAAAGAATGGTTAAGTAAAAATGGTTTCCCAGATGCACCTGTATTCTCTGTTGGTTCTGGTGAAAGTAAAGTAGAGGTTGCTAAAAGTAGCGGGGTGGAGTATTTTATAGACGATTATTATAAAAATTTTGTAGAGTTAAATTCAAACGGGGTTTGTACATTTCTAATGAGTTGTAGCTGGAATAGTAAGTATAATGTAGGTTATAAACGTATTAAAAATTTTCAAGACTTTAAAGAAAGATTTTTATAATGGTAATAAAACAAATTTCAATTGAAACACTAACAAAAGTGTGTCCGGAGTTAGATGAAAGTTTTTTTGAAAGTTTATTAACAGAAATACCGCAGTTTGGTAAAAAACATAGCAACTACTTTTTGATTAACAATAATTTAACTCTACAAAACCCGTTAAATTTGCATTATATAGATATATATAATATATTTGTACAATTAAGCCGAGCAAGTTGTGGCTTGCTTCAGTTAACTAAAAATAAAAAAGATGAGTGAACCAGTAGTGACATATAAATTCTATACAGAAAAAGGGGAAAGACTTGCTGTATTTTGTAGATATTTAGATTACAACAAAGCAGAAATATTTACTCTTCGGTGTAGTATAAATGACTTCTTTAGTAAAAAATTAGCACGTAATGTATATAAGCAGTTTTTAAAAGACCAAGATCTTAAGGTGGCGTTAAACAATATTACTTATCACCCATTGGTTTCTATATTAGAAGTAAAGCCTGAAAAAACACTTCAACACATATTGGTTGACTATTGTTTAGAACACTTTTGCAAAAAAATCAAAACCGTTTGTAGTTTAACCATTGAAACTTTAATAAAATTGTAAAATGCCTAAATCAAAAAATCGTAAACAACATAAGGAAAAATTAAACAAATATAAAACAAAAATGAAAGAAAACAAAAACAGTGCGCCAACTATGCCCCCTGTAAGAAGTATTCCTACTTGGCCAAGCAATGCAACGGTTCCTTTAACGGGATTTGAATTTGAAGCTATTCAGAACGCAATAGCCGCAACCCAATATGCTGGTCAAATATTACAAGGGGTTATGACACGTTCCATACTAAATGGTGTAGTAACAATGGACTTTGAAAAACAAGACCCAGAAAACCCCACAAACTATCTTCCTATGACAGATGAGGAAAAAGAACCTTATCGTAAGGAGTTTCAGGAAAGTATAGAAACATTTAAAAAACAACAAGCAGCTTTGCTTGAGGAACGTAACACCCCTTTGATTGGGGAAGAACTTCCTAATTCACCAAATCAAATTGTAAATACAGAAGGTGAGGTTTATAAGGAAGAAGGCGCAAAAATTGTGCAATTAAGCTAATTGATTGCTTAACTATATAAGCAAGGTGTGTATTAACGCATCTTGCTTATTATTTTTTTATTTGTATATTTGTAAAATACTTATGGATTTAAAAGAATTTAAAAAATCTATACAAAAGGATAAGGGTAAAGGTTCTATTATAGATGCAATAGAAAAACAAAGTTATGGTAATGTTATACCATGTACGTCATTTAGTTTAAAAAATGCTTTAGGTATAGGTGGTTTTGCAAAACGTAAAATTTATACTATAGATGGCGACCTAAGTGCAGGGAAAAGCACAACTGCCTACGATGTAATAGGTCAGTGCCAAAAAGTATATAATGAAGAATGTTTGTTAATAGACAAAGAAGATAGTTATACAACAGAATATGGAAAACTATTGGGTGTAAACAACAACATGCTTACAATAATATCCCCTCACACACAAGAAGATATGTATGATGTTATTCTAAAGGCTTTAGAGTCAAATCTATTTGGTGTTATTGTTGTAGATAGTGTAACAGCTTTTGCTCCTTCTGCACGTTTTGAAGGTAGTGTTGTAATGGGTGTAGAAGCAAAAGTTAATAGTGATAAAATGAGGCTTGTTACAGATGCTATTGCAAAAAGTAATACATGTCTTATACTTATACAGCAAACAAGAGAAAAAATGGGTGGTATGGGTGACCCAACAACTGTAAATGGCGGAAAAGCTATCCCTTTTTATGCAAGCGTAAGAATAAGAATAACACGTAGTGAAATAGATAGGGAAAACATGCAGAATGTAATGAAATTTACTATTATAAAAAACAAACTTGCACCCCCATTTAAAGTTGGTACAGTTGTTTATAAATGGAATAAAGGTTTTGACTTTAGCAGCGAAGTTGCGCAGTTAGCAATAGAGTTTGGTATTATTCCAAAAGAAGGAAATACTTATTTTCCGCCTAAATCGGATATGAAATTTGTTGGTAAGAAAAAACTTATAGAACATTTAGATAATAACCCAGAATATACTAAAGAGGTTATAGAACCTCTTGTGTTAGAAACGCTAAAAAATAGCGAATCCCTGCGCATAGAAGAAACTGCTGAAAATGAACTATCCTAATACAATAAACAATGTAATGCACCTGTGGTTTATGCACTTATTTGATACACAAAAAAACAACAGAAATGTTGTTTTTTGTTTTGAATGTAATAAACCGCTAGATGAACAAACTTATAAAGACAATAAGATATGTTATAGTCATCTTCTTGAAAAGAAAAAATATCCACAATTTGCAGGTTTTGAGGAAAATGTTAAAATTGTGTGCCCAGATTGTCATAATCTTTATACAATGAAACCGCAAGAAGCAAAAAAACAATATGCTGCAATGTTAAATTTTAAACTTAAACACAATATATCATGATAAAAGACTTTATAGATGAAATATTAGATAACATTTTTACAGAAAAGGAGCTTTCTATATTAGAAAATGTTACTGAGCATACCTCCAATGTAGAAAAACTTAAAGAACTTGGTGAGGTAAATATATCTAAAACTGAGCAAGATGGGTTTGTTATAGAAAAATTATCTTTTAAGAGTAACGACGGTAATTCCAGTTTTACTCAAGAAGTAACATACGAAAATACAGTAGAAAATTGTGTACAAATTATAAATGAAAAGATAGCGCAATGTATTTCTAATGAAAATTATGAAAAAGCCGCAACATTTAAAAAAGAACGTGAAAAGTTATTAAACAAAAGTCTGTAATGGGTTTAAACATACAAGAGTTAAGCAAAGAGTTTCCCACTCCTTGGGGAGAAATAGGGTATATAACATTTAAGCGCACATACGCACGAAGAATAAAAGAAGATGATGTAAATAGTAAAACCGAGGAGTTTTGGCAAGTAATAGAACGTGAACTTGCAGCAAGTGATAAACAATTAAGTGTAGGGTTTACAGAAAAAGAAAAGAAAGACTACGCTATAAAAAGGTTACAGTTGAAGTTTAGCCCCGCAGGTAGATTTATGTGGCAGTTAGGAACAAAAACTGTTGATAAACTTGGCTTACCGTCATTACAAAACTGTGCATTTACCATTGTAAACGAACCTATTAAACCTTTTACATGGGCTATGGATATGCTTATGTTAGGTAGTGGTGTGGGTTACAACATTCAAAAACAACACGTATATCAAATCCCTAAGCTAAAAAAGAAAATAAAAGTAACACGCCAAGACAATGAAAGCGCAGATTTTATAGTTCCTGATACACGGGAAGGTTGGGTAAAACTGTTAGGTAAGCTACTAAAAGCCCATTTCTATAGTGGTGAAGGCTTTACATACAGTACACAACTAATACGTGGAAAAGGCGCACCTATACACAGCTTTGGCGGTACTGCAAGCGGTCCAGAAGAACTATGTTGGGGTATAGAAGAAATACATAAAATACTAAACAGTAAAGCTAATAAAAAACTAGACCCTATAGACTGCTTAGATATAATGAATATTATAGGGTTTATTGTTGTGGCTGGGAACGTTAGAAGATCAGCGCAAATAGCAATAGGTGACTATGATGACATGATGTATCTTCGTGCTAAAAGGTGGGATCTTGGTCAAATACCAAATTGGCGCAGTATGTCAAATAACAGCGTTGTTACCCCTGACAACTTAGAAGATCTTCCTGTAGAATTTTGGGAAACATATAAACAAGGTGAACCATACGGGCTTATAAATTTAAAACTTAGTAAATTGATAGGTCGCACAGGTGAAACTCAATATCCAGACCCTGATGCAGAAGGGTATAACCCTTGTGCTGAGCAAAGCCTTGCAGATAAAGAAACCTGTTGTTTAGCAGAAGTATATTTACCTAATATTGAAACGTTCGAAGAACTATTAACGGTTTTAAGTTACGCTTATCGGATGTGTAAACATAGCCTTGCACTACATTGTCATTTAAAAGAAACGCAAGAAGTTGTTAATAGTAATATGCGTATGGGTATAGGTATAACAGGTGTATTACAGTGTTCTAAAGAAAAACTTAACTGGCTAGATAAAGCTTATAAATGGCTTAGAGAATACGATAAAGAATATAGCGAAAAATATGGCTTTCCTATTAGTATAAAACTAACAACTATTAAACCAAGTGGCACATTAAGTCTTTTAGCAGGTGTGACGCCTGGAATACACCCTAACCCTGCCGGACCATATTATATACGGAGAATACGTATTAGTAACACAAGCCCTTTAATAGAAATATGTAGGGTTAACGGTTATAATGTAGAGCCACAAATAAACTTTGATGGTACATACGATAAAACCACAAGTGTTGTAAGCTTTCCTTGCGAAGTTAGTAAAGACACACCAGTTGCTTCTACATTTACTTGGAAGGAACAACTAGATAATGTAAGAAAATTACAACGTATATGGAGTGATAACTCTGTAAGCTGTACGGTATATTACAATAAAGAAGATATTGAAAATATTAAGTCTTATTTACATAAATATATGCCTAATGAAATAAAAAGTGTTAGTTTTTTATTACAGTCTAATCACGGGTTTTTACAAGCACCTTATGAAACTATAACAAAGGAAGAATATATAAAACTTAAAAAACAAACTACACCTATAACAACAGTTGAGCTAAAGGAAACAGATTTTGAGCTTGATGAATGTTCGAGTGGTAGTTGCCCAATTAAATAAAATATGGAAGTAAAAATTAAAAAATTAATACCAGAAGCAGTAATACCTTCTTATGCTAAAGAAGGCGATGCAGGTTTAGACCTAACAGCAACACATGTAGGACATGATGAATACGGGAATGTTGTTTACGGAACAGGGGTTTCTATTGAAATACCAAAAGGTTATGTTGGTCTTATATTTCCAAGAAGTAGTGTAGCTAAAAAAGATTTACTGTTATCAAATTCTGTAGGTGTTATAGACTCTGGATATAGAGGAGAAATACTATTTAAATTTAAAAGTAATACACAAAACAAACTGTTAAAATATATACGTGGACTACTTAAAAAATTTGACGTAATATATAGCATACATGAGAATACAATCTTTTCTTCAGCCAGTATTTATGAAGCAGGAGATAGAATTGGTCAACTTGTAATTATCCCTTACCCACAAATAGAATTAAAAGAAGTAGAGATGTTATCTGAAAGTGAAAGAGGGGGTGGTGGTTATGGCAGCACCGGCGTTTAATAAAACAACAATAGGGGAAGTTTCAAGCTTCCCCTTTTTTTATATATAGGTGTACGTTATTCACCACCGCCTGGAACAGCAACCCAAGTTCCAGTCGCTACATCATAATACTTCAGAACATCTTCTTCTGTATCAAATGCCACAGGAACCAATGTTTCAGGGCAGCAATCATCTGTAAAAGGAACATTAAATTTTTTTAAAGCTGCTTTTATAGTGTCTTTCACAGTTCTTTTTGGTGTCATACCACCAGTAGTTAATGTTTGGTTTAGTTCTTTACTCATTTTTTTAATTTTATTTTCCAGTAAGATTTTAAATTATATGTTAAAGGTTGCTCGTTTAATGTTTTGTTTACCCCAACCCCAAATATTCTATCTTTTCTATCTTTATACAATAAACTTGCGCCTATATTATCAATAGGTTTTAGTTTATTTCCCCCTATTTCACCTCCTATAAATAACTGCCTTGTTAATTTTGGAGGTTTTGTTATAACAGTTGTCACTTCAGGATATTTTATATTATATTCCCATGATCTCCCAGTTATTGTATTTTTCTGAATTGTATCTTTAATCTTAACCCAACCAAGACTATCTAATTTAATACTATCCTTAAAGTAGTTTCTACTTAACAATTCTTGTTTCAATTCGTTGAATTGTACT
>Ga0154020_10002506_pt1 | contig 22373 bp, 17 predicted proteins | sample Klosneuvirus_201_FD_109709 | JGI IMG/M metagenome (GOLD analysis project Ga0154020, IMG submission 109709) | Active sludge microbial communities from wastewater, Klosterneuburg, Austria - Klosneuvirus_20160825_MG | ecosystem: Engineered > WWTP > Aerobic digester > Activated sludge | place...
ATTCAGGACTTACGTCGTTTACAGTGCGTATACGTTTGTCGTACTTCCGTTCAAAAACTGATCTGCAGTTTGGGTTTACGGCGTTTACATCTGTGTTTCTGACTTTTTCGAAGTGAACCTGGAAATGGCGAAGCGCCCTGTTAGTGTGAGGGTTGAAGAACATGTGCTTGATGAACTCGACGTGCGAGCCAAGTCCCTTGGGAAGAAGGACCGAAGTGCTCATCTTCGCGATCTGATTATAGACGACCTGACAACGGCTGGTGAAGCACAATCGGCCAGTCCTGAAATCGTCGAAGTTCGCCGCGAGATCCGAACGCTTCGGGCTAGTCTCCAGAATGCTGTGATGGGCCTCATGATGATGCTCGACAAAACGATGACCCCCGAGCAGGCGGAACAATGGGTGAAGGACAACCTTTGATGCCGACTGCCAAAATCGAAAAGAACCTGTCATGTTGTCAGTGGCTGCGATCGGCGGAAACCTCTCCTACTATCTTGAACTCGCGTCCGTTGAGTACTATCTCAAGGGTGGAGAACCGCCCGGATTGTGGTTTGGACGCGGAGCCGAGTCACTCGGGCTGGAAGGAACCGCCGACAAAAAAGAGATCGCCAATCTGGCGAAGGGCTTGAGTCCTAACGGGAAAAAGAAGCTCATTCAATTGCAAAAGGGCAAAGAACATCAGGCCGGTTGGGATCTGACATTTTCCGCCCCCAAATCAGTCAGCGTTGTGTGGGCTGTCGGCGATGCAGAACTCCGCCAAAAAATTCAGCAGTGTCATGATGAAGCCGTTCGCAAGACTCTCGGATACATTCAGGACAATCTTCTTACGTCCCGCACGGGCAAAGGTGGCAAACAGATCGTAAACGCCGACATGGTCGCCGTTACTTTCCAGCATGGAACATCTCGGGCGGCAGATCCGCAACTTCACACGCACAGCCTGATCATGAACGTCGCAGTCTCCGATGGAAAGACGCGGACGATTCAGAGCAAGCCGCTGTATCAGTGGAAGATGACTTTGGGAGCCCTGTATCGATCGGAACTTTCCCATCAGATTCAGCAGCAGACCGGACTTCGGATCGAGGCCGACGGCTTTGCTTTCAAAGTGCGAGGTATCGCACAGGGACTCGTCGAACTGTTCTCAAAACGACGACAGGAAGTCGAAGCTGCTTTGGGAGCATCCGGGCAATCGTCAGCCCGAGCGTCACAGATGGCGACACTGGAAACGCGACGTACCAAAGACACGAAACCACGCAGCGAATTGTTTTCGGATTGGCGTAAGGATGCCGCTGGTTTCGGTGTGACGCCGAAGTCCATTGAGAAGCTTCGAATCGGAACATGGCGACGTGTCAATCCGTACAAGTTAGTCGATTCCGCCTTCCGCCAGCTCACGGCAACCAAAAGCACATTCACAAAATCGGACCTGATTCGATCCACTGCCCTTCAGGGTCAGATATATGGAATCTCAATCGAGCGACTGACTCGCAACGCTGAAAAGTTTCTCAAGCAACATCCTGAAATCGTGACCATCGCCCAGGACCGCTTCACATCGAAGCAGATCCTGCAAATGGAATCGGACCTGATCAATTCCGTGATGTCTCCGGAATCCCGGAATTGCCGGAACCATGTCGTTGATGTCGGTAATGTCGAAAAGCACATGCTGGCGAATAATTTTCTTACCTGGGAACAGCAATCCGCGATCGCTCACATGACAATGGCCCCCGGGAATGTGACGGCGGTTGAAGGTCGAGCCGGCACAGGTAAAACCACCGCGATGAAAGTCGCAGCGGACATTTGGCGTGAGGCAGGTTACACCGTCATCGGTGCCTGTATCTCGGGCAAAGCGGCTCGTGAGCTTTCCAAAAGTGCAGGCATCAACTCGTATACAATTGCCAAGTTGAAACAGGGATTTGCCAAATCACTGGCCGCGACGATTTGGCATCAGGGCAAACAACTCGGGCGTGCAGCGATGAAGAAGCCGACATTAAATCGGCAAGGACTTCCAAAGCTGGACAACAAGACCATTCTGATTCTGGATGAGGCCGGAATGATTGGGACTAAGGATTTGCTCGAGATTCACTTGGAAGCAAAGAAGGCCGGTTCAAAGGTTGTTCCCATTGGCGATTGCAAACAGTTGCAGCCGATTGATGCGGGCACGCCATTCCGTTCATTGCTCCAGCGATTGAAGGGCGTTTCAATTACGGAAATTCGTCGCCAAACAGATGCCTTCGACAAACAAGTGGTCAACGATCTGTACGACGGGAATGCCCGAGATGCTCTGCAAAGTCTCGCGGATCGCGGACGACTGCATGTCAGCAATTCCCGCGACGAAGCCATGAAGCAGATGGTTCACGACTGGGACGTCAAGAAGAATCGCAGCGACACGATGTTCGCCCCGACCCATGCGGACGTCGATAAGCTGAACAAGGAATGTCAGAAAACACGACTCAATAACCGCGAGCTCAAAACCTTGTGGGAGAAATTGATACACGAAGGTCAGGATTACTACGTCAACGATCGCATCCTGTTTGGTGAGACCTCGGAGAAATTCGACGTGAACAACGGCGATCTAGGAACCATCACGGGCTTCAATTCCAAGCGTCGACTGCTTTCAGCCAAACTCGATGATGGCCGCAAAGTGCTGATCAATGTCGATCAATGTCGAAACTTCAAACTTGGTTACGCGATGACGGCTCACAAGGGGCAGGGGACAACGGTTGAAGATACTTTCGTCCTGTTGGGTGGCAGTCTGCAGGATCAACACCTAGCCTACGTCCAGTTGAGTCGTGCCCGAGGGGTGACTCAGGTTTACGTGGATCAATTCGAAGCAGGCGAGGATCTCAAGGGACTTGAACAAAGCCTGACTCGAAGCAATCCGGATTTGCTGGCCCGTGATTATCAGGATGGTCAAGCGGAACAGCATCGCAAAAGAAGGGTTGGCTACAGCTTATGAGTCGATTTCTGCTAAACGTCTTCCTCCGATTTCTGACTCCGTTGGCTTTCTGCGTTCTTCTCTGGTTCTACCTGCTACGACTTCGGTTCAATGTTTACTTGTCGCTGGGACTGTCTGTCTTTATCGCATGGAAGATCGCCGGACAGGGCAAAAAGAACATTGCTCGCTTCTTTGAAGAAGCTGAAGACACTGGAATCTCTGCTGCGTTTGGCCTGATTTTGAAGTTCACTGTTCCTTTGTTGGCGTCGGTTGCGGTCGCTCAGTTTTCGTCGCGGTTGGATTACGCAATTGGTGCATTCTCCCCCACAATTACCGGCCTGCTGGCTGGCGGTCTGACGTTCTTCGTCGCTTATAGCGCAGTGGCCATAGTTCCAACGGTTCTCCGTATCGTCTACATCTCAGGCCGTAAACTGCTGACACCGGCTCAAGCGAAGCGAAACGCTGCTCAGACAACGCGAAAAGCTCAGCCGAAGAAGCCAACAACACAGGACGGGCTTCTGTTCGGCGGACTGATGATTCCTCTTCAGTATGCGACCGATCATTTCCTGGCAGTCGGTACGACCGGTAGCGGCAAGACGATCACGATTCGCTTGTTATTGCAGGGGATCGATCACTACATGCGGAAAAACGCTGGAACGCATACGGTCGTTTACGATTCCAAGGGCGTTTACATTACGTATCTTGCGAACTTCGCAACGCCAGCTCTGCCCATCATGGACCTGAATCCATTCCGGGAAGGTGCTTTTGCGTGGGATATTTCCTTGTGTGCTCAGGACTCTGTGGAGATTCTGGATCTCGTCAGCATTCTGATCCCGGATCGCCGAGATTCCGGGGATGCAAAATTCTTCACTGATGCTCCGAGAAACCTGATGCAGGGCATCATTCGAGCGTTTCGTGATCGTGTTGGAAACAACTGGACATTCCGTGACCTGATTCTGGCAATGCTCAGCGAAGATGCCTGTCGAATCCTCCTGTCAGGTACCGTTCAGAATCGACAACTACTGGCCAGCTATATCGACGGAGATGAACGCACGACTTCGAATATCAGGGCTACGATTCAATCACTGATGATGCGTTATGAACCGGTTGCCGCGTCATGGCACAACGCGGCTCAGGCTGGACGTACGATCGATCTTCAACAATGGTCTCAAGCTGGTTCCGGATATCTCGTGCTTGGTGCCCAGAAAACTGAAGACTCAGCGATGGAATCCATCAATCGCGTGCTACTGAATCTGTTGAAGCGACTCTGGCTTGAAGCTCCGGGGGCTCAGTCGATGCCGAAACATTTTCTAGTAATGGACGAACTGGCGAGCGCTGGAAAACAAACTGCGATTCCTCACTTGATGAACGAGGGCCGCGAGAAAGGTGTTTCGGTGACTCTTGGATTTCAGGATATTTCCGATCTGTATCAGACGTATGATAAGCACATCGCTGAATCGATGACGGCTCAGGCCAGTCACAAGGCACTCTTGAGAATGGAAGGTGACGTGACGCCGCAGTGGGCGTCACGCATTGCTGGGGAAGCAGAACAGTTTGAATACACATACGGCTCGTCGCAGGGCGAAAGTCGAGACGGCTGGTCCAAATCTAAATCCACCACAGAGCAACGCACTCGAAAACCTGTGCTGATGCCCTCCGATTTTACCACTTTGCCGCGAGTGACCAGAGAAACAGGACTGACAGCCTACTATGTGTCGCCCCTTGGTGGCGGAGTCTGGAAACATCAGTATTCAGGAGACGAACTTTTCTCCACCGGAGGACTCCTTCGCCCTGCCGATGATTCCAAGCTGCCCATTCGTGCGATTGTTCCTGCACTTCAAGAATGGACGAAGGCGGATTTGATACGATTGAAACTGCCGCCGGACCTGTTCGGCGATGAGGAACCTGACATCGTCCCACCAGCGCCACCTGTGAATCCCCCTTCGACTAAGCAACCTAATTTGCAACCACCAACGCCTCCACCGGCGACTGGGTTGCCCAAAATCCGCAAACGAAAACCGGAAGACCTGCCTGAATGATGGGACTACTTTGGTTCCTCATCAAGCGGTCCTGACCAAAAAATAGTCGCATCGCCTGCAAAACTATTCGCGCGGCAAAACTTTGCAAAATGTTTTAGTCGAGCGTCGCTGAGTTTTGTCATCGCATGGGCCGCCTTGAATTTTTCCAAAGCAGCGTCGTTGTCTCCATCAGCAACCAGATGCTCACCCTGACTGACAAGTTGCACAGCTTTGAGTAAATCGTCAGGCAACGGCTTTGAAAAGAATTCACTGTCTTCAGCACCTACCACAGCCTTGTAAGCCATCTGTATCTCTTCTGTTAGATCCTCCATTCGGAACTTCTCGTCCGGCCCCGTATATGGGCCGTTGTAGGTCTTGGGAGAAGCGTCCTGAATGTACTCAGCCAGTGTCGCAGCATGTTCCGGCGACAAATACTCATCTGCGATTTCTTCTCGCTTCTCGAATGAATCTTTGGCGGTGAGCCGTTCCATAAACTTGCGAAACGCCGACAGATTCAGCTCTTTACGTCGCTCGGCAATCTCATCCATCAGAACTCGCTGAGTAAAGTAGGTGTCTTCGCCAACGATTGTGACGGGTGGAAAATCGAATTCAGCCCATTCCTCACCGAGCAATTCAATGAGTGTCACCATTCGTTTATCCAGCGAGGCCCGTTGCTTGCTTAGTGAGTCTCTTTGCTTCGGTTGTTCTTCCGTTGTCAGAAACTCCTTTTCTGGCACTTCAGGCAATGGCTTCCTGAAGATCTGATCAGAGAGACTTCCTGAGTTTTCTTCGCGTTCTGGAGCATTTCCATTAAGCAGATCGAATGCTTCACCCATTTCATCAAGCTTAGTTTTCTTCTTCGGGTAGTACCGACCATGTGCCCTCTCAAAGTTCTCCTGGTGATTCCGGGGAAGATATAAATGTCCTCGCGACTCTTCTTCAACTTGATAGCCGTTTGCCCGAGCGTATCGAATCGTCATGTAGCCACCATCTTTGTAACAAAGATCAAGAAATCTTGGGATCGCCATGACTCGATCAAATTCAGCCTCTTCCTCCAGAATTCGAGCATAGTCTTCTGTTGCTATGCGATACGCTGCCAGCATGTAGAACAAGTCCGATCGTCGCAAATCCTGAGCAACCAGACGGCTTTTTAGCTTAAACAATGGATGCTCGAATTTGCCCTCTAGTTCTCTCAGTCGGTTTGTCTCCAGAAAGGTACTCAAGGATGTAGGTGTCTTAAGGAATCCCTTCTCGCTGGCCCATTTTCTGAATTCAGGATGGACAAATTCACCTTTCAGAAGGTGATCTGAAACGTAAATATCCAACCCCCAAGAAGCTCCCAGCATGCGATCCCATACCGCATCGTAGACCTCAATCGTTTTGTTGAGGTAGTCGATCATTTCATTTCGCGACTCAAGTACAAATTGCTCCTGCTTCCAGTTGAGTACGAGTACGTCATCATTGAGTTCCCCCATTTTCCAGTTCAGCCGACCGCTCTCCCGCAGTCCATTTAGAACTGGAGGTATTTTCTGCATCGCTGCATCCGTCAGCTTGCGAGCTTCTTCAGGAACGATTCCTTCAGTCAGCGTCTTTTCTTTCATCCTAGCCTGACCAATTCCGCCTGCCGTGTTTCCATCTGAAAAGGCTACAGATATCGCTTCATCTGGTTCTGAAGGACTCGATTCCGCTGGTGTCGGTGTCACGTCTACGCGACTCGATGAATTCGCAAACCTGTCAGCATCGAGTTGTTCGGCAGGAGCCTCTGCTGTTTTACTTGGCTGCGACGAGTCATTCGGCATTGGTGCTGCGGACGCCGTATTGCGGACTTCGTCTACATTCGGGCTATCTTGTTTACAACCAGTGATCAGCAAACTGCAAATAGTGCTGGCCATGACACAGTGCTGTATTGTTTTCATCCACTTGTTTCCTGATCGCGATGGCTTTCGTTTCTGGTAACCTAGGGCATGGATTATTCCGCCCCCGCATGTGAATACGATACTGGTCAGCCGCTTGATTCGCATCAATTCAGCCACTGAATGGCAAAAATTATTCGTGTTTAAGGCTCGTTTACAAGTAGCAGGCAGGAATCTGCCGCGACCGGAGCTGGCGGACGGTCGAGTGACTACGCGTAAAAAATCTCGGGATGATTGATTGCTCTACGCTTCCGCTGCTGTCAGATATCGAAACACGCTGCGTTCGCTGACGTTGAGCGCGTTGGCGATTTCCGGGATTTTGAGACCTCGGTCCCGGAGTTCGATGGCTCGTTTGGGCAGGGCTTTCGTGGTTCCGGATTTTCGGCCCTGATAAATGCCGCGAGTCCGGGCAACTCGGATTCCGGCGGCTTGGCGTTCTCTACGGTATTCGAGTTCAATCTCGGCCAGGCCAAACATCACGCTGGCGACCATGCGACCGACGGGGCCAGTGAGATCGATCTGCTGAGTGACTGAGACAATTCTGACTCCCTGCTCGCACCAGTCGGCGAGGACGTTGATTCCGTCTTTCAGTCTTCGAGAAAGTCGATCGAGTTTCCAGACGACGACCGTTTTGATCCGGCCTGAGAAAATTTTCTGCTGCAGGGCATCGAAAGCGGGACGCTGAATAATTTTTCCGCTTTCATGGTCTTCAAACCACTGGATCGATTTGGGATTCAGTCCATGACCTTTGAGCCACCGTTCGATCTCGGCTTTCTGGCTGTCGGTCTTTTGCTGGCGAGTCGAAACGCGGCAATAGCAGGCCACGGACTCGGCGGAACTGTTCTTCATGACAGAAAGAGTAAACCCTTTTTGTCAGGTTGTCACCCTGTTGATTTCGACCCGTTTTTGATGCACTTCACGGGGCAAAAACTTTGGGAACCCTATTTGTCAGAGTTTCGCCGATTGATGGGTGGCTGAAAATCGAATTCCGCAAATTTGAATTTGAGCCTGAGCTCATTGATGACTTGACTGACGGGACGTCCACGATGGCCTCGGTCATAATCTCGCAACGAAGATCGAATGGCCAAAACATCAGCATCAGATGCTGACATATCCGGGTATTGATCGTTACTACTGCTCATCAGTCCCCTGTATTGCCTTCTGAAATCAATTTCAATGATTCGAGTGACTCATAATCCTTGTGATTGTGAGTCAGCAATGGGACTTCCAGCAGAACTGCTGTTGCGGCTATCCAAGCGTCGGAACTGCTGAGGTGTCGGCCTTTCTGTTCGGCTTCCACTCGCAGTTTGGCCCAGACACTGCATAGATCAGACGTCTGATTGAAAATCACGAAGTGCTTACGCAGGAAATCTGACAGACTTTTGCGTCGAGCCTCGCCCCAGTTTGCTCTCAGCATCCCGAATTCCAGTTCTGCAACGGTCATGAACGAGATGATGCAGCGATGATTCAGAATATACGGCAGGTAAAACTGTTCGCGACTGTCTCCGCGAAATAGAAATGACACAGCGTCCGTGTCCACAACAATGTCATTATCAGTCATTCAGGGGGTCCCTGACTGATTCTTCGTGGCGTCCGGCTTTGACAGCGGAAAGAAACTCGTCCAGTTCGGCTTCAGAATTCAGGAAATCAAAACGCAGATCGGAGACGCTGCGAATCGGTGTGACTCCCTGCTGAGTGGCAAGTTCATCCACATACGCGCGGGCTCTCGCTACCTGTCGATCGGGATGTGTGGCGGTTGCTGATGTTCCGTTTGCTTGCTGCCTGCGTTCCCATTGTTCGGCAAGAGACGTGAGCGACACGTCGGCTCGCCCAGACTGAATCTGCTCTCGGGCAAATTCGCTGAATCGTGTGAGGTCAATTTCTCGGATGCTCATTGTGGTAATCTCCTGCCGTCAAGTTTCTGGATCTTCAGTTTACCAGTGTTTAGGCATGACGGTCAACGAGTTTCGAATTGGCGCTCGAATTGAAGGGTTTGAAAGACACCCCAAGCCAAAAGCTTCCAGCAAAAGCAGTTGTTGGGCGGCAGGGCTGGGCGGAGGTTTCTTGCATGGCGGCAAAGTTTCTGCTTTCTCCTCCACCACTCATTGGCTGGGGTGGCCCCGTGAACCCCAACCAATAAGCGGCTCCGGCGAAAGCAGAAACAACCTACATCAGAGCATCTTGATTTGGACGTTTCTTGAATACATGCTCGCGATGAAACTCCAGAAACTCTGGTCGAGGCATCTTCTTCGGTCGTGAAGCTCTCTTTCCACTGATCACGAAAAGAATTTGTTGAAGCGCCACGCTGCACTGATCGGCCCAGTCAATGACGATGACAACCAACTCATCGGAAAAGGTAATCAATCCGCGATCAAATAGTTTGTCATAAAGAACATTTAACAGAAGACCATTACAAGGATTCAGCCGACTGTCAGTGCGTTTCGACCACGGCACAATATGACTGGCAACAAGCATGCAAGGCTCGCTTATTCCTGAAATGCAACAACAACTTCCAAAGTTATCGAGAACACGCTTTCGGAAAACGGATTGTTTCTGTCTAACCTCGACCTCCTGCCGGAGATTCTGGACGGCAAATTCTGCATCATCATTCAGCAGCTCATCAGGTTCCGGCAGGACTGGCTTCACAGCTTTGGCTGAAGCAGCAGTGCTCACGCTGCGTGGCAAGTTTGATGCAGGCTCTCCGGCACTGCCAGCTGGCGTGGCCTCCTGTATCGAGAAGAACCTTTTGATTTCGTTCCAAAGCCGCTCACGTTGATCGTGCGGCTCAATGTACTGACGCAAGACTCCGCTATGAGGATGATCAGGCCGATTTCCGGCTTCCCAATTGCGGAAGCCGCCAATATCACCTTCGACACTGCCACTGAATCTTTTGAGCGTCCTACCGTCAGCGAGCTGTGAATAGCACGCGTCAAGTACGGTTTTCCGTGACGTGAATCCTCTGAGCTCTTGAGGAAGCAGGAAATTGCGACCAGTGGTAGGTTCTGAATATCTGAACAGAAAGTACGCGACTTTGATCATCTCAATACTGCGCTCTGTTGACACTGCTCGCCCCTGCTGCAGAAAAATTTGAGTAAGACTCAGATTCGTGAGAAAATCCGGATTCAACATCTCATGGAGGATTTTATGGAAAACCAAAACAACAAGAAACACATCTGGGAAGGCTCAGTCGGAGTTTGCATTGACCAACGTCAAAACAACGAAACCGGTGAATCCTTTTTCACGTTTGAACCAGTTCGCTGCTTCAAACGCGACGGCAATGAAAACTTTGAATACAGCCACAGCTTCACGGAAAAGAACGCGGAAGCCTTGGGTATCGTGCTTTCAAAAGCAATGTCGTACATTCAAACGGAATCAGTTCGACTGCAGCCAGCAGCCTGATAATTTCTCGTTGAGCCCATCCATTGGGCTCAACCCACAAGCCGATTGGCGTCTCAAAGATTCGCTATCGTGTCGCTCAACATTGTTTGTTCAATTTCCAATAACGCGAACATCTTTTCGTCCACTTTTTGAACGTTAGCCAGAATCGCGTCAACGCTTTCTCCCAGTGATCCACGCCCTTCAAGTTTCATCGTAATTTGAAATGGCAGTCCGTATTCCTCCAAAACGGTCGCTGACAGTGGCAAGAATAATTGCTTTACAGCCGCCCCGTAGACTTGATAGTTCCCTGGTTCGAGGCCATTTCGTTCGAACACGCTCCGCTGAATACTGTCCAGAACCGCAAGGTAGCGAGGAAAGTTAAACTCCGCCCATTTCCGAAGGAAAGTCAACACCATTTCGACAGCCACAGTTGCCGAAGGGACTTTTGCATTCGACACGAGTTCTTCGGAAAACAGCAACTTCATGTCCTTGATTCTTGTGAACTGAGTCATCTTAAAATGAAGCTGCTTCGCGCTGAATACTCCGTCCTTGCCTTTCCCATTCATCAGGTGAGTAAATATCAGGGAGCATACGGTCATCAGTTGTGGCGAAGTTGGAAAACCTGACCACCGTAGTGACGAGTGCATTGTTCCAAGGTTGTTTGTGATTTCTTCAGCCACATTGAGTTGACTGTATGGATCTATTCCGGAATTACCTCTCATCACATTGAAAGGAAGAATGTCCTGAGCGTGCAGATACCTTATTTTTTCCTGCGAACGCAATGACAAATCTGCATCATCCAGCTGAATAAGTAGCGACTCAGGCACATCTTCAGGTTGCGTAATTGACGGAAAATCAACGAGCGGCAGTTCAGGGGGCGGAGGATCCTGAAGGACATGGACGTATCCCACAAAATGTTTGAACATACGGCCTGCTCGCCCTTTGATATTATTAAACGTAAACTGATCGAACTTGGCCGTCGCGATCTTGTTGTCGTAAATAATAAGATGCTTTGCGGATGTGTTTACGCCTTCAATTATTGTTGACGTACACAATAGAAAGCGAATTGCTCCTTCATTGAACAGCCTAAGAATGTGGTACGCGATCGATCGTGGAAGGGCCCCATGATGTATTGCAAATCCGGCATCCAAGAGAGTGGCCAGCACCCAGTCAGGATGAAAGTTGTTTCGCAGCCACGCAGCGAGCTTCTGAGCTTCCTTGTTCTCTGCAACGATTCCATTAGCGAGCAGATAGCCCGCCAACTTATATGCACTGGAAGCGGACTTGCAGAAAATCAAAGTCGGCTCACTGACCGTCTTACAAACGCCGAGTGCGCTTGCGTCAGTGTCATTCCCGCCGTAAAACTTCACCTCCGTGGCGACGGTCGAAAAGTCTGTTCGAAAATAGCGAAACGTCAGGATATCTGACTTAATAGTGATGTCTTGGACGTTCGGGCCAATCAGAAAGAACTGTGCTCCAGTCTTGATCAGCTTGTAAAATGCATGATTCAACACAAATGTTCGTTCATCGTCTCGGCTTGGGCTGAGTTTATAAAATTCGTCAAGCACAAAGAATTCGGGCAAGAGCGTCGTTTCAAATTCAACGAGCCGCTCCTGCGTCAATACATAGATATTCTTGTCCGAAGCTGCCTGCGTCTGGTGAGTAACGATCTTGAACTCCGGGCTAAACCGAGCAGCGAGTCGCCTCCGCGTTTCATCGATCAACGCGATCGTGGGAACGATGACGACAATCTGCTTGAATCTTCGCGACGCAATCATTGCATCAATTAGAAGGCTCTTCCCGAAACTAGTCGGGGCACTGAGGATGACGTTTGCCCCATCACACAAAGCTCTGTAGACCTTGCCCTGCACGGAATGCAATACCAGTTCATCCAAGCCTTCTACAGTGTGAAACTCAAAATTCAGCATGTCTGCTGTCGACAATGTGCTGACATCCCCGACGTATGGGTAGAGACCGGCTTTTTGTATGAGGGCAACGAGGATTGGATCGTATATCTTGAACCTTTCGCGGTGCTCAAGGACGCGAATCAACGCATCGCGTCCACGATTATCGTTGGAAGATAACAGTGATGAGATTTCTGCCAGAGCAGCGAAGATGTTCTCTTCAAGCCAGCCGAGATCGGAGAACAGATTTGATCGTGTTGGCTTCATCGTTGAAGTCCTTCAAGCTTTTCGTGGAGAACACGCACGAGCGCTTCCTTTTTGTGCATTGGCACCAAGAAAAGGTGGACTTTGATCTTTGGGAGTGCTTGGCCACAGAATGCCTTATACGCATCTTCAAGTTCGTCGCGAACAGTTGACGAAAAGGAGCTGCATGATTCTGTATGCTTATCGACGCAATCGCTTTCGTAGGTCAGCAGCACTGGCACACACGTCCGCTTGAACAGTACATCGAGCGATGTCCGTTCGCTGATTAATTGCCGCAGTTTATCTGCATGGGCCCACGCATCATCAATCTTCGATGCGATCAAAATGAACTCATCTCGCAAATAGTCTCGTTCCGTATGTTTTTTTAGTTCAGGGACGACATCTCGAATTGCTTCGCGGAGTTTCTTATAGAATTTCACCTCGCCCAGCCATAGTTCCAGTTCGCCGCTATTTTCCACAACGTGTACGGCGTCAAAGCCTTTGACTGTGTCATTCGCCGCAGTCTTGTAATAAATCTTGCTGATCGCGGGCTCCGAAGAGAAGACTTCGCGAATCAGGGCATGCAAAAGCAATTCACCAAACTCTCCTCTCTTCTGGTACTTGTCAGTGGTATAGACGGTTTTAGCCGCTTTTTTAATCAATCGCATTCCTGTGCCGGAATTAAAGTCTTCCAATTCAGAATACTTCAATGCGAATTCAGGCAACCACTCGAATAAGTAGTTCGCCATAGCTTCATCACGCCATTGTTTCTGTTCATATCCTGCAATACCGCACGTAAAACTTGGCATTCTACCTAAGTCATGAATGGCTAAGTCAAAAAATGGTGTCGGTTTGTCTTTGAATATGCTCATACCTCAATGACCTGCTTCAAACTTGCAAAATTGATAAGCGATCGTGGCTGGGCGAGCCCTACGCCTGTCCCCGCAATGCCTCATACAACTTCGCTGGTCCCAGCAAAATGTCCTTCAATCCTTGCTGAACTGATTCAGAACTCAATGCCTGACTACTCATTTCGTTGTGAGCGTCCAGAGCACTGATGATTGCGTTAACCAATTCTTTCTTCAGATCTGGTGAAGCGGCGAACTGTTCTTTTGTGTTGTTTGCCGCTTGTTGGGCCAGAGTCTTGGACTCTAACAGTTTTCCTCGAATCACATTGTTCACGTACACCAGTTTGTCGTTGTCCGTCAACTCGCCTTTGAAGAGGTCGTTGACCTTTTCAATGATCTCATTCAGATAGGCTTTTTCCTTTTCCTGAATCATGCCACTGCCTGCGGCGGTGATCGGATCCAGCTTTGGATATTCCTTGTCCTGAAGTGTCAGAGTCTGCTTGCCTCGGTTCTTCAGGTTGTGGTGAGTCAGCACGACCTGAGACAGATCCACTCCTTCCCGCTCGCGGCCAAACTTCAACAGTGGGATCAGGCGTTTGAAGAACATCGAACGCTTTTCGATGTCCGTGTTGCCGTAGTCAAAGATTTGGGACAGAAACGTGTAGAGTCGCTGGAAGGTGATCATGTCAGACCGGAAGAGCTGCAAGGCGTCCATCTGATCTTTGGCAGGCTGAGCAGACTTTTCGTCGTTATTGGCTTTGGCTGCTTTGTAAGCCAATTGAGCCGCCTTGAATTGTTTCAGCAGGCGGTCGGCCACCGGAGCGATTGCGGCTTCCAGTTGGGCCTGCTTTGCATTCGGATCGAGTTCCACGTTGACCACTCGTTCGACTTCGTGATCATCGTAGTATCCACTGCCGTCGAGTTTTGCTCGCAGGTCGAGAACCAGATGCGGATCGGTCACATTCGACAGCGTCGCGGTTGTGTAGTACATGCGAAACGCTGCAAGAATGTCTTCAGCGTCGTTCACAAAATCCAGAACGTACGTTGTGGTTTTACCAGCATGAGCTCGATTCAGGCGAGACAAAGTTTGCACGGCCTGAATTCCGGCCAGGCGTTTATCGACGTACATGCCACAGAGCAAAGGCTGATCGAAACCAGTCTGGAATTTATTGGCCACAAGCAAAATCTGGTATTCATCACCCTTGAAGGCTTCTCGCATATCGCGTCCCTTCAGATTCGGATTCAGAGTCTTGTTGTTCTCAGTGAATGGATCGGGGCCGGATTCTTTGTCGATCACTTCGCCGGAAAATGCCACCAGCGTTTTCAGTGGATAGTTTTTGTCCCTGATGTATTTGTCGATCGCCAGCTGCCAGCGAACGGCTTCCAGCCGACTGCTGACAACCACCATCGCCTTGGCGTGACCGTTCAGCAGCGGTGACACCAGCTCTCGGAAATGCTCAACGACAATCTGTACTTTTTGCGAAATGTTGTAGGGATGAAGTCGCACCCAGCCCATGATGCCTTTCATCGCGGCACTGCGTTCGACCTGCTTTTCGTCCCATTCTTTTCCGCCGTTGGCAAGTTTGAACGCCAGCTTGTACGACGTGTAATTCTGTAGCACGTCGAGAATGAAATTCTCTTCAATCGCCTGACGCATGGAATAGACGTGAAACGGAGCCGGAAGATTGGTTTCACTGGCAGGCTTGGTCGGATCTGGTCGTCGGCCAAACAGTTCCAGAGTCTTCGCCTTGGGAGTTGCCGTGTATGCAACATAAGTCAGGCCAGATTCACTGGCTCGACTGGCCATTTGAACGATCAGAATATCTTCAGTGCTGACTTCACCACCGTCTTCCAGATCTTTTAGTTCTTCTGCAGAAAGCACGCTCTTCAGTTTGGAAGCCGCTTCACCAGATTGCGAACTGTGAGCTTCATCGCAGATCACAGCAAATCGCTTGCCCTCAGTCGCCGCAAGTTCTCGAACTGCTTTCAATGCAAATGGAAAGGTTTGGATCGTGCAGACCACGATTTTCTTGTCGCCAGACAAAGCTGTTGCAAGTTCCCCGCTTTTACTGCCGCCGTCGCCTTTGATTGTCGCTACAACTCCGGATGTGCGTTCAAAGCCGTAGACGGCTTCCTGCAACTGTCCGTCAATCACATTGCGATCCGACACCACCAAAACCGTGTCGAACACTTTCTTGTTGTTCGCATCGTGCAGGTCAGCCAGAAAATGGGCGGTCCATGCAATCGAGTTGGTCTTTCCCGATCCGGCTGAATGCTGAATCAGATACTTTTGTCCCGGACCTTCTTCCAGAACAGCAGCCAGCAGTTTCCGAGTTGCATCCAACTGGTGATACCGAGGAAAGATGATGCTTTCGATTTGCTTCTTCTGATTCTTCTTGGCGACGACATAACGGCCAAGGATTTCAAGCCAGCTGTGTCGTTCCCAAACTTGTTCCCACAGATAGGCCGTTCGATGCCCGTTCGGGTTGACCGGATTTCCTGCTCCGCCATCATCGCCGAGGTTGAATGGCAGGAAATGAGTCTTTTTACCTTCCAGCCGAGTCGTCATATACACTTCGCTGTTGCTGACCGCGAAATGCACAAGAGCTCCAATCGGAAACGACAACAGCGGTTCAGGATTCTGCCCCTTGGGCGAAGGATCTCGATCGAAGCGATACTGATCAATCGCGTCGCCGATGCTTTGAGTGAAATCCGTTTTCAGTTCCACAGTTGCCACTGGCAAACCGTTCAGGAATAAAACCAGATCAATACACTTTTCATTGTGAACGGAATAATGAACCTGCCGAACGACGCGCAGTCGATTGGCAGCGTAACGAGTCATGATTTCAGGATTGATCGCCAAAGCCGGCTTGAACTGGGCCATCATCAGTTCTTTGCGTTGCCCGAGCATTTCAAAGCCATGTCGCATCACATCCAGCGTTCCGCGTTGATTCAACGATTCACGAAGGCGATTCAGCAGCACGTCGCCTGCCGTTGCTCCGTGATTTTTCGTGAGAGCTTCCCATGCCGTTGGTTGCGATTCTTGAATCCAGCCGAGCACGTCTGCAGGAAACAAAGCACGTTCGCGATCGTATCCCTGATCGTTTTCCGAACACGACCATTCGTGCGAATCGAGGTGATTGCAGATGCCGTCTTCGAAGCTGATTTCTTTGTGTAGACTCATACAGCCTCCTCGGTCAGTGAAGGCCAAATGCGGGCACAAATCTGAAACAAAAGGAACTGGCGCTGCTCAAGTTCATTTGGACCAAATGCACTCATGAACCTAAATGGTGGCTCAAATGATTTTGCAAACGCGGTGAAATCCAGTTTGCTCTTGTAACTGTCTTCACGCAACGTCTCATTCCAATACAGGGTATTTGCGTATGATTTAAGTTTGTCCCGAAAGCACTCGTTGCTGCTTGAAATGTTATCCTTGCCCTTTAGTAACAGTACCCCACCAAGCCTGTTCCGCTCCTGCTCAAAACGTTCTTCGTCGTTCTCGAACAGTGCCAGGTTGTCGGCATTTCTGGAAACAATATGTTCGACATGAAAACCAGTCTTCGCCCCCCTAAGAGTAACGAGATCACGTAGCTCATGCTTCATCTGAAGCTTCATGCCATCGGCAAGAAATCTCTCGATTCGCCCGAAGAAGTACCGGGTAAATCGCGTGTTGAGGCGATCAATCGACATTGATCGAAACAATGAATAGCTGAACGGCTGTGTGACCACCTGCGAACGTCGCTCGGAAAGTTCCGCAATCAGATGGAGACCAAACACTCTTCGTATTTCATCGACAGGCTTCTCACGAATTTCAGTGCTGACTTCGAAAAGCCGGGACGCAAATTCATTCGAATCGTAAGCCCCTTGCAATTGCAGCATGGCAAACATGCGATCGAGACACTCGGCCACAACAGCGATCTTCTCCTTTTCCTCGGGATCATCCACTTTGCAGGCCGAAAGTATTAGCATTGCCTGACTGTCGAGTTCATTCAGACTGTTGAAGTAAACCGATGGAGCGTCATTGCTCTCTTCGGCTGAAGCCACCTGAAGCCGCGCATATAGTCGAGTAAAGTAGCGAAACTCATTCTTCAGGAAGCTCTTCACCGCTTGCGGATTGTGATCGAGCTTCAAACTCTCGTTGATGTCAGACTTGAAAATCTCGCGATGGTAGTCACCATCAAATCGCTGGCCAGCCTTTCTGTTGTCAGCAAACTTTGCCTTCAGCCAGTAGCGAAAAAAACTGTCAATCTCGTCTTCCTTGAAGAAATTTACTGCAAGGACATGAGTCTCCCAGAGCTCGTTGAATTTCCCACCGTCCAGCTCAACTTTATCGATCTGCCCCAGCAATTTACCCTTCAAGATTTCGTAAGGTTTGAGCTTCACACCTCGGTCGTTAATGACTTCAAAGACCATCGGTACATGCGTTGCATCCACTGACAAATTGATTAGGACCAGCCGAAACAAGAAGTAATGCACGAAGGTTTCGAACTCGTGTTTTGATTTGAGTCTGGATTCGAGTTCAGCTGAAATCAGCTGATAATTCTTAACCATGTTGACGGAGGTAACGCCTGACTCCGTGCTGATTTCAGCCGGAGCCTTGCCGTCCATCAGTTCCTCCAGAACGTGAAGGTGCTTCACGTGGTTCATCCAGAACTCATGTGATGTTCCTGAGTAACCTGCGATCTTTCGTTCGAGCCATCCCTTGGTTTTCGAGTCCATCTGCCCAGCCATGCGAAACAGCTTGAGCAGGAACAGAGTGAGCGTCGTCAGTCTCTGTTGTCCATCGACCACAAAAACTCTGCCGCCAACTGTATTGGTGACGTAAGTATTCAGGTAATACCACGGATACCGAGCATTGATATTTTCCTTGTTCGGCTCAAGGTCGCTGTGTTTTTGATAACACTCGTCAAATTGATAGAACACATCATCGATCAATCGGCGAACGGGCTCTTCATTCCATTTGTAATCACGCTGGTAGAAGTCAATGAAGTAGACCGTTGTGGAAAACGTCTGGTCGAGGTTTTGTTTGTCTGGTTGGATTTCCATGATGCTTCTTTACATTCCTCCCACGGCATTACCGATCGACCCAGGACTCGATGCTGTTTCAATATTGACGAATTGCGTTGTGCGGAAGTTGCGAACGTCAATCTTGCCGGTGACGGCTGCGGAGATTAGGGCGGTGCGGCGTTCCTGGAGAAGTTCGATGGCTCGTTCGGCTTCCGCGATGAGGCCGCGGAATAGTTCGACCTTTTCCTCAATGTACGCTGCAATCTCCCCTTGTTCCTTAATTGGCGGAACGCAAATCGGCAGCATCTTTAAGACGTCTTGACTCAAAGATGCCCGAGTAACCATATTCATAGTCCCGGAGAAGTGCCCCTTTACGCCTTGATTCCTGAAAAGGTATGTCGAGTATCGAGGATCGAGAATGCCTGCGTCCGGCCTAAGCCGAATGAGAAATCCTGCAAACGTTGAGCGTGGGATTGAGCAAAGGCAAGTCGAAGCAATGCCGATGTCATCAACAGTTTCGGATGTCCGCGTAAACAGGACGTCTCCAACTTCTAGACTGCATTTCACCTGATCTGCCTGAGTACTTTGCACAAGTCCGGAAGGTATTTCGGGCACATTCGCATTCTTATAGACATCGCCGTAGCTGACAAAAGGATTGCCTGACCCAAATGCCTCTCCTCCTATGTTTAGGCCGTTCTGAAGCCGACCGACACGGCTCAGTCGCTTAATCTCCCAATGCTGCGGGACATCGCCGAGCCATTGGATGCCGGAGGGTTTCATGGGGGCGTTGGGGTTCAGGCCTTTGGTGACCGCGTGACTGATGACCGCCTGACGCTTTTCCTTCAGCAACTCGATCAAACGCCGCTGCTCCGACAACAAACCGTCGATCTTCGATGTTTCTGCATCAAGAAATGACGCAATCGTCTTTTGCTCGTTTCTTTCAGGAGGAAATGAAACGGCAAAGTCGGTGACCATCGGGCGTCGGATTGAATCGACCGTCGATTTAGCTCCACCCTCCAATGCCACTTTGTAGAAGTTTGATTTCAGGAAGTGAAAAAGGAACCGTCCATCTACATCGTGAAAATTGTTCATCATGTAAACACGCTGATGAAAATCAAAAGGCCCGTTGTGATAGTGAAAAACCTTTCCAACTCCAACTCCGTCACCTGCGGTCAGAATAGCCTCACAATTGAACGTGCACGTGCTGATTCTCTCAACAGTCTGCGAACGAACAAAAAACGGATACTCAGCATCTTCCTCAGCATCAACTGTGTCTTTGTCGCCCGTTTGAATCTCCGAGAGAAATTTAAGGCGACGAACCTCCCAGTAATCGGGAACGTCGCCAAGCCATGCGACACCGCTTTTTTTGTATTTGTCGTAAGGCGGAAAACTCATTGCGAGAGCTCTCCGATCATTGCGACGATCCGATCCGTCACCCCTTTCAATTCCCTATCGATTTCATCCAGTTCACGGGGCGGTTTGAACACGTAGAAGTGACGGTTGAACGGAATTTCGTAGCCGATCTTCGTCTTGTCTTCGTCGATCCATGCATCTGGGACGTGAGGGTTCACTTCTCGCTGGAAGTAGGCGTTGATGTCCTCGCCAAGCGGAACGTCTTCGCTGTCGCGGAGTTTGGTGTCCGCTTTCGGTTTCCCCTTTTGCTTGCCTTTGGTTTCTTTGACGACTTTGCCTTTGGCATCGTACTCTGGGCGTTCGACGGTGATGGTTTGGTAGCCGAAGTCGGTGTTCTTGAAGATTCGACTGATGGGAACTCCGTCGGTCGTAACGTCCTTTGCTTCCCCGAACAGTCGAGTGATCACAGCAATATGATCGTCGCTCAGTTCCTTGCGTTTGCTGCCGAGACTTTTTCGCATCTTCTGCCACATGGCACTCGCATCGACTAACTGTACTTTGCCCTTGCGGTTTGCCGGCTTGCGGTTGGTTACGATCCAGATGTAGGTGCTGATGCCGGTGTTGTAGAACATGTCGGTCGGAAGACCGATGATCGCTTCCAACATATCGTTCTCCAGCACGTACCGGCGAATCTCGCTTTCTCCGCTGCCTGCACTGCCGGTGAATAACGGCGAACCGTTGAGGACGATGCCAAAGCGACTGCCTCCGTCTTTAGTCGGTCGCATTTTGGAAATCAGATGCATCAGAAACAACAGCGAACCATCGCTCACTCGCGGAAGTCCGGGACCGAAGCGACCGTTGAATCCTTGTTGGTCGTGTTCCTTGGTTATTTCTTTTTGAATCTTTTTCCATTCGACGCCAAACGGCGGATTGCTCAGCATGTAGTCAAACTGCTTGCCCGTCAGTCCATCATCAGACAACGTGTTGCCGTGGATGATGTTGGAAATGTCCTGCCCCTTGATCAGCATGTCGGCTTTGCAGATGGCGTATGATTCGCCATTGAGTTCCTGACCATACATCACCAGCCGAGCGTCCGGGTTCTGACTGCTCAGGTGATCTTCGGCCACCGACAACATTCCGCCTGTTCCTGCGGTCGGGTCATACAGCGAACGGACAATTCCGGGTTTTGTCAATGCGTCGTCATCTTCGATGAAGATCAGGTTGACCATCAGCCGAATGACTTCTCGCGGCGTAAAGTGCTCCCCGGCAGTTTCGTTTGAGAGCTCAGCAAACTTGCGAATCAGCTCTTCAAAAACGTGTCCCATCTGTTCGTTGCTGACGACTTCGGGATGCAGATCAATGTTGGCAAATTTTTCGCTGACCAGATACAGCAGGCCCGCTTTGGAAAGTCGTTCGACTTGTGTGTGAAAGTCGAAGCATTCAAAGATATCGCGAACGGCTGGTGAAAACGCCTGAATGTAGGTGAACAGGTTTTCGCGGATATTGTCCTGATCTCCCATCAGCTTTTTCATGTCCAAGGCTGATGTATTGTAAAAAAGCTGGCCAGCCTTCTTCAGCAGGAACGGTTCAGGATTCAAGCCCGCTGCCTGCCGCTTTTCGAGTTCCTTCAATACGTCTGCCTTTGTCGCGTCCAGCACACAGTCGAGTCGTCGCAGAACTGTAAATGGCAGGATGACTTTGCCGTATTCCGATTGTTTGTAGTCTCCACGAAGCAGGTCAGCGACCGACCAAATGAAAGAGGACAGATTCTGTTGATTCATTGACCTTGAGTTCCAAAAACCGAGCGACCATACGCTCACAGTAAACCATTGATTGGCAACAGTTTACACGGCTGGGAAATTCTGGCAACACGCTGAAATATGGGAACTTCTGTCTCTCGTCTATTGGGCAAGTGTTGATTTAGGCCGCGACCGAACAAACAGAGTCGATTTGGAACGGTTTCAGGATTCGTCGTTTTAACCAAATCGCTGAACTTGGAATCTGTTCAAATCCCGCCACCTTGCGGACACGGTTCACTTCCCGAAGTATGTTGAACATCTGCCGTCTGATGGGTGCATACGGTTCGAACGGAGCGGCGTAGAATTCTGAGATCAGGGTTTCTTTGGTTCGTCGCAGGGCGAGGCCGACGTAGTGGGCTTTGAGTTGTCGGTAGGTTTCATCGTCAATCCGAACCTGAACATGTCCGTTCCGGAATGAAATCAGGTAACCGCCGTATTCAATCCCCTTTCGTCTGGCGTCCTGAATTCGGCTGGCTTCCCGCTGCTTGAAGACGTGCTCACCTTCGGAGGCCAGAATCACGAAGAAGTTGCCGTGCCGAATGTACTGCAGATTGGCGAGTCCCTGTTCCTTCCGTCGGGCTCGTTCCCATTTCTTCCATGTGATGCCGTACCGCTCAATCAGTTTCCGATCGACGTCGGCTGGAACTTTGTCGTCCGGAATCTGGCCGGTCACATACCACCAGTATCCTCGGCCAACATAAGAAACGGCCAACTGCTGAATGAAGCCTTCCAATGTCGTGGCTTCGCATTCGTACTTCTTGTTCACGTGCCTCCGATAAAAAACAAAAGAAGGTTTGTTTGATGTCGCTCAAACAAACCAAAAAGCGAATCGAAACATCGCAGGAAACTGAGTCTTGTTGTTCACAAGACCTGCAGTTACGGACCAGCTTCAGACGTAAACAAATCGTCTTCACTGGTCGCAGCAACTGTATTCTAATAAAGCAGTCCGCCAATACTTGGTGGTCGCTTATCTCCTGCGTTCA
>Ga0154020_10002507_pt1 | contig 22372 bp, 16 predicted proteins | sample Klosneuvirus_201_FD_109709 | JGI IMG/M metagenome (GOLD analysis project Ga0154020, IMG submission 109709) | Active sludge microbial communities from wastewater, Klosterneuburg, Austria - Klosneuvirus_20160825_MG | ecosystem: Engineered > WWTP > Aerobic digester > Activated sludge | place...
CTTACATTTACCACCAGCCAAACCGGCACTTATATACTTACGATGTACGGCTGGTGTGGTGATAAGATCTGCGACAGCTGTATAATTGACATCATTGTGGATTGTAAAAAATGCGACTGCAAAGAAAGCAAGTGGGATAAGATCACATTAACCCCGGGAAAAACGGATAAGTTGCCGGTAGATGATCCTGCTTTGGGTAAGACCAAGAACCCTCCTGTTGTAACCAACCCGGGAGTCATCAGTCTGAACTGTAAAAAAACCTACAAACTGGATTGCAACAAACCGTATACACTTAATGCAAATTATTTCTGCATAGATCCTGCCTGTCCGCCAAAGGTTACTTTTAGTTTGCAGCCGCCAACAGGGTTACCAATTACCGGTACCCTGCCCCCGGCATATACCTTTACGCCCACACAAAACGGCGTGTATGTGTTAACGATGTACGGCTGGTGCGGCGATAAGATATGCGACAGTTGTATCATTAAGTTTGAAGTGAAATGCGTTGACTGCGATTGCAAAGGCAGCAAATGGGGAGAACAAACGGTCACTATTAATGAAAATACAAAATCATTCAAATGCGGGCAGCAACTGGATGTAAAATGTAAAGTACCTGTAACTGTAAACGCAAATTATGTATGTGCCGATGCAAAATGCAATGCTGCCGTAACATACAGTATGCAGCCACCGGTTGGCGCAGCGATTACCGGAACACTGCCATTGACATTTATACCCAATCAAACGGGTACTTACACCGTAACCATGTATGGCTGGTGCGGCAATACCATCTGCGACAGTTGTGTCATTAAATTCAAGACCGTTTGCGATGAAAAAGATTGCTGCCCTTATGAAATTAAAGCTGAAACAGGCACTGTTAAATATGATCATACGCAAATACCCAATGCAACGGTGGCGGCGCAAACATTTACCATCAACGGACTTGCGCTGGCCAATATTACAGAAGTAAGGGCCAATGTGGTAAGCTATACCATCACAGATAATTATGATAAAGAGTGCATGAAATGTGTAAACCTGCCATTTACCTGGGCAAGTATTACATCGGCATTAAATATCGGCGCAGCACCCGGTTTAATATCCATGTTTGGCGGAACAACCGTGCCTTTGTTTAACGGCAGCGGTGCCGGCGCATATAAAAACCCGCGGGAAGTGGTATGGAATAACGGAAGCCAGATCAATATACCTAATGGTACCAATATCGGCATCAACTTTATTTTACCGCCGCCGCCAAAAATAGATTGTTGTGAACTTAAAGGAAGGATCTGTTTGAAATTCACGTTCCGGGATAATGATTGTAAGGAGTGCGAAGTGATCGCGTGTTTTGATTTTGTTATTAAAAAGAAGTGATTTCATGTAGGGGTCACATAGAAATAATTTCTCGCAGAGGACGCTGAGGGGCAGAGGAAGCAGAGAAGCAACTCAACCAGAACCCTCTGCGACCCCTGCATCCCTGCGATCTCTGCGAGAAACAAAACATATTTCACGCAGTGAAAGTTGATGCGCAGCGGTAACAGAGAAGCATCTGAAACACAGAACCCTCTGCGACCTCTGCACCCCTGCGTCCTCTGCGAGAAACAAGATTTCACGCAGTGAAAACTGAAGAGTAGTTGAAACAAAACATCATTGCAACCCTATTGTAAACAATAAAAACCCTACATTATGAAAATCAATGAAGTAACATCAATCATTCTTGAAGAAAGTATTTATATACACAGAACTGTTGGTCCGGGTTTGTTTGAAAGTGTATATGAAGAATTGTTAGCTTACCGGCTAATTAAAAGAGGTTTACAAATTGACCGGCAAAAAGCAGTACCGGTTATTTTTGAAGAGGTAAAAATGGACATCGGCTTCAGGGCAGACTTAATCGTTGAAAACAAAGTGCTGGTTGAAATAAAATCAGTAGAAGCTTTAGCCCCTGTAGCCTCGATGCAAACTTTTACTTATTTGCGTTTTACCGGGATCAATATAGGATTACTGATAAATTTTAATGTGGAGATATTAAAGGATGGAGTTAAAAGAATTGCAAATGGTTATGTTGAAGGAAGTTAAATAATTTCACGCGGAGGATGCTGAGGGGCAGAGGAAGCAGGGAAAAAGTTTCACGCAGAGGACGCTGAGGAGCAGAGGAAGCAGGGAAATTCCAGCGATCTCAACAACTCTGCGACCCCTGCAACCCTGCGACCTCTGCGAGAAACAAAACATATTTCACGCAGTGAAAGCTTATGCGCAGCGGAAACAGAGCAGCATTTGAAACAAGAACCATCTGAGACCCCTGCATCCCTGCGACCTCTGCGAGAAACAAAAAGATTTCACGCAGTGAAAGCTGAGAGGCAGAGGAAGCAGAGAAGAACTCAACCAGAGCCCTCTGCGACCCCTGCACCCCTGCACCTCTGCGAGAAACAAAACATATTTCACGCAGAGGAGCAGAGGAAGCAGAGAAATTCCAGCGAGAAACAAGAATAAAATATAGGGTATAACCCAAACTGATCTATATGTTGAAAACAAAAATTATTGCCGCATCATTTTTTCTTTGCCTTGCCACTTACAAAGCCAATGCACAGGAGGCAGCGGTAAAAGAAAAATTAAACATCAGCGGAACCATGGGCATAACTTATGAAGGTTATGGCTTGACCCGCAACCCATCCGGCTGGACAGGCTATAATGCCCGCAGGCCCTGGAACCAGGTGCGGTTTAACTTTTCTCCCAATTTTAAATTCGGAAAAGATTTCAGCCTGCCGTTCAATTTTAATTTTGCTGCCATACCTACCAATTTTGCCGGGCCATATGCCGGTATTAAAAAACAAAACTTCGGGCAGTTCATCACCAACCCCATGAACAGTTTTGGCATCAATCCCAAATACAAATGGGCCGAGCTGCAGCTGGGAACCCAGTATTTAAAATATTCAGATCTCTCAACCGGGGATATCGGTGTATTTGGTGTTGGATTCGACCTCAGGCCAAAAACATTTCTCTTTAAATTCTTTACCGGCATCTCCCAGCAGGGCATCAATTACCTGGCAGGCCCGCCAACAGTTACGGGAGCCTATAAACGCAGGAACTGGATGGCACAGATCGGTACCGAAAAAGAAGGCAGTTACTTGTTTGCATTCAATATAGCCAAGGGAAAAGATGTGCCGTCGTCATCGGCGCCGCCACCGCTTACGGTCCGGCCCCAGGAAGGCGTGGTGTTAAGCCTGGTATCCGACCTGTACCTGGAAAAGGGATTTTACTTTAAAGCAGAAGGGGCACAGTCAACTTTTACAAAGGACCTGGCCACACCGTTAACCCCATTGTTAAAAAGCCTGAAGCCCTTTATTGAGGCACGCACATCAACCTTAACCGATTATGCTGCACAGGCAGCTGTTGGAAAAAAATCTCAAAATTTTGATATTGGCGTAATGGTTAAATACCTGGGTGCCGGTTTTCAAACAATTGGCTATCCTTTTCTGCAAAACGACCGGCTTGATTATACCATCAATACCCGGTTCAATGCCTGGAAAAAGAAAATGAATGTGGTAGCAAGCTTAGGACAAAGGGTAAACAATGTAAACAATACAGCACTCAAGGCAAAACAGTTTATCGGAAACCTCAACTGGTTTACCCAATTCAATGATAAGTTCAGTTTAAATGTGAACTATAATAATTTTGGTTTTCAAACAGCCAGCGGCATCAATCCCTTCGGCATAAAAAATGTAAGCAACGACCTGGGTATTAATCCAACGTTTACGTTTATGGGTAAAAAGATCATGCACTTACTGAGCATGAGTTACAATTACAGCAAGTACGATGAACGGGATGTGATCACCGGGCTTACCACATCCAACAATACACACACCGCCCTGCTAACCTATGTGCCCACATACCTTGAAAAAGATATAGCGCCCGACTTCAGTGTGTTGTACTTTTATAATGATGTGCCGGGTGCAAAAATTACCATGGCCACACTAAGCACAGCTTTAAGCATGCAGGCTGCCAAAAAGAAACTGAAGTTAAGGGGACAGTTGCAATACACACTGGGAAAGCTGAACAGCTTCAGCAGTAATAATAATCTAATTGCCAGTTGCAATATCGATCTTAAAATAACAAAGAAACTGAACTGGAATACCTTTTTGACCACCAACTATTTTAAATACGGAAACGAAATCATTCCCAACGGGGCCAATTACCTGGAAACCACCTGCCGTACAGGATTTCAATACCGGTTTGACACAAAAAAACAAAAATGATGAAACGCATACTTCTGTTAATAATAGCCGCATTAATTTATACAACAGGCACAGCCCAGCTTTTATCAAACTTAATTGTACAGGCACAACCGCCTGCCCAGTTATCGGAATGGGGCAACAGGCGTGAAGTGCTTACCCTGATCGTAAGTGCACAGGGCACCATTGCCGGGCCTTTTAAAATTAAAACCGAGATCCGGTTAACCGACGGTACGGTGATCGCTACTGCCGACCTGGCAAAAACACCTGTATTTACACCAAACCCCGGTGGCGGACAAACGATCTTAACAGCCAACGATGTAATGCCTCTGGAATACATGATGTTTACCGGAAAATATAAAACATCTTTACAAAGAACCGGTAAACTGCCTGCGGATAATTATACCATTTGCACACAACCGGTACATCCTGTTGATTACCGGGTTTTGGGAGAAATGCAATGCAAGAACTTTTACCTGGCCAGTACCCAGTTGCCCATTTTAATGAAGCCGTACAATGAAGAAGTGCTGGATGCCAAAAAAGCCCAAACAGCGATCATTTTCAGGTGGACTCCGGTGTTACCCCGGCAAACTTCACCGGTAACTTACCGCATCCAGGTCTTTGAAGTGTTACCCACACAAAGCCCGGTGCAGGCCTTACGCAGCAACCAGCCTTTGCTCGATAAAGAAATTATGGCAGCCACCCAATTCATCTGGCAGCCACAGCTTTCTTTTATGCCCTATGATAATGAAACAACAAAACTTCCAACCTTTATCTGGACGATCCAGTCGCTCGATAAAGATCACAACCCCGTTACACAAACTGATGGCAGCGGCGAAGGCAGGAGCGAGCCCATTATCTTTTTTGTAAACCCGGATAAAAACAAAAAACAAAAAAAAGAAAATTAAACTGCATGTAATTGGTTTTCCCCAAACCTCCCTACTTTGTGGCCTTACGCTTTGTGGGATTATTCTTTTAGACGGAAAGCGGCGATTTATTTAAAACTAACAACTCTTAAAAAATTTCCCTGGTACTTCTTCCAGCATCGCTTCAATTTTTTTAGCGGCATTGGTGATGGATAATCCGCCGAGATTGGTGCAGCGTAATGTATGATGGATCTGGTCCCCTACGGCTTTCATGGTTTCTATCACTTCATCCAAAGGGATCAGTTGTTCGTAATCAGACAGGGCCATGTTGGCGCAGGATACAGCATTGGTTGCAGCCATCACATTTCTTCCCAGGCATGGCGCCTCTACACGGTTACCAATGGGGTCGCAAATAATACCCAGCGAATTTTGTAAAGCAAGTGATGCAGCCGCAATGGATTGTTGCAGTGTTCCACCTTTCATTTCTACAATGGCTGCTGCTGCCATACCACCGCCCGACCCGGTTTCGGCCATACAACCACCAACCTCTGCTGCAAATGTAGCATGAGCTGCAATGAACACACCGATCAACCCCGCAGACAACATCGCCTTCACCAATTCATCTTCGTGCAATTGTATGGAGTGTGCAGTACCAAACAAAGCACCCGGCAAGGCTCCGCAGCTTCCGGCAGTGGGGGCAGCTACAATTACTCCCATCGAACTTTTTACTTCCATCATGGCACTTACGTACATAATGATGCGGTTGTTGGTTTCGCCGCCAATTAATTTATTGGCTTCCAGTTTTTCTTTAAACTGTAAAGACTGGCTTCCTAAAATGCGGTCTTCATAATGAGTTCCTTTCAAACCCAATTCAATGGCATTGCCCATGATATGAATGATGGCTCTCATCTTTTCAAAAACTTCGGGGGCAGAAATATTTCCCCTGGCCATTTCATAATCAACTGCCAGTTGCCACAGGGCTTTGTTTTTACCGGCATTGTATTCCATCATTTCATTACAGGAAATAAAAGGCACTTTCAGATCTTTGCGTGCCATTACCGGTAAAACGGGTTGCAGCTGTTTGATGAACAAAACAGCTTTCATGGCAAGCAACTCTTTGTAAATAGCCTCATCTAAAAAAGCCTGCGCTTTAATTTCAATAAAAGATATTTCGCCTTTGTGAAATTCAATAGCATCAAATGGAACGGAACTTTTTAAAAATGCAATGATGTTTTCGGGCTCTTTACAATAAATCAGTGTTTCATAATAATCTCCCGCCATGGAAACGTGCACATCATCAATTGCAATTACTTCAATCATTCCACCACCGGTTGAGATGGCGGTGAGCTTTCTTGTTTCTTTATTATTGTGTAAAGTTATTTTATACAGGTTTGGATGACCGTTGCCTATATCAACAATTTGGATGCTTACATTGATACCGGCTGTTGCCATATATTTTTCGGATTGTGGCAACCGTTCATCATGGGCCTCCCATCCTAAAAAACCACCAAACAATCCCATATCCGATCCCTGGCTTTTGTGCGTAGTTGCCAACGAGCCATTGGGATCAAATTCAATCAGGATGTCTTTGATATTTTCATCCATCAGGTCGCGGCACAGGCGTGCAATGCGTAATGAGGCTGCGCAATGAGAACTGGATGGGCCACGCATTACCGGGCCGATTACATCGTTGAAGATACTGGGATATGTGCTCATACTGATTGTTAAGTTACTAAATACTTTTTTACTTTAAAAACAAATAAATCGGGAATCTTTCAGTTTGAAAAGTTGTCAGCCTGAGCCTGCCTTTGTCGGCAGACAGGCTTGTCGAAGGCGGAGTTATTCTATTAATCCGGGTTCGACTCGCCTCTGCGTAGCCGCTACGGCGGAGCAAGGCAGGCTCACCCTGACATTCTTTTTATAATAACAGTTTTTCATTTTCAAAGCGCAACCTTTGAGGTTAACTACAAATTATCCTTCCAGAATTTTTCCATACTCCTCCGCATGTGCAATGTTGTATTTTTTCCCTGGCTGATACCATGGTCCCGCATGGGATAAGACAGCATCGTAAACAGCTTGTTGTTTTTTATGAGCTCATTCGCCAGCATTTCAAAATTCTGGTAATGCACATTGTCATCACCTGTACCATGAATGATCATCAGGTTGCCTTCCAGTTTACCTGCATGCGTTAATGGTGAACCATCCCGGTAACCGGCAACATTATCACCAGGTAAACCCATGTATCGTTCCTGGTAAATATTATCGTACAGTGTTTGCAGCGCAACAAAGGAAACCGCAATACCGGTTTTATATACAGCAGCATGCCGGAACATACAATGTAAACTCATTTGGCCGCCACCGCTCCAACCCCAGATACCGATTCGTTTTTCATCCACAAAAGAATAAGATGCAATAATTTTTTTTGCAGCTTTTGCCTGGTCATCAGCAGCCAGTAAACCGATCTGGCGGTAAATGGATTTTCTGAAATCACGGCCACGGGGTACACGGGTGCCACGGTTATCGATACTCACAACAATATAATCCAACTGGTTGCTGAGGTATTGGTGCCAGAGATTATCGCCCGTGCCCCAGTTGTCCTGCACGGTAGATCCAGCAGGCTCTCCGTACACATGAAATAAAAGCGGGTATTTTTTTTGCGGGTCAAAATTGATGGGTTTTATCATCCAGGCATCCAATACCACATCCCCGATATCTACTTTAAAAAATTCTTTGTTGCGCAAACCCAGCTCATTCATTTTTGCTTTTAATGCAGCATTGTCTTCCAGTAATTTTATTTCCCGGTGTGTATTAAGATTGATGAGTGATATGCGGCGTGGTGTTGTTGCATTCTCAAAACTATGTATGGCATATTTTGCATCGGCAGCTATCTGGTAACTGTGCTGGCCCGACATGCCTGCCGGTGAAACTCTTTCTGCTTCACCACTTCCATCCAGCCTGCTTCGGTAAAGATAGCGTTGCGTAAAATTATCCGGCGAAGCAATATAATATACAAAGCCGCCAACAGGATCAATACAATTGATATTAACCACATCAAAATTTCCTTTCGTAATGAGTTTCATTTCCTTTCCATCACGGGAAACTTTATACAAATGCATCCATCCATCTTTTTCGCTGGTCCAGGTAAATGATTTTGTATTATCCAGCCATACTATGTTATCATGTATATCTAAAAATGCCTCGTCTTTATCGGTAAGCATATTTTTAAGCGACATGGTTTTTGTATTTCCCACCCAAACTGTATTCGTGTTCTGTAAACGGTTCAACTGTTGTATCATCACTTCATCTGAGCCGGGTATATATTCCATCCGGGCCAGGTAATTATTGCGGGGGTCCCCGGGTACAGCAAACCATTTTGTTTTTCCGCCACTGGCTGAGATGACACCTACTTTAACGGCAGAATTTGCCGTACCAACTTTTGGATAAGGTAATGGAATGGGTTTTGAATAATTGGAATCAACATTGTTGATCATGTAAAAAGTGCCAACACCCTTTGTATCTGATTGCCAGTAAGCAATATTTTTCCCATCGGGGCTCCAGCGAAAACCATCCAGGCAGTCCAGCTCTTCTTCATACACCCAATCAAAAGTTCCGTTAATGATATTATTTCCACCATCTTTTGTTAATTGCGTAATTGCACCGGTAGCAATATCTTCTGCATAAATATTCATTTTGCTTACGTAAGCAACTCTTGAACCATCCGGCGAAAATTTGGCAAACATGAGCGTAGCTTCTTCCAGTTTTTTGCCTAATTGAACCAGCTTGCCATTGGCAAGATTCAATACCCAGTAATCACCTCTTGAATTCTGGCGCCACACTTTACGGGTATTGGTAAAAACCAATAGCTTGCTGTTATCATCGCTCCAGGTATAATTGGCAATGGATAATGGTTTGGTTGTTCCTGCAGGAGTCAGCTGGCTTGCATTTACCAAAACTTTCCTGGTTCCGCTTTCAGCATCATATACTACAATATCATTTCCTTTTGCTGCTGCATTATTCTCAAGCGTTGAGTAGCCTTTGTTGTCTTTCATCCACCTGATCGGACCAAACCCTTTTGCGCGGTATATATTGTTGGAATAAATATCCTCGAGGGTTAATTTTTTAGTTTGAGCAAAACTGTTGCTGAAGCAAAAAATGGTGATGATAAGAATGAGACCGAAGTAAAGTTTGCGATTCATGTTATAGATTTTATATTTTAAAATTATTCAACCAGGTAAACAGACCCTTTAGCTGTTGCAAATTCAATTTTATTATCCGCTAGTTTTTTATAGCTGACTTTCCTGCCATTGCTGCTGATCTTCATTCCCGGTTTAAATTCAATCCTGCAAACTTCCCCGGCCTTTGATAATATATGTAGTTGTGTTATCATTTTATTTTTCCAGGCAAAATCCAGTTCAAAACCGCCTCTTGCAACCAATCCTTTAAACCCCCCTTCACTCCATTCATCTGGCAATGCCGGTAATAGCTTAATAAATCCGTCATGTGATTGCATCAGCATTTCAGTAACTGCGGCCGTAACACCAAAGGATCCGTCAACCTGCAATGACTTTCCACACAGCGCAAAAAATGATGCGGTGCATTGTTCTTTTAAATAACCTTTGTAAATTTTATTGGCCCGGTTGCCATCATTCAACCTTGCCCACAGCGCCATTTTCCAGGCACGTGACCAGCCGGTAGAGGCATCTCCTCTTTCGTTCAATACTTTTTTATAGGATTCGATCAATGCCGGCGTTCTTTTTTCGTACAACACTTTGCCCGGGTATAATCCGTACATATGTGAATAATGGCGGTGATTTTTTTCCAGCGATTTCCAGTCATCAGCCCATTCCTGCAGCGAACCATCTTTACCAATTTGTGGTGGTACTAATTTTTCCCTGGCTGTTTTAACCTGCTGAATAAAAGCATCGTCTTTTCCTAAAACTTTAGCGGCTTCCAAATAATAACCAAACAGGTCGTATAAGATCTGCATATCAATAGATGAGCCTGCACAGATGGTTGTGCCTTCCCGGAAACCCGCAGTTACTTCATCAAAGTAGGGTTTGTTTCCTCCGCCATCCGGAAAGTTTTCAGGCGATGTGGAAGGATTGGTGACCAACCATTTTCCATTGGGGTGCGGCACTAAAAAATCCATAAAGAACTGAACAGAACCTTCTATCAGGGGATAGGTTTCTTTTAAAAATGCTTTATCCATCGTGTATTGATAATGCTCCCATATATGGGTGCATAGCCAGGCGCCGCCAACGGTAAATGTTCCCCAGGTTGGGCCATCCATGGGCGCTGCAACCCGCCATAAATCTGTATTCTGATGAAACACCCATCCCCCTGCACCATAATGTTCACGGGCAACCTGAGTACCCTGGTCGGTTAATTCTTTGATCATTCTCACCAAGGGTTCGGCACATTCCGAAAGGTTACCGCTTTCAACCGGCCAGTAATTCATTTCGGTATTGATGTTGGTGGTATATTTTGAATCCCAGGAAGGATTCATATTGTCGTTCCAGATACCCTGCAGGTTTGCGGGCTCGGTACCCGGCCTTGAAGAACCGATCATCAGGTACCTTCCAAACTGGTAACTCAAAGCGGCCATGGAAGGATCGGGTTCCGTTTGAATTTTTTTAACCCGTTCGGGCGTGGGTAAAAAGGAATTGGGCGTATTGGATAACTGGAGCGATACCCGGTTAAAATATTTTTTATGATCTGCTACTGCAGCAGTAAGCATGGTATTGTAATTTTTATTTTCAATGGCTTTGAAGTAGTTTGTTACTCTTTGATGCTGGTCAGCACTCACATCTTTGTAATTCACAAAATTGGTAGCTGCTGCAAAATAGATCGTTACCGAATTTGCATTTTCAATGATAAGATTCACATCATCTGTCTTCATGGTACCACCCTCCGGTAAAGCTTTTATTCTTGCCTCATATCTCATTTTTCCTTCCACACCCATATAGTCGGCCGATTTACCGGTGAGGACCAGCCCGTCATTGCCATATGGATCCATCCTGAAATAATCGGTCGCATAATTGGAATGCACCTGGTTTCTTTCTCCACGCAGGTTTGCAGTAAAAGATATGCTTCCGGGCTTATCAGCCATAATGCGAACAACAATTACCTGGTCGGGCGCCGATGCAAATACTTCCCGCTGGTAAGTGATTCCCCCGGCAGTATAAGAAACACCTGAAATACCGGTTTCCAGGTCAAGCCATCTTTTGTAATTGGTTATGCTGTCCTGGTTTTTAAAAAACAAATGCAGGTTGGCCAGGCACTGGTATTTCATTTGTTCAACCGGGTAGCCCATTGTATTTCTGCCGAATAAATTATGAGCGGCTAAATATTTTTCTTCAAAAACCAGTTTTTGTATTTCGGGTAAAACTTTATAACCGCCTTTTACAACAGTTGAATACGGGCCACCTGACCAGTATGTTTCTTCATTTAACTGAATGCGTTCTTCTGCATTTTTTCCAAATACCATGGCGCCCAGGCGGCCATTGCCAACCGGCAGGGCATCGTCCCATTTTTTTGCAGGAGCAGTATACCACAATAAAGTAGCCGGGTTAAAGGAGTTTGTATTGACCTTTAAAGGGATTTCGGTTTTCTGCGCCTGGAGAGCCGATGCTGAAAGAAAAAAAAATACAAAAAATGAGCGCTTATAAAAATGCATAATTGAATATTTATGTAAGTGCGTACAGAAAAACAAGATAGGAAAAAAAATCTTCCTGCAATGAAGGTTTTTTACATAACATGCCAGCCATTTTTCAAATTACCGGAAATTTTCCGGAGATTGGTTTTTTATAACTGCCCTGTCTATTTTTGTATATGTATGAATAATAAATATTTTTCAATAGAGGAAGCCCTGCAAAAAGCAAAACAGTATTGTGCCTACCAGGAACGCAGCCACAGCGAAGTAAAAGAAAAGCTATACAGCTTTGGAATGAATAAAAAAGAAGTGGATGAGCTCCTGAGCGAACTCATCAGCGATAATTACCTGAATGAAGAACGTTTTGCCATCCAGTTTGCAGGTGGCAAATTCAGGATAAAACAATGGGGAAGGGTAAAGATCAAATATGCACTCAAACAAAAACAGGTAAGTGATTACTGTATTAAAAAGGCGTTGTTGGCCATTGATGAGAACGATTACCACAAAACAGCCCAAAAGCTTTTTGAGCAAAAATTAAAAACACTGAAGGCAGAGAAGAATATATTTATCAAAAAAAGAAAACTGCAGGATCATTTGATGCAGAAGGGATTTGAAGCAGACCTCGTTAGGAAACTGTCCACTGCATTATGAAGAGGCAGGCAGAGGCCTGTACAGCGTTAATCCGTTAATTTGTTAATCCGTTAATTCGTTAATCCGTATTGCCCTCGTTTTATTTTGAGATTTTTATATGATACCGAAGCGACCTTAATTTATTTCCAATAGTATCCATATCGCATACCAGCTCTTTCCTGCTGTAAGCATTCAATTCAAAAACACCGTTCGTTCTTTTTTGGTTCCGGGCCATCTGGTCAAGGCAAACAAAACAACGGCTGAAAATGCCGATGGAAAGGATACCCAAAAACCTTTTCACATGCCTTTTGGCATAACCTGAACGGTAAGCCGCTTCGGTACCGGTTTGTAACAGTGCCGAAAAATAAAACCGCAGGTCCTCCATGTTTATTGTGGTTGTTATTAAAGTGCTCACACCGCCCTGGTGGTCTTTATACACATCAAAAATATCATTGCCCAGCTGCATTAAACCGCCCAGGCAGTAAAGCATTTTTTCCTCGCCCTTTCGCATGGGATTTTCAAAAGCGGTACGGTAATACAACAATGATTCTGCTCCCTTGCTGATGGTTATATCTTTTATCACTTCGTTAGACAGGCCCGGTATATCCTGTTGTTTGCTTAGCAACTGGGCATGAAACACCTTAAAAAGCTGCTGCTGCATTTGTGCAGGTTGCGGCGCATTGTCCAAAGCCGTTTTATAAAAATGAAGAAAAAGCTTTTCACTGGCACTGTTGCCCGAGAACAATGCAGGGTTTTCAATAAAATCCTTTACTCCCTGTGCGGATAAACGCTGTTTGTCAAAAAAATCATCACCCAGTCCGGTCATAGCACCCTGGCAGGTAGCGGCCAACCTTTCTTTGCCGGTCATGGGCTCGCCGCGCAGTACACAAAATGCTTCACCTAAAACAGCGGGCACTGCCAGTCCGTAATAACCGGTGATTTTTTTAATATCATTTTCATCAAGGCTTCCGTCTGCCTCTTTTTTGACTGCCATCAAAAGCGGATCAATATTTTTCCGGATAAAATTTTTCTGGCGGTTAATATTGGATATAACAGTGAAAGGAATTTGCAGGGCCTGTAAATACCCGGATATACTTTGAATGATTGGCATATTGTAAAATGTGCTGCTTTAATTTAAGTGAAAGTAATAAATAAAAGCAAGTGAGCAGCAACCGCTATGACAATGTGGGTTTATCAATATTAAACATAACAAAAGCGTCAGTCTTTATGTGATTAACATCATTTTTTATAAATACGCCCCACTTAGCTTTTTTTGCAGCCCAACCCGGTCTTCGGGCATGTATAAAATACTTTCAGTATTAAAATAACAGCGATACAGTTATTCATTTACCAAAATCATTATTTCAAACGGCGAAAAATTTTATGTAACTTTCTGAAACGAACGATTGCTCACTTTAAATGCCTGTTATGCCTGCTTATTCACTCAACATCAATAACAAAAATTATACAGTGGAAGCGGATGCCGAAATGCCCCTGCTTTGGGTGCTCCGCGACCTGCTTGACCTTACCGGTACCAAATACGGATGTGGTGTTGCCAGCTGCGGCGCCTGTACAGTGATCATTGATGACAATGCGGTATTTGCCTGCAGGCGTACCGTGGGCAATTGTGTAAATAAAAAGATCATTACCATCGAAGGGTTGTCAGAAGACGGCTCGCACCCGGTACAGAAAGCCTGGCAGCAGGCTGCTGTACCGCAGTGCGGTTATTGCCAGCCCGGGCAAATGATGAGTGCAGCGGCACTGTTGATAAAAAATAAGAGACCCTCGGAATCGGAGATCAGTGAAAAAATGAGCAACAACTTATGCCGCTGCGGTACCTACACCCGCATCAAAGAAGCCATCCACATAGCCATAGAGGAACTCAATAAATAACCAGCACTCCTTAATATGAAAAAAGAAAAAATAGACCGCCGGAATTTTATCAAATTAAGTTCACTGGCAACGGGAAGCCTGGCCATTGGTTTTATGGTGCCCGGTTTAAAGGCCCTGGCCATACCGGTAACAGAATGTGAATTTTTTCAGCCGAATGCCTATTTAAAAATTGATAAAAAGGGAAAGGTGACCGTGTATGTTGCCAAGCAGGAATCGGGACAGGGTGTTGACACGGCCTTACCCATGATCGTGGCAGAAGAAATGGATGTTGATTTCAGGAATGTCAGGTCAGAGATTGCGCCTTATGGAACCATGAAAGCGGGTGAACACGATACCGGGGGGAGCCAGAGTGTAATGACGATGTATGCATCACTGCGCAATGCCGGCGCTGTTGCCAAAACCATGCTGCTGGCTGCTGCAGCAGAATTCTGGAAAACAGATATAAAGAACTGTGCGGCTGATAATGGCGAAGTGGTGAATACCATCAACATGCAGCGGATAAAATATGGTGACCTGGTTTGCCGGGCTGCCCTGCTGCCCTTACCCAAAACCGTAAGTTTAAAAAAACCAAAAGATTTTAAATTGATCGGCAAACCGGAAAAGCGAAGCAATGTAAAGGACGTACTTACCGGGAAAGCAAAATACGGGTTGGATATAAAACTGGATGGCATGCTGTATGCCGTTGCTGAACGCTGCCCGGTACTGGATGGTACATTGGTAAGCATTGATGATACAGCGGCCAGGAAAGTGCCGGGGGTTATAAAAATTGTCAGTTATACGGGTACGGGTGCGCCTATGCATGTACGTGCAGGCGTTGCAGTTATTGCTACCAATACCTGGGCAGCCATCAGGGCCAAAGAACTGCTGCAAATAACCTGGGACGAAGGCAAAAAAAATAAAGAAAGCACTGATGTGCTCTTTAAAACTTTTGAGGCCAAAGCAGGATCAAAACCCCAGGTACCCGTTTTTAATAAAGGGGATGTAACAAAATTCTCCGGTAAAAATGAGATCTCCGCTGATTATGCCCAGCCGTTCCTGGCACATGCCACCATTGAACCCATGAATTTTGTGGCAGCTGCAAAAGCCAACAGCCTTGAGTTGTGGGGCGGTTTACAATTACCGGATTGGGCGGTGAATACCATTGCGGAAGTATCCGGCATCAAAAAGGAAAATATAAAACTTAACCTGACGCTGATGGGTGGCGCTTTCGGGCGGCGGCTGCATTTTGATTTTGCCATTGAAGCCGTTAAGATCGCACAACAGGTTGATAAGCCGGTTAAATTAATGTGGGAAAGGACAGAAGACATACTGCATTCCATGTACCGCCCGGCCAATTATCACCGGTTAACCGCCAATACAGCCGGCGGCAAACTGGTATCCTGGCAGCATCATATATTGGGAACCCCGGTCTCATTTATGACCGAAGGGCCGGGTTCAAAAAATTTCGATGAGGTCAACAGCGCTGATGCAGGTTTTTGGTATGATGTACCCAATATCAGTACCGGCTATACCCCGGTTGATATCAATATTAACCGCGGCTGGGTACGCTCGGTGGATATCTGTGTAAATACATTCCCCATAGAATGTTTTATTGACGAACTGGCTGCCAGTCTTAAAAAAGACCCGCTCGACTTCCGGTTATCCTTACTCGAAAACCGGAAGGATTATACATTCGGAAAGGAACCCATGCTGCTTACACAGTCACCGGCCAGGATTGCCGGGGTATTGAAAATGGCGGCTGATAAGATCGGCTATAGCAACAAAAGAAAACCCAATCACTTTATCGGGCTGGCTACACATGCTTTCATCTTTGCAAAAGCCTTTGCCGCACATGCCATTGAAATTGAAATGCTGGAACCCCGGAAATTCACTATAAAAAGGGTGGTGGCTGCCATTGATTGCGGCCTGGTCATTAACCCCGACGGGCTGCTGAACCAGATGCAGGGCGGGTTTGTATTTGGACTGACACAGGCATTGAAGGGAGAAATTACGGTAAAGGACAGCCGCGTTATGCAGGATGGTTTTTCCGGTTATGAATTACTGCGGTTCGACGAAATGCCTCCCATTGAAATATTGGTGGCCGCCAGTACCGAAGAACCCGGCGGTGTTGGCGAGGTAGGCGTATCAACGGTTGCCCCTGCACTATGTAATGCACTGGCAGCAGCCGGCCACAGGCCACGGACCCTGCCAATACGTAAAGCAGGATACAGCTGGGTTTAATCCCGGAGCCTGTATAACCAGGTCATTGCTTCAGCTTTTTAGCCAGGTTGCTGAAAGTTTCAAAAGGCCCCTTGCTTATAAACGAGTTTGATATCCAGCCGGGAATATCACCTCCCGGATCCAGTTCAATGATATAATGTATTTGCAGGGTTTTTGCTGTGGGCATCGATACCCTCCAGTCTGCCTTATAATTATTAACCCTTACTTTCCCGGGTATTTTGGCAACCAGGTTATTTTCATTTCTTCCTGAAATGAGCAGGAATTTCGGCAGGCTGTCGGTATTGATCTTTAAATGTATAACGGCATCGCGGTTAGATAAAGGCCAGGGGGTTTCTGTTTCAGTAAGATAAATAATATCCAGCGGCGATACCTGTTTGATCAGCCTGGCCGGTTTGGCCTTGTAGATCCATTTATGCATTTCAGGTACATTGGTGAGTATGGAAATCAGTTTTTTGTAGTTACCGCTTAATACACATTCTACTTTTATTGCCTTGAATGAAGATTGCCGTATCTCTGATGAATAAACTTTAATACCCTGCTGGTCTTTTTCCAGCTTCCAGTTGTATTGTGCAGAACAGGTTACGGTCAGCAGGCTGGTAAATACGATATGGAGGATCCTTATCAACATATAATTTTATTGACATACAAATTTACAATTTTTTCCATTTGTTGGAATAAGTGGTCTGCCCTGTCAAAGGATATTATATCATAAATATGTCAGACTGAGCTTGTCGAAGTCGGGTTAAATAACGAAATTATTCCGGTTTTCATATCCCGTTAGATATTGGAACAACCTTTCAATTATTCAACCAGAAGCACTACCTGTAAATACTCTGCCATCCCCCCAAAAAATTAAAAACTACCTTCGCAGCAGATATTATTATATGACGTTTCACGATCTGAACTTAAACGGCCCCCTGCTGAATGCACTGGATGAGCAGGGCTACACCAATCCAACCACCATTCAATACCGGGTTTTTCCCATTGTAATGAGTGGCAGGGATGTTTGCGGCATTGCACAAACCGGCACCGGCAAAACCTTTGCATACCTGCTGCCCCTGCTCAGGTTATGGAAATTCAGCAGCGATAAAAATCCGCAGATCCTCATCATTGTACCAACAAGGGAACTGGTTACGCAGGTTGTGGAGGAAGTAAAAAAATTAACCACATACATGAGTGTGCTGGCCGTGGGTGTGTATGGCGGCGTTAATATCAATACCCAGTGGAAAGAACTGCAGAACGGCGCCGATGTACTGGTGGCAACACCGGGCAGGCTGTACGACCTGATGCTGAACGGCGCTTTTAAAACAAAGGCCATCAAAAAACTAGTGATCGATGAGATGGATGAAATGCTGAACCTCGGTTTTCGTACACAGGTAAAGAATATACTCGACCTGTTACCACCCAAACGGCAGAACCTTTTATTCTCGGCCACCATTACCGGTGAAGTGGAAACGCTGATGAGAATGTATTTTAATGACCCGGAAAGAGTGGAAGCCGCACCAACCGGTACACCGCTCGAAAATATTGAACAAACTTATTTTGACGTTCCTAATTTTTATACCAAGGTTAACCTGCTGCATTTACTGCTGACTGAAGATGAAACCATGACCAAGGTGTTGGTATTTGTTGGCACCAAAAAACTGGCGGATGAACTGTATGAACAGCTTGAAGCAAAATTTCCGGGAACAGCCGGCGTCATCCATTCCAATAAAGAACAGAACCACCGGTTTAATACCGTAAAACAATTTCATGCAGGCGTGTACCGCTTTATCATTGCTACGGATATTGTTGCCCGCGGAATTGATGTTGCCGAAGTAACACACGTGATCAATTTTGATGTACCTGATGTACCCGAAAATTATATACATCGTATAGGCCGTACCGGCAGGGCCGATAAAAAAGGCATCGCTATCAGTTTTATAACCGAAGCGGAAAAACCATTACAGGAAGCTATTGAAACGTTGATGAAACGCACGATAACAAAGAATGAACTGCCCCCCAACCTGGCCATCTCTGATGAATTAACAGAAGATGAAAAGCCCAAAGTGTATATGAAGGAAATACAGGTAAAGGTCCCGAAAAAGGAAGAACGTGGCCCTGCGTTTCACCCTAAATCGGCAAAAAACAGTAAAGTAAATTTTATTGTAAAGAAGAAGGACAGGATGATGAAAAAATATGGTAAACCCATTAAGCGGGCTCCCAAAAAATAAACGGCTGCAAATTATACAGATACTTTTTTATGAATGCGCAACTGGTAATCCTTATCATTTTTATACTGGCGATAATCTATACCGTAAAGTTTTTAAGCAAAAAGAAAACTACGGTTAAAGACCCGGTACCTGTATTGCTGAATAAAATACTGGCCAGCGAGGTTCCCTTTTATCAAAACTTACATGAAACCCACCAGGCAGCATTTGAAGAACGGGCAGCCCGTTTTTTAACCGTTGTTAAAATTACCGGCGTACAAACGGTTGTAGAAGATATTGACAGGATACTGATAGCTGCCAGTGCCATCATCCCCATTTTTAATTTTAAGGATTGGGAATACCGTAACCTGCATGAAGTACTGCTTTACCCGGATTCATTCTCGCATGAATTTGAACAGGAGGGCGAAGGCAGGAATATTTTGGGTATGGTTGGTACCGGCGCCATGAACCATGTGATGATTTTATCGCAGCATGAGTTGCGACAGGCATTTACCAATAAGACCGGCAAAGACAATACAGCCATTCATGAATTTGTACACCTGCTTGATAAGACCGATGGTGAAATTGACGGTTTGCCTGAATCGCTGCTTGATAAAAAATACATTAAACCCTGGCTGCAGCTGATGCAACAGGAGATCAATAATATTATGGATGATAAATCTACGATCAATCCATACGGCGCCACCAACGAGGCAGAATTCTTTGCCGTGGTATCTGAATATTTCTTTGAAAGGCCTTCATTGCTTAAAGAAAAACACCCGGAACTGTATGCCTTACTGCTTAAAATATTTAACCCGGCAGCAGGCAGCTCCTGATATACATTCAGCCTTTTACTGTAAAACATCAAGCATCTCCGCCATTTCGTCAAACTGATCTTTAAAAGGTTTTCAACTGTATTTTATTTGTATTGAAAAACAGGTTCCGTGCAGATCCATGCATTCAATAACTAAAAAATAAAAGTCATGAAAACATTCATCAGTAAATCAATTGCAGGGGTTGCCATGGCAACTGCCCTGCTTTCATTTTCAGCAAAATCCCCTTTATCATCGCCTGCCGGCGGCGAAGGATTTGAGATCCTGCTAAACGGGAAAGTTGTACTTCAAAGTTTTGGCAAGGCATTGAACAGTGCTAAAACCCTGCAGTTAAGCGAAGCTTCACACAAAGATAAATTAACCATCAGGTATCACCATTGCGGCAAAGCCGGGAAGAACCGCATCGTAACCATTAAAGACGGGCAGGATAACCTGGTAAAAACCTGGAGGTTCAAAGATGCACAAACAGCCGTTGGCGATATGAGTTGCAGCGTACAGGATATCATCAGCCTTAAAAAAGGCAGTAACCGGGTATTTAAACTGTACTATTCATCCAGTGAATTGCCCGCCGGGCGCATGCTGGTTTCGGTTGTATTTGACAAGACCGACCTGGCGCTCCGTAAATAATTATCCAGGTTGATCCATTTTTGTTACCTGTACTTTGTTTTCCCCGGTAATAAAGTACAGGTTGCTTTTTTTACCATTATACTCCGTTTCAGGTTGGGGTGAGGTCATTTCTTCAAATGCCGCAGATCAAGTTCCGGTCTTTTGCCTTTTATCCCGGTATAAAAAGCGATGATCTTTTCCAGGTCAGCCACCTCATCTGATCCCGGGAAAAAAGCTTCACCGATCAGCACCTGCTTATTTTCATAATCAAAACCAATAGGCACAATGGGCACGCCTGCTTTTTTGGCAATATGATAAAAACCGGTTCGTAAGGTATTTACCCGTTTTCGGGTACCCTCCGGCGCAAGCCCCAGCATAAAATTTTCGTTGCTGTTAAACAGTTCAACAACCTGGTCAACCGTTCCCTGCTTGCTGAACCGGTCAACCGGCACACCACCCATAGCACGTAAGAGCCAGCCCAGCGGTCCCACAAACAATTCTTTTTTACCTAAAAATTTGGCATGTGGTATTTTCATGGCATTGCGGGCGGCAAATCCCACCATTACATCTACCCAATGGGTATGTGGCGCTACTGCCAAAACCATTTTTTTATACCGGTAGGGAAAACTGCCGGATAATTTCCAGCCATAAAATTTCCAGTACCAATTTAAAAACAGTCGAAGCATAGCAGTAAGTTAACGGAAATATACCGGTATAACAAGCAGTACCATTGTTTCCATGAAGCTGCTGAATAATACTTTAATAAAATGAGTAAAAAATAAATACAGTAACTTTCCTTTATCAATCATCCATTATACAGCCTGCCGCAATAATATGAATAAATCCAAATCGATCATAGCCCGGCTCTTTTCTATCCGTAACCATTTTGGAGATCAGTTTCCATCCGAAAAATTACAACTCCTGGATTCAGTCAATATCCCGGAACCCAAAGATAAAAGAACGATCCGGTCTTTTTATTCAGCGCTCCTGTTCATGATCGCCTGGCCCGATAATAAAACCATTTACCAAACAGCCAACAGGTTAATACAGCAATTACAGGCATATGTCCCCGGTAATGAAAACGTACAATACCGTTTATACAATACCGGTATCAACGGCACTTTCCTCTGTGCTGCATTCAGTTTTGAAATGGTAAAATGGATGCGGGAAACCCGCCGGGGAGATACAAGTCTCAGCTCTTTTGAAGCAGGTGATGCACAGGTACAGTCCATACTTTCAGTGGTGATGACAAAAACAGAGTCAGAAATTATGCAGGATGCCAACGCAGAGTGGAAAGGATGGTTAAAGCATTTAAAAAAACCGGGCGAAGACCTGCTGGACCAGTTCATTGCTATTTTCGAAAGCAGCGACCTGCGCCCCGAAGTAAAGGAAGAATACTGGAATACCCTTGGTGTAAATGTGGAAATTTATTTTCCGGATCATTGCTGCCTGCCAGCATCACTGACTGAAAATTATTATCACCGTTCACTGATCCGCAGCGATGTAAAAAAAATAAACCCGGTGGTTAAACCCCGTCCGGTAAACCTAACAGCAAAAGAAGCAGAACAGATACTGGATCGCTGCAGGATGGTACTGGTGCGTAAACTCCGCGAACTGGATCCCATCAGTTTTACATCAGCAAAAAGGGTATCGTATTACCAATTGCCACGAGGCATTTCTGTTGCACTGATGGGAATGGAACCGGCACAACGGCATCCCGTTGACAGTTATATGGGATACCTCGTTTTTAAGAACGGCCTCCCCGTGGCATATGCAGGGTCCTGGATCCTGTTTGACAGCGCCCGCATAGGCCTCAACGTTTTTGATGATTACCGCGGCGGTGAAGCAAAATATATTTTTGAACAGGTATTACAGCTGCATAGCAAAGTGTACGGTTTAAACCGTTTTTCCGTTGACCCCTACCAGTTAGGTAAAGAGAACAGCGATGGTATTCACTCCGGTGCTTTCTGGATCTATTACCATGCCGGCTTCAGGCCTTTACAAAAAGAACAGCAGGAACTGGCGGATGCTGAAGCGGCAAAAATAAAAGCGGATAAAAAATACCGGAGCAGTTTTGCGCATTTAAAAAATCTCGCAGAATCAAGAATGGAACTGGTTTTAAAAAAAACTGCCGTACACTTTGATGCAACGGATCTAAGCCGGTTATATGCTTCGATCCTTACCAAAAAATACGGTGGCAACCGCTTACCGGTAACAAAAGATGCGCCCAAAAAACTGGCGGCCATACTGGGAATAAAAAATTTTC
>Ga0154020_10002508_pt1 | contig 22370 bp, 19 predicted proteins | sample Klosneuvirus_201_FD_109709 | JGI IMG/M metagenome (GOLD analysis project Ga0154020, IMG submission 109709) | Active sludge microbial communities from wastewater, Klosterneuburg, Austria - Klosneuvirus_20160825_MG | ecosystem: Engineered > WWTP > Aerobic digester > Activated sludge | place...
GAGATCGCGAAGAAGACGAGAGCGATGCCGACGCCGGCCTTGGTCAACGTCTTGCCGACGTTGCCCGCTTTGATCTTCTCGTCGGGGTGGAGTGTTTTCACGAGAGCGCTCATCGGATCGACCCCTTCTGCTCGGCCGGAACGTCTGTGTCAGCCGCATGCTGCGAGCGCTGGAGAGCGCGCACGTAGAGGACGATTGCCCAGCGATCCGCGTGCGGGATCTGCGAGGCGTAGCCCTGCATCGTGCCCATGCCGTTCGAGATGGTGTTGAACAACTGTCCGTTCGGCATCTTCGTCACGATGCCGCCCGCCTCGACGAGGTTGCGCGCCGGCCATGCACCGCCACCGGCGGCCACGCGCTGCGGAACGGAACCGAGCCCACGACCGTCATAGCCGTGGCACGGCGTGCAGTAGATGTTGAAGCGGTTCTGACCACGCTGCACCAGCGCGGCGTTGATCTCGAGCTGGCTCGGGAAGCCCGTCGTCCACTTCGGCTCGCCGCCGGTTCCATGCGCGAGACCGCGATAGAACTCGTCGTCGGCGTTGAGATGTCCGCGGGCGATCGCCCCGGCGATATCGCCGCGATTCGCACGTCCATCCGCGAACAGGTCCATCGCGGTGTCCGACTTGTACTTCGGCTGGAAGTCCATGTCCGGGAAGATGTGGAGGTGCGGCTCGCTCGAGTGCGAGTTGCGCGCCTTCGCTGCGAGCGCGAACGGGATCAACGCGAACGCCGTCGACGCCACGATGAACGCGAAGATGAACTTCGGCATCGTCTTACGCGCGGGATCGGTCTCGAGATACACGTTCTCGACGCCGATGGCGCCGGCGTCTTGGAGCAGCTTCGTCGTCGAGGTCTGATCGAAGCGCTTGTCGCTGGCTTGGATGCCGAGGACGAAGGCGTCATCGGACACGCGAGCGAAGCGATCGCTGCGGAAGAACGGGTGCCACACCTGCGGCAGCTTGTTCAGGATCCACATGCCGAAGAAGCACGAGAGAACGCTGAACAGAATCGTGCCTTCGAAGGCGATCGGAACGTTCGCCGGGATCGACCACGCGGGCTTACCCGAGATGTTCCACGGCCAGTTGTACGCGTTCATCCACCACTGGAGGAACACGGCGCCGACGAGGCCGGTGAAGCCACCGCCGAAGACAACGAGCGGAAGGATCGTCCGCTTGATGCCCATCGCCTCGTCCATCCCGTGGACGGGGAACGGCGAGTAGGTATCGAACTCGGAGTAGCCCGCGTCGCGCACCTTGCGGGCAGCCTCGATGAGCTCGCCCGGGGTGTCGTACTCCGCGAGAACGCCGTACAGCTCACCATCGGCCGCGATCGGCTCTTGGTGATCGTCGTGTGGCTTGTCGTGTGTGTTCGCCATGGCTAGTGCTTCTTCCCCGCGTGAGCCTCGGGCATGACGCCTTTGACTTCGGAGATCGCGATCACCGGCACGTACCGGAAGAACAGGAGGAACATCGTGAAGAACAGGCCGAGCGTTCCGACGAACAGGCCCACGTCCCACCGCGTCGGGTAGAAGTAGCTCCACGCCGACGGGAGGAACGAGCGGGCGAGCGAGGTCGCGATGATCACGAAGCGCTCGAACCACATGCCGATGTTGATCAGGATGCAGAGCACGAAGATGATGACCGGCTTCTCGCGGATCTTCTTGATCCAGAACGCCTGCGGCACGACGACGTTGCAGAAGATCATCGCGAAGTACGACCACCAGAACGGTCCGAACGCGCGGTTGAAGAACGCGAACTTCTCGTAGAGGTTGCCGGAGTACCAAGCGATGAACAGCTCGGTCGCGTAGGCGAGACCGACCATCATGCCGGTGGCCAGCATGATCTTGCACATCGCGCCGATGTGGCTCTCCTTGATGATGTGCTGCAGGTTGAACAGGTGACGCAGCGGTAGCATCAGCGTCAGCACCATCGCGAAGCCACTGAAGATGGCGCCGGCGACGAAGTACGGCGGGAAGATCGTCGTGTGCCAACCGGGAAGCTGCGAGGTCGCGAAGTCGAACGAAACGACCGAGTGGACCGAGAACACCAGCGGCGTCGCGAGACCCGCGAGGATCAAGTACGCGCGCTCGTAGCGGTGCCAGTTGCGGGCCGAGCCGCGCCAGCCGAGTGCGAACAGGCCGTAGACCAGCGCCTTGACCTTCTCGCCGCGTGCCGCGCAGCGATCGCGGAACGTCGCGAGGTCGGGGACGAGGCCCATGTACCAGAACAGGACGGAGGTGAGTCCGTACGTCGAGACGGCGAACACGTCCCACATCAGCGGGCTGCGGAACTGCGGCCACATCTGCATGTCGTTCGGGTGCGGAAGCATCCACCACGCGAACCACGGGCGACCCGTGTGCAGCAGCGGGAACAGCAACGCGCACATGACGGCGAAGATCGTCATCGCCTCGGCAGCGCGGTTGATGCTCGTGCGCCAGCTCTGCCGCGTCAGGAAGAGCACGGCGGAGATCAGCGTGCCGGCGTGACCGATACCGATCCACCAGACGAAGTTCGTGATGTCCCACGCCCAACCGACGGTGTTGGAGTTACCCCACACACCGATGCCGGTCGTGACCAGGTGATAGATGCTGACGACACCGATGCCGAGCATGATCACGGCGATCGTGAGTGCGCCGAGCCACGCCTTGTGAGGCTTGGGTGCTTCCGCGACCCACGCGACATCGCGCGTGACTTCGCGGAATGCTTCGCGGGCTTTGCCCGGCTCGTCGTGATGTTCTGCTGCTTCAGCGCTCATGACTAGTGCTCTCCCTGCGGGGCGGCGCCATGTCCGGGTTCAGCATGCGCGGCGGGCTTGCCACCGGGCATGTCGGGGTGCGGGTTACGAACACGCGCGAGGAACCGAGTGCGCGGCTTCGTGTACGTCTCCGGGAGGAGGTCGTACGCGCGGTTGTCTTCGGTCAGCTTCGAGACACGGCTCGTCTTGTCGGCGAGATCGCCGAACACGATCGCCTCGGTCGGGCACGCGTCCTGACACGCCGTCGTGATCTCGCCGTCGGGCAATGCGCCGTTGACGCTGCCCGCGCGGTCGCCGTTGCGGATCTGCGCCTTCGCGTTGATCTTCGCGTTCTGGATGCGCTGCACGCAGTACGTGCACTTCTCCATCACGCCGCGCATGCGGACCGTGACCTCCGGGTTGAACAGGAGGCGACGGACCTTGTTGCGCGCGTCGCGCCACTCCTTGTTCCAATCGAGGAAGTTGAAGCGACGCACCTTGTACGGGCAGTTGTTCGCGCAGTACCGCGTGCCGATGCAGCGGTTGTAGGCCATGTCGTTGAGGCCTTCGTCGGAGTGCGTCGTCGCGCCGACCGGACACACCTGCTCGCACGGAGCCTGCTCGCAGTGCTGGCAACCGACGGGCTGGTGCACGACCTGCGGATCGTCGGGGGTGCCCGAGAAGTAGCGGTCGATGCGGATCCAGTGCATCTCGCGGTTGTTGATCACCTCTTGGCGACCGACGACGGGGACGTTGTTTTCGGCCTGACACGCGACCATGCAGGCGTTGCAGCCGGTGCACGTGTTGAGGTCGATCGACATGCCCCAGCGATGACCCGCGTACTCCTTCTCCTTGAACAGCGACCAGCCACCGATGTCGGGGCGATCGGACGGAGCGCGGTTCTGTAGATCGACGTGGTAGCCCTGCGGCTCCTCGGCGCGCCACGGGTGCTTCGCCTTGTCGGAGTCCTCGATCGTCTGCTTGCTCGCTTCACGGACGAGCTCCGGCAGACGCTCGGCGATGCCGCCTTGCGTGACGCCGTTGCGCAGGTCGATGCGGATGTCCCAGTGCTCCTGTGTCGTCGCGAGCTCGTAGTGATCACCCGTCGACGTCACCGACGCCTTCTGCGCGATCTCGAAGCCCGTCGACAGACGCACCTTGTTGGTGTCCCAACCGACGCGGTGCTTGTCGCCCTGACCGCCGACGCGGCCGGCCGCGGTGCGACCGCCGCCGAGCACGAGGGCGATCGAGCTGCGCGCTTGACCGGGCATCGTGTACGCCGGCAGCGTGATCGACTTGTCACCGAGCTTCACGGTGACCTTGTCGTAGTTCTTGATCGACAGCTGCTCGGCCGTGTCCGGCGCGATCAAGCAGTAGTTGTCCCAGACGACCTTCGTCATGAAGTCCGGGGTCTCTTGCAGCCACGCGTTGTTCGCGAAGCGGCCGTCGTACGCGAACGGCGACATCGCGAAGGTGACCTCGACGTCACCTTGGTTGCGCTTGCTACCGCCGAGCTGGCTCTGGTTCGGAACCGGCGGCGCGATGCTCGTATCGGCGACGAGCGTCGTCGCATCCGCGATCACCGCACCGGGGCCCGACACGAAGCCGTCGTGAACCGACTGGCGCCAGTTCGTGAAGCCACGCGCTGCGTGCGCTTCCATCACCAGCTGCTGGCCGGTCTTGTTGCTTCCCTCGATCATCGAGAGCAGCTCGATCGACGACAGCGTCGCGAACAGCGGAGAGATCAGCGGCTGCGCGACGGTGACGGTGCCGTCCCACGTGCGCGTGTCGCCCCACGCTTCGAGGAAGTGCGAGCGCGGCACGTGCCACGTCGTCTTCTGCGAGGTCTCGTTCTGGTAGTCCGCGAGGTGGAGAGACGCCTTCTTCACCTTCGCGAGCGCGGCGGCGAAGTTGAGGTCGGCCGGTGCGTCGTAGACCGGGTTTCCACCGAGGATGATCAGCTGGTCGACGCGGCCGGACTCGAGCTCCTTGACGAGATCGACCATCGACTGCAGGTGCGTCGCGCGCTGCGGATCCGAGACCTCGTGATAGTCGAGCGTGCGACCGGGCGCACCGAGCGTCGCGTTGAGCTTCGCGACCGCGGCGTGAACCTCGGCCGGCTGCTTGTGACCGACGATGACGACGGCCTTCGACTTGGTCTCCTTCGCGAGCTGGAGCTCGGAGGCGAGCACCTTCACGAACTGCGCGACCTTCTTCTCCTCGAGGAACTGCGAGGCCGGCTTCGTGCTGCCGCCACCGAGCGCTGCATCGAGCGCGAGGACGAGCGGCAGGATCAGCTCGGAGCGAAGTGCGAGGCGGTGATCCGCCATGGCGCCGGTGTTCGAGTACTGGCTCTCGACCGTCCACAGGCGGTTCATCTTGCCGATGCCGAGCGAGCCGTGGAGCTTGCGGCTCCGGGCGTAGTCACGGCTGTAGCGCATCGATGCCGGGTGCTCGCAGAAGATGTCGGCGTCGAGCGTGACGATCGTGTCGCAGACGGCGAGGTTCGCGATCGGACGGAGCGGACGCTTGTAGAAGCGGCGTAGACCCTCGCGCTCGTTGTCGAACGAGATCGGCTCGTACTCGTGCCAGACCACGCCCTTCTCCGCGAGCTTCGTGCGGAGATCGTCGAGCGTCGGCGAGCTGCTCGCTTCGCTAAGCACGCGCGTGGTCTTGAGGTTGTCGCGCAGACCCGGCAGCGCCGCGCGGAACGCGTCCATCGACGAGCCTTTGCCCGACGACAGCGGCGACTGCGAGCGATCCGGATCGTAGAGGTGGAGGATCGAGCCTTGAACGAACGTCGAGCTACCCGCGTGGCGCGTGGTGCCGGCGACCGCTCCACCCGAGGCGAATGGATGCTCCGGGTTTCCGTCGAGCTTGATCGGACGACCTTCGTACGACGTCGCGACGAGTGCGTGGCCGACACCACCGAGCTCGAACGCGGTCGCGTACTGCTGCGTCTGGCCCGGCGTCTGACCCTCGGGGCGGCGAGCGAGCGGGACGATGTCTTCCTTCTCGTAGCGGCACGCGCTGACGCCCGCGAGCGCCATCGAGGCGCCCATGAGCTGGAAGAAGTTGCGGCGATGGAGCGGATCGATCACGCGCGACGGTTCCGTCGGGAATTCCTTGCCGCGCAGCTCGGGATCCTTCTGATGCGATGCTTCGTTGGTGAGCTCGGTGAGCGAACGCCAATAGGTCGGCGTCGTGTCATCTTCTTTGGCGGACATCGTCATCAGCTCCTAGCGATGGCAGGTCGAGCAGTTGATGGGCGGGTTGACGTTGTTGGTCTGCTTGACCGCGGCGCCTTCACCCGGCGACGGCTTGTAGCCCATCGTCGTGATCGCCTCGTGCTTCCTGAGATTCGGCGCGGGATCGCGGTGGCACGCGAGGCACCACTGCATCGTCAGCGGCGCCACCTGGTAGACCTTGACCATCTGATCGATGCGGCCGTGGCAGGTCTCGCAACCGACCGACGCGTTCACGTGCGCCTGATGGTTGAAGTAAACGTAGTCCGGGAGGTCCGTGACGCGCGTCCAGTGAACCGGTTGGTTCTCCGCGAACGCCTCGCGGATCGGAAGCAGCAGCTCCGACTCCTTCTTCACCGTCGAGTGACAGTTCATGCAGGTCGCGGCCGGCGGGACCGCCGCCTTGCCTGCACGCTCCACCGTCGTGTGACAGTAGCGACAATCGAGGCCCAGCTCGCCCGCGTGAAGCGCGTGGCTATAGGGGACGGGTTGCTCGGGTTGGTAGCCGATGCGTATCGCCTCCGGCGTCACGCCATAAGCGACCAAAGCGACCAGGTAGACCGGGGCACCGAGGACCAACATGTTGATCCACTTTTTGAGTGTCTCGGTCCATTCGGGGAATGTGAAACGCGGCATGAGAGTTCCTGCGTTGTTGCGACGGTTCGCGCGCGCGATCCTTGCACCACGTCCGGCCACCATTTCGCAAGGTTGCGACGTAATTTCTTGGGGTGGCGAGTCGTCGCACCGGTGATCGGTTCCGTGCGATTCGATGCTTCTTATCGCTCAGCCCGTCGAGGATCGTGGTGCGACAAGAGTTCGCGCGGATCTGCGCGACAAACTGCCGCACGTCGTAGGCAGGATCGGTGCATGTCGACGCCGACGACCGCGCGCGGCCGAATCGGGTTCGTCATCGCGCGGCCGCGATCCCTTAGTCCGCGCGCGCTGCGAGCTCTTCGATGCGCGCGAGGTGACTGCTGCTCGGATACGCGGCGCGAAACCGTTCGATCCGCGCGCGAGCACGGGCGTCGTGCAGCGCGACGAGCGCTTCGATCGCGAGCAGCTCGCGCTCCTCGGCGAGCTGTCCGCGCCGGAAGCGTCGCTCGTGCTCGTCGAGGATCCGCAGCGCATCTCTTGGTGACAGGCTGCGAATCGCGACGCGTGCGCGATCGATCAGCGCGGCCTCCGCGGCGAGATCGTCGGTGGGCGCCATGCGCGCGTCCGGCGACGTGGCATCGATCTCCGGCGGCGCATCGGGAACCACGACCGCGGTGTCGACGACAGCCGCGTCGGCGCGCACCGTCGCGACGGATTCGCGCGATGTCGCGGGTGGCGGGTCGGCGCGTACGAAGCGATCGACGACGACACCGATCGCGATTCCGCCGACGAGCGCCGCAGCGAAGACGAGCTTCGACATCGCAGCGCCGCCCGCGCCGACCGCCGCGGCCGCGGTGCTCTCCTTCGCGATCGCTCCGAGCACGCCTGCGAGCACGGACGCGACGGCGACCTTCGCCACGCGCTGGGTGACGCGCGGCTCCGCGCGCGCGGCGGCATCGAGCGTCGCGCCGCACGCGGACTCGAGCGTGACGCGCGCACGCTTGAGGCGATCCTTCGCCGTATCGAACGGGATCGCGAGGAGCTCCGCGGTCTCCTTCAGCGTGTGACCCTCGAGCTCGTGCAGGATCACGATGTCCTGCTGGTTCTCCGGCAGCGCGTGAAGGGCGGTGCGCAGCGTCAGCACGTCGCCGATCGAGCCTGTGGGTGCGGCATCGTCGGGATCCTCGACGGCGTCGATGGGGTTACGCCGTTCGCGGCGGGCGTGGTTGCGAAACACGTTGCGGGCGATTCCGTAGAGCCAACCGTCGAGCGAGCGCGTGGTGTCGAGCGATGCGCGCTCGCGCCATGCGACGAGCAGCGCTTCTTGGGCGAGGTCTTCGGCGTCCGCGCGCGAGGCCCCGAAGCGCAGCAGGTGACGCAGCACCTTCTCGACGGTCTCGGGCGCGAACATGCAGCGATGCTAGTCGAGCTGGATGACGATAACGCTCACGAGTGCATCCGTCACGCGCTTGCACGTCGTACCGCTGAGCCGTCGCGGGGCGCCTTCGCCGAGGCGAACAGACGCCGCGTAACCGCGATCGATCGCCATCACGTCGACATGCAGCGTCGAGGGCGCATTCCGATCCCACGGGACATAGCCGAGCTGCTTCGCGATCGCGGCGCCGACGTCATCGCTCGTCGGACATCCGTCGCTCGCGCGGTAGTCGAGCTGCGCCGTCTTGCGCGCAGGGCGCGGTGCGGCCGCGGTGACGGCGCGCCTACGAAGCGCGAACCCACCAAGCTCCTTCACGCGCGCGTCGGCGGATCCCACGTGCCGGACTTCGACGACGATCGCGTCCGCGCCGGTCACCTTCGCGAGCCGATGCAGATCGTCGACGATCTCCGTGTCCTGCGGCGCCGCCGCGAGGTGGTACTCGAGTCGATACTGTCCGATCGGCTCGAACGCCGCGCGCGGATCGACGGTGACCGTGCGTCCATCGATGGCGATTCCCGGCGGCAACTCCGCGTGAAACAGGACCGCATCGCTCGCGGGAGGCGCGGCGTGCTGCGCGACCGCGTACGCGTCGATGATCCGCGCACGCGCGCCGAGACCCTCCGCACCGAACGCGGTGTACTCGCCGATGCGCGAGTAACGCGGCGAGCGCGATCCGTCGGCGGTGATCGAGTAGTAGTCGGGCTCGTGCACCCACGTGTTCTGCTGCGTCGCGGTCATCGAGCATGCCGACGCGACGACGAGTGCCGCGATCGCGCGCACTAGAACTTCTCCGGCTCGCGAGCCCACGACTTCGGTCGCAGCACCATGTACGCGAGCCCGCTACCGCTGCCCATCGCCGATTGCGATGCCGAGTTCACGGCGACGGCGATCGAGCTCCCGCCCATCGCGCACGCACGCGGTCGCACCAGCTTGCGATTCTCCTCGGCGGCCGGGTCCTGCATGCCGCGATCGAGGAGGATCACGTAGCCGAGCACCTCCCATGTCTGGTTGAACTCGAAGGCCGTGATGTCGACCTGCACGAGCTGCAGGTCGCAGTTCGCCGGGCGCGACGGTGCGAACACCATCCGCGTCTCGTTGATTCCGACCTTCGGCCCGCACGCCGACAGGGCGAGCACACAAACGATTCCGAGCTTCATGCCGGTCCTTGTCCGCAGCGGGCCCGTTTGGGTGGCGACCCGTGACGATTTTCGAGCTAGTCGGGGCAGCCGTCGGTGTCGGCCTTGCCGTTCTTGGATTCCGGCAGGTTCGGACACTTGTCGCTGACGTCGGGGATGCCGTCGCTATCGTTGTCGGGCTCGGGGCAGCCATCGGAGTCGTCGATGCGATCCACGTCCTCCGCGAGATCCGGACATTGATCAACCTTGTCGGGGACGCCATCGCCGTCGCGATCGCCGGGCGTCGCTTTCGTCGATACCGGCGGGGTCGGTGGCGGTGGCGTTGCAAGCGGAGGCGCGTTGCTCCCTGCGGCCACCGGCGATGGACATCCGTCGGGTGTACGCGCCGTCACGCTCGGACACTTGTCGACGACGTCGGCGACACCGTCCTTGTCGTTGTCGACCTCTGGACAACCGTCGTCATCCTCGAAGCCGTCGCGATCCTCGGGCTCGTTCGGGCAGCGATCGTTGCGATCGCTGATGCCGTCGTTGTCGGCGTCGGGACCGCCACTCGCGGCGGGATTGCTCTGCATCGGACAACCGCTGTTCGCGTCGGGGCCCGGGTTGTACGGACACTTGTCGATGACATCGGGCACGTCGTCGTGATCGACGTCTTGCCGGCTCTGCAGTGGTTGCCCCGACTGCACGCCGCCACACGCCGCGAGCAGGAATGCCATGAGGGCGAGTCGCATTCGCGAAGCATGCATCAAGTGACGCTCGCTCGCCTGCTCGAACGTGGCACGCTCGTACATCGTGTTGACGATCGTCGTCATCGCGCTGCTGGTCGCCGTCCTCGCGATCGCCGTGGCGCTCGTGCTGCGGCGGCCACCCGACGCGTTCGGCATCGACGTCGAGGCTCCGCCCGAGATCGAAGGCGTCGAAGCGATCCCCGGCCCCGCGCCGCGCGGCGCGCCGCTGCCCGTCGTGTTGGTGCATGGGTTGTTCGGCTTCGATCGCATCGGCGTCCCCGGCGCGCGCTTCGATTACTTCCGGGGGATCGCCGCACACCTCGCTTCGCTCGGCTGCACCGCGCAGGCCGTCAAGCTGCCGATGATGTCGTCGGTGCCGGCGCGCGCGAAGGCGCTGGTCGCGGCGATCGATGCACTGCCCTACGAGCGCATCGATCTGATCGCGCACAGTCTCGGTGGGCTCGATGCACGCTACGCGCTCGCGCATCTCGGGCTGTCGTCGCGCGTGCGATCGCTCGTGACGATCGGAACGCCGCATCGCGGATCGCCGCTCGCGGATCTGTTCCACGAGGGTCAACTCGATTGGCTGCGCCGGCTCGTCGGTGTGCTCGGGTTGCCGATCACCGCGCTCGAGTGGCTATCGTCGAGCGCGCTGGACAAGTTCAATCGAGAGGTCCCCGATGTCCCCGGCGTGCGTTACGCGTGCGTGGTCGGTGGGCTGCGCAAAGGCAGCGCGATTCCGATCACGCTCGTCGCGTCGCACACGTGGCTATCGCGCATCGCGGGTCCTAACGATGGTGTCGTGCCCGTGAGCTCGCAGTTCTGGGGCGAGACGCTCGCCGAGATCGAAGCCGATCACTTCGCGCAGATCGGCTGGCGCATCGGCGTGCGCAAGACGTTCGATGCAGCGGGGCTGTACGCGTTCGTCGTCGCGCGCCTGGGCGACATCAGTCCGGACGCGCCGCGGCGCTATTCTTCGGCGGGACTTTCCGCGTCGACTTGATGTTGCCCTTGAGCACGGTGACCGGCACCGGCGGCGTCATCTCGTAGAGGAAGCCGCGCGTCGTGACCTTCGCGACGAAGCTGCCCTTGTGGTTCACGTTGCGGATGTAGCCGACCTTCTGCTCGCCTTGCGTGGTGTGCGCGCGATGCGCGAGGAGGAAGTCCGCGAGGCGCACCGCGAGCTGGTTGTACAGGCGATGACAGCCGTGGCTCGTGCCGTTGACGATCGAGGTCACGCTCGCCGAGCCGTGGGTGCCGATGCCGTTGTTCCAGTAGGTGACGGTGCCGTCCTTCTTCTCTACGACGTTGTCGTGTTGCAGGAGCACGAGGCCATACGCGGCGTGCGGCCCGGGGCCCATGATCGACGTCTTCAGCTCCCACTTGCCGTTCGTGTACGTGTTGCGAACGAGATCGCGATCGGGCGTCGTCGGCGGCGGCATCCACGTCGGCGCCGCGAACAGCTGTCGCCACACGCGCGGGCCGACATCCGACTCCTTCCATTTGCGCGCGACCCAACCGCCGGGCATGCGCACGTCGCTCCATCCACCGATCGTCGTCGGCCAACGGATCAGCGGCCGCTTGGTGCCGCGATCGTTCACGTAGACCACGAGCGTCGGACGATGCCGGATCACGCGCGCGATCGGAGTCTCGTCGTACCAGACATCGCCGCGATCGATCTCTGCGGACAGATCCATGTGCGGGCTGTGATACGCGGGCGCGGGAGGCAGCGCGACGGCGACGCGAATTCCCGCGGGGAAGCGATCGAGGAACGCACGCACGCTCGCAGCGTCGGTCCACCCGAGCTCCTTCGCCGCGGTCTCGGTCGCCGCGCTGATCAAGTCGGACGCGCCATCGGCCATCGGCGTCTCTTTGCCGCGCGCCGCACGCATCGGCGCCGGATCGAGCATGCGGCCGAGGATCGGCTGCGGTCCGGTGCTCGCGGTGCCGTCCTCGATGAGGCCGCTCGCATCGACGACACGCTCGCGCAAGATGCGCAACGCGAGCCGGAAGTCATGCTCGTGACTATCGACCAGCATCGCTTCGCGCGTCTCCGGATCGAGCCGCTCGTTCGGCATGAGGAAGTTGCGGCGCTGGAACAGCTCGACGGCGTTCGACGTACGCCACGTCATGCTGCCGTCCGCATCCTTCGCCGTCAGGTAGCCCTCGCACACGAGCTTCTGTTGCGCGGCGAGGAGGCCGCGATTCAGATCGTCGAGCGGCTTCCACTTCTTGTACTGCGGCGTATCGGCGAATGCAGTGAAGTCCGCTGCGCCCGCTTTCGTGCGCATCACCTCGAGTTGCTTCTCGAGCACGACGCGCTGGTACTGCGCCGCTTTGATCTGCGCGCCATGGTCCTGCGCGTACGGCTTGTCGAGGAGCGCGATCGGCGCCGGATCGATCCCCGCATTGCACGCGTGCCGCGCGTCATCCGCGAGTCGCGTGCGTACGATCGACAGCGACGGCACCACGCCGTAGAGCTCGGCGAGCTCGTCCTCGTGTGGCAGCGGCTTTCCATCGAGGCTGCGATCCTGCGCGAGCGCGAGATACTTCTCGCGAAACACCGGCACGGTGTCGCCCTCGCCCGAGAGCAGCTTCGGTGTCCACGCATCGTTCAGATCCAAGATCGTCAGGCCCTGCGCCTTCGCTTCGTTCGGACACAACCACGTGCCGTCGACCTTCATCGCGGCATCGGGACACGTGACTTGGCTCGTTCGCTCGGTCTTCGCGAAGCGCATCTCCGCGCTCGCACGCGCCGTCGGAGAATCCGCATTCGTGGTCGTGGCGCGCCCGCTCGGGTGTGCACACGACATCAACGCGACAGCGAACAACTGCCATCTCATCACCTTCCATTGTGGTCTCCTCGTCGAGAAACAGCACTATCGAAGTGTTTCACCACTCCGCTACCGCGGTACGAACCTCACATTCTGCGTCGCCGGCGCACACCGCACAGCTCGACGAGCAGACCGGCACAGCACGGCAGTCGGCACGCGTTCTGCTCTCGATCCGTGCATGACCATTCGCTTCGCTGTCTTCCTCACGCTCGCCTGCGCGTCGTGCCGCGCAGCGTCGGGCGAGGAGCTCGGCGGCGAGACCGCACGCGTTACCCACAATGTAGTCGAGTCGCCATGCTCCGGTTGCACGGTCGATCTTCCGTCGGAGCGGACAGAGCCGGAACGTTCGCAGCCTCTCCTCGTCGTGCTCCACGGCAACAACGAGCCCGGATCCGCCGCCGCCGCGCGCTGGCGTGACGCGGCACTCGCGCATGGCTTCGCGGTGGTCGGCCTTCACTGTCCGCGCGATCGCGGCTGCACCGACGGCAAGTGGTACGCGTGGCGCGAGACACCATCGTTCGTGCTCGAGTCACTCGCGGCGATCCAACGCGACATGCGCATCGATCCCGCGCGGACGTATCTCGCGGGTTGGTCCGGCGGTGCCTCCGCGATCGGACAGCACCTCGGTGCGTGGGCACCGTTCTCCGCGATCGTGATCCACGGTGGTGGTCAGCGTCCCGCGAAGGGCGAGTGCCCCGCGCACGCGACGCCCGCGTACTTCCTCGTCGGTGATGGCAATCCCGATCACGCGGCCGCGATCGCACTCCGCGATCACCTCGCGACCTGCGCCGGGCCGATCGAGTGGGATGTCCTGGCCCACGCGGGTCACGCCGACGAGAAGCGCGCGCTCGATCGCGACAAGGGCGAGCACATCCTCGACTGGCTCGATTCGCACACGGCCTCGGCGCTCGCCGCGCGATAGTTGGCCGGCGTGTGGTGAGCTGGCGCCGCGGGCCGACGCAGCTCATGCTCGGCTATCCGCGCTGCCTTTCTCCTCGTGCTGTTGTCCGCGATCGCGTACGCGAAGCCCGCACCGCCGTGCGATCGCTGCGTGCTCGAGGTGCCCGCGAAGTCGCCGACATCTGCCGAGAAGCCGCCGATGCTCGTCGTGCTCCACGGCGATCGCGAGCACGCGAAGGATGTCGCGGCGCGGTGGCGCGCGGCGGCGAAGGCGAGCGGCTGGGTGCTCCTCGCGCTCGAGGTTCCCGAAGGAAACAGCTGGTGGCGCTGGGGCGGCGATCCGGGCTGGGTGATCGCGCGCGCCGAGAAGGTGATCGCCGATGCGAACGTGGATCGCACGCGCGTGTACCTCGCCGGGTGGAGCGGCGGCGCGACGTATATCGGCGACTACGCGCAGGCGTGGGAGAAGATGTTCGCCGGTGTGGTGATCCACGGTGGCGGGCGTGCCCCGACGGACGCGACCTGCGTGAAGCACTTGCCCGCGTTCTTCCTCGTCGGCGATCGGAACTCGCTGCATCGGCTCGCGATCGAGCTGCGCAAGTATCTCGCGGGCTGCAAGCAGGAGATCGTGTGGGACGTCGTGGAGCACGGTGCACACGAGGCCGAGCGCAAAGCGCTCACCACGAAGAAGGCGAGCGCGATTCTCGCCTGGCTCGCGCGCGAAAAACGCTGACGCGAACGTCCGCGAGCGGGCACGCACGGTGCAGTGGTCACGCGTATGCGATGGACCCGCGGATATCAAAGCAACAACGTCGATGATCGCCGCGCGGAAGGGCCCGCTCGCGCATTCGGTGGTGGCGGATTGCCACTGGGGAGCATCCTGGCCGCCGCCGCGAGGTTCGGCTGGAAGGGCATCCTGATCGCGATCGTGATCGTCGGTGCGCTGATGTTCGGCGGCGACATGTGCAGCGGCAGCGCGCCGACGCAGCAGCCTGCAGCGACGCCGCCCGCGGAGCGTGGCGCGCAACGAACCGACGACGGCGCGAGCTTTGTCGGGTTCGTCCTCGACGACGTGCAGACGTTCTTCGGCAAAGAGGTCCGCGGCTACGAGCCCGCGCGGCTGACGCTGTTCCGCAACTCCGTCGGCAGCGCGTGTGGTACCGCGACGTCGGCGGTCGGCCCGTTCTATTGCCCGCTCGACAAGAAGGCGTACGTCGATCTCGCGTTCTACGAGGAGCTCGCGAATCGGTTCGGCGCGCCCGGCGACTTCGCGCAGGCGTATGTGATCGCGCACGAGATCGGTCACCACGTGCAGAACCTCCGCGGTGCACTCGGCCGCGGCGAGGTCAGCTCGATCGAGACCGAGTTGCAAGCGGACTGCTTGGCCGGCGCGTGGGCGCGTGATGCGCAAGCGCGCAAGGTCCTCGAGATCGGCGACATCGACGAGGCGCTCAACGCGGCCGCGCAGATCGGCGACGACACGCTGCAGAAGAAGACGCAGGGCTACGTGCAGCCCGAGACGTGGACACACGGTTCGGCGAAGCAGCGCTCGGGCTCGTTCCGCAAGGGCCTCGACGGCGGCATCGCCGCTTGTAACTAAGGCACCGGAAGCGGCGAGACCTTCGAGCCGAGGTTCATCTGCGTCGCGACGATGCGGATGAATCCGACGGAGCCGCCGCCACCACCGCCACCACCCGGGCGCGCACCGGGCTCCGGACCGCCGCTCGGCATCGCCGAGTTGCCACCGACGGCGCCGCCGGCACCACCGCCGGAGTTCCCGTCGCCGCCCAGCGCCGCCGCGGTACCGAGCAGTGCGCTGTCACCCGGATCTCCCGACGAGCCGCCGTTGTCCGAGCCCTCGCCGCCGCCGCCGCCGTTGGCGGAGAGCGTGCCGTCGTTGCGGACCTGCGGTGCCTCGAGGAGGATCGTGCCGCCGGATCCACCACCACCGCCGCCGGCATCGCCGGTGTTGCCACCGCTCTTCATTCCGCCGCGACCGCCCTCGCCGCCCGCGTTGATCCCTGCAGTGCCGCCGATCGCGATCTTCGTGGCGGACACGACGAAGATCGCGCCGCCGCCTGCGCCACCGCGACCGCCTTGTTCATCGCCGTCGCCGCCCGCACCGCCGCTGCAGCCGCCGATGATCGCCGTCGGCGTCGGCATCGCGACTCCACCGTCCGCTCCTGCCGACCCGTCACCGTCGGTGTCGCCATCTCCGCCGCGGCCACCGTCCGCGCCCAGCGCGCCACCGCCGCCACCACCGCCGCCCGTTCCGTCGGGCTCGCCGCTCTTCGCCGGCGTCGCGCATTCGACCTGCGCACCCGCTCCGCCCATGCCGACTTCGATCACCGAGTTGCCGACGAGCTCGACATCGCCGCTCGCGATGATCGCGAACGGACGCGAACCTCGCGCGAGAAGAACCCCGTCGAGCATCAGGTCGTCGATGAAGATCGCCTGCACGTCGATCGCGTTGTGCGCCAGGTTCACCGTGGCGGTCTTCACCGGAACGACGGTGCCGATCGGATCCGTCAACAGACCGCTATCGGTATCGAACGTGTGCATCCCCGTGATCGACAGCGACGCACCCTGCGGGAGATCGCACGTGTCGATAAACGTGGAGAACGTCGCGCACGGTCCATCGCTCGCCGCGTCGATCATCGAGTCGTTCGGCGCGCTATCGCCGAACGAGATCGAGAAGCCACAACCGCCGGAGCTGACCGTCGCGAGCGCGAGTACACACCGCCGCATCGCCGACGATTCTATTACGGGACGAGGACGAGCTTGCCTTTAACTTGTCGTCGGTCGAGACGCGAGAGCGCTTCGCTCGCCTCGCTGAACGGCAGTACCGCATCGACGGCCGGGCGAAGTTTTCCCTCCGCGATCCACGTGAAGATCTGGTGAGCGTGCGCACGGTTCTTCTGCGGCTCCCGCATCGCGAACGAGCCCCAGAACACGCCGACGATCTGGCAACCCTTCAGCAGCACGAGGTTCAGCGGGATCTTCGGGATGTCTCCCGATGCGAACCCGACCACCAGATAACGACCTTGCCACGCGGTCGATCGCAGGGCGGCTTCTGCAAGTGAACCGCCGACAGGATCGTAGACGACATCGACGCCGCCGGCAGTGAGGCCTTTGAGCCGAGTCTTCAAGTCCTCGGTCGAATAGTTGATGACGTCGGTCGCGCCGTGCTCGCGACAGAAGGCGAGCTTGTCGTCGGACGATGCCGCGGCGATCACCCGGGCCCCCATCACGGCACCGAGCTCGACGGCCGCGATGCCGACACCACCCGCCGCGCCGAGGACGAGGAGCGTCTCGCCCTTCGCGAGCGCCGCGCGATCCGCGAGTGCGTGCAGCGTCGTCGCGTACGTGAGCATCGTCGCCGCGCCGACTTCGAACGAGACACCGTCGGGCAACTTCACGCAACCGGGCTCGGGCACGGCGACGACTTCGGCGAAGCCGCCGGACATCATCGTCGCGGCGACGCGATCACCGACGGCGACCGAGGTCACGCCCGCACCGACGGCGCGCACGATGCCGGAGACCTCGCCACCCGGCGAGAACGGCAGCGTGGGCTTGAACTGATACATGCCCTTCGTCATCAGAATGTCGGGGAAGTTCACGCCCGCGGCTTTGACATCGATCAGGACATGCCCCGACGACACGACGGGCTCGGGAACGTCGACATCGAGCCGCAGAGCAGCGGGACCAGTGAGCTCGTGGATCCGGACAGCGCGCATGCTGCGTTATACAGCGGCCGCGTACGTTCCGAGGACGCGCAGCTCCGTCGTCAGCGGCTCGATCTCGCGCAGGACCGCGACGAACGCTTCGCTCGCCGCGTGACCGAGGACATCCGCGTAGAACCGATACGTGAACGGCGCGTCGGGGATCGGCCGCGACTCGATCTTCGTCAGCGACAACCCACGCGCGGCGAAGCGCATGAGGATCTCGCCGAGCGCACCGGGGCGATCCGCGAGCGAGAGCATCATCGACGTCTTCGCCGTCGTGCCGTCGGGGACCGGTGCCGGACGCAGCGCGATCTCGACGAAGCGGGTCGCGTTTCCCGTCGCGGATTGGATGCCCACGGCGAGCACGGACAGCCCGTAGCGCGTGGCCGCAGCGGCGCTCGCGATCGCGGCGTGCGTGCGATCGCCCGCCTGCGCGACGTGCCGCGCCGCGCCCGCGGTATCGACATCGGCGCGTGGCGCGAGAGTCGGATGACGCGCGAAGAAGTCGTGACACTGCGCGAGCGCCTGCGGATGCGAACGCACGACGCGCAGCTCGTCGAGTGTCACGCCCGGCAACGCGAGCAAACAGTGCTCGATCGCGCTGACCACTTCGCCCGTGATGTGCAACGCACCACCCGCGAGCAGGTCGTAGGTCTCGTTGATCGATCCGGCTGTCGTGTTCTCGATCGGCAACAGCGCGAGGTCCGCGGTGCCGTCGAGGACCGTCTGCGCAGCGCCGCGAAACGTGTCGAAGCCCGTGAGCAGCGCGCCACCGGTGCGACCCGCATACCTCCGTTGCGACGCGAGGTGCGAGTAGCTCCCTTCGACGCCTTGATACGAGATGCGCAGCGGAACGTCCTCTCGCGCGCGCACGTGCGCCTCTTGATGCGCGACGGACATGTCCATCACCACGCGATACATGCGCTCGACTTGATGCGGATCCACGCCCGCCTCGACGGCGAAGCCGCGCAGCCGAGTGATCAGCGTCTCCTCGCGCTCGCGATCACGAAACGGCGCGGCGCTCGCGAGCTTCGCTTCGATGACGCCCTCGACGATCTTCAGGCGATCGGCGAGCAGGGCGATGATCTTGCGATCGACCTCGTCGATACGGTCACGGAGCGACGAGAGATCTGGAGCCGACATGCCCGCACTGTACTAAGCTGGAGGCCGTGAAGGAGAAACCCGACGCCCTGGTGATCGAGCGCGAACGCGCAGGCGAGCTTCAGGAAGAGCCGCCGGTGGTCGCGCGCCTCATCGTCGAGATTCGCAGCGACGGGTCGCGCACCATCGCTCGCGGTGCCATCGAGGACACCGTCAGCGGTCAGCGGACCCAGCTCGAGGCGCGTGGAGATTCTCCGCTCGCGCTGGCCCTGCAGCTCGCCCGAGCGCTGACGCAGCTCCCGCGCCTGACCGCACGGTCCGCCGTGCGCGGACTCCTCGGTCGTCGACGAGACAAGCGCCAATAACACGACGTTAGCGGGGCACGCCCCCTGCAGCCCCAACTCCTATGGAGAACAACTGGGCACGCCTGCGGCAGATTCTCGTCGGAGCCGGTTGGGAGTGGCGTGAGGACGCCCTCTACTCGCCGCACGACACGATGTGGTTCTCGCCGAGCTCGAACCCGAACCACGCGAGCTTCCGCGACGCCATGTCCGAAGCGATGCAGGCGGCCGAGACCGACGCCATCAGTGGCGATGGCTTCCAGGTGGCGCTGCATGCAGAACTGGTCAGCCTCGTGGGCGCGCTGGACGCTCTGCTGGACGGAAACTAGCCACTATCGAAGAACGTAGTTAACCGAGCGCTACCGCGGGTTCTCGGGCCTTTGGTGGGACGGCGTATTACAATTTCCCGTGATGGAACGGGGCTTCATCGGATTGGACATCGCCGTCCTGGCGGTGTCCGACGCGACGACGATCGCCGAGGATGTCCCGGCGCGGATCGCGATCGAGAAGCTCGAAGCCGCGGGTCACCGGATCGTCGCGCGCGAGCGGATCGATGATTCGCTGCAGCTGATCAAGGCGAAGTACCTCGAGTGGATCGCGGACTCGCAGGTCGATGTCGTGATCGTCGTATCGAGCGGAAAGACAGAGGCCGCGAGCGACGCGCTCGCGCCGCTCGTCACGAAGCCACTCGCCGGCTTCTCCGATCTGTTTCGCTTCCTGACGTTCTCGGAGATCGGAACGGCGGCGATGCTCGTCGACGCCGCGGCCGCGCAGTGCAAGTCGACGTTCATCTTCGTGCTGCCTGCCTCCGTCGGCGCGGTGCGCACGGCGCTCGACCAATTGCTCCTGCCGCAGCTCGATTACCGCACGAAGCCACAGAACCTCGTGATGCGAATGGCTCGTCATCATCACGGTGGTGGCGGCGACGACGCACCGGCCCCGAAGACGCCGTGGATCGTGCCGAAGGACCCGAGCGCCCCCGTCGTCGCGACGAAGGCTCCCGCGAAGCCGCGCGCTGGCACCGAGCCGGGAACGCCCGCCGCCCTCGCAGCCACCGCGAACGCATCGGTGAGCGTCTCGCAGCGGATGTCGGCGGTGCTCGAGGCAGCCGCGCCACCGCCCGAGGCGTTCACGCAGAAGGAATCCACCGACGTCGGCGCGCCGCCACCACCACCGGTCCGCGCGAAGGTCTCGACGGCCAAGGACATCGTCCCGCTCAAGCCGCCCGCGCAGATCATCCCGCTCGCGAAGCTCCTGACCAACGTCCCCGGCGCACCCGATGCACGCGACATAGCGCCCGCCGACGTCGAGGAGCTGCCGGCCGCGGAGCTCAAGGACATCACGCCCGCGCAGATCGTCGACGACGAACCCTCTCCCGACTTCGACGCGCCCGCCCCGCCGGCTCCACCTCCGGCCGAGCTGCCGATTCCCGCGTCGCTGTCGACGAAGATCCCGACCGGACCGATCCGCATCGAGGACGAAGAGACACGCGAGGCGATCCTCGCGGCACAAAAGCGCGCGGTCACCGAGCGGGTCACCCCGATCGGCGACTTGATCGAGCTACCGCCCCGCTCGGTCGCGATCCCCGCGCGGCGCAAGCGCGACACGAAGATGATCGCGATCTGGTCCGTGATCGTCGTCGCCGCGGCGAGCCTGGTCGTCATGTTCTTCGTCGCGCGCGAACGCGATCGCGCCGCGCAGGCGCTGCGCGACAAGCAGCGGGAGACCGACTCGCGCGTCGCGGATCTCTCGCCGCTGACGGGCCCCGCGATCGCGCCGACCGAGCCCTCGATTCCCGACGCTGGTGTTGAAGGCACCCCGAACGAACCGAGCAGGCCCAACACTCCCAGCGAGCCCAGCGAGCCCAGCGAGCCCAGCGAGCCCAGCGAGCCCAGCGAGCCCAGCGAGCCCAGCGAGCCCAGCGAGCCCAGCGAGATCGACATGAGCGCGGATCCCGGCGCAGTGGATCCACCGCCGACCACGAACCCGCGCGTGGCGGCCAATCCCATTCGCGCCACCCGTCCGTCGACGACCCCGCAGCCGCGGCCGCCGAAACAGCCGACGCCGCCCGTCGAGAAGCCGCCCGTCGAGACGCCCGATCCCGAGACGCCGGCCGTCGAACCCGGCTGCGATGAGGTCTCGTGCGTGCTCGATCGCTACAAGCTGTCGTGCTGCGCGAAGTACAAGCCGGTCGAGCCGCAGGCTCCGCCCGTCCACTCGGGTGTGCCCGAGAAGCTCGAGAAATCGATGGTCACCGCGGGCATCGCGAAGGTGAAGCCTGCCGTGATCGCGTGCGGCGAGAAGAGCGGCGCGAAGGGCCAAGTGAAGATCAGCGTGACCGTCTCGCCGGCGGGCGCGGTCACCGACGCATCCGTTGCGGCATCGCCTGACGACGCGCTGGGCGCGTGTGTCGCGAGCGCGGTCCGCCGGGCGACGTTCACGGTCACCGAGACGGGCGGCTCGTTCACGTATCCGTTCGTGTTCTAGTGGCGGATTTAACGCCGGGCGCTCGCGTTCACGTTCAGGCGCACTGGAACTGGCCGTCGGACTGCTCTGGTGTCGTCTCTCATCCTCCTGCCGTCGCGCAAAGCATCGCCGGACAACATCCGTGGCGTGGCCACATCAGAACTGTGCCGGGCCGGACGGGACCAATTTCATTCGTGTGGATCGTGTTCGACGAACCGCAGATGGACGGGGACGGCGACGGTCCGTATCCCGGCGGCGAAGTGGATCTCGAGTTCGTTACTCGAGTAGACGAACCAAGTCGCTGACAGTAGTCCAACGGCGAGAGCTCCCTCGCTATCTCGTGAAGCGGTGCTCGCGGGCCTTCGCGCCCAGGTCAGAGCGGCTCGCCGCTTCTTCAAACCGGCGTAGCCTCGCCATGCATTGGCAACGGCAAAGCCCGCCGCGAACGCAGGTGCACGCGCGAGCTCGCTCGTGTGACCTGGGCGCGTACGCCGCATTCGCGAGTGATCCGAGTCGCGCCCAGCTCACAGTCGCGTGACGAGATCACGTGGCTCGCCGGCGTGCTGATGACCCGCCGGCCATGCAGCGTCTACCCGACGCAAACGAACGGACGGGCCGCCGGCTCACAGACGCCGTCGTGGCGAGCTACTACGGCTACCGATCAAAGTCTTTGATCAGGAAGACCGTGCTCCGCAGTTCCTCTCGCGCCCGCTCCCGATTTGGTCAGCCCGTTGGACGTTGAAACGGCGCGAGGTCCGCAACACACACTGACACGATCGGAGCTCGTTGCTACGAAAGGCGAATGGCACGGCGGCGGCGTCACGAGCAGCAGAACTTTCTGAACCAAGCGGGCACCAAGGTCCGCGATCCGCGCGGTGGGAAGCGCGACGGAGCCGGTCGCAAGCCGAACAATGGCGTGCGCGCCGGTATGCCTCACGGCCCTCGTCCGGCCGTCGCCGCCTCGCAGCCACTTCACGTCACGCTGCGCGTGCTCGCAATCGTGTCCACGTTGCGCGACTTCGACATCTACCCGGCCTTTCAGAAGGCAACGATGGCCGCCGCCTGGCACGGGCAGAACATGGTCGACGGCTGGTTCCGCATCGTCCACATGTCGATCCAATCGAACCAC
>Ga0154020_10002509_pt1 | contig 22368 bp, 17 predicted proteins | sample Klosneuvirus_201_FD_109709 | JGI IMG/M metagenome (GOLD analysis project Ga0154020, IMG submission 109709) | Active sludge microbial communities from wastewater, Klosterneuburg, Austria - Klosneuvirus_20160825_MG | ecosystem: Engineered > WWTP > Aerobic digester > Activated sludge | place...
GTGATGCACACGGATGCGAAGGGTGAACGTAGCGTTCGTGGTGTAACTCTTGAGTCGGGCATTGAACTGCTTGGTGATGCGGTGATCCTTGCAACAGGACATAGTGCCCGCGATGTGTTCTCGATCTGTGTTCGAAACAAGATCGCGATCGAAGCCAAACCATTTGCATTGGGTGTGCGTATCGAACACTCGCAAGAACTGATCGATCAGATCCAGTATCATCATGCACCGCGCGACCCGAATCTGCCGGCATCGTCGTACAAGCTTGTATGTCAGGCAGACGGACGTGGGGTGTTCTCGTTCTGTATGTGTCCGGGTGGACTCATCGTGCCGTCTGCAACAGCCCCGGGCGAGATCGTAGTGAATGGGATGTCGATGTCCAGACGCGACTCGCCATTCGCAAACTCCGGAACCGTAGTAGCGGTCGAACCAGATGATTGGTCGGCGTTCTCCTCGTCAGGCGTTTTAGCCGCTATGGAGTATCAGGCATCGGTTGAGCGCGCGGCATTTGCAAGTAATGGTGATGGATCGCAACGTGCTCCGGCGCAACGGTTGGTTGACTACCTCGACCGCAAGACGTCGGCATCCATTCCAAAGACATCATACATCCCTGGTCACGTCAGCATAGATCTCCAGAGCATTCTTCCACCGAACATCGACGGCAGACTTCGCCAAGCAATACGCGAGTTCGGCCGATCCATGCGCGGCTATCTTACCAACGAAGCAGTGATGGTAGGTGTTGAATCACGCACCTCATCCCCTGTTCGTATTCCGCGCGATGCTGTCACGCGTGAGCACATCCACGTTCGCCGACTCTTCCCAAGTGGCGAAGGTGCAGGGTATGCAGGGGGCATTGTGTCTGCCGCACTCGATGGGCAGAATGTTGCTCAGGCCATCGCGGCGAGGATCTTCTCGGCAGCGTAACGGCCGGTCTCTGCCGCACCGTTCATGTATCCCTTGTGTTGCAAGCTGCAGTGCTCGCCGGCAAAGTGCAGGTTGCCTACTGACTCGCCCTCTGTGCCATAGAACAGTGTCCACTGTCCAGGCCCATAGGCAGAATACGATGCCTTCACATATGGGTACGACGGCCAGTGCATGCGCTCAGTTCTGCCTCGCGTTACGTTGGCAAACGACGGCCAGACTGTTGCGAGGTGTTCCATCATCATCGTTCCAACTTGCTCGATGGACATGCTGCCGATCACTCGACTCATGCTTCCGCCATAATACATCGTTAGGCCAGCCCCCTTCACTTGTTGGAGGTAGGTGTTGTCCCAAACCAGTTGCAATGGTAGGTCTGTAAGTATTGAACCGGAGTTGCCATCCGCTTGCCAAAACGGCTCTTCGAATCCCATGAGGATCTTGCCATTGCTTCCATAGCGGAGTTCGTTGATGGCTCGCTTCTTGATCTCCGGGAGATCCACATCCATCTCTACATCGCGCAACATCGTGAACGGTATGGCCAGCACAACATGATCTGCAAGAACATCATAGTTCGTTGTGTCCTTACGGAAGGTCAACACGAAACGTGTGCCGGAGCGCTCAATGCGTGTAAGCTTGTGTCCTGTATGGATAGAAGTGCGTAGCGGGTCTGCCAGTCGGTCGGTGATCTGTTGAACGCCGCCCTTAGCAACGAATCGCTCGTCACTCGCACCAAATGTGTGGAACGATCCGTCCGCCACATCAGGCGAGACCATCATGATGAAGTTCAGCGCGCTCTGCTCGCCAAGTTCCAATCCGTTCTCGGTCACAAAAGCAACCTCGAGGAAGGAGCGGAGCCATCCGCCAACACCGATCGATGCGAGATAGGTGTCGAGCGACATTGCATCCAGGGCAGATGCCGGACTGTTCTTCAGATCTGTCATGGAAGGGGGCATGCGGCCCTGATCTTCACGAATCCTGTCGAGGTAGGGCGAGATCTCGGTTACGATGTCCTGCATCGTAAAGTGCTGCCCAAAGAAATAGAAGGTGTCGTCCTCGCCAAGCCGCGTTGTTTCTGTGTCGATAAGTTCAACGCCGAATTGCGATGCTAGTGTGAGCATGTCTCCGTGACCGCTATCGATGAACTCACCGCCAAGTTCGGTCCAGGTTCCGTTCACGAGAAGATCATGGGAGGTCATCACCCTGCCCCCTACTCTCTTTGAAGCCTCATACACATCAACGTTCACACCCTTGTTGTGGAGGAGCCATGCGGCATGGAGTCCGGCAAGTCCGGCACCAACCACGGCAACCTTCACCGTGCGATCTACCTTCAGCTCCGATGGTTTGCCACAACCACTAAGAAACGACGGCAGGGCCAAGGCAGCACCGGCCATGGCAGAAGTGCGGATGAAGTCGCGACGTGACGCATCATGCTGAGCGGCATTGATCGCGCGACGCAATAGTCGCATTAGGGGTGTGCGGGACATGCGGCAAAGATAGGGGGCTAACCCAGACGAGCGTCTGGTTACTTGCGAAGAATGCGGAAGACCGTCCGACGGTTCTTCGCGCGGTTCTCATCGGAGTCATTGGGAACCACGGGCATCATAAAGCCAAAGCCACGCGTACGAAGTCGCGTTGCATCAACACCTCTGTTCACAAGGGCAGACTTCACAGCTTCAGCACGGGCCTGAGACAAGGTCATGTTGTACTCTTCTGTACCAACATTATCGGTGTGACCCTGAACCTCCAATACCACGCGATCATAGCGTTCCAATGCATCTGAGAGTTCGTCCAGGATGTAGAACGATGCTGTATCGATCACGCTCTGATTGAAGGCAAAGAGAATCGGCTTTGAGAATTCATCTCGTGGATCCATCGGTGTGAGCGGCGTCTTCTCATACACACCACGAGCGATCATGGTGTCGCGTCCAGGCACCTGAACGGTCAAGTCAACCGTATGGAGACCTTCGTACCGAGGAGGTGTATAGGTCACGAGGTAGTAGTTGCGAAGACTGCGATAGATATCGAGAAAGATCGCGAGCAGATCTCTCTTGGTGTATGCTCGGTAGTATTTACCACCGGTATAGAGGGAGAGGTCTTGAAGGGGCTCATCCTGCGCATATCCGAATCCAACGCAGTAGATGGAGATGTTGTGTTTGGTGGCGTATTCAAAGATGTCGCTCACCTTGGTCGAGGAGAGGTTCTCGTCGCCATCAGCAAAGACCACGCAGACCTTTGGTTGATCGAGAGGGACATCCTTGAGGGTCTGCAACGTCTTGAGGATGCCGTCGTACGTTGCGGTGAACAGACCTTGTGAATACTTCTTGTACTCGCGGAACTCTCGCAACATCGATCCTGTGTCGCTGGAGAGCGTGAAGACAACCTTGATCTCTTTGTGGTAGGCTGTTAGAGAGATGTTGTCGCACGGACGTTTCAATCCAATGAAGAGTTCGGCTCCGTGATCGATGGACTCCTTAGCCCCCTTCATCGAACCTGAGCAATCGATGGCCAGAGCGATGTTGGTTGGGACGGAATCTTGCTCTCCGTATTCGCGAACGCGGAAGGTTGGCACATCAACGGACTTCTTCTTCCGACGAACACCAAGGTGTTCTGTGAGGATCGGGAAATAGTCGGGCGCGCCTTGTTTCTTGTAGGGGGCGGCCATGTGTGTGACCACGTAGCCGTTTGTGTCGAGGACGCGAACGAAGAGTCGAATGGAGTCGGGGTAGGAGTAGTGCTCGAGCTTCCAAACGTCGGTCTTCAACGCTGCGATGTCTACGGAGTCGATATGGCGTGTAGAAACAAATCGTGTTTCTGACATCCGTTCGCCGCCATCACGCAGATCGAACTCGTGCGAGAGTTTGTGGGTGCTCTTGCACGACAACAACGTTAGAACGACGATGGCCAGGACAATTGATCTCATGAGATCTTGATGCCTACGACCATTCCGTCGCCAAGCGGAACGAGGGTGCTAAGAAGCTGCGGATGTGTGCTCATGCGAGTATTGAACGCATCCAGGGCCTGAACATTGTGCGGCTCAAATGTTGTGGTGGCACTCCGTGCAACCTCACCCCAGGCAAGGGCATTGTCGCCGATGACGAGTCCGCCAAGACGCAGGCGAGGGAGAACAAGGTCTAGATATGCGCTGTACTTCGGCTTGTCGGCATCGATGAACACTGCATCGAGAACGATGTCCGACTGGGCAAAGAGTTCAGTAATGGTCTCCAGGGCAGCCCCTTCCAAGACCGTGATCGTGTTGCTGAGCCCGAGTTCAGAAACCTTACGTCGAATGAACTGGGCGTGTGCTGAGAGGAACTCGCACGCATAGAGTCTGCCGTCGGGTGGGAGGGCAGATGACATAGCAATGGAACTATATCCAGCGAGCGAACCGATCTCGAGAACCGTTCGTGCGTTGATGGAACGCAACATGATCTGCAGGAAGTTGATCTGCTCCGGAGAGATCGAGATCGCCGGGATGCCTTCTGCTTCTGCTTCGGTGTTAAGCCGACGAAGCTCATCGGTCTCGGAGGAGAATCGAGCCGTGATGTAGTCGTTGAGTTCGTCGGTCAGGAACGTAGATCGCGTAGCCATGATCAAGGAACGTGACCGAGTTCAACATTGACGTTGATGCCGTTCTTGCCGAAGTCGCGCAACAGAACACGGAGATTCGCAAGGGTGGAATCGAGCCGGGCGGCCATCTTCTCGTCGTACAGAAGCATGTTCACCAGACTCTTATTGGTGCGGATATCATTCACCACACCGTTAATGCGAGCGATGAGAGTGTCAGCGCCGATGATCGCGCCATCTGCTTTTGCCAGAGTTGTCTCGAGATTCAACAGGACCTTGTCGGCACGGTCGATGATCTGAGATACCTTTGGTTCGTTGCGGTCAACACTTTCGCGCAGGGTTGTCGAGATCTCACGCAGGTCGCGAATAGATGCGGTAAGGGGCGCGCGGTTCTGACTGAACCATGTCCGCACATCCGTCACAAGGAGGGCGCCATCGGAGGAGATCGTTTTGACATTCGTCACAAAGGAACCATCGCGTAGCAACTCTGTGAGAGACGCGCTGATCGTGTCGAGTCGGCGCACGAGATCCACGGCACTTCCGCTCACCTCACCGAGTGATGTGACGAGGCCGCCGATATCTGCGGCAACCGTACCTGGCATTTCCGTATTGACGTCAAACGTTCCCGCAGCCTTGCCGGGATTGATCTCGATCTTCTTCCCGCCGGTGATCTCAAGGATCGTGACTGTGGCTGTTGCGTCAGTTTTGAGATCTGAAGCATCATCGATGTCGGCGTGGATAAGAACGGAACCGTTGTTGCCGGACACATCTGCCACAGAGCCTCGCTTCACACCATTGACAACAATGGGGCTCCCTGTTTCCACCCCGCCGGAGGTGGCGAGTCTGATGCTGATCGTTCGTTTGTTCGGGCTGAAACTGATGCCCTTGCCGATCATTATGCCGCCGATGAGGACGGCGATCGAGACAAGGCTTACCAATCCAACGCGGATCTCGGTACTACGCGATACGTTCAAGAGAAATTCTCCGGGATGATCAGAACGGAATGTCGTCCGACCCTTGAGCAGGCGGCGCATCCGAATGTTCCGCCTTCTTAGGATCGAGCAACAAAAGATTATCGGCAACGATCTCCGTCACGTAGCGTTTGTTCCCATCGCGATCTTCAAACGAACGAGATTGGATCTTGCCTTCAACATAGATGCGTGTGCCACGCCGAACCAGCTTCTCAACAACGTCAGCCAAGCCCCGCCATGCGATGATCGTGTGCCAGTCTGTATGTTCCTGGACAGCCCCATCCTTATCCTTCCAAGTCTCGGATGTAGCGAGACGGAATTGTGCGACCTTCACGCCTGTAGGCGTAAAGTTGACCTCGGGATCCTTCCCGACGTTACCGATCAGCATCACCTTGTTGAGAGTGCGGGACATACGTCACCTTCGAAAATTGATCCAACGAATGGTTGAGGACCACTCATCGTTGCGACTTCGAATATACCACGCACCGACAAGGCATCCGTTGTCTATGTGGCTTGAGCCGAGGAAAACGTGACGCATGCTCATCTGCGCCGACCGCCACCGCCACCGCCGCGCGGTGCGGATTGTCGCGTAGAAGGCGAAGAACTTGGTCGTGACGCGCTTGAGTTTGATGAGCGCATTTGACTGCGATCTCTCTGTGTCTGGCTGTTCTGCAGATCCCTTGTTGGAGCATTGTTTGACTGTTGCCATCCCGAACCGTTGTGGCTTTCAAAGCCGGAGCCGGACGAAGAAGGGCGGTACACATTCCCTGACCGATCCGTCATCACATTGTTGGATGGTCGAGTGGACGGCTGCGTGCTTGGTCTGGTTGACGGTTGTGTACTTGGTCTTGTCGAAGCCTGCGGCGGACGTGCAGGCTGCACTCCAGGCCGTGCTCCGACCGAACCGCTGCCACTTCCGCGGTACATATTGCTGTTGCGATTTGGATAGCCACCATAATAGGCGCCGTTTCGGTTCACATGCGTGTTGCCATAATATCCGTACGGCGGGTGGTGGTAATAAGGTGGACGGTACATTGGCGGACCCCAGTAGCCACCATATCCATAGTGGACATGAACGCCGGCAGACCAACCGTGGTACGGAGAATACACCATGTGGAATCCGTACGTGGCATGGTATGGGTAGTAGTAAGGACCATACGGGTGATACCAATATCCGGTTCCATAGACCACCGTTGGTCCCATCACGTAGGATCCTGTGTAGCCTGGTGTATATCCTACGTAGACAACGGTAGGTGTGCTCTCGTAGACATAGACATACTTCGTGTTGTACACGGGAGAGGTGGGAGGGATCTCGTCCACCTTATCCGGACGTTTCGTTGAAACAGTCCATGGCCCCTTAGCGGAGGTACTCTCGAACCATACACCGTTATCGCAGGCAAAATATTTCCCATCGATGAGCAGCACCGACGAACTCGTGTTCACGGCATACTTCATCGTTGTGCCTTCTATGGCCTTGAATTCTGGTTCACCCTTATACGTCACAGTACATGTTGCCGAGGCTCTGTCAACAGCCGCGGTTTGCGGGATGCTCGCATCAAGGACTGCTTCACGTGAAGCACTTGTTCCTGCAACGTAGGCAAGAGCCTCGTCATACGTTGAACCTTCGGGGATCTTCTTGAAGTCCGCCGGAAGCGCATCAGATGCAACAAACTCCCAAGGACCTGCTTTCACATTCTTGGTGCGGAACCATCTGCCGCTGAGGACCACGTACGTCATCTGCGATGAGATGTCCATGAAGACGCTGGCCTCTGTATTCTTGGCAGCCATCAATTGAGTGCCCGAGATCGGATCGAAACTCGGCTCTCCTGTGAACATCAAGAGCTCCGATGGCTTGGTGCGAACGATGATCGTTGAGGGCTTCTCTGCCTTCTTCGGCATTGTACCCCCGTTTGCTTCCTTGGTTTGATCGTCCACCTGTTTTGCTATCGGAGCAAGGTCCTTCGGGGCCGCTGCTTCAACGGTCCAACGCCCGGCCACATCCGTAGTCGTATACCAATATTGCCCGGTGTACAAGTGTAGCGCCGTTGAGCCCTTGGTTCTGAAGATCGGAAACGGCGTATTCATGATCCGTTCAACGTCACTCTTCTCGATGGCCTCATACCGCGGATCGCCATCGATGAACACAAGCACCGTTGGTGATGTTGCGTAGATGATCTCCGGCGGATCGTTCTTGAACTTTGCTGCGTTGTTATTCTGAGCCTTCACGGCATCCATTGCTGTCACGAGTTCGTCAAGGCTGAGAGGGGGCAGATCCTTCATGAGCGCCTCGGCGATCGTCTTCTTTAGAGTCTCCTGGTCCTTCACCGACTCAGGGAATCGCACATTGGTGATCTGCAGCGTCTTGATATAGACCATTCGCAGGTCACGATCCACGTTCACAGTTGACGAGATCCATACGGCTCCAAACACAGCTGCAGTATCGGATGGACGTTTGATCGAGACAGCAGCGCGAGCTTCGAGCTTGGTCCCGTCAAACAGCTCCAACTCTGGCTGATACATGACGATCGTGCCCTTTTCGTGCTGCATCTCGCGCGGCCATCGATCTGACTTTGTTGTTGCTGCGATGGTAACAACAGCCAAGATCAGCAGCAGCATAATTGAGCGGAACATGACGGACCTCTGACTAGGAAGGGAAAAACAACATGGGTCGCGATGGAGCAGCATCGCCATCAAAAGGAGCTACGTTGAACATGACAAGATAACGCCCGTCCTGAATATCGTTGGACACGTAGATGAGCTCTGTGATCGTGCACTCCGTGCGAGGCGCATGAGGCCACTGCCAGAATTCGTGATGGGCAACAAGGGCACCACTGTCTTCCTCTCGGTCAACAGATGGCAGATCGATCATGAGATGACGAATGTTGTGCTCTACCACAAGACGCATTGCATCGATGTGCATGTACGGAGGATTGTGGCCCGACCAAACACGGTCACACTTCGTTGAGTCGTTGGGCATCGTCCTGATGATGAGCGTGCTGCAGGAGCGATCCGTCCAAGCTGCATCTAGAGCCGCCTTGGTCACGACCATATCGCCCCCTACCAACTCGAGAGGTATCGTCACAACAGTCGCGAGATCGAGCACGTCCGTCATACACTCGGTGATGAGGAACTTCTTGCCAGCGATGTGCCCCACACATTCCGTGTGTGTGCCATTGCCATGCGGAGCAAGAGTCACTACATCGCAGCGAACCGGACCACCCTCTTCGATAGAGCCAACAAAGGACCCCATTCGAAAGGCATTGAACTCCGCCTTCGGCAACCAGAACGCATTGGGAGCTTCTTCGCCACTGATGTGCAACGAAATGTCGAGAGGAGCGCTCAGATCGCAGCGCACCTCTTTTCCATCTATTTGCATCATCACGTATTTGATCATCGTCGTCTCCAAATTCGCTATTCGCTATTCGCTATTCGCTATTCGCTATTCAATTCCCATGACTTCGTCATGGGCTACTCAATTCAATTCTCCGTTCGCTGCTCTCCGTTCGCTATTCGCTATTCACTATTCGCTATTCGCTATTCGCTGTTCGCTATTCACTGAAGTCCATACTCCTCGATCTTCCGATACAGCGTTCGTTCGCTGATGCCGAGAAGCTCTGCCGTTTCTCTTCTGTTGCCGTGAGTTCTGCGGAGTGCTGTTTCAATGGCTTTGCGTTCAAGCGAGGCAAGTTCAAGTTCCTCGGGCACGGGGTCGATCTTGATCGGTTGACCCTGTACACCTGCTGGGGAAGGGGTAACGACGCTGTTGGTGGGCTGTAGATCGACCGACATATTCAAGAGATGCCTGAGCACGGTCTTCACTTCAGCAACGTCCGCGGAAAGCTGTAGCAACGTGCGATACATCATTTGAATATCCGCATCATGCGTTGGCTTGGGAACGTCTGCAACTCTGATCAGTGCTGTTGTTGGTGTGCCAAGAAGTTCATTCTGAGAGGGGGCAGGCAGGTACCGCAGCACTATGTCTTCGGTGATGCGTGACCCTTGTTCGAGTGTGACCATCGTTTCGACAAGGTTGCGGAGTTCACGCACGTTGCCGGGCCATGGCATCGATGCGAGGATCTCCATGGCTCTGTTGTCGATGCCTTCGTATTCCAATTGTTGCTTCTCTGCAACTCGATGAGCGAAATGCTCAATGAGGAGAGGGAGATCTTCAGGATGCTGACGCAGCGGCGGCAGGTGGATGTTCACGCTGTTGAGGCGGAAGAAGAGATCCTGACGGAAGTTGCCTTGACGCACTTCGTAGGCGAGATCGCGGTTGGTTGCGGCAACAAGCCGAATGTCAACCTTGAGTACGTCCGATGAACCAAGTCGTGAATATTCACCGCTCTCAAGAATGCGTAGCAGTTTCACCTGTGTGCCAATTGGCATCTCGCCGATCTCATCCAAGAAGATGGTGCCGCGATGTGCCGTCTCAAAGAATCCTTTGCGCTGCTCAACGGAACCGGTAAAAGCGCCTTTCTCTGCACCGAACAACTCGCTCTCGAGTAGAGTCTCGGGGATTGCTCCGCAATTGACACTCACAAACGGGAACTTCTTGCGCATGCTTAGATCGTGCACAGCATGAGCGAACACTTCCTTGCCAGTGCCTGTCTCGCCCGTGATAAGCACGGAGAGATCTGTCGGTGCCACCTGGAGGAGTCGGGCCAAGGCCTGGACCATCGCCGGGGATTCGCCGATGAGGCCGAATCTCACTGCGAGCTGACGGAGAAGTTGTCGTGAAGGGGGTTGTATCATCCTAGTGCTTTGTTTTCCATTCTGCCCAGCCCCCTGTGAAAATGAAGATGGGGCCGTACCCGAATTGCTTGAGGACATCGGCAACGTGGTGGGAGAGCTCGCACTCACCGCCATCGCAGTAGATGAGGATAACGCGGTCCCGTGGCACATTCGATAACATGTCGGGAATGCGTGCTTGTGCCTCTGCACCGTAGAAATTCACTGCATTGCCGATATGACCTTCTGCGTATTTGTCTGAGCCGCGTGCGTCGATGAGATAGTAGGGGGCTGATGCCATCAAACGTGAGAACTGATCGTAGGTGATCTCCTTCACAACCCCAGGCTCTGCAACAAAGGTCGGTTTCTCGGACGCAGGAGTTGGCTTTGCTGCTGAAGTTGTTGTAGTGTCTGTCTTCGTTGTTTCGGCAACCTCGGACGATGGAGTAGTGTTCTGAGCTGCTTCTTGTGGTTGGGTTGCAGGAGCTGTAGGAGTTGTGAGGTATTTGTCGAGGTCGCTTGTTGATGCCGTTACCTTCTCATACTCCTTCTTGACCCAGCTTAGGCTCTTCGAGTTCATCATGTTGAACCCAATGGCAAGGCCGATAGCGCAGAGGATCAGAATGCCGGCCTCGCGCAGGATTCCACGGTATGGGGAGGCAGTTCCGTGACCCGATGTTTGAGCGCTGTTCATGCGTCCGAGAGGCTGACCGCCAAGAAGATGAAAGTGCAGATGAGGAACCGTTTGTCCGCCATCAGAATTGATGTTGGTCGTTACTCGATAGCCACTCTCGTTGATGCCGAATTTCTTTGCGAGATCGCGGGCTACGAGGAAGACCCTGCCGATGATCTCAACATCCGCTTCGGCAGTAGCATTGATACTAGTGATGGCCCGTTTTGGAATGATGAGCACGTGCACAGGAGCACTTGGAGCAATGTCCCGGATCGCGATGATCTCATTGTCCTCGTACTCAATGGTTGCAGGGATCTCACGATCGATGATGCGTTGAAAGATGTTCTTTTCCATCATTACCTCATGAGAAGCGATAGTGATTCTTCAGCGTGATGATGGCCGCGTTGATCTCGCGAGCCCGTTGCTGCGCCCGTGTATGTTCCTCCGGCGACACATTCACGAACTTGTCGGGATGCCACTGAGCGATGGCCGTACGATAGGCCATCTTCATATCTGCAGGTGTAGCTCCGACCGGCACGTTCAGCGTGGTGTGCGCTCTCATTACATCATCCGGGATAGACGTAGGAGGTGGGGGAGGGGGCTGGTGGTTGGTGTGAGTTTGACGAGATGGCTCACCGGAACTCAGCTCCTCGATGATGCGACGCAATTCGTCGTCATCAGACGAGAGTATGCTCTCGGCCCACGTAGTTGAATGATCTGCATCGTTGCCGTAGCTCTTGGCGATGCGTTTGATGCGGTCGAAGATCTGACCCATAGACAAATTTACAACCGAGCTCCGATGGCGAAGTAGAGGAGAACTGGCCCCCAACCGATAGCCGCCGGATCATCGAGGAAGAAGAAGGAACGGCCAACAGAGAAACGTGCCGGACCAACCGGCGTATCGATCCCTACTGTTAGTCCAAGCCCGTGATTCATGTCACCAATGCGAATGTTCTCGGGATTCTCCCAGATCGCACCGATGTCGTACCGAAGAGAGACATAGGAGTCGAAAAAGATGCGAAGGGGGAGCTTTATCCGAGCGTCAACATTTCCTACGACGATTTGACGTCCGCGTTGTTGGTCTTCGCGCCATCCAAAGAACATATCCTGTCCGCCGAGACTGAACAATTCAGGCGAAGGAAGTGTCCGGTCCGCTGCTCCGATGGACGCACCGGGAGTAAGCACAACGGATCCTAGGTCTACTACGGCACTCGCAGCAGCGGTGAACTTGGTAAAGGAAAGACTGTTGGAGAGACTGAGGATGGACGACTCTGCGGTGAGGTCGATCGTTCTGCCTCTTGATGCAAAATCAGTTTGGTCGCGGTCATCCCATCTCGCTACTGCCCGAAGTGTGGCAAGGGGCTGAAAGGATGGATCGGCATCGGCTGTGAGGTCTCGATAGCGTTGCTGCTCATAGCGAAACTCGCCAAGGAGCACGCCGTTGCGTTCTAACTGACGTCCGGCGCTGAGCCTGAAGCCATATCGGTCCTCAGAGTACTCATCGATGCGCTGGGGCATGGGTTCCGTTGCCGGACGCCCCGCCTCATCTTGGTAGATCCACACATCTCGGAAACTCGAATATCCGCGCAACGATGCTGTCCAAAGTGTTCCACCGATCCTCGGCAGTTCAAGAGAGGCTGATATCTGTCCGATACGCTGACTCAGAATACCTCGCACCGCCACTCGAATACCGGTTGAAAAAAGGTTCTCATGAATGATGTCCACGCTGCCCTGCGTATACCGCTCATTATCGATGCGAGCACCGATACGTATTGTCTGATTGCCCCTGTCCTCTGCACGCATCGTGATACGTACGCCACTGTCAGCGTTTCTCGATACCATCACGTCGGCGTTCTGTAGCACATCGGAGGCGTGCATGTTCTGCCACGTTCGCTCGAGATCGGCCTGCTTGACCTCTTTGCCGTTCTTGAACGAAACTTCGCGCTCAATGTCGCTTCTGCGAAGCTCTTCGAGTCTGTCAAATGTGAGAAGTGTTGGTATGCCAAGATCGACATCTATCGTCAGCGTCTGCGAAGGCCCGTCGTAACCCATTGAACGAACAAATGCCAATGCGTGACCGGAACGATGTAGTGATTCATTGAAGCGGGGCTGATGGTAGCGCTTGAACTGCGGTGACCAATCGCGACCGATCATATCTGTTATGCGCTCCTTCACGAGTGCCATTGTGTCTGCACCAAATGTTGAATGCACAACAACACTTTTGATAAAGTACTGAGCGGCGCCGGCCTCCATAGCACCGGACGTGGGTTTGAGGCGTGCCTTGATCTGGGCTGCCATGCGAGCCCCTTCCATCTCACCTGCACGAATGAGGATGTCGATGTCGTTGAAATCAAATGTGCCGGTAGACCCCAGATCCGGTTCCAGAACAAAGTCTGCAAGTTTGACGTGTTCGCTGTCTCGCTGTTTCATTGCCGCCGTAAGCGCTTGATCGGCCACTGCCCACGGCGTTGTGAGCGACGAGATGGTTGCATAATCACTAGTTGTATTCACAAGGATGATGATGTCGGGCTTGAGTGCGATCGCAGCATCGATAGGGATGTTCGCAACAAGACCGCCATCCACAAGTACAGTGTCCGTGTTCCACCGAACCGGTGCATATCGCAAGGGGAAGGTGGCGCTAGCACGCATGGCTGTGGCGAGGTTACCGCTCTTCAATGAAACGGGCTGGCCAGTTCCGAGATCGGTTGCTACAGCTCTGAACGTACATACAAGACTGTCAAAGTTCGTGACGCTGTTGTATGGACTTTGCCAGAGGACCTCTTGAAGCAATTCACTGAAGCGGGCACTGCCACCGATGGCCGTTGGCGGAACGAAGTCGAGATTCCGAAAACGGAAGGTCACCAAGCTTCTGTCGTTCTCTTGCTTCTGCGAATAGAACAATGATTCGCGTTGGGTGTCGGACGAGAACGAGGTAACGTCATCCCAATCGATCGTATGAAAGATGGAATCGATCTGAGTAGGCGTATAGCCTGCAGCATAGAGTCCGCCAACGATCGCGCCAAAGGACGATCCAACAATGATGTCGGGCACGATGCCGGCCTTCTCCAACTCCTTGAGGACGCCGATCTGCGAGATCCCTCGCGCGCCACCACCGGTAAGCACAAGGGCAACCGTTGGCTGAGCATGTGCAACACATGCCAGAAGGAAACCAACGATGGTAAGCAGCGCACGCATTTCAGTCGGACGATCCTTGCGCATCATATGCCTCGCGCATCGCGAGCCACAACGTTTCAAAGCGATCTTCTTGTGCACAGCGATCTTCTACGGCTTGGACAGCGATCTCCTTTGTACCGAGATGCGTGAACACATCATCTGTTCTGCCGCGTTCAACAGCGTCGAGAATGATGGATGCGCAGTCATCGGCCGACATCATCTTTGAAAGGGGCGCTGTGCCAAGCCCCCTATCACGAGCTATTGTTCGTGAGCGAGGAATGGCCTTAGCATAGAGTGCACCGATGGAGCCGCCTTCGGTGGCATCGGCCCATTCGGTGATAACGCCTGCCGGACAGACCGTGGTTGCATGGACGTTGGTGCCAACGAGTTCTGTGCGCAATGCAGCGATGAAGCCAACAACGGCGTGTTTCGCGGCAACGTAGGCGGCGTTGAAGGGGTGACCGTACCGTCCGGCCACGCTGGAGATAGCCACGATATGACCCTTGTCCGCTCGTTTCATTATCGGCAGTGCGCGTGACGTGAGCCAGAAGACGGAGTCAACATTCAGGGTGAACATCGACCGCCATTGTTCTGTTGGAGTGTCCTCCACACTTGCATGGTTGCCACGTCCGGCATTGTTGATGAGTACGTCGATATGACCGAATGCCGTTGCAACGGAATCGACCACGCGATAACAGTCGTCCTCGCGCGAAACATCGGCCACGATCACCATCGGTGAGCCGCCCGCGGTGCGCACCTGTTCCGCCACGTCGCGCAGCCGGTCTTCACGGCGCGCTACGAGGACAACAGAAGCCCCTTTACGAGCACATTGAACGGCACATGCGGCGCCGATGCCGGACGATGCGCCGGTGATGACCACAACGGTGGACTGGTCGATCTTCATTTCTACGCCTTGGTGAAAGATCCGATGATCAAAGGATGCGGAACGTTCCGTATTTGCGGGATTCGCTGAGGTCGGTGCATACCACGGACGTGACCTCAGCATGTTGTGGGCCCTGACGTAGGAGAGTCTCAAACTCGGTCAAGGCAGTCACATCGCCCTGCGCCAAACACTCCACTGTGCCGTCTTCGAGATTGGTGGTAAAGCCATGCAGATCGAGTCTGTGAGCATGGTGCAGAGCAAAGCGACGAAAGCCTACTCTCTGCACATGACCTCCGATGATGTAGTGAACGGTGGCCATTGTTGCTTAAAGGTCCTTCTGCACAAGGCTAACGGTGGCCTGTGCTGTTGGGGTGATGAGAATGTCTTGAATGGATACGTGGGGTGGACGTGTAGCAGCGAACAATGCGCATTCAGCGATATCTCGTCCGGTAAGGGGCTGATATCCTTTGTACACGGTAGACGCACGATCTGTATCACCACGGAAACGCACTTCGGAGAACTCTGTCTCCACGAGTCCCGGATCGATGTTGCAGACGCGTACTCCGGTACCATTGAGATCGATCTGGAGAGAATCGGAAAGCATCTTCACGGCGGACTTCGTGGCGCTGTAGACGTTGCCGCCGCGGTAGGCCTGACGTCCGGCAATAGATGCAATGTTGACCACAAGCCCCTTACCACTTCGCACCATTTCCGGCAGGAAGGACCTGGTAACGTAGAGCAGACCCTTCACATTGGTATCGATCATTTCTTCCCAGTCTTGGAGGACGCCCTCGTGCAGAGGAGTAAGACCGCGTGAAAGGCCGGCGTTGTTGATCAGGACGTGTGGTGCGCGATGGGTTGCGGGCAATTCGGCAACGGCTTGCTCAACGGCTCGCACATCTTGGACATCCACTGTTTGGCAGATCACAGACACGTGATAGGTCTTTTCCAGTTCTGCGGCCAGTTCAAGAAGCTTCTCTGAGCGTCGTGCCCAGAGGACAAGATCGGCTCCGGCCTCGGCAAAGACCTCGGCGCATGCACGTCCAATGCCGGACGATGCACCAGTAATAACAACGATGGATTGCTTCATTGCCCTAAATTTACCAAATGCACACCACGCCCCCACTGTCAACCGAGCCTTTGCGCTTCGTTGTACCCCCCATCCATCACAGAACACTTCGCAACGGAACGCCGGTCCATGTGATCACGTCGCCGAACGAGGATCTTGTCACGATCACCTTCGCAATGCGAACAGGATCCCGTCACGACGGAGTTCCCGGCGAGACATCGGTTGCAGCGCAGATGCTCAATCGTGGCACGGAACGTCTCGATGCCTTGGCTTTTGCCGAGGAAGTGGAACGTCGGGGATGCAACCTGCGGACCATTGCCGACAGCGATGCGTGCAGTGTTCAAGGGTCGGGCCTGGCAGAGTGGTTCGACGATCTTGTTGCACTCTCTGCAGAATGTCTGCTCACGCCACGGTTCGACAACACGGAATTGGACAAGCTCCGTCAGCGACTCATTGCCGATATGATGGTTGACCTTGTGGATGTGGAGTGGCTCGCCGCACGCGCCTGTGCTTCTCGTGCCTATGACGGACATCCATATGCACGTCCGCGCAATGGTAACCCATCCACCCTTCGCACCCTCACCACGGACATCTTGCGTGCTGCTCACCAGCGTATGCTTGCCGCACCACGTCACATCATCGTGGCAGGTCCGATCGATGCCGATGTAGCCGTTGCAAAACTCGATGCAGCATTCGGCGGACTCCCCACACCGGGTCAACTCATTGACACACCCCGAGCCACGATGCGTGCCCGCGCAGGTGTGATGGCCATCAAGGACGATGCCGTGCAATCGGCCTTCCGCATTGCACTCCCCTGCGTCTCCTTCGATCATCCGGACTATGCATCGCTACAATTGATCACATCGGTGTTAGGGGGCTATACATTGGCCCGACTCTTCATGAAACTCCGAGAGGAGAAGGGATACACCTATGGTGCCTATGCCTTCAGTGATGTACGTCCGCGCGGAGCCATCACCGGGATCGTGACGAGTGTTGGCAATGACTTCACTGCTGATACGATGTCGGTTATCACGGATGAGGTGCGCCGGATCGGTACGGAGCTCATCAGTGCCGACGAACTTGAAAACTCTCGTCAGCAAATCCTTGGCACGTTCGCTCGAAGCAACGAAACGCCACAGCAGACCGCATCACTTGTGTGGACCATGGTTCAGCATGATCTGCCGATGGACTTCTTTGAGCAGCACATCGCACGATTGCAGAAGCTCACATCGGAAGAGATGCTCCAGGTGCAGGGCAGATATTTCTCTACGGATGGATGGGTGGTAGGATTGAGTGGCAGGGAAGACGTTATCCGTCCGGTCTTTGACGGACTCGTTGATTCCGTTGAAGAGTGGTCAGCCGAAGGCTATCAATGAACTCGCCCCTTATCGCTGCTATCCTGATCACCACGGCTGCGCTCCTGCTTATCCGTCGTGGAGTGGATGTGCGTTTTGTGCTGATCGTAGCCGGACTCATCATGGCCACGATCATCGGCACACCATGGGTCATCTGGGATACATTTCAAAAAGTGTTGGGAAGGGGCGATATCATCGGCCCCATCTGCACTGCGATGGGCTATGCATTTGTGCTCAAGGCTACCGGATGTGATAGAGACATGGTCCGCCTCTTAGTGCAACCACTGCGCAAGGTGCGCTGGTTGTTGGTACCCGGCGGAGTGGCCATCGGATTTGTGACCAACATGGCTATCACGAGTCAGACCGCATCTGCTGCTGCCGTGGGACCGATCCTCATCCCCTTGATGATCGCTTCCGGATATGCACCTCTGGCTGCCGCCGGAACGTTGCTCTTGGGATGTAGCGTGGGAGGCAATCTCTTCAATCCCGGCGAGCCCGACATCGTGGCTATTCGCAGCAGTGTGAATGCCGACATCGGAGACATCGTCAACGCAGCCTTCGTGCCGAACATGATCTCCTTTGTGGTTGCCACCATCGTGCTCACACTTGTGATCCGCAGGATGAAGTTGTGGTCGATGGCAAACTCAACGCAGGAGTCCGATCAGACCTCTCTCACACGAGCCACGGTTTTACGTGCATTGCTTCCGCCCCTTCCCATCCTGATACTCCTCTTGCTTCAGCCACGGTTCGGACTCTTTCCGTCCATTGCTGAGATGTATCCGCAGGGCGTACAGGTATCAGCCGTGATGCTTCTGTGTTCCGGTCTCGTGATGCTTGTAACACTCAACGATCCGCGCAGAGCCATTGCCCATATCAGCAGGCTCACTATTGAGTTCTTTGAAGGACTCGGCTTTGCGTTTGCGAAAGTGATCTCCCTCATCTTGGCCGCGGCATGTTTCCTTGCAGGACTTGAGGCATTGGGTGCCATTGCGAAACTCACCAAGCTTCTTACCTATGACACAACCGTGGCCGCCATCCTGAGTCCGGTGATCACGTGGGGTCTGGCCGTCATCAGCGGGTCGGGCACGGCACCAAGCGTAGCCTTCTCCCAAGCTGTCCTCCCCGGCGTTGTAGCCACCGGTGCTATCTCCGCTGCCATCCTCATGGGCGTTGCAGGAGCTATTGGCGCCGGCCTTGGCCGCACGATGTCGCCCGTATCTGCCATTATGCTCTTTACAAGCACCCTTGCAGAGGTAGAACCCAAGGCCCTTGTAAAGCTCGTTACGTGGCCCATCCTTGCCTCATTGGTGTCTACCATCATCTATGGGTTGTTAGTGTCATAGACGACGGCGAATCCATGACCAAAGCAGGTCCCACGGGACGATCGTGTTTGGTGTTCCTGGAATCCATTCGACTGTTAACGACCTGCCTCGCCGTGCCAACGGTACTAGAGCGCGATTGAGATTGGAGATCATCTGCAACGCGCCGGTGGGTCGTTCTGATACTGGGAGTCGTTTGAGTTGGGCCGAAAGTGCCTTTACGTGTGCAATTGCTGGTTCGCTATCGTTCTCTCCGATCGTGCGGAGTATGTCGATCATATGGTCGTGAAATGACTGTTGTCCACGCTGAAGCCTGCTCGTACGCCTACGGGAGTACGTGCGAACGAGCTCGGCCTCTTCTTCCAATGTGGCTGCGTACCCGAGGCTCAGTTCCAATCTGTTCCGTAGAAATGGCTGCAACCTTCGGTATTGACGATGCGAGAATGCAGCGGTGAGCATGGGAATTGCGGATGCAGAATCGCCCCCTAGCAACAGTGCTCGTGTTGTGAAGTCGATCAAAGTGAACCATGGCGTTGAGCCATTCTTTGTCTCCTCAAGGAGCAACTTACCATAGTTGAGTGCGCGTTTGTGATCTCCAACCATGCCGGCCAGTGTTAGTTCGTGGGTGTAGTTCTCCCGTTTCATTGACGAGTTCCAAACGCCCGAATGTTTGAACGCTCGTCTTTGAGCAGCAAGCCAGAATTTTCCTAGGTTGGGATCCACTCGATATTGAGATACGATCATTGCCAGTCGAGCGGCTTCAATTGCTATTCTATCGGTTGGGTTCCTGTCCGAGAGATCCTGAAGAAGCTTATAGCTCTGATCTATTATTGGCTCACTGTACCGAACTCTTTCTCTACGTCTCAATACGGCCGTGCGTGCAATGCAGGTGAACCTAGCAAGTTCGTGTAGCGTGGAGAGTTCAGTGAGAACATCAGTGTAGGCACTGCTATACTTCCTGACCGCCCGAGCGTCAGCTCCAAACGAAGCTTCTTGCATCAATGAGTAGAGAGCGTAGAGCTCTAGAACAGTCTGCTCTGGTAACAACGAGGAGCGCAAGGCGACCAAGAAGTGCTTCCGTGCCGTGCGACGAGACCCTGTGCGCATAAGAATATCCGCTGTAGCCAGTCGACGCCATAGTTCATGAGCATTCGCGATCCGAGGCGCAGGTGATCCACTGGTAGGGTGGCCGATAAGAACCACATCAAGCTTTCGTAAGAGTCGATCCACTGCACGCTGTACAGAAGGCGAACTCGCACCACTCCCAAATGCAATACTCAGCGTTGCAGGAGTGACCATGTCATCACGTCGAATAGTCTCGACCAAGAGAAGCTCGCGTCGACTAAGAGCAGACCGAAGAGCAGCCCCCAGTGCTGCATCATCATAGATCTGTGCTAGTGTTCGAACTGTCTCTAATAGCGCTTCGCCGATTCTCATAGTAGCAATTCATGTGGTAGAAATTGATGTCTGAAAATAGCAACTAGTGTAGTTGATATTGATTCCTAGAAAGTGAATGTTCGTTGCAAACAACGACTCTATATTGAAACCAAGATCGGTGGGTGTGGTTGACTGCCGTAACAACCAGCCTTGTTGTTAGTCAATCGATGGGCATAACATCGCAAGAGAATCTGAAATGAATGCTTTCGTAAAATCGCTTCCATTTGTGCTCGGGGTTGTTCTTTCAGCCTCGGGCACAATAGCGCAGGTGCCGACGCAGCATTTATCGAGAAAGTCTGAGTCCGCGATACGATTGTCGATTCACAATGGTGTAGACACACTCATCGCTGGCGATGATGGACTGGTGGGCTGGTATAGTTCAGCGGGAATGACCTATGTGGATGTACCAGCACCCGTATCAAACATTAGGACGGGTGTATCTGCTGACTCTGTATTCTACCTCGTTGAGACCAGCGGGTCCATACTTCGAGTAACCAAGAAGAGCATTGAACGCGTGAGGCACCAGGAACATGTCTTGGGACTCGCTGTGGTTGATGGTGGATTTATGGCCATTTGCACAAGAGCATTGATCTGGCTTGATGCGGATCTGAGAGTAACGCGTACTCAATATCTTGACCTGCCTTCACCATTTGTTGTTGGAGCTGTGAGTAACGAATCTGGCTTTGCGGTGACAGAAGACTCACTGATGTACGTTGTCCGCTCCGATGGTAGTATGAAGCAACTCGAGCGGTCTGATGAATTCACCCAATCCATCTATGTAGATGATGATATCGTCACGTTTTCGTCTGAATATTTCAGTTACTTCTACTCACAGTCGCGAGATCGCGAAGTTGGTGTTGCTTTAAAAGATGCTGATGTTCCAGGCCTAGTGTCAGCTAATGGGAAGCGGTTTGTTGGAGCAGTTGATCGTTCAACAGGGAGATACCTTCTCCAGTTGAATCTACCCCTAGGCAACACGAATTCTAGCCCGATCTATGTTTGTGAGCGAGAGGACACCACGCTCACTGTTCTCTATCGATACTCGCCAACGGTTTTAAGTTATGCGAGTGAGGCTTGTGCAATCCTAGGCTCAAGCGAGGGAGAACTCCTATTTGGCCTAAGTGGCAAAGTGGTTCGCCGTACTGGTATCAGCCTTCAATGGCCTTTCGGAAAGAAAATCGTTGAGTCTGGAGCGATTGCTCTTCAAGGTGAGAGGATGGCTCGGTCCGTGTTGGAGATCGACGTAGTAGTTGCCGAGAGATATGTACGTGTCTTCAGTAGTGGGGGGATACAGCATGAGCTTGTCGTCGGAACTCAGCCTGCGGATTCATTTGAACGTGCTTTCTCAATGACCTGGGACGGCTCTTCAATTATCGCTCTTAACAAGGACACCCTGTCTAGAATCAGCTTAGAAGCTGAACCATCGGTTGAGATCCTTGGGGTTGCCCCTCTAGTGCCATCAATTTCGGAACCGTTGTTAGTTGGGACAAACATCGTCGTGAATTCCCGGCAGTTGACGTTGAAGTCCATGCACTTTTCAGCAGATACGGGTAGAAGTTGGCAACGTTTACCGGGTAACTCAATGACGATCGGAGGCGATGGGTCGGCATATACGAAAAGCGGAAGTGTACTCTACCGATTCGATCCGCGCGATCTCTCTGCTGTTCAGGACAGCCTTGTTCTTGTGTTGAAACAGAGAGAGGTCCTAACGACGCTTTCGATGGCGTCCGATGGAATATGGGCCTTGGTAGAAACGGTTGACGAATCACTACCGATCGTCTCGCATCGATTGCTCCATGTTCGAAACGGTATCTTTACTGTTGAGCGGTTGTATTCAACAGAGCTACACCGAGTTAATTATCTCGTTGCCGAAGCAGGCAAAGACACCTTGGTCGTAATGCCAACAGTAGGCAAGGAGTATTCCTATAGCACTGACCAAGGCGTCTCATGGATAAGGAGGAACTTTGCCGTTCCTCAGATCTGGCCAACGTATCCCTCTGTAGGACGCTATTACGGTCGAGACTCGCTAGGAAGAATCTTAATAGGACTAGGCTCGGGAGAGCAGTACTACATAGCAGCATTCTCTCTCTCTTCACCCACATCCGTCGATGAGGACCCAAACCTGCAGTGGGTGGCCATTCGCAATGCCTATCCGAATCCAGCGGAGCGGGTGCTGAACGTCACGATCTCCAGCCTGCCAACGGCCGATTATGCCACCTGGCGCTTTGGACTCTACCGACTTGATGGGTCTCTCGCCGTTGATTGCAAGCCCTA
>Ga0154020_10002511_pt1 | contig 22357 bp, 12 predicted proteins | sample Klosneuvirus_201_FD_109709 | JGI IMG/M metagenome (GOLD analysis project Ga0154020, IMG submission 109709) | Active sludge microbial communities from wastewater, Klosterneuburg, Austria - Klosneuvirus_20160825_MG | ecosystem: Engineered > WWTP > Aerobic digester > Activated sludge | place...
AAGCACACTGCTTTTCTTCCTGGGGCCATGACTTTCGGGTGGATTACCTGTATATCGGTGAGTTTATCAATAACATCCGAAAAAGGCGCGAACAGGAAGAGATCATTCCAATTTCTTGTTTTACGGCCACAGCCAAGCCACAGGTCATCGATGATATCCGTCAATACTTTAACAATGGGTTGAACATAACTTTAAACTTGTTTCAATCAAAAGCATCACGTACTAACCTACGTTATGAGGTTTATGAGCAGACCGATGAGGCAGGGAAATATTCCACATTACGAGATATCCTAAACCAGCAGAAACTTCCTTCCATTGTATATGTATCACGTACACAGCGAGCTGAGAAGTTAGCAATAAAGTTGACAGAGGATGGTCTTGCAGCACGTCATTATCATGGCCAGCTCGATTCAAATATCAAAACTCAAAACCAAGATGCATTTCTGGCCGGTGAAGTCAGTATCATGGTGGCTACTTCTGCATTCGGCATGGGGGTAGACAAAAAGGATATTGGAGCGGTAGTGCATTACGATATCAGTGATTCGCTCGAAAACTATGTTCAGGAAGCCGGTCGTGCAGGGAGAGATGAAAAGCTTAGCGCGAATTGTTACATTCTATTTGATGAGGAAGATCTCAACAAACATTTCCTTTTACAAAATAATACGAGGCTCACACAGAAGGAAATCAACCAGATATGGGGCGCTATAAAAGGCTTGACAAAAATCAGGCAGACCGTAGCAAAATCCTCCTTAGAAATTGCCCGACAGGCTGGGTGGGATGAGACAGGAAGCCAGGTGGAGACCCGTGTCACCACAGCTATTGCAGCTTTGGAAGGAGCTGGTTATATCAAACGTAAAAACAATCAATCCAAGGTTTACGCGGATAGTCTTCAATACAAAAAAGCTCAGGATGCCATTGACCGGATCAATGCATCTGACATGTTTTCAGAGCAAGAAAAGGTATATGCTATCCGGATCGTGAAGAGCCTGATTTCAAGTAAACGCAAATCAGAAGCAAAGGATGAAGAAGGCGAGACAAGAGTAGATTATCTTTCTGATCGGTTGTCCATACCCCTCCAGGATGTGGTTCATGTTGTCTCCCAGATGCGGAAGGAAAAACTATTGTCAGATGCACGAGACCTCCGGGCCTTCATCCAGAAAAATAGCCCTGACGGAAAGTTCCTCGCCCGAATAAAGGAATATCAATCGATACTCTTGTATCTCCTCGAATACCTGGAGAATCATGCCGAGAACATAAGACTAAAGGAACTTAGAGATGACATTGAGAAAAACACGCAAATGGAGGTTACGGTCAAGCAGATACGGACTGCTTTGCTGTTTCTTGGAATCAAACACTGGATCAAGGTTAGATACCGTGACCCTGACAAAAATATTGTTCATGTAGCATCCTTGGAATCAATTGAATTATTAGGTCATAAAATAAACAGCCTCCTCACAATAGCTCCGGCAATTGCAAGAATTCTTATCGATAAGGCTCAGACGATAGAATCTATTGGTGAAGAAGTTTTGGTAGAGTTTTCGGTGGGTGAAATTGAGGACGACCTCAATAGATCTGGAGATCTTCAATTGCATCATATTACCCGTGACCAGATTGAAGATGCTATTTATTATTTGTCCAAAATCGAAGCGTTAACCATTGAAGGAGGGTTCCTTGTCCTTTATCAGAAGCTAATGGTTGAGAAGTTAGAGCTGAATAACAGGATTCAATACAAAGCTGAAAATTACAAAAGCCTTGAGCAGTTTTACGAAAACAAGATCCAACAAGTGCATATCGTAGGTGAGTATGCGCGTAAGATGATCCAGGACAAAAAAGAAGCACAGCAATTTGTAGAGGATTATTTCAACCTCAACTATAGTTCATTTATACGGAAGTATTTCCAGGGGCGGCAGGATTTTATCAGTAGGCCGATCACACCCCGAAAGTTTAAGGAGCTGTTTGAAGTGCTTTCTCCACAGCAATTGAATATCGTAAAGGATGTATCAAAACACACTGCTGTACTCGCTGGTCCAGGCAGCGGAAAGACCAAGGTGTTGGTGCATAAGCTTGCCTCGGCGGTACTGATAGAAAATCTGAAACATGATCAGATCCTGATGCTTACGTTTTCCAGGTCAGCCGTGACGGAATTTAAAAAGCGCTTGTATGGGCTGATTGGCAATGCCGCAGCGTTTATCCAGATTAAAACTTTTCATTCGTATTGTTTTGATCTGATGGGTCGGATGGGCGATCTGAAGGAATCTGACAATATCATCCGAAGTGTGATCAATGGCATCCAGGAAAACCGGGTCGAGAAGAACCGGATAGCAAAATTACTACTGCTTATTGACGAAGCCCAGGACATCAACCCTGATGAGTACGAACTCATTGAATTACTGGCCAGGGAAAATGAAGATATGCGTATCATCCTCGTCGGGGATGATGATCAGAACATCTTCGAATTCCGGAATTCGAGTGCGAAGCACCTGGAGGCTTTTATCAGCAAATATAAAGCTCAACGCTATGACCTGCTTGACAATTATCGTAGTGATGCATCACTCGTCAGGTTTACAGACCGATTTGTGAGCACGATCCGCAACAGATTGAAGACCATGCCGATTGTGTCTGTATCGGGCAAGGAAGGTGAGGTCAGCATCATAGAATGTAAAAACGGGCCCCTGTCTGTGGCCGTGGCTGGGAAAGTAGTTACTACGGAACTGTCCGGAACTACTGGCGTCCTGTGTCAATCTAACCAGGAAGCTGCAGAAATACATAGTCTCCTTCGAAATCAAAAAGTAAATGCCAGGCTCATTCAATCCAATGAAGGTTTTAGCCTGATAAATGTTGTAGAGGTACGTGCATTTGTTGACTTGATTCAGGACGGTAATGTCGTTACGATTTCAAAGGAGAGTTGGGGAGAAGCCGTGAGGAAATGTAAGCAGCAATTCCAGCGAAGCCATTGGATGCCTATGATGCAACGTTTATGGAAAAATTTTGAGGAAGCCAATCAGAGGGATCTGTATGTATCCGACCTGGTGTCCTTTGTGAAAGAATCCAAGCTCGAGGATTTTATCTACGAGCAGTCCTACGCGGTGCTGGTATCGACCTATCACAAATCTAAGGGCCGTGAATTTGACAATGTATTTGTCACCATAACCAGGCAGCCGGTCAAGGATGAGGAAAAGCGGGCACTGTATGTGGCGATGACCAGAGCTAAGAACAAACTGACGATCCTGGCAAACGGAGATTTTTTGAAGCCTATTTCCCAGGAAGGCACCTACTCAGTGGATAGCACCCCATACCAGCGGCCGGATGAACTATCCTATGCGCTCACCCATGAGGACGTCAACCTTGGCTACTTTGCATCTAAGCAGCCTCAGATCGAAACTCTATTGGCTGGTGATCCCCTCCAGGTCAATGAAGATGGCTGCAAGGATATGGCCGGACATTTTGTGGTCCGGTTCTCGAAGAAGTTTCAACAGACCATCTTGAGTCAGAAGAAGGCAGGATATGATCTCAAGCCTACTGGCAAGGTTAATTTTGAGGTGTATTGGAAGGTGGAGGAAGGGGTGGAGGTGAGGGTTGTGTTGCCGGAGGTGGGTTTTATTGCGGTTATGAAATAACTCGCTCGTGACGACTTCGGGTTTTTCGTTTTTAAGGAAAGAAGATTACTTTTTTAATTTGGACAGTTTACGAGCATACGAATGCAGGAAATATTATCAACACAAATCCCATGACCAAAATTTATATTTTAGCACCATGGAAGTCCTTCTTAGAGGAATGCACAGCCGTGTTTATGTTTACATGTAGAATATGCTAAAAGTCTCGCAACATGGGATGGGATGAAATACCAGAGATAGATCTTTATTCGGATGGTGGTGCCGAACCTAATCCTGGGAAAGGGGGCTTTGGCGTAATCATGGCATATAAGGGGTCTCAAAAGGAATTTAGTCAAGGATTTCGACTGACTACTAATAATCGGATGGAATTGATGGGTGTGATTTATGGTCTGGAGCGTTTAAAAACAAAGTCTATTGTAAATGTATATAGCGATTCTCGATACGTGGTAGACGGAATTACTGAGGGCTGGGCACTGAAATGGAAATCAAACAATTGGTATCGCACCAAAAATCAAAAAGCAATAAACTGTGACCTCTGGGAGAAGTTATTAGACCTTATCTCAAAGCAAGAACGTGTAGCATTCAATTGGATAAGAGGACATGTTGGACATCCTGAAAATGAAAGATGTGACGTGCTGGCCAATCTTGCCTTAAATGGCAATGATTTACATGATGATATTGGCTATGAGGAGGATTTATTCAAAAGAACAGGTTTTGAATTTACACCCCTATTCGAAGCTTCTGAAAATACAATAATTCAAAATTTCAATCCCAATGCTAAAATAAAAAAAGAGGGAGATCCATGCCGAAAATGTGGGAGCTTGGTAATCCTCAAACCTACCAAGAAGAAGGAATTAAAACCGAATCAAACCTATTACTATGAATACTTTTTTGTCTGTCCAACTTGTAGAACAATTTATATGGTCGATGAAGCCAAAAGATTAGTTTGAAGCAAATGAAACCGGGATAAAAGATAGCTAAGGCCTTTTCCTTGATCCCTTAGATGATTTTCTTGACAGGGGTTTTGGTATTAGTTGACACTACACCTGAGGCTACAATTTGCCCCATCACCTAACTTGGAGCATTTGTACGTTCTTCCTCATGGAGCTCGCTAAGGTCGGTTTTGATGTGTAGCACAGACAAGATCTAAAAACGATACAAATTTTTCAATCACTACAAGTGAGGAAAGCTGTAAGGATACGAACGGTAATTATATTATCCGATTTTAGAAGAATTTTCAACTGACCATTCTCTTGCAAAAGAAGACAGGGTATGATCTCAAACCAACCAGTAAGGTAAATTTTGTGCTGTATTGGCAGATGGGGGATGCCGTGGAGGTGGTGTTGCCAAAGTTGGGGTTTCTTCGGAGACAGGATTGAAGAACAGAATTGGAATTGATTTATTAAAGTTATTTTATTAATAATCACTTTTCTCCCACATACATATAATACCTGTCACGGACGTGAGCATGATAGTAATCGCCGAAAGAGTCAGCGTTTTTAAATCCCTGCCATATGGATAGGGGCATGCCTTGGAATACATAGTTTTTCTTATCCGTCAAAAGCAGGAAATAACCTGTCTGCCCATCGCAGCTATAATAGGAGGCGCCCCGGATCCAGGAGCTTTTTGAGGTGTATGCAGCATCTTGAAACTGAAATGATGCTGAAGTAATCCTGGATTTAGCTTCTTCGTAGGATCGAAACTGAGCAGGAAGTTCACTGCAACTCTTGCTGGTTTCAGTTCTGCTTCTGGATTCTTGACTATTGTTGGGATCATCACGGCAAGACACAGAAGAGAGTATCAATAAAGTTGTTCCCAATAGAAATGTTTTTGAGAAATGGGCCTTGAAAAAATCACGCTTTGCAGTATGCCGGCAGATAGAGCCAGAAGTTGTGGACATAGTTAGGGGTTGATTTAAATAGGCTGTGTTCATTCGATTCCAATATAAGCCACGTGGCAGCAATTTTGGCTATACGGCACTAAAAAAAAAGAATCTGGGCTTTAGGTTATATTGTACTACTCCTACGAATTTTATGGTACATTATTTGGAATAAAAAGTTACATTGCATTGAAAATTGAATTACAATTTCTTTTCGGTGCCGGAAGCGGTGCATGTATTGTTTTTATAAACTTCAAATGATTGAAGTTTACGTTTTTATAGATATATTTTATTAGCAACTAATCTCACAAGCCCCAACTTGACAGATTCAGGATTTGTCATTCCTCTTGATTTGCATTAGTAAATAGCTGGATAACCCTTTGGGTATTCATACGATACTGACCAATACCTTGAAACAGGATATGGGCTGGTCTCCAGATGAATATTCGGATCGATAAAGTGTTAAATGCAGAGTGTTATTAATTATACAGAGGAAATAAAAAGTATCCCTGAGAAGCTCAAGCTATCCGGCGGTGATCCCCTTCAACTCCGGAGTGGGTCTTACCGTATTGTGGCTGAAATAGGCAGGGGTGGATTTGCTCATGTATATTCTTTGCAGGATCAACATGGCAAAACCTACGCCATAAAGATCCTTGATATGTGGACGGTCCGTCCCGATGAATATGAGACTTTATTGGCCAAATTTAAACAGGAATATCACGTTGGCCAGGTTCATAGTACTGCGATAGCAAAGAGTTATTTTACTGGCCATATAGCAGGTAACCCATACATCATTATGGAGTACTGCCCGAAAGGATCATTGGCAAAGCGCCTTCAGGACTTCCATAGTCCCGATCGATTTGAGAGTCTTGGTCTTACTATTTTAAATGGTCTCCGGGACCTTCACAAAGAAGGTATTATACACCGTGACCTCAAGCCTGAGAATATCCTTTTTGACAAGGAGGACTGTCCCAAACTCACAGATTTTGGCATTTCAGGTCACCTCAACAGCAGGCAAACGACCAGGAATATCATGGGGATGGTACGTCAGGTGTGGGGTACGCCATTGTATTGCCCACCCGAGCAGTTGAGTCATCAAAAGGCGTATAAGCATACAGCGCCAGCTATGGATATTTTCTCCTATGGCGTTTTAATGTATGAGGTTATTTCCGGGGGGCACCATCCCTATGGAGATCATAAGGAGTTGCTGGAGAATACCAATAAATACCTCGACAAAGTCAATGCCCGTTCGATCATCCCATTGAACAGGTATCGTCGTGATGTTCCTGCCAGGTGGGTGGACATTATAGATCGTTGTCTGGAACCCAAGCCGCAGAATAGATTTGCTTCTGTTGAGGAGATCATCAAGATCCTGGCAAGAAACACAGCTTCAATTCAACCGGTAGCAATAGAAACTCCAGACAGCAATACTGATCATGCTATCCTGAAGGTGACGGAAGGGGATAATGTTGGCCATGTCTATTACCTGGCTCCGATATTAGAGGCGAGGAAGAGGAACACCCTTTCGATAGGATGGGCGGATCCGGATGCCCCCTTGGTGAACGATGTACAACTTGTGGAGAATACCACAAGGTATATCTCAAGGCAGCATGCTACGATCATCAGAGAGGCAGAGGGATGGAGCCTCATGGATGGCCAGAGGTCGGATGAGGATACAATAGGCAAGGAATCAACGAACGGCACTTATGTAAACTTCCTTCAGGTCCCCTCAAAGACAAAGCACAGGCTTAAAAACGGGGATATCATTTCTATCGGCAACGTCCGGCTTAAATTCATGCTACTCTAATATACCCTCTGAACTATGGAACTTAAAGCAGGCATAACAATACATGGCTATACTCTTGTTGATTTCATAAGTAGTGGCGCTACTGCGGAAGTTTGGCGCGTTAAAGACGAAAATGGTAACGATAAGGCATTGAAGATATTTTCTCCTGTCCAAAAAGTTGATGATGCCACGCTTGATCTGTTAGTCGATGAATTTAAGTTGTTGTATAGACTGGATCATTTGCATATTCTCAAATCTGAGATTATGGGGGCGTATCAAAAGATTCCATATATAATTATGCCATATTACAGCGGAAACCTGGCCGCAGAGATGACCAGGAGATCCTACCAGGCGCAGACATCATCCCAGGTTTTCACCCCCTGGTTTTCAGAGATTGAATGTCTCACATTGATGCAACAGATAGGCAGCGGATTAGCATACCTACATGAGCAAGGAATCATACACCAGGATGTAAAACCTGAGAATATACTCTTCAATACTTTTTCCGATCAGGTGCAATATGTGCTTACAGACTTTGGGATCAGTACAAAGATCAAGGAGAATATTGCCAGGATGACTATGCCGCGTGATCAGCCTTATGCGCTAACGCCGGCCTATGCTTCTCCTGAGCAATTTAGTGGCAGGCAGGATTTTAAAAGTGATGTTTTCAGCCTAGGGGTCTTGCTATTTGAGATGTGTGAGGGCCGGCTTCCATTCACAAAGCAAGGATACACGCCTGATGTCTATGGCAATTTAATCAGCCCATATTTCAGAAATCCTCATCTATCGATTCCTTTCAAGAATATTATCCTGGCGGCGCTGTCAGAAAATCCCGGACTAAGGCCTACAGCCAAAGATTTTGAAGATTTTGCCAGCCGATCCAAAGACAAAACCAATTTGGTTTCTGAAGAAAACCCTATTCGTACTGAAAAGGTGACGATTTTGCAGCCAAGGAGAGATTTTGGAAAAAATGAAGGAGACGACATTACTGGAACAAAAACACCTCAAGATGCTGAGCCCCCTTCTTCTCCAACAGTCATAGGGTCGAACAAGACAATTAGATCTAATCCTCGTGAAATTAATTTGCCCGGGACTATACGCTCACCACTCAGACGAGGAAGCCGTAAAGGCAAACTTCTGACACTGCTCATTTTCTTCGGATTGCTTGCTGGGGTAATGTTAATTTTCTTTAAGACAAATATATTTTTAAGTTCCAGACAAAATTTGATTGCCAAAGTTCTTTTAATGAGGGATAGCTATAGTGAGATTCGTCCTTTTCATAGCGAAAGAGCTTTGGTGAAAAAGGATGGAAAATGGGGATATATCAATTCAAATGGTAAGCTTGTGATTGAGTGCAATTATTTACATGCCGTGGACTTTGATGGTAAGTATGCCTTCGTTTGTAAATCCGAAACTGAATGTGGAATTATCGGCAATGATGGAGGTGGACTGACACCATTTATATATGATGGGGTTTGGTCTGGGGTTGAGGGGTCATGGATATTGACCATGTTAGAAAACGGGAAGAAAGTCACAAAAGAAATCAAATTATAAAATCTCTACTACACTACATTAAAAACTCATCCACATGGCCGCAAATACAGAATTCAGAAATGCAGGGAGCAGATTTGGATCAACTATCAGACAAAGTCTTGACATGATTACAGGGCATAATGTCAGTAACTATACGCTCATATTTTTGGATCCAACGAAGCATCATAAAAGAGGTGAATCCAAGAATATTGTAGTGCCCTATATTGTGCTAGGCCGTGACCCATCATGTCATGTTCAATTTGGAGATGAATACCCAACTGTCAGTCGCCAACATGCTTCTATTCAATCGGACGAGAAGGGTTTTACCCTCATTCACAATCCACAAGCTACGAATCCAACATACGTAGATGGGCGGCCGATCATAGGTTCCCATAAACTCGAATCTGGTGATGAAATTCAGTTATCACAAGATGGTCCTAAGCTTAGGTTTGTCATGGACAAATCTGCACAGACCTCAACCATTGGTTTTACCAGACGAATGTCTATGGCTATAGGACAATCATTAAGGCCTTATAAGACAGCGTTGTATTTTGCTTTAGTATTGCTTATAGCGGTTATTGGGTATTCAGTGTGGAGTACGAATCGGATAGGTCAGTTAAGTGAAGAGGTAGTAGCCATTGATAGCCTCCAGTCAGTATCAATGGAGGAGGAGCAATTAAAGAGAGAAGCAGAACTAACTTTTCCTGCGGCACTTAAAGCTTTGGAAGATAATATTTATTATATCCAGGTTATTGATATAAAATTAAATAGACGAGATCCATATAACTATCTTGAACCCAATGAGTCCACTTTTAAACTTGCGCTGAGCTGGAGTGGTACGGGATTTCTGACATCTGACGGAAAGTTTATTACTGCAAGACATGTTATAGAGCATTGGAATTATCCGCCTGAGGATTGTTCCTTTGAATCTGTGATTAATAATTTTATTAATGATGGAGGTAAGGTGACAGTCACATTTAGAGCCACATCTTCAAGCAATCATACCTTTACATTTACCAATGAAGATCTAAAAAGTGATAAAAGTAGCGATGAATTCACTGAGGTTGAATGCAATTTCAGTCAAAGAAAAAGTTTCAAACTCGGACTAAACATGCCAAAGACAAACTCAACAGATTGGGCCTATTTTGATCTTAATATTAAGCCTAGTACTTTGAAATATGAAAGAGAACTTTCGACAAACCTTACAAAGGGAGAGACATTATTTGTTCTTGGGTACCCCTTAGGACTGCATTTGCAGAGTGACTTTTCAAAAGACTCTTTGGAGCCTGTTTTCAGTCGGGTAACTGTTGGGCAAACAGGGATTAAGAATGGATTGGTAAACGTGTCTGAGAATTCGCTTATTGGAGGACATTCTGGAGCGCCGGTTTTTGCCAGACGAGGTGAGGAGTATGTCGTAGTAGGAATCGTAAGCAGCAGTAGTGATAAAATTGGGCAGATAGTTCCTATAGCAAATATATGGTAGTAAGAAAGCCCTGATTTGGATTAGGTGGTAATGGTTTAGCAATTGATTGATTAGACATTGGAGGAAGAAACGAAAATATCGTTATTTTATAGGAGTGACACAGGTCAGGTAAGATCGCACAATGAGGACCGATTGTGCGTGGTTCCTGCTTATGATCACGATGACTTGCGTGCCACAGAAGTTGTGTTAGGTAGGGGTAAGGGAATTCTTCTTGCTATTGCTGATGGTATGGGAGGCACCAATGCCGGCGAAGTAGCAGCTGAGATTGCTATCGAAGCTGTTAGGAATAGTATTGAAAAAATCGACGCTATACTTCTAAGGCCAAAGGAAATTGGAAAAGGTTTGCAGAGTATTATCCATAAAGCTCACCTGAATATTAGAGCTTCTTTGAATGAGGAAAATGCCGGAATGGGAACCACTCTTGTTCTAGCTTTGGTCACAGGTAATACTTTACATGTCGCATGGTGTGGTGACAGCCGTGCATATAAATATTCACCCTCGATCATAGAGCGGAAAAATAAATATGATCTGCCTCATTTGAAGATTCTGACACATGATCATTCAGTGGTCTGGCAAATGGTCAGAAAAGGAAAGTTAGATCCAAATGCAGCTAGGGAACATCAACTAAGCAATATAATCACTCAAAGCCTGGGTGATACACGAAGTAATCCAAAACCGGACTCAGCGATGTACACTATTGAGCCTGGTGATAAGATTCTTATATGCTCTGATGGACTAAATAGTATGTTGCCGGATGAATTTATTCAGGAGTTTCTCGCACACGATGAACCGATAGATCAAATTGGCAACTCGTTAATTGAGGCCGCAAATGCCAAAGGAGGGGATGATAATATATCACTGATATTAGTTCAGATAGAAGGTCTCCCTATATCTTCATCAATATTTGCTCCTTCTTTTTCAATCCGCCCTGAGGCTATAACCAAAACATCTAATTTCTCTTTACCTGATTCAAGCTCCGAAAATGGTAAGAATCTTGAAAAGTACAATAGTTTGTTTTTTAAAGGAATTATTGTGTTTACCATCATTGCTTTCCTTTGCATTTTTATTCCATGGGCATTTCAAAGATTTACTATTGGGCATAAGAAGGAAGTACTACCACCAATGAAAGTTTCAGCTGATTCTATTCAGGTTGGGGAGGCTAGTGATTCATTAAAGACCCACCATTCGAGAAGTGATACAAATGAGCAGAAATAGAATTCATAGATGATAAATGGATTCCCAAGTTTTTTGGACTCTAATAACTGTCAGTAATAATGAAAAGGGATTACCAAAGCAAATTAAATCGGTCACAGCAGATGTTTAATCAATCCATTCATTGGTATGGGGATATTCTAAGAGATTTGTATCTCTTTTTAATGCTTTTATTTCTGCATGCGCTTTCAGGCTGTAACTCAAAGCCTGTTGTGTCGCGACCTATAAATAGTTATTTTTCCATTAATGGCAATTTGCTGAATACAGATGTTAGTGTGCTTCAGGATTCCATTGACAAATATGCTGTTGTTGTTAATGTTATGGATAGTGTCTCTTTTGAAGGAAAACGGTCAGCATCGCCAGATAAGGAACTATGGTATCTTGATGGTAAATTAATCGAGCAGGGGAAGTCCAAGTTTAAGTACAGCTTTGAAGTTCCGGGGTTTTACCAGATAAAGCATTGTCTGGGATTATATGATTGTGCAACAAGATATATAGGTGTTCAAGAGGTTTTGCCCTTTGTTGAGGCAGTGCCGGAGCCGGTAGAAATTGTGAATGAAAAGCAACCTAAAGCCGCAAAAGGACCACGGTCCGGTGCTGGGGGAAATCCCAAGCCACCCGTGGTGGATACTAGTCGCACTCCTCCGCCCCCTCCTCCGACCCCTCCTCCTGTTGTTAAACCACCAGAGAGTTTTAAGAATTCAGCCATCACGGGCTTGTCCTCCGGATCGTATAAAGCAGATTGTGCCAAGTGGGTGGAGTCAGCAAGCATTAAGCTAAAGCCGAAGGAATTTTGCCTTTTGCATACGGCTGTGCTTTACAGTAATAGCAGGGGTAAGGTGAGAATTAACCTGACTGATGGTGGAGACTATAACGAATCCATGAGCATTGTGGTGACAGAAGGCAGGACGCAATTTGCTTTTTCTGATTTAATCCCTGTGCTGTATCCAGACAGAGTTTATACGCTTACGATTAGCAGTGTAGCTGGAACGGATGGGTTGAAGCCCAAGATTGCCAATATATCTTCATGTAATGTGTCACCGAAGGCAACTTCGGCACTTGCAGTAGAGTATGGGTCAAATAGTGTGCTTTTTGATATTAATTATAAGGTTAAATAGATTATCTGAAGAGTTAAAATTGATCATATGAACAAGCGTTATATTTTAGTCATTTTTCTTCTGGGTATGGTATTGCATGATGCCATATCTCAAATTGATATTTTGACTAATCCGGAGAATACATCCGTGTGCCCCGGGGACACGGCAATGTTTGAGGTAACTGTTTCAATGGATACCGACTCTGTGAGATGGCAGTACGGATCTTCTTCAACAGGCCCCTGGTTACCCCTATCATTTGATGTTAATGGTGTTGAAACAACTATATTGACTGTGTTCAATTCCCAATTCTATAATCAAAAGTTCTTTAGAATAGTAGCTTTGGAAGGAGGAATGGTAGAGGATTCGAGTACTAGTGCTTCATTGATACAACGAATCCCTCCAATTCCGGTCATCGATCCTACGAACCCGATTTTTTGCATGGGACAAACCGAGACCCTTTTTGCAGTCGTCAACCCTCCTGGTGCTTATACATACCTATGGAGTACAAGTTCAACTGCGGATAGTATTATTGTCACATCCTCAGGTTTATACTTCGTAACAGTAACGGATGAGTATGGTTGTTTTGGCATTGATTCTACTGATGTTTTAGTTAAACTAAATCCCGAGCCAATTGTCCTTCCACCCGTACCTCATAAAATTTGTACAATGGGTGATGATACAATTAAATTAAGTACTAATATTCAATATGATTCTTATATATGGAGTACAACTGAGACAGCTCCAACTATAGTAGTCTCGCAACCAGGTGCTGTAAGTATTACAGTGACTGAGGATGGGTGTAGTGGAAGTGCCAGTATCACAGTCACATATCATTCAGTGCCGGATCCTTTCATTAGCCCATCAATGCCTCAGTTTTGTCAGGGAATGGATACGATAATCGCCGCAAATTTTGGATTCACAAAGTATGCTTGGAAATCTGGTCAGAATACGCGGGAAATACCTGTTAATACTCCAGGATTATATACGGTCACAGTGACGGATAATAATCTATGTGAAGGAGTTGATTCAATAAATGTGGTACAAAATAATCTTCCAATTGTTAATATAATTACTAATCCTCCTGTACTAAATAACATTATTGAAAATTCCAGTGTGAAGTTTATTGAAAGTGCGTCTCCAGGCTCAGGTGATTTGAAATTGTGGACATGGGCTTTTGGCGAAAATGCGGATATACCTTCGGCTGTCTACGATACTGAAGGAAATATGACTGTAGTTAAATATATAAAGGAAGGATGGAAAACAGTGTGTCTTGAAGTTTTAGATGTGAATAGTTGTACTAATACCAACTGTTTGCCTACCTTTTATGTGAATGATATTGGAGGCCCTTTTGTTAATATATTGGTGGAAAAAGAGGCAGTTTGTATTGGAGATACTGCTAAATTGAAAGTTACAGTATCTAACTCTAATCCCTTAGATCAGAACATTGTATTGGATGATACTTCAGTTTGGGAGTATCCACAAGCTGAAACAGTTTATTTCAAGGAGGAACCTCGAATATGGGAAGGCAATAACAAGTTTGAGCAATATATATACATTGCTTTTAGCGTTCCGGATATGAACTACTTGTTATCTGTCAAAGGTTCTCAGACAGATGTTGTTTCTGGTGAGACTTTCGAAAGCCAAGATTCGGAGTCTATATATGGAGGCTCGCCTAAGCCAGTAATAAATCAAGGGAGTACTGTTGTTCCTGATTTTGTTTGCATAGGAGATACCGGTGTGATAAAGTTATTTATTACACCACAAAGAAGTGCAGATTTGTTATATAAAATTAATGGCGGGGATGAAACACGAAAATTTGTAAGTAATGGATATTTGGAAATTCCTGTCATTGGGATTTCAACGCTTAGCGAAATCCGGCTTGAGATTGTTGAAATCCAATTGGAAGATGGGTGTAAAAATGAAAATCTAGAGAATTCAAATTTTGTCGTTGAGGTTAGGAGTAACCCTGTCTTGATTTTTGATAATCCAGAAGTCGTATGTGTAGGCTTTATAGATACGATCTATGTATCTGGTGCAGATACATATTCATGGAAATCTGAGGGCATTGAAATTTCTACGGGGTCGTTTGTTGTCGTTCCTTCTTCAATAGAACAAGAGATTTTCTATTTAGTTAAAGGTGAAAAGGATGGATGTTCATCTGAGTCAATTGTTTCAACACTTATTGTTGCACCCCCTGATCCATCTATTATAGACAATCCTGAGGTTTGCGCAGGTCAAGTAATTACTTACAAGAGTAACACTAACGAGGTATTGAACTTATGGAATGTTGAAAATGGAAACATATTAGGTTCCGATACTGGCGATAGTGTTTTGGTGTTATGGGAGAATACTGGTAAGCTTACCTTGATCCAAAAAGCAGGAGAATGTATAGATTCTACAAAAATTGATGTGCTGGTTAATGATGAGGAATCACCGCCTTATGACACTCTTGAATATCTCGAGGGCGGAGGTATTCTTTTATATCCCAATCCCTTACTCATCCCCAATCTATGTTATAAGTGGTATAAGGATGGTCAACTTCTTCCTGATACTTATCAGGGTTGTGTAGTAGGAACTGATCTTAACTCAAGTGAACTTGCGAAATATTCAGTTGAAGTTACTTTTTGTGGGCAAGGTGATGAGTGCGCTCAGGTAATATACTACAGAGCCGATGAGCAGGTGCCAGTTATCATAGACTTTAAAGTAAAGGTTGTTCCAAATCCCAATGATGGGATATTTGCCCTGGAATATGAAATACCAAATGCCGGCCATTATTTAGAGTACATCTTCGACTCCTCAGGACGACTGGTTCATAAGGAAACGATTGCACTTGAGGAAAAGATTGGATATCTAAATTTGTCTTTGTTGAATACTGATTCCGGGATTTATTTCATCAAACTCATCAATAGTACCACTGGCGAATATCGGGTTGTACCTTTTTCAATCCTTCAATAGATCGCAAGTCTTCAAATAGTTATACTATGAAATTCATACAAAAACATATTCTCCTAATTTCCATTGGCTTTCTTTATCCAATGACAGGCTTGCTTTCTCAGGGAACACTTGTTCTGGACAGATCCAAAGCGAAAGTAGATCCTGCTATCCCAGCGGAAATGCTTGCTACCCTTGCAGCAACTCTTGAAAAGTCGCTCGCGGATTATGCTCATTATAGTACACTTTATGATAAAGGAGAGAAATCGGTCAATTCTGCCTCAGTCAATCAATTCATTTCTCTTTTTGATGCATCCACTGCGATGTTGGTCAAAGACTATTTGTTTGACAGTATTCCTACACAGTATGATATCAATGACTATTTCATATCGGTCCTGGAAGGTCCGATGAGTTCAAAAGGAATTGAAGCTGAAGTATCAGGTCCTGTTCTTGTAGAAGTGTATAGGGATCCAAATGCCACCGATCAGATTGTCAGCACAGTTTTGATAACTAAAGTTTTGAAAAATTATCAGCAGGCTACTGGTACAGGCTACTTCCTTAAACCGGTAAGCAGGAAGCTGGTACTGACCTATAGGACGCCCTCCTACTACCTGGAAGAAGCACTGATATCATCAATCGCATATTATTCTTCTGAGGCGATTTCATCAAAGCCTGTTGCAGTGGCACCTGCCCCTACTACCCAGGTACAAGGGAGGTGTGTATTGATAGATGCAAGTACTGTATTGCCTGAAGGTGTTAATGAAGATACTTTGGCCCTTTTAGAAAAGCTGGTTTGTGATGCACTTGATGAATATAGGGCAACGGCATCATTACTTGATTCTACAGCTGGAGCTGTTACGGGTGCTTCAGCATCCCGCTTTCAGCAGTTGTTTAGTTCGGGTGCAAGCCTTCATCTCTCCGATTACAGGGAGTACCCTGAGAATATTGAGGTAACAGCATATCGGGAAGATGTATTTAAATTTTTCAGGAACTCAGGCGTTCAGTTTGAGCTGAGCAATGCCAGGATCAAATCAATATCGTACGACCCTGATGGATTTTATTTTGTCAAGGTCCTGGCCACCAAGGAAGTGCCGCAATATTTGGATGACGAATCCTACGAAATAAAGGAGTCCGGAAAGAAAAGGAGTTTTGAGTTTGAAATAGACTACATCATTGTTGAGCGTGTAATGAGTGATCCACTGATAGAGCGGGCTATCTCGACAGCAATAGTCAAGCCTGAAGAAAAGCGAACCCTGTTATCCTTTGGGCCCAATCTGACTAGTGGCTTGGTCTCGGGAACACCTATATCCGGATATGAATACATTACAGATAATACAACTTTGGGCTCAACCCTTGGCCTTGGATTTCAACTTGATTTGATTTCAAATTTTCTAGCAAAACACAGGGCCTCCAAAAAACCTCTTTTTCTCGCGGCTGGACTTAGTTTTCAGACATTCACCTTAGAAGCAGAAGCTACCGATCTAAACGATGAAAAGGACAGCATTACTATTGATGGAATTATGGGGACAGAGTCAAGAGAAATTGCATTATTAAAGGATCGGATTCCCATGAAGGTCATTGGTTTGCCATTAGGCGTGGAATATCGAGTGATAGGAGCTGAAAACAAGAAATTTGAATTGTTTTTGGGTGGCAAGATTGTTCCCACATACTTCTTAGGTGGTGAGTCTTCTTTTAGTGCTGATGGTTTCTATAATCTGACCTATGAGCAATTTGGATTTTCATTTTATGATGATCAGAAGGAATTTAAACTCAAACCAACAGAAAGATCTCAGATTGATGACAAATATGGTATTGGCAGCTTCAATGTGGATGATAACAAGGGATCTAAAATGGATAGTAAGTTTTTATTGGGATATAAACTTGAGACTTCTATGCTGTTAAGTCTTAGCGCGAACTTTTATCTGAATGCAAGGATCGGATATGGAGGATATTTTGGAGAGATTATATCTTCAAGCGACACTACACCTCCTGACTTTCCATTGTCTGAAAAACCAAAGGTTGGTCAGAACGTGAGCAGAAATACCTTATTCGAGGATTATTATAACAGTATCATGCTTAGCTATGTATCATTTTCTGTTGGACTTGCCTATAGGCTTAATTAAGATAGATCAAAACAGAATCTATTAGATAGAACGTTAAAATTTGAAGATAATACAACAACAATGACGACAAAACATATAGCAATATACATTTCGCTTCTTCTTTTGTTCAATAGCAATTCTTATGCACAAAAGACTTTTACAAAAGCCCTCGGCTATCCTGAAAAGTTTTCTCCGGCATTGGATGTCCTTGAGAATGAAATGCTGGAATACCTGAGCAAGCAAAGTGTTTACTCAAAAACACAGCCATGGCTTGTTTTTAGTGACAGAGAAGGTAATCAGACGTTTGATAAGGCTGATGGGAAGCCATATAAGAAGCTTGGTTTCAAAGAGACGCTTTATGTGGTCAATGAAGCACCAGGATGGGTAGAAATAGTAAGCGGGACAGCGGATGGCTTGAAGTTGCTTCCAAAACAACAGTATAAAGGCTGGATCAGGAAAGACAAACTGTTACTCTGGAATGAAGGCTTGCTTGACAGGAATACAAAGATTCATAAAAAGGCTCTATTGCTCAATAAGGCATCCGATATTCCGGAGTTGCTGGCCCAGGGGGATAAAGATTTCGTCAATGTGTATGATAGTCCTACCAGTACTACAACCATCCAACATGCTAACATCTATAGATACTTCTTTATTTTCAAGAAGGAGAATAACAGATATTTATTGGCTCAGGAATATAGGCTGAGTCCGTCAAATGTGGAGTTGAGGTTATTAGGTTGGGTTTCAAGTGGCCGGAGTGTCGAATGGAATACCCGACTTTCCTTAGAGCCAAATTTTGAAGAGGCAGCCTATAATGAACGTAACCTGAATCAATCCAAATATAAGTTTGTCGCCTACGAAACAGCAAAGGCAGCAGAAGGACAAATGAAGTCAGGTTTTATATCCACGAATGATGAGCTCTGGTCTAATGACCCTTGTGTAGCAGATAAAACATTTTTGGCCAAATCCAATCCCAGGAGATTCATTGGGGATATTATCAGGTTCCCTTTACTGCCATCCAGAGGACAAGATCCGAATGTCTTTTTTTCAGGTGTTATCGGCGATATATATGTAACGACTGAAGGGAGTTCTACCCCGATTATTTTGGATGAGAAGACTTACCTGGAAGCTAAGGATGCGGCCAGAAGAGAGAAAATAAATAAACGCCAGGTTAACGTGTTGTATATAGTTGAGGGGTCGGCCGGAATGGCGATGTATAAAGAGGCTATCAAAGGACTATTTGGGGCAACCACTAAGGCATTTGAAGGGTTTGAAAATATAAAGGTTGGGATGGTTGTTTATCGGGATATCTCTGAGCGAAAGGATGGAAGAGATATTGAAATCTTATCACTTACCCCTAATGAGAGCAAGTTCCAGCAATTTGTAGATGGGGTCACCTTCATTAATATGAATGATGAGGATGGTCTATCTAATTTAAGAGATGGGATATACCGGGGCGTGTCTGAGGCTGGGCTAGGTCGCGATCAATCAAATATTGTAATTGTTCTTGGTCATTCTCCTGATTTTAGTGCTAATTCAATCAGGAAAAACGGAGCCATAGAGAGTAAGGATCCTGCTTATCATACACGGGAGAAACTAGTTGATGCGCTGGGTGCTTTTGGTGCCAGTATTTACTTTGTTCAATGCAAGAATACGGGTGATGTTTATAGTGATAGATATAGGTCTCAAGCTGAAGATATACTTCTGGAGTTAGCCAAAAGTGAATATAATAGTTACATCAGTACAGCAGAAGAAATTGGAGTTAAGACAAGCCCAGCTTTGGGTAATACAGAAGCGATTGGTTTGAACAGACTTGAAAACTGTTTAAGTGGCGGTTTTTCCTATATAGCACCTCCCAGTAAATCTCTTACTGTGGAAGAAATAAATTTGTATGCGACGCAGGCAGTAGATTCGGCAAACTATTATGTTAAGGGTTCGCTCGGGGAAATTACAAGCGTAATTGAACAAGGAAAACCTTTTGCCAGCTCAGGGCCTTTCTCACATGCTATGGCGAAATGGTTAGATAAGGAAATTAAAAGGCAGGGCAGTGTGTTGAATAAGGATATCCTTAAAAGCCTGATGGGTACCAAATATGAACTATACAAGGAAGTTTATTTTCCTTATAAGATACAGTCAGCGCAACATCCACTTGTTTCTTACACCCTTTTTATGCCACAAGCCGATTTGCAACGATATATTGATAAGCTGAGGAAAGTTGAAGAAGCATCTTATGCAAGTTCTGATAATGAGAAGAGAACAAAATTATTTAATGTTTTCAAGGAGTTAATCCAGGCATTTACCGGCAACTATAGCACATCGAATGAGGAAATAAGTAAGATGTCCATAAGCGAGTTTCAGGGTTTAATGAATGGTGTAAAAGGCGAAGGCTTGCGTCTGTCCAAAGAACAGAATTACTTGCTTGGTAATATCATTGATGAAAGTAAAATGACTTCAACGGAAGTCGATGGCATTATCAAGCGGATTTTAGGCAAGTTGGATAAGCTTGAGAAAATTGTTCGCCAGGGAAGAAATTATGAATTCTCATTTAGTACAGATGAGGATATTTATTATTGGATTTCCCTGGAAGAGTCATTTTAGGATAAGAGATCAAGATGAGGAATTCGATGAAATTTGATGTTTCAAATCTGCTTTGTTCATATAATAACCAGGATGTAGTCGTCAGGATTGATTCCCTGCAGATACCAATGAATAGTATTGTATTCATTGTTGGTCCGTCTGGTATTGGCAAGAGCACACTGCTTGAAACGCTGGGCCTGATGAATAATACCATTCATAATCCCGAAGCTGCCTCCATACTTTTTTACGAGGAGGAGGGGCGATCGATAAATCTCGCCAATTCCTGGAAAAATCCGGATAGTTACCTGGCAGCGTTGCGTGCAAAGCATTTTAGTTTTATTTTCCAGGAGACCAACCTCATGCCTGGATTTACTGCTGGACAAAATTTATGCATGAAAATGCTGATCCAGGGCAAAACCATGCAGGAAGCCAGGCAGCATGCTATTCATTTTATGGCCCAGCTTGATCTGCATGAGGATATTTTTGATAGGATGACTCATGAGCTATCCGGTGGACAGCGACAGCGCCTTGCTTTTTTGAGAGCGTTTTTGGGTGATAGTCAGGTACTTTTTTGTGACGAGCCAACTGGTAATCTTGATGGTTTGACAGCGATTCGGCTCATGGAGATATTACAGCGCAGTATTAAAGAGCAAAAGAATTCAGCCGCCATTGTGGTATCGCATGACCTATCGTTGGCTATCCGCTTCGCTGATTTAATCGTTCCTATCCAACAGGAAGGCAGTGATGGGGATTCTGAAAGGAAAACAGGTCGAATCAGTAAGGACTTTGTTTTGACACGAGAAAAGGACACCTGGTCAACTAAAGGTATATCAACAATCGAAAACGTCGAGTTACATCTGCGTGACATGTATTCAAGATCATGAAAGAAATAGGACTTATATAATATCAGTTTTTGATGAGTGATTTCTTCAAAATATTATTTACCAGTGAGTTAAAGGCTCTCTCAGGTCGCTCCATGAGGACCATAGGGGCATTAGTTTCCATTTTGCTCTTTACCATTCTTGCATTAGGGCTTGCTTATGGTACCCTGGATAGTTTAAAGGAGAGGATGGACAATCCCTATACCAACTGGGTGGATGTACCGGTTACCGTTTCTATAGAGCCAAAGGTAGATGACATCCTGAATCATTTTAAGCGACAAGAGAATCTGGATAAATACAAACTCTCAGGCGTAACCAGATACGATGTCTATTATGCCCAATTCCTGCATGCTAACCAGAAGGACACTTTTTACCTGCGTGGCAGAACTGTTGAATCTGATGAGCGCATTCTTCAATCTGTTCTTCAGGATATTCCAGGAAATGTAATTGTAGAGCATAGTTCACTTAAGGAAATTCCTTGCGGAATAATAGTGACTGGAGGTTTTCTAAAAGCACTTGGGTATACAGGTGATCTGAAATCAGTGCTTAAGATTTCAATGCCTTATAATGATAATATTGTTTTGCTGGATATTCTTGCTGTGGTGATCGAGTTACCTAACCTCTGTGATTTTATCAGTGGCCCGATCCTCCCAAACATGCGTAATCTTGCAACATATGAAACGGGGTTTATTGATGAGACCGTTTCCAATGTAGTACCTGTTATTGTTGATCATAAGTTATCCGTGGATGAAATCGAGAAGTTAACTGCTTCGTTTCAGGATTGGGATATTGTAAGGATTAATGAGCTGGAGCGTATAGCAATAATTGGGGATCGGGATCATACTATATATCAGTTGGTATTTCCTTTGGAGGCTGCATTGGATAACAAGGAGTTTATAGTAAAACTTCGGCAAAGTAATATCGGGTCTTCTTCCTTTATGTATAAAGAGACGAACTGTAATGATAGATTTGCCAGTGTTCCAAGTCCTGATCATTTCGCTTTTCAGTTCAACAACCTGGATAAGATTCGTGATTTTAAGAACGGCATGCTGGAAGATTTTGATATAGAAGTTTCAATGCAACAGATAGAGTCCGCTGAAAATTTTTCATTAGTCAGCACCTTGACCTTTACTACATCGCTGGTATTGTTTGGATTTGCCTTGTTAAGTATTGGATTTTATATCTCAAGTCTTATTCGGTCACATCTGCAGAAAATCGCAGCGAATCTTGGTACGATGAAGGCCTTTGGTCTAAGAAATGTTATT
>Ga0154020_10002512_pt1 | contig 22350 bp, 17 predicted proteins | sample Klosneuvirus_201_FD_109709 | JGI IMG/M metagenome (GOLD analysis project Ga0154020, IMG submission 109709) | Active sludge microbial communities from wastewater, Klosterneuburg, Austria - Klosneuvirus_20160825_MG | ecosystem: Engineered > WWTP > Aerobic digester > Activated sludge | place...
CGCCGTTGTGACCTGGTTCACAGCGGCGATTTCACCTGAAATATTCGGCTATAGTCGCCTCACCCATGGACCACATCGGCATCGACTTGGGCGGCAGCAAGATTTAGGCTTGTCCAGTAGCGTCCAATGGCGTTTGTGCGTTGAGTCCAACGTGTTGAGCGTGTACAAGTTCTCATCCAACACGGTCCCGGGCGGTCTCTGGAAAGCCACCCCCCCGTGTGTAGCCAGGTGTGTAGCTAGGCTGGCGTCTCGCCGGTCGCTCGCCTGCATTCATTCGGAGGAGGCATGGGCAAACTGACCGACCGCAATCTCGATTCGTGGATGAAGCGAGGCACCCCGATATCCGGCATTTCGGATGGTGGTGGCCTGACCTTTACCCTGTCGAAGGCTGGCACTGCAACGTGGGTTTTTCGTTACCGGTACGGCGGGAAACAGCGCGAGGTTACGGTGGGCAACTACCCGGATCTAGGACTCGGGGACGCCCGTCGATCCGCGCGAGCCCTCCGCGTGAAGGTGGATCAAGGCGTCGATTTGGCATCCGAACGGCGTGAAGCGAAATTCGAGGCAGCCCGTGCGGGCTCCTTTCGAATACTTGCCGATGACTACCTCGGTCGTGTAGGCCCAGCGCTTGCGCAAAGTACAGCGTTGGAGACGAAACGCTACATCGACAAGGACATCATTCCTAGAATCGGATCCATTCCAGCCCGGAAGGTGACCGGCGCGGACATTGTGGCGATGGTCGAAAGAATCGCCGAGAGGTCGGATGCCGTCGCTCGACGCGCGTTCGAGATCGTGGCCGTCATCTTTGCGCACGGAGTTGCGAAGCACGTGATATCAAGCAACCCATGCGCGGGTTTAAGGCTATCCGCGATTTTGGGCCCGCGGCAAACCCGGCGACCCCGCACGATGCTGAGCGAAAGTGACCTCGCCGCTTTAATGCCAGCCCTTCCGGGGCTGGGCGAACTGAACGCTCTCGCGGTAAAGATTCTGCTGGCAACCTGTGTTCGCAAGAGTGAGTTATTGAAGGCTCGCTGGGTAGACGTTGATCTGGAGCGGGCGCTATGGGTCGTCCGCGACGAGAACTCCAAGACGAGGAGGGGCTTCACTGTCCCCCTCGCGCCAACGGTCGTGGATTGGCTCGTTCAACTTCAAGCTTTTGCCCGCGATGACGGCTGGCTCCTCCCCGGTCGGCGAGGGCGGCACATGAGCCGGACGACGTTAAACGTCGCGCTTAGCCGGCTTGGCGAAGACTTGCCGCACTTCTCACCCCATGACCTTCGCAGCACGGCACGAAGCCACCTGGCAAAGCTCGGTGTGAATGTAGTCGTGGCCGAGAGATGTCTGAACCACTCTCTCGGAGGACTGCTCGCTGTGTATGATAAACACGACTACATGGACGAGCGCCGCAGCGCACTAGATCTGTGGGCAGGTGTGCTGGCGCGCGCGGAGGTGGGGAAGGGCGGCAACGTTACAAGTCTTCGCGCAGCGGCCTAGATTCGTTGGCTTGGGTTCTCCATGACCGAGCGTCGACGCGGGAGTGCCGAGTTGTTATGTAAGAAACTCGCGGGGTGGTTTGACGTGGAGTGGGGCGAGTTGCCGAGCGACAAGCGTGAGGTAGTAAGGCAGCGCTTTCCACTTTCGTGGGAGAGCTTGACCCCACGACAGCGCCGGAAATGCGCCTCAGATCTGGATGAACAACATCCCACCGACGCGGTCGAGAAAGAAAGGGCAGAACTTCACTTTCTCTTGGGATTTAGGCGAGTGTCCCTTCCGCAACGGGGAAAGAGAAACGCGAGTCGGCCGCGGCCTTCCCGCCAAGTGGTGTCGGATGATCAACTTCGGCGTCTTGAGGGCGAACTGAGATTGGAAGGAGTGAAGCACCACAATCGCTGCTCCGAGGCGCACCGCCGATTCACCTCGAACGGCGCGACGCGAATATCGATTCAAGCCTTCCGCCGGAGGTGGAATCGCATTGGACTGAACATCAAGAAAAAGGAACCCTAGCCAAACCTGTTTTGTTGGTGGCCTTCGCGACGAAGATTGAGCCGTGTTCCACAGCCGCCCATTTAGGGGTAAACATGGCCGAAGAGTTCCAGCATCAGCAATCTTTGCTTCGTCTCCCGCAGGTCCTAGCCAGAGTAGGGCTCCGTCGTTCCTCGATTTACAACAGAATCGCTGCTGGGTCGTTCCCCGCTCCGATCAGCATTGGCGCTCGCGCTGTAGCTTGGAACTCGCGCGCCGTAGATGCATGGATTGCTGACCGTATCGCCAATGGGCGCAAGTCGTAAGGGGGAGCGATGTCGAAACAGACAACTTCGCCACGCGAACTTGCTCTCCGGCAGCGTCGATGTAGAACGGGTACGCCAAGATCGGTCTCCAGATCATTCGCGCAACGAGTCGCGTGCGCAAGGAGTCCGGCTGCTCATGCCGTCCTGCATGACCTACATCGCACCTGTATTCATGAATACGCCCACTTCTTAGTTGCACAACGCTTTGGTATTTGCGCGTGGATAAGTATCTGGCGGAATCCAGGTGGTGGGGAAGTCGAAAGGTTCTATGTCGGTAGGACCTCGTTCGGAACCAAGATTCCCAAATGCGGACGGCCACTCATAGGGCTGGCCGGCAACATCGCGGAACTTCTGGTCGAAAATCGAGAACTTGACCCAGACCTCGCGTTTGAGGTTCTAGGGTGGGGCGACCTATCCGCGACTGATGCTGAGCTTGCCGGGGACTTCACGATCGCCGACGTCAACAAGTGCATATCTCTTTTACGTCGTCTGTGGACGGCGTTGGAAGCGGCGGCCAGCTACGACTTCGAGACTATCTGCAGTTGTGAGTTGGTCCCGAGCGGTCTACTCGAGTAAGCCTAAGTGAAGGACTTAAGGAAAACATCAAACGAACCGGCCGGTCGCCGCCACGAAGACGGTTGGTACCTAGCGATGCGGGGTCGACTTTGGTGGTCTCGATCTACGCAGGTCGGGATATAGACGCTCATGGCACGAACTATTGAGAAAATGCGCGGGCGCAAAGAGTCAGTCAGCTACATCACGATTCCTCATGCCGTTCTCCTACACAATAACTACCGCGCTCTGTCGGCACCTGCGGTGAAGCTCTTGTTCGATCTGTATGGGCAGTTCCGAGGTAAAAACAACGGTGACTTCACCGCCGCATGGACGGTGATGAGGATTCTTGGTTGGAAATCACGTGACACCCTTACAAAAGCGCTCCGGCAGCTGCAGGCGTACGGAATGATCATCGCGACCCGGAGAGGGGGGCAAGACCGACTCGGAAGGAAGCCCGCGACGCTCTGGGCCGTGACGTTCAAGGACATTGATAGCTGCGGGGGAAAGTTGGACATCTCTGCAGGGCCGTCACCGGGGAACTGGCGCAGGGAGCCGGATCTCAGTCTTCTAAAACCACCGCCGAAATCGCTTCGCCCAACACGCCCGGCGTCAACATTTGGCACGCCCACCGTGTCGAAGCCCCCTGAGGTCGGCCCCGTTCAACACGCCCGCCGTGCTGTTGGCGATGCAATCAACTAGTCGTTCAACACGTCGACCGTGCTGCTTTTTATTTTACCAAGGGGGGGTAAGTAATTCCTCAATCCGCGAATCTAGACCTGACCGAGAGGCGAGGTGAACAAGCGGCTCAGACCTATCCCTTACCCCCCGGGCAGCCCTGCCCGGGCGCGGTACATCACCTTCCTGAGGCTCTACGGGGCGCTGGGGCGCGCGAAAGACCCCTCCCCGGGTCTCGCATACCTAGAGGCACAGAAAATCGTCTCAGAGGCCAATCTGAGGGCCCGGAGCACCCCCCTGCGCAACGAGAGGTGTCAGGCACGGACCCGTAAGGGGAGTTCCTGTCAATGCAAGGCCTTGCAGAACGGTAGGTGCAAGCTACACGGTGGGCTCTCGACCGGCCCCAGAACCACGTCGGGAAAGGTGAGGGCGCTAAGAAACCTGACAATGCGGAATAGGTCGGTCAGGGGGTGAGCGGGGATTTTAGGAGTGATACGCGCCAGCGCGCGCGGGCGTCATGGGGTTCGGACTCCGCACAGCAACTGACACCAATATCTACAACAAGGTGGGCATGGGCGCGGTAATTGACGTCCACGTATTGCCTCGAGTCGCTCTCGCGATCACCGATTAGGCCCACGTGACTGCGAGAATTGATTTGTCGCATTGAATCGTCTCTTGGCAAAATCGTACGACCATCGAATGCGGCGGGCCCATTACTAGAAGATCTTGCACGCACTTAAGGTGCGGCGCGGCGTGTGTCCGAGCGCGGCTTTAAGCAAGGTGCTGTTGACCCATTGAGGGGCTGAGACGAAAATAGAAGCACTAACGGACGTCTATTGCGGATAATTCACCTGGTATCGTTGGGCTGGCCAGTTGATGGGCATAACTCAGAGATGTATCGGCAAGATGTCTGAGGATGACCCAGTCGCTTCCTGCATCTTTGAGCGATTCCTCTAGCTACGTCACAAATCAAAAGAAATCACCTTGTTGAAAGCGCTACGTGTGCGGTGATGCCTGAGCATCTCTCAAGTCTCACGAAGTGTGCCGATTCCCTTGTCACGTCCGACGGACGTCAGGTTGACGTTTGGGAGTTGAATGTCACGGTGGCGCACGACTGTCTCAGTGCCTGGGCATCGAGCTTTCGGCAGCACTATTGCTCCGACTCGGAGATCGATGCGCTAAGGGCCGGCACCGGCCTTTCACGTGCCGATTACCTTGCTCAGCTTGTGTTTCCCGACAGGGGGATCGCCCCCGGACCAGCGATCCGGGCTGGCGACTTCGCCGAGCTATTGATATCAGACTACGTTGAATACATCCTCAATTACTGGGTACCAAGAGCGAAGTACGCCGAGAAGGCGGTGCGAGATGAGTCGGTAAAAGGCGTGGATATCCTGGGCTTCCGGCTGAACTCGCCATATGAGCCATCGCCAGCCGACACCCTTTTAGCCTTTGAGGTTAAGGCGCAATTTACGGGGGCCAAGTACACGAATCGATTGCAAGTTGCAATTGAAGACTCGTCGACGGACTTCCTACGACGCGCGATGAGTCTGAATGCAACGAAGAGACGGCTTCTTCAAGCGAAGTTGCACGAAAAGGCGCAGATTGTTCAGCGCTTTCAAAATCAATCAGACCATCCATACGTATATCGTTCAGGCGCGGCAGCTCTGTTGTCCGACGCAGCGTACAACGAAGAGCTAATACAGAAATCGACTGCGATCGCAGGACATCAAAATGCTGCGAATCTTGAACTCATTGTTATACGCGGCAAAGATCTCATGAAGCTGGTGCACGCGCTATACGAAATGGCTGCCAATGAGGCCTGAGAGCAACAGCCGACGCCTGTTTGGCATCACGCGATCTAAGGGGAAGATGTACGAGCTGGGACTACCGGAGTCGTTGCATATAGCCGTGCCGGCTGAGAGCGAACCGCAGGAGCTGTTCATGCTCACTGTGGGTACCCTAGGTGATGTAGCGGCAGCAATGAACGATGCAGAGGATGTCGAAACCCCGCTGCCGGCTTCAACACTAGACGAGTTAGGGTTTTCAGCGAGCTTCTTTGACGCGTTTCTAGAGTCTAGATTTGCCGAAGCATTGGCGCGCGACACTGCCCTTCTGGCGTCGTCGGCCTACTATCTTGCTGGACGGCCTGGCAGCAGTCTTGTCCTTGCGCGACATCTAGCAATGTCCTCCGACGCTCCCGCTGTGGACACTCTGTTGCACTGGACGCTATTGGCAAAGTGGGGCGACCTCAGTTTCGAGAAGCCCCCGTTCGTCCGCGACGAACTTGGAAACGTAGCCAGATTGGTCGCGCGTCATTTTCAAGATGGCTCTGGCGTCAGAGAAGTGAATACGGCGGTCACTGCGTTGAGAGGGCGCGCGTACGAGGGCGCATCGCCGCGGGAATTGCTGTTGGTCGACATCATTGTTGCCGTCGTCCGCATGCGAATCGCGGCCTCAGCCTGGACGACGCTTCCTGGCTTTACAGGTATCGCCAGCGAGCGCTGGGCGTCCGCAATCCGCAGACCGAGCTTTCCGAAGGAACTGTGGCCATCGCAAATCTTGCTTGGGCGAGCAGGCATCTTCTCCGGTGCGTCGGGCATTGTTCAGATGCCTACCAGCGCAGGAAAGACACGTTCGGTAGAAATCGTGCTGAGGAGCGGCTTTCTATCCGGCCGTACGAGATTGTCCGTGGTAGTTGCTCCGTTTAGGGCCCTGTGCCATGAAATTGGCCTTTCTCTACGGCAGGCGTTTGTTGATGACGACGTCAAGATAGACGAGTTCTCTGATGCTTTGCAGCTCGACTTTCTGCACCAGATTCCGGAATTGGTGGGTTCTGATTACCCCACGTTTAACTACATTTTGGTGTTGACTCCGGAAAAGCTTCTTTACGTGCTGCGCAATGCGCCGACGCTCGTACGGAATATCGGCATCGTCGTGTATGAGGAGGGCCACCAATTTGATTCGGGCACCAGAGGCATTACATATGAGTTGCTGCTAACCGAAATTAAGGCGCTCCTGCCGCAAGGCGCGCAAACGGTCCTCGTGTCAGCGGTCATCCCAAATGCCCAAGCCATCGGCGAATGGCTAATCGGCGATGAGGTTCGTGTAGTCAACGGCAGTAGCCTACTGCCTACCTCCCGTTCGGTTGCGTTTGCGAGTTGGATTGAGCGACGGGGCCAGCTCATGTTCTTCGAATCAGGTGGGTACCGTCGGCCGGATTACTTTGTTCCCCGCGTAATCGACCAACGCTTACTTGCGAGGCGTGGGCGCGAACGAGCACGCCGTTATTTTCCTGAAAGAGATCGACCAAGTGACGTCGCGTTGTATCTGGGACTCCGGCTGGTGCCTCAAGGAGCTGTCGCGATTTTCTGCGGACGCAAGGACACAGCGTCCGGTGTCGCGACTCGGGTTGTTGAGATATTCGATCGCGGGATTGAACTCGGTGCACCCGCAGCCTCCGCGGACCCGGACGAGTTGCAGAGATTGAGGAATCTCTTGAGCGAACACTATGGCGAATCCTCGATAGCGAGCAGGGCGGCGGCAATCGGTGTCTTCGTGCACCACGGTACGACCCCACATGGAATTCGACTGTCGATTGAGCACGCAATGCAAAAGGGTCGAATAAACTTCGTCGTCTGTACTTCGACGCTGGCGCAGGGCGTCAACTTGCCAATTCGCTACCTAATAGTTCCGGGAATCTATCAGGCGGGTGAAAGGGTCACAGTGCGCGACTTTCAAAATTTGATAGGTCGTGCGGGTCGGTCTGGTATGCACACTGAAGGTTTGGTTATCTTCTCGGACCCGGATACTTACGACGAGCGACAACGGGAACCCTGGAGGTTCAACGCATCTGTCGAGCTCCTCACACCTGGCCGTTCCGAAAGCGTGGCAAGTTCATTACTAGAGGTGCTAGGTCCGTTTCGGTCCAGCGATGGTAGTGCCACGCTGGTCGTAGCAGTCGAGGAATTGTGCGCGGTGATTCTGGGTGACGAAACGCAATGGCTGAATTGGGCCAGCGACCTCTTAGCTAGCCTTCCGAGAATCTTCCTTGAGCCAGCGGCAGTGGTGACCGACCTCCGGCGTCGGCGGCGTTTGATCGTGGCGGTCGAGAGCTACCTAATGGCCAATCGCGGAAGCGATTCATTTGACGAGTTCAAAGTGGCGGCGGAGCAACTCGGGATGGCTACCCTGGCACATCACCTGGCGTCTGACGACGTCAAGGCAGACATAAGAACTCTATTTCGGTCAGTGGCGGAATACGTTGATCAGCAGGAACCCGAGGCTGCAAAACAGGCCAATTATGGAAGAACTCTGCTGGGCGTTAAGAGCGCCCAATTCGTAGAACGCTGGGTCGCAAAAGAGCGTCAAGCACTGACGGAAGCTAACACCAACGAAGAGTGGCTTAAGAATGTCTGGGCGTTGTTTTCTGAGCAGTCGGCGGACAAGTTCTTTCATACGGTCGAGCCAAGTTCCTTTTCGATAGAATTGGCTCGCAGATGGCTACAAGGGCAGCAATACCAAGAGCTTTTCGAGTATTCGCGTGCTCACGGCGGGACGAAGCAGTGGGGCCCGCGTCTTCGTAGGCGAATAACCGACGATGACATCGTTGACTTCTGCGAAAATACTCTCGGATTTGAGTGCTCATTAATCTTGGCAGCAGTATCGCAGTTTCTGTTTGGAGGGAGCAGTGCCACCGAGGAAGCGGCAGAGCCGTTGTTGCTCTTTCAGAAGGCGCTCAAGTACGGCCTTCCAGACTGGCCAACGATTTCTTGTTATGAACTTGGCTTCGCTGACCGCGTGATTGCTCAGCGCATTGCTGGAACTGTGCGCGCCGGAGGCTACTCAGGGAAGGTTTCGGGGCCGGAGCTTGAGTCGAATCGGGAGTTGGTTGAGGCGCTGCTCACGAGCTATCCGACATATTTTGAAGCCGTATTCGCTGGCTAGGCTTTTCTTAGGGGCAATTCAAATCGCGGAGAAGGTCTTGGCTGCTGCCCTTTGGGGTTACGTACGACAAGGCGAGAAGAGCAAGCACCTTAGATCGATCCCGTTCCCGCCCGGGAGTACAGCAAAGCGGCATAGGTTGTCCTCCCGCGCCGCTACGCCGTCCCATGACGCGCTCTTGCGACCCTGGGAGACACATCGGTGCGTTCAGGTCATCGAGATCGTCTCTTCGGCCAACCAGCGGGCCCGGGATACGCCCATTCCTGGCGAACGGTGCGAGGCCCGGACTCGGCGTGGCACGGCATGCCAGTGCAAGGCGTTACCCAATGGCCGGTGCCGACTGCATGGTGGGCTATCGACCGGTTCCGGACCACCGTCGGGACAAAGGAGGGTGCTGATATACCGGACAGAGCGGAATAGGTCAGTCGAAGAGGGACTGGGGAGTTTCCGCAAGATTCGCGCCTGCGCGCGCCCGCGTCATGGAGTTCGAAGCTCGGAGCCAATGGCTTGACGATCAAGATGCCGTTCGGAATACCGAGTTCAATTTGGCGGTGCGTCCAGTTCGCATAGTAGTGTCACAGCACTAAAGGGCCGAGAGCGGCCCCCATTTCGCTCGCGCGCCACGATGGGTTGAACGTATAAGATTGCCCAACATCAAATGCGGCTGAGCGAGACGTGGAGTGAGGTCAACCGAGATAGGCTAAGCATTGGCGGCAGCCCGATTACTACTTGTGCTTGATAGCTTTCTCTTGCAGCACCTTCTCCACCGCACTGCCCAACACCACGTCAAAGTTGCCTTCCGTCCCAGCCAAGTCGCTTTCCAAAGCCTCCGTAGACGCACTCGAGCGCGTTACCCAGCGTACTACAGCATGAACACGTGCGCGTCGCGGCTTCATTCGGGAGCAAATGGGCTAAGACGTCTTTGGTACTGACTCAAGGTCCCTAAGTGTCGCCACGCAAAGAGTGTACTTAAGCTTTCGACGCTTCTCTCCGTTCCGAATCGTCGCAGTGTGACTTTCTACTGTGTAGCCCTTCTGGGTGACCCAGGCAAGGATGTCTGCAGGGCCTTCATGCCTTTCCAAAAATCCCAAAAAAATTACAGGATGTGGCCTACGTTCCAGCCACTTCGCGTCAAGCCGAACGCACCTGTGGGAAAAGGGTAGATCGATGAAAAGAGCTTCAGACTCGAAGAACGGAGTAGCGCCATCCCAAATATCAATTGAATTGAACGGCAAAAACCTACTTGTAGATAGGGCCTGCAATTCTTCGTCGCTGTTGGTGTCCAATTCGTCGAGACCATAGTTCCATGCAACTAAATCGTCCCAGAAGCCCTCCGGGGCGAAACCAGAAACCTCTCTTCTCGGCGGCGTTTCGGTATAGGCGAGTGTTGTGAGCACTGATGGGCTCATCGAGCCGACAACGCCTACCCTTCCAATCCGCCACTTGTCGAGTGTGGTGACAACGACCTCGGCAAGCTCCGATGGAATCGGGGGACGACCCCACATAAATAGCGAAGCGAATTTCAGTGCTATCGGTGCTCGATGAGTCATATCAGCGGTATTCGACCTCAGAAAGTTTTGATATGGTCTTCGGGTCCCAGGTCATCGAGACCTTCGGGCCATGGTCCGGTGTTGTGTCGTTCAGCCTGTACTCGATCCGGCAACAACTTGTCACTCAATTCCAAAACGAGGCCAAGGCGCAATAATTCCTGCCGTAGTCGCGCGAGCTGCTCTTTAGGCATCGACGTCGCAAACTCACGAGACGCGACCACCGCATCAGCAAACCACGGATCGTAGACTTGATTGAATGCCGCCGACGCTTGTACGGCGGCTTCCAAAAATGCCTCCACGTCATCGCCGCTTGACGAGTGGCGCACGGGCGCAAATCTATCTGACGGCATTCCCGTCCTTGGCAAGTGCTCTCCAAGCCGCCAGTACATCGCGGTCGCACGTCTCAGCGCCTCTGTCGCACGAACGTGTAGCTCCGGTCGCTCGTACCAGTAACATCGCGCTGCTTCAAGTACGTCATTCATTGCCTCAAGCTCTGCAAAGTCAATTGTTACAGCAGACATGACTAGCTCCTCGGGGAGGGCCCCATAGATGCCGTGACTGGGAAGCGAGACGTTCTAGGTGGGGGCCTACTCCCCCGGCTCGCCGAATACTGCGCGTCCAATGGCACCACGCCTCAGGTCAAACGACTTCGATGTCCAATCGGTATTCATGAGCCGCACAAAGTTTGCTTTGACCCGCTGCGCGCACATAAAGTAAATGCTAGGAAAAAGGGGGTGAATGTACGCGCCATTTGGGATGAAAGACGTAACCGGTAACTCGAAACTCCCTTCACAGTTCAGGAAAGCAGCACGTTGCACAAAAAACAAGGGGGCTCTAGGCAAGTTGATGGCAGTCGGCAGCGCTGGGGGCACGATTCACTCAGTATTGGCTACCTCCCGCAATCAGCCAGCACGATCAAGACGGCAAGCGTGCAACCGGCGACGAAGAACACTCCTGACTTGCTCGCGCGCACCTCCAATTACAAAGCCGGAAGCCCCCATTGTAGAGGGGGTAGCGAGGCTGTCTAGGGGGCAGGTTTGGGGGACTATTCAAACTCGATTTCCACGATCCGCCCGCCCCGCTGGCGCACCTTCTCCGAAAGCGCCTTCCTTGCTCGCGTTGACAACGCGAAGGCTGAGCTAGATGCGAGGCAGCTATTAGACTAGCGTGCTATATTGAACTTGCATCACGAGCTGGGCTGACACCCACACCAACCTGCCTACCCGGGCAAGGTGGTACGCGAAAGCGGATGTGGCCGAAAGGCAAGTTCGCGGGATTGTCGGCCCTCCCCAAGTTCGGAGGGCTTTTCTATTTCGCGCTCCTCGTTTTCAGTCGTGCATGTGACCCAAAATGGGAGGTGCTGCAATGGACCTCACTGGCAAAGACGGCGATACGGTGCTTCGCGGCGTTTCACGCGGCAGGGAAGGCTGGTTCGTGGTGATGGGCTCGGACGGCTTCATCGCCGTCAAGCGCCCGGACGGCACGCCTTGGTCCAAGCCAAAGGCCGGCGAACTCACTGCCGAGTTTGCGGGCTTCACAAGGGCCTCGCCAGCAGAGGCCGCGATCCTCTCCAAGGAAGCGCGCACCGCAATGGCCCCCCGGGTATCGCGCTACGGGACGAAATTGCTGCGGGCGGATCACCCGCTCTTCTCGAACGGGTGGATAGTTGGGCAGAGCGTTTCGGGCGATTTGCCGACGGCGAAGCCGGGAACGCGCCCCGCGCCTCTCTCAGCAGAGGAGATGAAGGACGAGCCAACCTTCGACCAGCACGTAGCGGAGAAGCTTAGGAAGGGCGAGCCCCTGTAATGCACCGACGAACCGAGTTGCACCCCAACCTGACGTCCTCCCCGTCCCACTAAATGTTCACAAAAGGAACGAGGGGGCTCTAGGCGAGTTGACGGTAGTCAGCAGCGCTGGAGGCACGATTCATTCAGTATTGGAGAGGCCGTGGTCATCTAGCTCGGAGAACTTGGCCGCCATCGTGGGGTTGCCCCGGGTCAGCTTCTTGATCGTCACGTCCTGCGCCTTGTCGTTCGCGAGCCGAAGGTTCCGAGTGGTGCCGAGCAGAGCCTCCTTCGTCTTTTGCAGATGGTCGATCGACTTGTCGATCTCCTCGATCGCCGTTTGGAAGCGGCTAGAAGCCAGATCGTAGTTCTTCGCGAATGCAGTCTTGAATGACTCAAGCTCGGTTTCAAAGTTCGTGATGTCGACGTTCTGCGCCTTTACAAACGCAAGCTCTGTCTTGTACTTCAGCGAGTTCATCGCCGCGTTCCGCAGCAGAGTGATGATTTGAAGAAAGAATTGCGGCCGGACGACGTACATTTTTGGGTAGCGGTGGAACACGTCGACGATCCCGGTGTTGTAGAGTTCACTGTCGGGCTCAAGTAGGGAGACCAGCACCGCATACTCACAACCCTTCTCGGTGCGATCCTTGTCGAGCTCCTTCAGGAAGTCCTCGTTCTTTGTCTTCGTCGCGGTGCGATCAATCTCGTTTTTCATTTCGAACATGATCGAGACGATCTCAGTGCCGGCTTCATCCGAGTCGCGAAAAATGTAGTCACCCTTGCTGCCGGTCCTCGCGTCATTGTCCTTCTCGAAAAATGCCCGCGGAAACGCCGTCGCTCGAATGCGATTGAATTCGGTCTCGCAATGCTGCTCGAGGGTTTCGCCAACCATCTTGGTCGACAGGCGCGCCTTCATGTCCTTGAGGCGCTCGATCAAGTCATCGCGATCCTTGATCTGAGTCTCGTATCTATCCTTGAGCGACTTCTCTGCGAGTTGCTTCTCAAGCGCCGCTCGCTCGAGGTTGTTCTTCAGTTCGTCGCGCTCCTTCTCGACTTCATTGACTGCCTTGTTGATCGCAAGCCTTTGTGCAACCTCTATGGCGTCAAGCTTGGCCTTCAGGGCTTGGATCTGCGAGTCCCTCGTGACGGCTGCCTTCTGCAGTTCGTTCGCAAGCTTCACCTCGGCTAGCTTCGAAGCGGCCTCCTTATCACGCTTCTCCTGCTCAAGTTCGTTCGCGAGCGCGTCACGCTCCTTTTCTGCAGCGCTTACGGCTTCTGTCACGGAGAGCTTCCGCGCGACATCGGCCGCATCGAGCTTGGCCTGTAGTTCTTTGATCTCGGCATCCTTGGTTGCGGCAGCCTCTTGCAGTTCGCCAGCCGCCCTTGTCGTGGCGAGCTCTACTGCATTTCGCTTGTCCTGCTCGGCTAGCTCAAGCCGTTCACGTAGCTGCCGTTCGAACTCGCTATCGCGAACCTGCTTCAGGATGTCCGCATAGCCGGCCTCGTCAATCTTGAATGCTTTCCCGCAGTGCGGGCAGATGATTTCGTGCATTGCTACATACCCTTTGCCTTGGTCGGGATCTGAAAGAGCATTTCTGGCACCGCTCACGCGACTTCAAGTGTTGCCGTCTGGAACGCGAGTTGATTCTTTTCGATACGTATACCTGCGGCATCCTTAACGCTTTTACAAGCCGTGATCCGCTCGGGCCAGTTTGCAGAGTTCAGCTTGTCCTTCACGTCAGCAAGCGTGGTTAAGTGCATAGTGTCCACAGGCGTTTCGTCAGACGACCTCGTCAAGCGCCTGACCTGATCGAAATGCCGCGCCTCACGGCGGCGACTACCGTCACTGATTTGATTGGTCCCAAGTGACGTAAACAAACTTCTCTACTTCCATCATCGTTACGGGCGAGGAAGCTAGAAGTTCAGCGATTCGTGATTGGTCATAGAGCGCAACGTCGTTGAGTTCTGCATGGCGATGCGCGTTTTCATTGAAGTACTGATTTGTAGCGCAAGCCTTGGCAAACGCAATGCCAGGATGTCGGGCGCGATATGCGGCTTCTCCCGTTACCACCTCCTTGACGGCGTCCCAGGTAACGGCACCGTCTGAGCGAGATGAGCTCTTGCACTGCACCAATTCTCCCTTCGCCTCGTCGATAGCGACAACATCAACGCCATCATCGTATGAGTCGGGAGTTCGGTATACAAAACGAAACCCCCTCTTATTCCATAGCGCAGCGATGAATCCTTCAAAGTGTCGTGGACTCATTCGCAAAACGTCGTCTAGCGCGAGCAATTCGTCCGGAGCGGCTCCTGCCTCCAAGGGGGCAAGGTCGAAAGGGTTCAATTCGCTCGGCGCAATATCACCGCTCCCATTAAGCATGTCCTCTGCGAGCGCTCTTTTTTGGTTAAGAAGTTGATCAAGCTTTACATCAAATGTCGTGAAATCGTCAGCCGCGACAACTGGGTAATAGACGAAGACATCTTTAGCCTGGCCGATGCGATAGGCACGGTCTGTTGCTTGATCCTCCTTCGCGGGATTCCAGGTGCGACTGAAATGGATTACGTGATTCGCAGCCTGAATATTCACGCCGAAGCCAACGGCCACCGGCGATAGGATTATCACGCCAAAGCCAGGCTTTGCCTGAAATGACCGAATGCGCTTTTGGCGACTCGCCGCATGCTGAGCAGCGGCAGGTGTGTCGCCATTGATAATTTCGGGGGCCAGTCCAAATACCTCTTCGATGTAGTACCGAAGCATTCTTTGAACTTCTCGAAACTCACAGAAAACGATTGCCTTCTCGTCCTTCCGCTTAATGTCTTCCAGGGTCCGCAACAACCACGATAACTTTGGAGAGCGCGCCTTGTATTCGGAAAGCGGTTCCGGGACAAATGCAGACAATCCGTGGCGCTTAGGGTCCGTACAAAGTAACCGTAGGTATTGGAGCAATCCGAGGGCATTTGAAAACGGCGCACCCGGTTGCCCTCTCTTCTTGAATAGCTCAATCGCCCTTGCATAGAGCGCGCGCTGTTGAGAAGAGAGCCCAAGCCTTCTGCAGGAATCCACGACGATTTTGCGAGGAAGGTCCTTTGCCACATCACTCTTTAGTCGTCGTAGGATTTGTGGCGCTATCTTTTCTCGGAGTTCCGCGACGCGAGCCAGCTCTTCGTCAGTTTTGGCTTCAATAGGACGTCTATATCGCCTCGCGAAATCGTTGAGAGCCCCGAGCAGGCCCGGTTGGACGAAGTCGAAGAGACACCAAAGGTCTGCGAGGGTGTTTTCAACTGGTGTGCCAGTGCATGCAATCTTGAATGTTACGTTCTGCTTCTTTGCGGCTCGGGTTACCAATGCATTAGGGTTCTTAATGCGCTGAGCCTCGTCGCAGATCATCACAGACCACTTTTCGCGAGCAAACGAAAACTCAAGGTCGCGGAGGGTCTCATATGTAGAAAGGACGATGCGCGCATTGCCACGCCAATTGGGCTTGAGAAAGCGAATTAGGCCTACCTGTTGTAGTTGCGCATCGATCGCATCGCGAGGTAGCCGAAGTTGCGCAAGACTTTCGCCGTAGGCAATAAGCACAGGCAGAGCATCCGCCACGAAGAACTTCTCAATTTCTTCTTTCCAGTTCTCCAGAAGCGAAACAGGCGCAACCACCAGTGCCGGCGGTAAATTTGGATCCTCTTCAAAAGATGCAGAAAGCATTGCCAAAATTTGAAGGGTCTTACCGAGGCCCATGTCGTCTGCAAGCAACGCCCCACGACAGTAGGCAGGACACTTTCTGATGAGGTGTTGAAGCCAAGCCACACCCTCTTTCTGGTGGTCTTTAAGAACGACTCCCGGTCTTAGGCCACGTGGAAGCGCCGGTGTTCGGGGATACTCCTGAAGTGCTTCCTTCCGCAATTCTTCATAGTCGATGCTCTGAATGTTCGCCTTGATAATCAGAGTTGGGCGACGAATCTTCGCGGGGTCGTGAGTCCTTGGCGTCTTTGGATCGGCAAATGTCCCTGCGCGAATGTCGCCAAGTGCGTCCTCCAGAGTGCTGAGGATTGTTTTTGCCTCAGCTACCGAAATTGGATGCGGCGAAATCGCGGCCCAAACGAATTCGCCTTTGTTCGACGCGATGCTCTCAGCCACTTTTGAGCGCAACTGGTCAAGACTTGCCCTGCCTAGAGGTACTGCGACTGGTTCGGACTGCCCCGCAGGAGTAAAAGATATGCCGCACTGAATTGTGTCCGGAGCCCATGGCTCAGAAGCGGGCTTTGCAATGAATGGAGAGTAGTACGGTTTTTCGTGACCAATGTTCTCTACGCGGGCCGAATAGTTTGCTAGGTCGTAAACCTGAGTGTGCCTGACGACTACGGGTGGTTTTCGACGGGCCTCCAGGGCATTACGCAACAGCGTCAGCTGGTCAGCTACATCGCCAGTGATCTGAAATTCGTACCCCTCCCAAAGGCAAAGTTGGTGTTCCAAGGAAATGGCCGTTCCAGCGGCATGTATGAACTCGGCAAGTTCAGTGTCATCGCTAAAGAGGCGAAGCGTACTTGCGGGAAGCGAGCCGCCATGTGATGAACGTTCAATCAGAAGCCCTACATCTTCGGGGTAACCGAATGCGTCCGGCTTCACGTGAGCCGTGAATCGCTCGAACAGTAGATTGGCTTTGGCACGAGCAGCCTCAAACTGGTCTGGATCTATGACTTCTGAGGCAGCTTCACCAAGTGCGGCGAACGGATTTGTTACGAACGCCTCAGCGCGTGATCCGGAAACGCGCCGCCCCGGCATTTGTTTGATTTGTCGCAGTACCGTTCGAACGTCAGTTGCAACCAGCACCTGCACAATGCCATTCTGCGTAATAACGTCGTATCGATCGGGAATGTCAGAGTACTTGTCAAATAGATCTAGCCACTCTGACGGGCAACCTTCGAATGAAGGCATTACCTCGATAGTCCTGTCGCCGGTCACGTCAGCCCGGCGCAAGTCGATCCGGAGTCGCTCAGGCGAAAGAACGACAGTGCGCAGGAGAAACGTGTCGAGACGAGCATTTGCCGCTAGTGCGAGCAGCCTAATTGATCCCCACGCGCGGCGCTGCGCTACGTCAATTCGCTGGTCTGGGCCTCGATCAAGAAACCGAATAATTCGGGTTACCAGTTCCCACGTTGGTTCGGGAAGGATTACTAATTCATTGCCAATCTGTGCAATAGCGCCAGCATGAATCGTCACGTCTACGGATTGACCATGCTCGCCCTCCCAGCTTTCAATTGCGATGAGGAAATCGGCATCAGTAAGCGAGCCTCGGCTGACTAGTCTCGGCCTCGCGGTTAAAAGAGGGGGAAGCGATAGCAGCGGAAGTGCGTCGACATATTGAGGAACGCGCAGGATTGTATAAAGCGACCGCCATGACAAATGCCAGCCCGAATTGTTTGTCTCGGCAAGGCCTTCGTCCTCAAGCTGGATTAGCAGCGAGGTAAGTTGCTTTGCAATTGCCGAATTTTCGCTGGTGCGAGGAAATCGGAGCCCCTCTTCATTGGGCGTCCAGGAAGCGGAAGTCGCCACATCGATTCTTGCCATGGTTACCTTCGCCACCAGCCCTTGCCTTGGGAATACCGGAATGCCCATGCCTTTAGTTGACGCGTATTGTCGGTGTCAGCTGGATCTACAAATACCCAAAGTGCGCCCCCTTGTGGCCGGCGGTCGGCGCACTCCAATGTCCTCTCCTCAACAAAGGCCTTGAAGGCAGTTTCAGAGAACGAAGGAATAACCAGAAAATTTCTTACACCACTGCTACTCACGGGGTTTCGTGATGTAGCTGTAGGGCTTGCGGCATCGGGTGATATTGGCGCTGAGCCCCGTGTCTCAACTGGCGGTCGCGCGGTCGATGTCGGACGAGGCGACGCATGTGTTTGCGAATGTCGTGGTGTTAAGTCAGGAACGACTCCAAGCAGGGGTCGAAGTTCACTCTTGAATGTGGTTTCCCAGCGAGCGTGACTTCGGTCAATGTGCAAGAGACGAGCGACTCGGGATTTGTCCTTAAGTTCTGTCGACCCGTGAACGTAGCGACCATTAAGATTGAAGGGAAGGTCGCGCCGGCCATCAAAGACAAAACATGCATTTCCGGTTTCGCCGAATTCCACTACCACGTGACGTCCGATGCGCATGATGAAGGCATTGTTCGAAGGTGGACCGCCGGCCGACAAGTGCAGCAAACGCCCCGCCATTTCTACTCTCAGCTGCTTGAAATCAGGCGACGCGCTGTACATTGCATCGTTGCCCAACGCAAAGTGCATGTCGCTAATGTGGTCGACGTAGCCGAGCCAGAATTCTAGTCGACGTTGATCGTTGACCCCATCTTCTGCCAGGAGGCTGAAGAACTTCTGGATGAATTTGAGTTTTAACCATCCCGTGACCATTTGCCGAGTCGAAGCCGAGACACGACCCCACTTCTTGTCATTGAGCTTGAGCCATGGGTTCCCCCAATGCTTGACGGCGAAATCGCGAAGGTTCTCATCCAGTTCAAGTGGCTCACTGGTTCCATATCGCTCAAGTAGTGCGGCAAGGCCATCTCCTAGAAAATATTCGTGTTGTTCTAGCATCGCCTCCAATTTAGGCAGGAGGTTTCTGAACCTGCTGTCAATTTGCGCAGCGGCAGCCTTAATTTGAGCTAGGACAAACTGTCGAATTAGCCACCAGTTGCCGACAATATCTAGACTTCGACAGACATCTTCGAACCTGCGCACGTCTCCCTCAAGTGCCGCATTGGCATAGGACGCGCATGGTTGTTCAGTGAGCAGCTCTCGATTCGCCGAAATAGCAGCAATCCATTCAGGTTCTGCGATCCCTGGCGCTCGAATATTGCTGGCGCGTTGGTGCAGGTACGATCGCAGACTGCCCCAGTTCCGCTTTCCAATCGGCTTTGAGTCGTCATCTTCTGGGTCGTACTGGAGATAGCTGTGCAGTAGGCCGTGGTAGCAGCGTCGAAACGGCCGAGGCACGTTTTGGTACCTATCAACGCACTCTAGAAGACGAGGGAAGCGCGTCTCGTCTTCTATCAAACGAAAGCGTCGTGGCCCTACGGGTGCGGCACAACCGTAGCAAAGGTACCTGGCGTCCCGTAGTCTGACGAAGTCCTGTTTGGCAAGGAACTCCGTTATGGCTTTTGTGAGGGCGTCTGGCGACGGAACAAAGTCCGCGCCGCTTGCGGAAAAACGTTTTTGAAGATGAGCGGCATCAGCGTGCAGCACTTTCAGAGTCGGCTCGTGCCACTGCGGAGCAGGGAGTGACGTTGATATCTCTAGGCCACGTCGCAAATTGTCTATCTCATTCACTGAGACTCCAATGCGCAAGTGCCAATGTTTCCGGCTGTGCGCTTCGATTCTGGATCGGTACTAGGCTCATCCCAAAACTCGAGCCGCAATTCTATGCGTCGACTTTCTTCGTATGATGCCTTTGCTGAATTAAACGAATAGCCGCCGACAAGAAATAGGTTGCGAATCTGTTCGAGCTCGTCGTTGGTCATGGCGCGTTCATCAGAAGTCGGCTTTGCGAATAAGACACACAACAATCGCTCACTTCGGCGAAGGCTGAGATCCAAATTCAGGAGGTATGTGCCGCGTTCGTCCGCAAAGCCTTCCACAATTACTCGCTTGAACCATTTTCTACCTAGATCATCTCGCGCGATCGCTAGTACCTCAGGGATGTAGGCACGCAGCAATCGCGCTTGTTCGGTCGACAGGCGGCTACTGTTGGTGTCAAAGCGCGCTCGGTCGCCAAAGTCGATTGCGCTCCGGGCCATGTTCACTGAGACGCCGGGGAACTTGTCCGTCGCTCGTCGAATTCGATCGAGTAGTTGGGCGATGTCCCTGTCGCGGGCGAGTTTGCGCACTTCAGCCTCGTTTACCGTCCTTGTAACGGCCAAAAGCGCGACGCTCATTACCAGTAGAAAGAGCACCATTAGCGCCGTCATCAAGTCGGCGAAGGAAATCCAGAATGGTTTTTCTGCTTCGTCTCGACCATTCCTCTTGATCAGAATGCGTGCCCCAATCATTGTCAGCTCCGAACTGCAGCGTCGCCCAGCGTTAGTTCAAGTTCCTTGATCGAATCGCCGAGCATCTTAGTTGCGCGCGAGAGCTCAATGTGGAAGTCGGAATTGGCGGTAGTAAGCGACTGCTGAAGATTCCTAGTAAAGGACTGGTGTGCCTCGGTGAGTACTTCGCTAATCTTTCCGAGATAGTCATCCGCCAGAGTCTGTGCGTGGGTGAGTTTCGTGGCAGCGGAATCAATTCGATGAAGTATGTCCGCCGTAAGCGTCGCCTCCCTCTTAGCGGCTTCTACGGTAGATGTCAGTTCACTTATCATTTTGGCGACAACGTCGCGAGTTGCCCGATAGTCGGCCAATGCTCCATCCATGGATCGGGTTGCTGACACGACGGAGCCCGCCGCTTGAGCCAATTGCCCCGAGACCGTGGTCGCTTGAGTCAGGACTCCTGTAACGCCCTGTCCTGCTTTTGCGAAGTCGCTTGAGGCGACATATAGGGTTTCCGCACCAGAATTCATTCGATTTATCGAATCGGTCGTAACCTCGCGCAGGGCAGTCACAGAATTTGCCATTTCCGTACTCGCCTTCGCTACAGCTTCAAGCACGGTGTCAACCTTACCCCCGAGCTGCGCAATCGACTGCTCCGCGCGCTGTGTAGCGCGCTCTTCGCGTTGAAAGTGGGCTATGGCTGCCTCATTGCTTTGCGCTTGCAATGTGGCCACTACGCCTTCGACCTTGGATCCCAGTGCCTCCAACGTCTCGGTAAGTTTCTGGTGGGATTCGGACTGGGTCTCGCGCGTCATTTGTCTCAACTGCTGCAGGAATTCACCCATTTGACCGTTCATGACCGATTGCCGCGCCTCCATCGAAGACATTGCCTCACTTAGGCGTTCTGCCATGGCATCGGTTGCTTTGGTCCCACTTGATTGAATTTCTGAGGCCATTTGTTCAAGGCGCACGACGGCTGCCTGGAGAGCCTGAATGGTCTGCTGCTGAAGTTGATTGATGCCGTTGATTTGGCCTCCGAAGAGGTCTTGAAGCCGTTGACTGAATCCGGCCATCACATCGGTCAACAGCTTCGTAACGGCTGATCCCTGGTCCTCGCGTAGACCACCAGTCGCGCGAGCAATGTCCTCAAGTGGCTTTTGAAGGCTCGCCTGAATGTGGGCACCGATTGCCTGCCCAAGCACGGCATTACCAGCGGTTTGGGCAGCAATCTGCCGTTCCGTTAAATCGCTTAGAACCTGCTTGAGGTCCGCTACAAGCGCGTCCTTGAGTATCTTGGTCTGAGTGGCGGATTCCTCTGAGGCCTTGACCAGTCGCGACAGGTACTCTTCACCAGCGCCGGCCTGCAACTGACTTTCCAGGGCCTGATTCAGCTCCTCTACCTTGTGATAAAGACTAGCAAGGAGCAGTTTCTCGATGACGGTAACGACCATCGCTAGTGAGATGGCTAGTGCGGAAACGAGAAATGCTTCCCACACTCCGTGAAGAAGGCTATTTAAACTTTCCCGCACCACGGTCGGCGTCTCGGATACCTTGAATGCCTGAAGACCGAGGATCAAGCCCAGGAAGGTTCCAATGATGCCTACCCCGGTAAAGATTCCTGGCAGGTGTTTGAAGAATTCAGTTCGAAGGCGATTGTCGACCAACGACTGACTATTGAAGAACATCTCTGCCGGAACTGTCGGACGAAGCGCGATGATTTCAAACTGGCCTGTCTTGGGGTTCAGCTCTTTCTGCTGATGCAGGGTCTTGTGGAATTCTTCCCATAAATGCCGAAGCGCCTTGTCCTTCTCAAACAGAGGGGCTAGTTCACCTCCCTCGGAACCGACGCGATGGATCTGCTTGATCAGTCGGGCGAGTCGAAAACGCAGAAGAAGTCCGCGAGCAAGAAACGCGACGACGAAGAATGTGAGAAAAAGACCGAGTATCGCGGCAAAAAAATAGACCTGAAGCGGCAGTGCGCCTATTTGTAGCGTCAACATTTGGTCACCATCGAATTTCGTGAGCCCTCTCTTGCTCGGAGGCACTTGGCGCGAGATTCTTCTCGCGAATGCTTCTCGAAAACAGTCGGCGGCTCGTTCTTTTTGGGGACTTGTCTGCAGACATTCCGAGCTGAACTTGGCCAGCAGGGAACATTCCATAACACTTGCTGCAAGAGGGGCGAGTCTACCGCGCGCGGCGGGGGAGGGTGCAAGTGGGTGGGGGCGAATTGGGTAGTTGGCGAAATATGTCGGGGCCGGTTTCTGACGGCAGTCACCAAACTGGGCATGGAATCGGCCAGGTAGGTGATCTAGGATCGCCAAACGCCGTGATTTGAGTAGCCAAATGAGTAGCTGGAAGAACATTGCCTCAGAGAAAAGTCAATAAAATCATGGGTGATCGAATAGGTATTGACTTAGGCGGCAGCAAGATCGAGATCGCGGCGTTCGACGCCGCCGGCGCGCAACTGCTCCGGCGGCGCGTCGCCACGCCCGCGGGAGACTACGGGGCCACGCTGGAGACGATCCGCGCGCTGGTCGCC
>Ga0154020_10002513_pt1 | contig 22343 bp, 19 predicted proteins | sample Klosneuvirus_201_FD_109709 | JGI IMG/M metagenome (GOLD analysis project Ga0154020, IMG submission 109709) | Active sludge microbial communities from wastewater, Klosterneuburg, Austria - Klosneuvirus_20160825_MG | ecosystem: Engineered > WWTP > Aerobic digester > Activated sludge | place...
AATCATAAAAAAGATGATTCCCTTTGTCATTATCTTTTATATGATTTGGCTTAAATCATAAAAAAGATGATTCCCTTTGTCATTATCTTTTATATGATTTGGCTTAAATCATAAAAAAGATGAAAAAACTAATATAAACAAATAACGTATATATTATTTATATCATATATATGTTATCTAAAAAAAGAGTTACTCTACCCAAATTATTATCATATGTATTGTCATTAACAACCGATACTATTGTTGATAATAATGTATTAGAATCTGTTTTTAATAATCAAACCAAAAGTAATGACGAATTTAAATTTAACTGTCTTAAATTTGGAGAATCAAAAAATATTAATGATTTTCCTGAGAAATTGAAAACTATTTTTGATCCTTTTATAAAAGATTTCCGGCGACACGGTAGCAAGATAAATTTTGATAATGATGTTAATCTATCATTATATTATAGTATTTCAGCTTGTATCATAAAAGATTTTAAAACGTTATCGTCTGCTGATCAGTTAATATATATAAATAAATTACGCGAAAAGATTATTGTATTTTTAACAATAGAGGAAACATTTAAAAATTATGATTATGAAAAATTAGGATGGGTTAAAAAAGATATTATTAATTCATTTGTTCAATATAAAACAAATAAATTAGTTTTAAAAGTTATTGCAGACTATTTAAATATTAACATTTTCATTTTGAATATTATTGAAGATAAAATATATATCGTATCTGAAAATGATTCATATGATATGTTTCGTCCTAATATCTTTGTAGCATTCAATGAGGATATTTTTGAACCATTATTATATTTAGACAATACTATATTAGATCATTCAACTCCTCCTGTCAAAAAGTTAATTACTGTTGATAGAAATTTATTACTTATTATGAATACAAATATGACAAATGATACACAAATTAATTTTAATCTTAAACTATCTAATCTTGATAAACACTTTAAAAAACATTCTGACTCAGATAAGAAAGTAGAAGAACCCAAAAATAGTGATAATAATGACACAATCGAAAATGAATATGGAGAAGTAACTGTAGAAGATTCAGAGGAACCAGAAACCAAATTAGTTTTTCATATTTCTCCAAAAATGAAAAAAGACGAATTACAACAAATTGCAAAAAAACTGAGTATTGACATTGAAAAAAATGGAGCGAAGAAAAAGATTCCTAAAACGAATAGTGAATTAATTAATGAAATCAATGCCAAATTAAAAACTACTTAAAATTGAAATTTGATTTGTATTTAATATTATTTTATTTATTAAACACAATCTATATATTTTATGCTACAACAACTTTATAATGTACAATCATCTCCTAAATCAAAAAGTATTGCTTCGTGGATTGATCATATCAATGTATATTATTACAGTAACTTTTTAGATCAACATCGTGCAGACAAATATTATAATATACTTGAACAGAATCTAACTTACAATTCTGCAGATGATTCTAAAGTCAAAATTTTTGGCAAAGAATACGAGATATCAAGAAAACAAGTTGCTTACGGGGATACTGGAACGACATATAATTTCGCAGGAATATCAGTACCAGCAAAGTCATGGGACGATCAGTCTGATATCGTTTGTAAAGTTCTTAAAAATGTTAAAAAAGATGTTGAGAATATATTAATGAGAAAGTTTAATTTTTGTTTGATTAATCGTTATAAAGATGGAGAAGATAGCATAGGTGCCCACTTTGATTCAGAATTGGGACTCTGTACGCCTATTTATATTGCAGGAGTTTCACTCGGTGCAATTCGCGATGTCCGATTCACCCCTGTAAATTTTGTACCCCAAAAAATACCAAACGGGTTTAACTTGCAACTAGATCACGGTAGCTTGTTTGTTATCGGTCATCCAACTAATTCTTATTGGAAACATAGTATTCCAAAGAGAGCCGATGTCAATACTCCAAGAATCAGTTTGACTTTTAGATATATTGATTTATAAAATAATATTATTTCTTTATATACTATATAAATAATTTATATGGATAATCCAATGTTGATAATTGGTATATTAGCATTTGTTATAATATGTTCATGTGTATATAGTTTATTTGGGACAGGAGGTTATTATTATTATAGTTCGGATAAAACACCATCGGGGACACCATCGGGGACACCAGCAGGGACACCAACAGGAACACCATCAGGGACACCATCAGGGACACCGACCGAAACACCATCAGGGACACCGACCGAAACACCATCAGGGACACCGACCGAAACACCAGCAGGAACACCAGCAGGAACACCAGTAGGAACGCCAGCGGGAACACCAGCGGGAACACCAGCTCCTGTTCCAGTTGGTACAGGTAACCCTTGCACATTACATACCGATTGTTCTGGTTGGGGTCCGGGACCAACTGATATGGCATGTTGTAATGGCAAATGTGCCCAAAAACAAAAAGATTGGGCTGGTATTGGTTATTGTCCAACCGAATGTATGAGTGCGCCAGCCGGTACACCCAATGCACAAGGTACATGTGATAAATATCACTGGCCTAGATTAACAAGTGAACCATGTGGTTTACATACAGATTGCAAAGGTTGGGGATCAGGACCAACTGATATGGCATGTTGTAACAGTAAATGCACTCAAAAACTAAAAGATTGGGCTGGGGTTGGTTATTGTCCAGCTGATTGTATGAGTGGTCCAGCTGGCACTCCTAACTCACAAGGTACATGTGATAAATATCACTGGCCTAGACAAAGTAGTGAACCATGTGCTAATCATACTGATTGTGCTGGTTTTGGAGCTGGACCAACTGATATGGCATGTTGTCAAGGTACTTGTCAACAAAAGAAAAAAGATTGGGCTGGCATTGGTTATTGCCCAAATGAATGTGTTGGATCTTTTGCCGGAAAACCAGGTACTTGTTAATTTTCAAATATAATATATTCTGTACATATATTATGGATAAAATTACTATAATTTTACTTATTATATCAATTCTAATTTGCTGTTCATTATTAATTATGACTGGTTATATTAGTTTTAAAGTGTATACAAAACCAGTACAATCAGAAATATCTCAGCCACCTTCTATGCCTGTTAATACAACACAAACAACACAATCAACACAATCAACACTATCAACACAACAAACACAACAAACGCAACCATCGCAATCAACACAACCACCTACATTAATTAATCGCGAAATTCCTAAATATACCATAACACCTGAATCACTCTCAATAATTATACCCAAACCAGAAGAGTTATCAAAACAAGGTCAAATGTTTAGTGAAACGGGGCCGGTTCCTTTCAATACGCCTACTGGAAAAAAAGTTACTCCAACCATTACTCCGGTCATTTCTCCAAAACAAATGCCTAAAAGAACGTTAACAATTCCACCTCGTATTAACAGTAGTACAGGTCGAAAAAATTAGATTTTAATTGTGTTCTTATAATATTTTATAATTTGATAATATACAATATAATATGACAGATACAGAATCATCAAAAATGTACGATTATAAAGTTAGTAGTAAACATAGAGAAGATCATAAGAAATATTATGGTACTGATACCATACCAATTTATTCTAATGATCTTAAGTATAAAAAATATAATGATATTGATTTAAATAATATCAAAAATTTAGACGATATGATAGATCATGACACAGTTGAATACAGAATTAAAGAATGTATATCAACCGATGGCAAAACGCTTGATCTGAGTCATTTAAATTTAACAAAATTTCCCAAATTACCTAATCAACTCATTCAAAGTGTTAAGTATTTGTTTTTATCTGAAAATAAATTGGAAATTCTTGATGATTTGAAACATTTTGAAAAATTAAGTGTTATTGATCTATGTCATAATCGATTAACCAAACTACCTATTATGCCAGATAGATTAAAGGAGCTTATGATACGATTTAATCAAATTAATGATATTACATCGTTAAATGATTGTTATTCTTTACGACGTTTAGATTGTTCTCATAATATGATTACTGAACTACCAAACATCAACCGTCTTGAAATTTTAATATGTGATCACAATAAAATCAGTAATCTTCCAGCATTTCAAAATTTAATAAGAATATCATGTGCATCTAATATGATTAAAGAGCTACCTCCATTTCCTAATATTGAAATTATAGAATGTGATAAGAATTATATTACAAAAATATGTAATTATATGGGAGTACGGGAATTGTATTGTAGTAATAATCAAATAACTACAATATCTAATGTTCATAAAATTGATACAATTCACTGTTATAATAACAAGATTAAAAAAATAGATTATTTTGAAAATCTAAAAGAATTAGTATGTGATTATGATGATATTAATATAGCTTCATATTATACAATTGTCAATTCGAAGGTATATCAAAATAAAATTATAGCAATATATTTTAAATAACTTAAAGATTTGTTTATATAAATTAATATTATGAATAACTTCGATATCAAAGAACAAAAGATCGTATCAGAAAACGTTCCTAGTGATTCCCATACTATAGTATATGATCCTTCATCTGGAGGTATACCTGATGTTTTACCAAATGCTGATGTAATATTAGACAATGTTATCAAAATTTTAGAATGTATGAATACAGATGAAATGCAGTTAATTAAAAAAGCCAATATTCCTTTATTCGAACAAACAATGGAAGAAAAATTTCAAGAATTTGCCGATAGATATTATAGTATTTTTAGAATGGTTTTATCTGGGGAAGATATTACTCCACTTTTCAAAATGTTAAGTGTTATTAATAATATCAATTCTGGTAAAAAATCTTTTGAGGATGGTGAAAAAGAAGTCGGATCATATCTAACTAAATTCTTACCTCCTGATTTAATGAATAAAATTGCATCCGGTGAAATAAATGAAAAAGATGTTAAATATGGAAAGAAGAAAAAGAATAATTAATTATCAAGTCTTTTCATAAATTCTGTAACTTTTTTACTATTTTTTATTGCAATGGTATTTGTTAACTCCATCATTTTTTTATGTTTTTCTGTAATTTCTTTATTTGATGGAAAGAAATTATCTAACCAATATTTTGTAGCGTTAATTTGTAGTTGTCGTCTTTTGTTATATTCTTCACCGCGATAATTTTGTTTGCTTACAAATTCGATCATAGAGTTAACAATAGTAAATTGATTATTAGATATTTCAGTATTTAACTTGATAAATGTGTTTTTTAATTCACTTTCAATATTATATTCTGTGAAATAATCAACAATATTAATGTTACTATTTTTTTTAGTTAATTGTAGAATATTTTCAATTTGATCTATTATTTTTGCTTTAGTTTTTGGATCTTTGAATCCTTGACATACAATATACTTTTCCATATTTGCAAAACTACTTGTTAATGGTTTTACAATATGTACATCGTCATATAAATTTGTTAACATAATAACATATTTTAATAATAGATTTGTAAAAGATTCATATATTTTAATAATAAAACTTCCGTTTTTTTCTTGTATTTTCAGAGTATTTAATAATTGTTCTAATAAAATTCTAAATGTTTCCTGTTCATACAAAATCCTATTAGGTAACTTATACTTTCCATTAGCAATAATCAATGTTGCTTTTTCTTTTGGAAGTGTCGTTTGATTAATAACTCGTAAAGGTTTTTCTTTTTTATAATAGTCTAAAATGGCTTTATTTGTTTTTTCTGATTTCTTAATTCCTCCGTATTCCGTGTCAATTAGATAATATTTATCATTTTTTGATAATCCTTTATTTGAAAATTTATCACGAAATAATAACACTGATTGTAATAATGCTCCGGCTTCGTCATCTAAACAAACTGTTGTAAATTTATCTTTTTTTAGGTCGATTAGATCAAACATGAAGTACAATTCCCATAATTTATAAAAAGATTTATTCACAATTGTTGGCTTTGGTTCAACATCAAAATAAGCTTTAGATATATTATTAATATCTGAGTCATAATCATCAATATATCGTTCAAACTTGTTCATAATCAAATATACTTTTTTTTTTCCTTTAAAATCAGCAATCATTTTATTCATTTTATCAACACCATAACCACCACTAATTGTCTGATGTATGAAATGCTGAAACCCTAATGAAAATTGCGGGTATGTTACACTTGTTGAAAAAATAGGTTCTTCTTTATACTTAAATATGTCTTCCTTGCTTGATGGAATTCTATAAACAATATGATCATATTCTTCAGTCATTTATATATTATACTTATACTTTAAGAATATTTTTTTATATCCCTTTTCAATTTTAATGATAAAAACATGGTTTTTGCCGTTAAAATTGAAAAATACTTAAAAAAATATAATATACTATATATATTAAGATATTATGACAAGTCCATATATAAATACAAAATTAAGTACAATGGTAATATTACATCCACATCAAATGGATAATAATATCTATAACAATTTAAAAAGAAATTTAGAAAAACAAATTGTTGGTAAATGTTTTTCAAACTATGGATATATAGTTAAATTAATTGAAATATTAAAATATAAAGATGGTATTATTGAACCTGAAAATACAGAAGCTTCGGCGTCATTTGTACTTGATTTTTCGTGCCGTATCTGTTTACCACTCAAAAATACGCAGATTATATGCGAAATAGAACGTGTTAATAAGTTACTCATTACAGCAATTAATGGTCCTGTTTTTATTATTATCCCGAATGATCGGTTTAACAATAATGTATTCTATAAAGATATTAACAATAATATCAGATATAAAAAAGATAATAATTCGGATATTATTCAACCACATGATTTTATTAAAGTCACTCTTTCAAATATACAATTTTATGATGGAGACGAAAAGATTAAAGCAATTGGTTTTATGGATGATATTGCATCAGAAGATGACAAGAAAAATTATTATAATGATACATATAAAGATTCTGATAAATTGATCAAATATGAAGAGTATATATCATCTGCTCCAACTTCGACTGATAATGAAACTACTCCAGTAGATTAATTTTTTTAAACCGTTAAAATTGAAATTTAAACCACTTAAAATTATCTTCATATTATAAATATTATTTTAGAATATGCAGAGGAAAAATTTTTATTGTATAAATTGTGGTAAAGATGGTCATTTGTCAAAGAATTGTGACATACCCGTAACAAGTTATGGGGTAGTATTATTGCAATTTGAAAATATGAATACAGATAAGGATAAAATTATAGAATATCTAAAATTATGCGATGGGACGATTATAAATAATTCAAACTTGGGTATTAATATTGAAGGAACTGGAGATGTCGAAATATTTTGTATGCTCAAAAATTCAATTAAATTTTTATTGATACAAAGAAAACATACATTAGGATTTTTAGAATTTATAAGAGGACGTTATAGTATTGAAAACGTAGATGGTATCGCATTTCTATTTAAACAAATGATACCAGATGAAATTAGTAAAATTAAAACAAAATCATTTGATGAATTATGGGATGAAGTTTGGGGTGATAAAAATAAATTAAATTATCAAAACGAATATAATTCATCAAAAGAAAAATTTGATAAATTAAAAGATGAAAATAATAAATATCTCAGTCTCAAATTTTATGTGGATAATGTAATTCCAACCTGGAATTATTCAGAATGGGGATTTCCGAAGGGAAGACGTAATTTAAAGGAAAATGACAAGGAATGCGCGATTCGTGAATTTATGGAAGAGTCTAATATAACATCTGATAATTTTACCATACTTGATAATTTTGAACCGATAGAAGAAACGTTTATTGGCACAAATGGTATCAATTATAGACATATTTACTATATTGGTATTGCTCTTACCGATTTAACTCCATGTATAGATCATGCAAATAAAAATCAAATATGTGAAATAGGTGATATAAAATTTTTATCATATGAGGAAACAATTAAATTAATTAGACCTTACCATACAGAACGCCAAAAACTAATTACTCTGACATATATTTTTGTCATGAATAAAATTATTAAATATTATAATAATATAAATGGAGAATGATAAGATTCTTTTTGAATTAATACGAAATGATAATTTTAAAATGTTCAAAGAACTTATTCATACAAAAGAAATATTTGACATTAACGTAAGAGATAATAGCAATAATTATTTAATTACATATGCAATTGTAAAGAATAATATTGAAATTATTAAATTATTACTTGATAAAGAATGTCGTATTGATATTAGGGATCAAGAAGGAAAATCAATACTTTATTTACCAATTAAATATAATTATAATGAAATTATTAAATTGTTAATAGAACATGACAAACATAGTATTGGTATATCTATTGTTGATATTACTGATATAGATGAAAAAATACCATTACATTATGCAATTCAATTTACAAATAATTACGCAATCGATATTTTATTAAATGCAAATTCAAATGTTAATTATCAGGATAAAAACGGAAATAATGCATTACACTTAGCAGTTAAAAGTAAAGAATATGATAGTTGTAAAAAAATATTAAGTAAAGATATTCACATTAATGCCATAAATAATATAGGAGAAACTGCATTACATATTGCATGTAATTTAAAATTTATCAGTATCATACAATTATTAATTGACAATGGTATAGATATTAACATTAGAGAAAATAAAACAAATATGACTGCATTGATTTACGCTGTTAATAGGAATAATATTGATAGTGTTAAATTACTAATGAATAATAAAATCAATACCAATCTTCAGGATTTTATAGGCAATACAGCTATATCTTATTCAATTATAGATGATTTTAATGAAATTACATATGAGTTAATTAAAAGTAAACCAAATGTTAATTTACACAATATTGATGGAAATCTGCCAATACATTTATTATTAGAAAAAGATAACATATATGAAAATGAAATTACTAAATTTTTAATTGATCAAAGTAATTTAAATTTTCAAAATAATGTAGGTAATACCCCTTTACATTTTATATGTCAAAAAGATCTTTGGAAAACTTATAAAAATATTCTAATTAAAAAAAAATTAAACATTTTTGTGAGTAATTCTGATCATAAACGGCCAGTTGACTATATTAATAAGAATGATTTAGATGAATTTATGGAAATGACTGTCAAGAGTTATTTATATATTTTACGAAATAGTAATTTTATTTGGAAAGAAAATTGGGAAAATATATGCAATAAAGAATTATTTTATGAAAAACTAAATGATGAACAATTGCAAATTGTTAAAAAATATATTAGTAAAACACATAAGGATTCTGATAATAAAAAAGATATATGTCATACAATTATTTTACATAAGATACAAGAAATTTATAAAAATAATGACCAGAAATGTGGGTATACCTCATACCCACAGAAAAAATTTAAACAATGTATTGATATAGATAACTTGACAAATGTAGAAGTATGTACATTTACTGGCGAAACTCTAGAAATATTAATTGGTGTTATTTATTTATTAAGCAAACACAAATATGCATGCTCAACAATAGAACCTAATTTTAAGACAAATAATGATATGTGTAATTATTTTTTAAGTTTAGGCATGAGAACTACTAATAAATGCGAATTCTTGAATTTTGAAATTGTTTGGGTACATAAAAAACTCTTTTTTTCTGATAATTTTGCAAATAATTTTAGAAAATGTATTGATAATAACAATATTAGATTTATTATTATTCCATTAGGAATAGAAATCGAACGTGGTAGTCATGCTAATTATTTAATATTTGATAAAAAAACATACGAGATGGAACGATTTGAACCATATGGATCAGAATCACCTTATAAATTCAATTATAATCAAAAATTATTAGACAATATTTTATCTTTTAAGTTCACTGAAATAGATCCAAATATTAAATATATTTCTCCAGATAACTTTTTACCTAAAATAGGTTTTCAGTATTTTGATATATATGAAGAAAAAACATCTAAAATAGGAGATCCGAGTGGATTTTGTGCATTATGGTCATTATGGTATACAGATATGCGAATGAAGTATCCCGATATTAATCGAAAATCATTGGTAAATAAATTATTAAAAGAAATCAAATTTAAAAATATTTCTTTTAGGCATATGATAAGAAATTATTCCATTAATATAACAGATATCAGAGATAAAATTTTTAAAGCTGCCGGAATAACAATTAATGATTGGTTAAATGATCATTATACTGAAAAACAATATGAACTAATTATCAAAGAACTATCAAAACTTCTTAAACAGACGTGAATTCTCTAGTGATCATTACTATTGGTAGTTTTTGTAAAATAATGCAATAACTAATATTATAATTATTATTGTCAATATAACAATTACAATATTTTTATTAGTTGACGAATTATTATTATTATTATTATTATTATACGCGACTAATATATTTTTTAAAGCATCGTGATATGTTAATTCTTTCTTACCATTCATCTTATTAACTGAATTATGTACATCTATCATCCATTTAATCAAGTTCTTTCTAGAATTTAATACATCATCATTTAAAGGTATTTCTTCGATATGTGATTTAAAATTTATTCTGCATTTTTCACACGGTAAGACTTTTCCAAAACAATTAATGAAATTTTTAATATTTTCCTTATCTTCTGTGGTTGGACTTTCGGGATATTCAAGTGTTATACTATGTAATAATGTCCATGTAGCAGGACCCCATATTTCTGGTTTCATATGAAAGTTATATATATGTATTGTAGATAAATTAATTTTAATTATTGTATATCTATTATCTGATTATTTTCAATTTGTATCTTTATTTTTTTTATATCATCAATATCTAAATATATTATATTTTTGGGTTGTTTAGATAATATGTTTTTCATTTTTTCTAACGACGTAATTTTGTGCTTGTTAATTTTTTTAATAATAGGAATTCCGTATTCTTTATCTTTAATATGTAATAATGGTAAGCCATTCAAATTTATTTTATCTATTAAATATTTATGAATATTTTTATCAATATCTAATAATACAACTATTTGTATTTGATCATTTCTATATGGTTTGTTTATATAGTAATCTTTTAACGAATATCCTAAATGTATACCAACATCAATATAATCGTTAATAATATTTTCACTTATCTCACCAAATACTAATCCATGATATTCAAAAATATTATTTTTTGAAATAAGTGGAATATATTTTAATGAATTTAAAGGTCTTGCGCGCAATACTATACTTTTTTCTTTATAATCGTTATTTTTAATATCTGTACATCTCATTATGCGCAATGAAATCTCATCTCCACATATATAATTTAATGAAATAAATGTCCTATAGTCAATATATGACTGCAATTTATCATCGAATATATAACCGTTATCGGTAATGTTTTTACTATCAATCTTAAAAATAACATCATTTGTTTTCAGATTAAGACATTTTGTATTCTTTTCTTTGTACTCAAAATCATTATAATTAATGTTTAATGTATCATCAACCTGTAATCCATTTACAGATTTACCTTCATCTGTCTCAAAATTTACAATAGAAATATCTCCGATAATTGTACACAGTCCATTAAATTCATTCGTTTTAATTATTTCAGTCAAGAATCGATAAATATTTCTACCGGGGATAACACTTAACTTATTATCAATATTCTTACTAACAATCCCTATAATTTTATTATCGTAATACACAAGTGAACCACTTATACCATGCATATCAATTTTAATATCATTGTTTATTTCCATTGTTATAACTGGTAATTCTGGCATGTTTAAACTTTCTAATTTCTTATATTCTGTGCGATATTTTGAACATTCAATAGTAATTTGTTTTGCCGGTTTATGTTCCAAGTAATCTTCAATGTCTAATGTGTTAATCAAAACATTTTTCACTTTTGTATTAACTTCCATTTCTAAATCTGCTATTGTTAATAGCGTATATTTTGTATTTAGATTATGTATTTCTAATAAAGCCAATTCTAATTCATCCGAAAAGAATTTTAACGTACATTGAAAATTCTTATCATTAATAATAAAGTTTTGTTTCATTGTATGTTTGATACAATGATTACATGACAAAACATAAACCCTGTTGTTAATTTCAAACAGATTGCCAATACTAATATATTGTGTTGTAGTTGATGTATTAACTTTCGGATATATCAATTCATTACTATTTGCAAATGCTTGTAAAAAACCGATACTTTCCATATCGTTAAATTAGATAATTAATTGATATAAAACAGTAAATATTTATAATAATAATCAATTTTTTAATAAAATAATTAGTGAAGATAAGCTAGTGAAATAGCATTTTCAACTCCGCCCGTTTTGAAAGTATTAACAAATTCTTTGACATCTGACATTTGTTCAAACTTAAATCCTTCGGCATCGCTTCCAAGAACTTTGTCAAGAGGATCATTTGTATTGACAATCCAATAACTTTTAAAAGTGACTTTGCCATCTTTCTTATAACAACAAAATGCAATGTAGAAATAAGAACGGAATTCATCCATCGATTGAACAAACCCTTTATTTTTATTGACTAGAATGAATTCCGGACGTCCATCAAATTCGGATGAATCAATATAATCTGCGCTGTAGAGTTTGAAATTCTGTGTTTGAACCAGTGATTCAAATGAATCAAATTCCTTGTTGCAGAATGCACGTTTTACAGGCTCAAGGTTACCAATCTTTGAATAAGCAACCTTTTTCTCCTCGTGACCCTCGTCGTCTGACATGGTAAGATAATAAATATATTAGTTTTAACATAGCTTACATTTTATAATTCAATTTTTTTATTTAGAATATAGACTAAATCGCGTACATAATTATTAATAACAACATGAGGTATTTCATTAAATGAATATTTGCCACCTGTTTGAACTGAATTAGTTTGTATGATCATTTGTTTTATTTGTTGACGATCATCAATAACTGGTAATTTATCATATGCGCTTTTATCCACATTATTAAACAAGTGATATCTAATATTTTCAATAGTTTTGATATATTTATTTATTAAATTATGATAAATATCATTCCCAGATTTTTGAATAATAAGCGTATTGATAAATTCTTTAGTATATTGTTCATGCATCGTGAGATTATACCTGTCCTTTTTAATAATATATGGGAATAATTTTGCAATAAAATTAATCGGAATATTTTCTATGAATGTCATTTCTATATCTCCACTTTCTTTATCTTCGGTCTTAGAAATATATAATATAGTTGATTTCATACATGCATAATCTAAGAATGTGTTGTTTGCGATACGACCTCTAGCAATACCTTTAGACGGAAATAGTTTATTTATTTTATAGACAGTATCAAAATTTGGATTAAAAATATTAAGATAATAATAATTATTATTTATAATCGATAGATTGAATGATAAATTATAATTATATCCATACATTAATGCTATTTTAACTCTATCAATTTCACTAATCTCGCTAAAATTAATTATTTTTGGTGTATGAGTGTCAAACCAATTTAAGTCAGTATAATTGTCATGAACAATTTCAAAATCTTCTTCGTATAAATTTCGTTCGTATTTCTTCATTTCATTTAGTAATGACATATATGTTTCTAAGAATCGAATTATTATATCATAGTTCAAATATCTCTTATCACACCATTGTTTAATCATAGATTCATATTTAATGTCTTTTATTTGTCCAAGATAAGTAATTAGATAAGTATTACTTGATATCATTTTATTAGTTTCTAAATTTGATAATGATTTACTAACAGTTAATCTATTTGTATTTCGTAATTGAATAAAATTATCTAAAGTCTTTGAATCTAATTTATCATATTCTTTATTCAAGAAAAACTGTTTCTGTTTTTCAACTTCTGATTTTATTTTTATTTCATCGGTTGATGATATATAGAATTTGGATAAATAACTCAGAAAGTCATTACATATTTGAAGAATAGCAAACGAATCCCCTTCACAATTTCCATATAAATTTATTGCATTATCAAATTGTATTCTGTATTTACCGTTAATCATTGTTCCTTTGATTAATTCTTTCGCTGATTGTACAGTCATGTGCATGGCGATTAGTTTAAGCATATCATTGTAACATTGATAAACACGACTATAAACAATACTAATAATTTGATTTATTGTTAATCTTGTTATTTTTTGTTTGAGATACATAATCTTAGAACCAAATTGGGTTTTATATGCAATATTTTTGTTGGTAAATACTAATAAATTTTCTTCCAATACATTCCAGGCTGTTATTATTTTCGCTGATATATATTTTGTTGTTTCGATCGTAAAGTCTGATCTACAATCATTTTCGATATCAATAATTTCTCCACGTATATTTCTCTTTAAACATAATTCATTTGGATGAATAATATAAAAAGAACCAGTTTCGTCGTCCAATGTTTCTTTATCTAATCCCGATTGATAATAATCATATGGAATAGAGTTGTTATCATAATCATAATGTGAGTCAATTCCATAATAACTATAAAAACCATTTTGAGTCATATATTGTTTTTGTATCATTGCATCCAATCCTTGTTCATATTTGTTTACAATATTAATATTAGGATCATTGTTTTTATCGAATATTACCTTTTCGTTTGGATCTTCATACAATAGTTCAAATAATTTATCACTAAAATTAATAATTGATATACTATATTGTTTTTTATTTTTCTCCATACTTCCTTTTTGATACATATAATATACTGTGCCATTTGCAACACGGCCAACACGACCTCTTCTTTGTAAACGACTTGATTCAGAAATACTTCCCTTGTCAAGTCGTTCGGTACGTAATTTATAATCATATATACCTGTTTTTTGAAATCCAGTGTCGACTACATATTTTAGAGTATCAATTGTAATAGAAGCCTCCGCAATATTCGTAGCAACAACAATCACACGTTTATATGTTCCCATTGGAACCTTTTTAATTATTGGATCGTCAATATCTTCACTAAATGAAATATTTTTTGGAATAGTAATTTTATTCTTATTATTACTAATATTATCAACAAATTCTCTTTTTTTATCTCCCATTTCACTATAATACGGAATTGCAATTACATGAGCAGGTGTCCTTGCATTGATTAGAGTAACACTTTCTGAAATATCTTTTATACCAGGTTGGAATAATAAAATATCTCCATCAGTTGTTGTATTAATAATATTAATTACTTTGTCGATAGGATCATTATTTGGCTCATATACTTCTTCAATTTTATATTGAGTTGTCTCTCCTGGTGGTGAAATGTGCATTCGTCTATCAACATTAATTCTATCAAGTTTATGTTCTTCTAATGATAGATTTAATGGAAACATTTTATTATCATTGACATCTCTATAATATCTTCGATATGTTGGTTCATCGTCATCCATTGTTGCACTAATAATAACTAATTTAAGTTCATTATTGAAATAAGTAGCATACTTCATTTTTGTTAAAATCATATCCATATTCATATTGTGTTCATGGGCTTCATCAACTATAACAATATCATAAATATTATGTTCAGTGTATTTATTATCTTTTAGTCTTTTTAATATTGGATTTTGTAATTGTGCATCTAATAAACCATCAGTCATGAATTTAAGAGTTAATCCAGGTTGAGCAATATCGTGACCTTTTTCTTTATATTTGTATTGAATATAATAATTATCAGATCTAATATTTGTTTTAGTGATGTGATCATATATTTCTATTGGTATACCCATTTGACTAGAAATTGTTTTAGTATTTTGAACAGTTGGGGGAATTCTGGGTTGTGTACAAACAATAGAACCATTGATTTTATAATCAATCATCTTGAGAGCATACAGTAATAATTTAGGTGTTTGTGTTGATTTACCAACACCTGTTCCGCCAGTAATGTAAATAATCCTATTATTCAAATAATGATGAAAAAATGAGATTTGGGAAATCCAATCCATAGCATATGTTTGAATCCAATTACCAATTCTAATTGTTGTATCGCCAATCGCTTCTAAATACTTCATAGTTTTAACAGTTAGATCTTTTTGTTGTATTGTTAAATCTAATTCATCGTATTTCTTATTATTGATAAAATAATATGAATTTTTATATATATCACTATTTCTTATCTCTTTTCCCACCAATCTTTGTATCTCGTTATTCCTTTCATTTGTATTGGATGGTAATAATGTATAATCAGTTAATTTAGGAGATGGTGTAAAGACGCTTAATAATCCGTAACTTGCTAATACATGATATAGTATATATGCAAGTGAATTTTGGATTTCATTGTGAATCTCTTTATTTATTTGTTGCGCATTATATCTACTTAAACCAACAATCCTAGTTAAATATCCTTGAATGTTAAACCATCCATCTATTGTTCTATTCAACCGATTCAGGACTAATTGCTTGTCAGATGACGATAATGATTTCCATTGTTTTGGTAATTTTTTCACCTTTTGTTTGCTACTACTTTCATAGATAGTCAATGATTTAGCATAATTATATATGTTCTTCGCAGATATAATAGTATTGTCAATTGCTATAGTCGACTCTTCTTTTTCCAATTCATACTTTTGAGTATTGTTATTATATTGAATGTAATATTGGCAATACCATGTATTTTTTAAACCAGTCAACGATTCTCTGATAAACTCATAAATATATTCAGGATAATCATATAAACTTTTAGCTGAAGTTTTAATAGCATCGTCGTCTATCAGAATATCTTCTTCTGAATCGTCTTCTCCTATTTGATTTTTTCGAGGTAATCTGATGTAATTATCATTTGTTATCTTTCTATAATTACTATCAAAAAATGTAATTAATATATACATCATCTCAATTAATTTATTAGCTGGTATATTTTTACTTCCTTGATTTTGTAATAATAAACCTAACCATTGTTTCCATTGTGTTTTGAATAACTCTCTTTTATCTTCCTGAAGTTGATTCCATGAAATATTATTAACACAATGATCAATATTAATTAATTCATTCAGTATATTAAGATATTTAAATCCCTTATTATCAATATATAGTTCATAAATAGTCCACTTAATTCCTTTTATTGGATAGTATAAATAATTAACAATGATGTTATACATTTCCGAAACATCCATACCCTGATTATTATGTCCGTTTTTATTATCTGTAACAGGATCCCATGTCGTTATTGTGTTTGATGTTATTTGGTTATTAGTGATTGTGTACATATCCAAAGTCTCAACATCATTAGGATTAACCGGTTTGATATTAATCCAATTAACGTATAATTTATTAGCAACTGTTTTAATTGTGTCTAACAACAAATAATAATTGTGCCGTAAATGCTCTTCTGAAAATTTTATTTCTTGAGCCCTAATTTCATTACCATTATTAAACCTTTGACATCTCCCGTATTGTAAGTTTGTATATTCATATTTTGGAGATTCCTTATTAATATCATAAAGAACATCATCTTTCTTTTTAATATATAATTCATCTAATGATACTAACTTTTTCTTTTTGTCACCTGATGTATCGTCAATATATGGCAACAACATGAATAATAGACCAATTGTATCTTTATAATTATTTTGTCTAAATTGTTGTTCATATACATCTTTTAATTGTAAATTAAAATTAAATTTAATGGCAATTATATCAATAACATTTATTAAATAATTAAACAATATCTCCCTATGGTTATTTTGTAAATTAGGAAATACTGATTTCATTACATTATTATTTATTTCCGCTTTGAAACCATCAGTTACGAATTCATATTCCATCTTTATAATCTAGATGAAGAATAAAATTTGTTTCCCTTCGTCAATAAAATTGCTGGGTATACTATATATGTCGTTGTATATATTTTTTATGTTTGTTCGTATTATTATGTTTATTGTATAAATCTATTGAAAATGTACCATAATCACACTGTTTGCAATAGTATTTAAATTGTTGTTCTCTTTCTAATATATTAGAATGCTCATTTAATAAATGTTGTTTAAATGTAGTTTGATTTCTAGTTTTGTAATCACATTTATTACATTTACATATTCCCTTGAAATCATCTCTTACTTTTCTTTTTCCCGTTTTATGTAATTCTGTATCTATATGTTTTTTCCATGCAGAATTATATTTGCATTTGAATTCGCATTCTTTGCATATATATTTGCAATCAAGTAGATCGTCCATTATGTATATTATATTATTATATATTTAAATGTTTTATTTTATAGAATAATATAGATTTTTTTTATTTCGTAAAATACTTAAAAATTAATTTATATATTTAATGTATAATGGTTATTAATAAATATCAACAGGGAAAAATATATAAAATTATGTCATGCCAAACTGAGAAAGTATATATTGGTTCTACATGTGTATCAAAACTAATAGATAGATTAAAACAACATCAAAGTAAATATAAAAAATATAAATTAAATAGTGAATCATTTACAGCATCTTTTGAAGTAGTACAATATGAAGATTGTGAAATTATTTTATTAGAAAATTATTCTTGCAATAATAAAAAAGAGTTATTAATAAGAGAACAAGATTGGATTGATAAAACAACAAATATTGTTAATAAACAAAATGCATCAACGAAAAATAAATATATAAGAAAACCAGTTGATTATCAAAATGGAAAAATATATAAAATAATTAGTTCTCAGATGATAAAATGTTATGTTGGTAGCACTGCGCTTAAACAATTAAGTACCAGGTTAGTTGGACACAAGAGTTCTTATAAAAGTTATCAAAATAATAAAAATCATTATTTTACAAGTTTTGAAATTGTACAATATGATGATTGTGAGATAGTCCTTGTAGAAAATTTTCCTTGTAATTCAGAAGAGGAATTACATATAAGAGAAGGATATTGGATTAAACAACTTGACTGTGTTAATAGATATGTGACAGGAAGAACACGTGCAGAATTTTTTAATGATAATTGTGAAATAATTCGCGCAAGAGATAGAAAGCGTCATGCAAAAAATAAAGAACAACGTAATTTGAATCAAAAATTTTATCGTAAAAATAATCCAGAAAAAACAAAACAACAAGATAAAACAAAATATGAAAAACACAAAGGTAAGATACTAGTCAAAGCTAAAGAATATTATGAGAAAAACAAAGAAAAAATTAAACAACGCGAATCTGAGATAGTAAAATGTGAATGTGATAGCGAAATACGAAGAGGTAATCTTGCGAATCACAAAAGAACACAGAAACATCGTAAAGCAGTTAATGAAAATATTATAATAGACGAAACTAAGAAACAATTTGAAAAAATAAAACGCAAACAATATCTTGAGAAAAATAAAGATAATATAAATGAAAGACGTAGAAAACTTCTATCTCAAAATAATGAACAATATAAAAAAAAACTCGCAAAAAATAACGAAAAAATTTTATGTGAATGTGGTATGAAAGTTAATAGAAATTGTATGAGTCGTCACAAACGAACAAAAAAACATCTTGATATTATTAATAATACTGTTAATGATAAAGATAAAATAGAATGCGAATGTGGTTGTAAAATTTATAAAGGTACGTTAAATCGTCATAAACGATTAGCAAAACATGTTAAATTAATGAATGAAAAAAATAAAATTTGATGTAATTAATTTATGGGAATATTAAAGTACATAAATAATATATACGTATATATATTATTAGTAATGGATTATGATAAGCTAAATAAACGGATAGATCATATGTTTAAATACGAAACGGATAACTTTTTTGCTAATATCAATCTAAAGAATGAAGTAGCAAATAAATTATATGATTATCAGTTTTTGCATATTTTTAACTTGATGACAGCTATAAGGTATAATAATGTGATCCTTGATACAAGCAGTGTTGGTTTAGGAAAAACGTACACTAGCATTGGGCTTTGTCTTCAACTTAACCTACGTCCTTTTATTATTTGCCCAAAAACAGTTATGCCTCAGTGGAATCATGTATGTAAAATATTTGGTGTTAGACCGTTAGGTATTGTTAATTACGAATCCATTAAAAATGGTAAATATTATAATAAAACAGGTGAAAGGGTTAATTGCAATTTTGTTAAAGTAGTAGAAGATGGTAAGAAATTAGATTTTCAATGGAATTTACCAGGTTATGCTTTAATTATTTTTGATGAAGTACATAAGTGCAAAAATCAAAAAACACAAAACGCAAAACTATTGTTATCGACAAAGAATCAACGTCGTGTATTAATGTTAAGCGCTACCTTATCAGATAAACCTAATAACTTCCAGATTTTTGGCTATATGTTGGGATGTTATAAGAAAATAAATCAAGCAAAAAATTGGATTAATGGAATGTTATTTGAGGATAAAATGCATATAGGATCAAAAGAAAATTATATTAGTGCTTTAAATAGATTCTTATATCCAGACAAAGGATCAAGAATGCGTATTGAAGATCTTAAAGGTAAATTCCCTGAAAATCAGATTAGTGTTGAAAACTATTATATTGAAGAAAGTGAAAGAGATAAAATTAATGAAGCATTAATTAATATCAAAACTGCTAATGATTTAACTAAAACATTAAGAGAAAGACAGTTAATTGAAAAAACTAAAATTCCAATTTTTGAAGAATTGGCGAAAGATTATAATGAAAATGGTTTTAATGTTGCCATTTTTGTTAATTTTATAGATACAATTCATGAATTGAGTAAGAGACTCAAAACTAATTGTATAATTTATGGCGATCAAACTGATCAACAACGACAGAAAAATATTGATAGATTTCAAAACAACGAGTCGAATATTATTATCGTTAGCGCAACTATTGTTGAAGGTATCGGTTTACACGACATTTTTGGTGTACCCCGTGTTTCACTAATATCTCCTAATTATTCTAGTCAGAATTTACTCCAAATATTTGGACGGATTCACCGTGCTGGTTCGAAGACTCCAGCATTACAACGTGTTATTACATGTGCTGATACATTAGAAGAGAATATTTGTAACCATCTTAATAAAAAGATACATTTCCTTAATACAATAAATGATAATGATCTACTTGATATAAGTTAAATATTTTGATTATTTAATATCTACTAAGTATATATATAACATATATATGAATATTAATGAGATTAATAAATTCCCCATGGGAACACATAAACAACAATGTATTGGTCCATGTTTTCCCGAAAATACAGTATTGATTAATCCATTAACACTTGTTATGGGTGAAGCTGATAAGCCATCTTGTTCTGTATTACCATGGAATAATAATGGAAAAATTGAACATTTTGATAACTGTGATAATCCAATAGATAAGAAAGATGTAGAACAAATTAGTTTAAATTATGTTGTTCCAATAGTACATTTTAATTGTGAATATTTTTTAAAAACGTATTATGATATTTTTTCTTTTGATGAAACAATTGATTGGATAGCTAATAATAACGATCCGGTGAATACAAAATTGCGAGTTATGGAATGTTCGTGGAAATTATATGGACTTAAAATAGATATTATCGATGAACAAATAATACAATTTTATAGCCATGTATTTAAGAAAGTATGGATTAATAAATTTTATCAAAAGCTGTATAAATATATTTATGTTGATGGTAAAAATATATATTTTAAAAAGAATAATGATAAAATAAATGATAATAAGATTGAAAGAATGAATTTTTTAAACGAACAATTTAATACTTCTGATATTATTTACAGTGTTTTAACTTCTTATCTTGATATTAATAGAAAAAATTGGGATAAGATACAAAATCATAATGAAGCTATTAAAAAATATTACATCAAATATATAGAAGAAAAAATTAATGAACTTTTAAAATAAAATATGATATATACATATAGATATGTCAATTATATTTACCCCTACAAGTTCTCTTTATACCCCAAGCAGTACTTTTATTATAAGTGATCCTGCGTCAGATGTTCTAGTTTCTTCAGAGGTAATTTTGTCTAGTATTTTTCCTATGACAGTTCCCATACCACCCTTAACTATCAATTTAGATTATAGCAAACCATTAATTAGTTTTTATGAAACTATTGATGATAACCTATCTGTACGCGAAAAGATGGTTAATTATTATTTCGATTTAATTCGGGATAAATGGCTGTTAGATGAAATAAATGATATTCTGAATTACTTTGTTTATCGTGATGGAAAAGTTAGTTTAATTAAAGATTTATCAGAATATAATCCAAAAAATATCGCAAAGGATACCGATAAAATTGCTGAAGAAAAAGTCAAATATATTGAAAAACACGTAATGGACAAATATGATTTGTCAAAATTACTCTCTAAATTCACCAAAGAAACTGGTTCTAAATGGGTAAATTTACCTAAAAACGAATTCTTTTTAAGAATTGCTGTTAAAGAACATTTGATGCATAAAATTAAAAAACAACTCAAAGCTTAAAA
>Ga0154020_10002514_pt1 | contig 22342 bp, 17 predicted proteins | sample Klosneuvirus_201_FD_109709 | JGI IMG/M metagenome (GOLD analysis project Ga0154020, IMG submission 109709) | Active sludge microbial communities from wastewater, Klosterneuburg, Austria - Klosneuvirus_20160825_MG | ecosystem: Engineered > WWTP > Aerobic digester > Activated sludge | place...
CTCTTTTAAAAAATTACCTGATTCATCTACAGGAAACATTGTTGAACCTTTTCCATGTCTACCTAATGTACTCGCTGCCATATTACGATTAGTTTCAATAATAGCATGTTCTGGTAAAGACTTAGCATATTCCATACTAGGGCTTCCTTTACTAAAAGAAGGAAAAGCTGTTGGTCTATTTTGTAAATTTATAGTTTCAGGAATTTGCTCTGTTTGTTTAGCTTGTACTCTGCTTCTAACAATATCATTAGTTATCATATCTTCAGCAGCGTCAGTACCAACAACTCTATAATAAGCTTCAGGATTAGGTTTAAATGCAAAAGGATTATATTTATGAGCATTTGGTAAATATTTATTTCCTAGGTTATTAACTAAATCTCCTGTTCCTACTAAAGGGTTTGTTAAGTTATTTACAAACTGTCCTGTTGAATTAGCACCTATTCCTGCAACAGCCCCCATAGTTAAAGGTAAGCCAATTGCAGAAGCATAAGGTAGATAACTATCAGATTGTTCTGCTTGTAAAGGAGCTTGACCTAAATTATCAGCCATACTCCCTATCATTGAAACAGGGTTTAAATAGTCATCAAAAAAGTTAGGCTCATTATATGCTCTAAAAACATCTCCTGTTGCTTGACTTCTATCTGCTAAAGATTGTCTAAAATTACTCCAATCAAAAGGTTGTGCATTTGCTTGTGTTTGAGCATCTATTCTTGCTTGTCTTTCTTGAGCTATTTCTTTATTTGTTTTATTTCTAGCTGCAACAGAAGTTTTCTCAGGTTTATTTTGTAAAGGAACATTTGTAACATCATTAATAGTTATATATTGTTCTGTAGGAACTTGAGATCTTCTATTAGCACTTTCTTTTTCAAGGTTTTTAACATAAGATTTATCTTTTAGTAATTTTTGTAGCTGAATATCTTTTTCAGCTTTTACTTTAGCTTGTTGGGTTTCCCAAGTAGACATAGGTATATTAGCACCAAATTGATATATTGGAGTAATAGTTCTTTTACTTCTAGTATTAACTCCTACATTTTCTAAACCTTCAACAGTTTGAGTAGTACTTCCTCCTCCTAACCATGCTCCTTCCCCATCTGTATCTACTATTTTATATTTTTTGGGAGTTTTTACTATAGGTTTAACTTCTCTAGGAGTATATTGTTCATCTTCTATTTTAATAGGATTTACTAAAGGAGTTTTACTTACTATTACTTCCTCTTGTGGTTTTTTATAAATAGTAGAATAATTCATAGTTGATTTATTACTTCCTTTAGATGTCCATTCATTAACATCAAACCCTATAGGTTCTATATTATTTTTTATTAAATTTTGTTTTTTCGTAGTGCTTACTTTATTTCCATTTATTTTTTCTATTTCACCATTTACTATTTTAGCATCTCCAGGATAATAATTTTTATCATTAATTTCTAAATTACTTCCTGGAATAAAAGTATAAAACTCATTAAAAGGTATAAATCCTTTTTTAGTTACTTTTGATTTACTTATATTTTTTTCTGCCCACATATTTTTTAAAGAGGTTTTATACAAACTCAAACTATCTTGATAAGCTTTATATCTAGGGTCATTAGCATCATTAACTACAATAGGTTTCTTTTTTATAGAATTACCAGATTGTGCTCTAGGAACATCTTTAAATATTGTAGACATAGGAGCTACATCTTTGTAGTTTTCTGCAAAGTATTGTGCTTCTTCAGGAGAATTAAATCTAATAGCTTCTTTACTTCTAGAATCAGGGTCTATCAATGTTAGTTGTTCTTCTCCAAGATCTTGTAATAATGGTACTGCATAGTTATCTACTGATGACATATAGTGTGTACCTTCCCCTTCAGGAGTCATTCCTGTTTTAGGTTGTGCTTGAGACATTCTTTTTATAGCAGGATGACCAAGAGCATTGCCCATACCTATTTTAGATTTCATCATTCCACGCATTGCTACTGGATCAATATTACCACCACTTTGAGCAATGAATGAACTATCTTTAGCTTTATTTTGAGCAATAATATTCATAAGTTCAATAAGATCTTCTTCTGAATATCTTTCTTGTAATCTTTGTTTAAAAAAACTTGGGTTACTTTTGTTTAAGTGTTCTTTATTAAAATCCTGTTTTCCAGCATCATAAACACCATCTCTATATAGCTCATATCTAAAAGCATCTATATCTGCTTTTGTTTCTGAAGGGCTTAAATGATGATTTAAATTATAATCATTTATATTTCTTTCTTGAAGAATTTCTTCTCTATTTTTAACATTATAAGCTTTAATGTTTCTACTAAACAGTTCTCTTTGTTCTTTTTTATTTAGATCAAAATAATTGTCTCCAGTACTAATAACAGGATTAGTATATCTTTGAACACCATGACTTAACTCATGTGCAATAGTTCCCTCATCAGCATTTTTATATTTGATTGGTTTACCAAAATTTTTAACTGTATTATAGGTGTCTATAGCCTCATCTGTTTTTGGTTTTATTTTTATTTTTTTGTTCTTATAATAAGAACTTTCATTTAAATTTAACTTAGCATCATTTAAATAATCATATTTTACCTCAGTACTATCAATTGCATTTAGCCTACTCTTTTGCTCTCTATCTAGAGGATTTATAAAACTAGGATCATACAAACCACTGTCAGGGTCTAAATAAGAATTATCTAACATACCAGGTTTCCCATATCCAGAGTTCATTGCTCTTTCTTTAAATTTAGGAGAGTTTAAATAATACCTATTAAAATCTTTAACTTTTTCTATTTTATCAAGATCATTAATAACGACACTAGCCTCTTTATCAATTTTATCTTTATTAACAAGAGGTTTGGCTAAAGTACTTTTAACTGTAATTGGTATTTCTTTTTTAACCTCAATAGGTTTTTTAGCCTTAGATTCTTTAAGTATTTTATCATACCCTTCTCTAAAGTTAATTTTTTTAGGAATATTTCCCCCATCTTGATATTTATCTAACCATTTCATTATTTATAAGATATTTGAGAAGGAGCCACTAAGAATTGACTCACTAAATGAATACTTGATGAATTGTCTAGGATGTGACGAATTTTTAAATCCTTTGCTCTTAATGGAGATTTTTTGAAAGAACGTGAACTATAATCCATATTGTCTTGGTTTACTACTTTATCAATAGAAGAAGAATTACAAGATATATTGAACATAGGTACGTATGGACTTTTTTGTAATGCCCAGAAAGTATTATATTGGTAAAAATTATCACTCTTTGTATATAGGATTGTTTTACTATCTTCATTAAAGATAGGATATTGATTATAGGCTTGTAAATTGTTTTTTGGTTTAGCTACTAATTCTAGTACACCAGAAGACTGTTGTCCATTATATAGAACAGCTTTATTGAACCATTTGTCATCTACTTCTATTTTAGCACTATCATTAAATGCTCCTATGGAAGAAGGAATGTATTCATAAGCTTTAGTGTAATCTTTTACATTTTGTAAGATTTCATCTTGAAATTCAAAAGCAAAAGGATATTCTATAATATAAGGTTCTATGTTTCCATAGAAATTATTGTAATTAGTAGTGTTATCCAAATGTCTCCACATACAGGAAGTCTTAGCTTCTGAATATTCAGCGTTTACATAATCAATAATAGTGTAAGACTCTAGAGAGAAGCTCTTTTTGAAAGAGCATATGCCAACGCTTTCTAGTATAATGACAGAAACATCATCTTTAACCTCAACTGTTATTCCTTGTATAAGGGTTAGTTTACTTATATCAGTAGCAACAATATCCCCAAACTCTGTGGAGATATTGAATGGCCCAGTATTAGGACCTGCTTTTGTTATTTTTATTACTACATTTTTCATAATTATAAAGTTGTAGTGGTGGTTGTTGTTGCAGGTAAGCTTAAATAGTTACCTATACAAGTTGATAATTGAGTTGCTGATATAGCTGTAGGAGTAAAATAATCTCCAACTAATGATATACCAAAAGGACTAACCAAATCAATTAGATATGTATCCCCTGTAGAGTTTGTTAGATAAATTTTACAATTACACTCAAATATTGTTTGTAAAGCAACTACACCAACATTAACATCAAACTCTATTGTACCAGTAGCTATATCTATTTGTACTATATAAGAATCCCCTGTTACAGTATCTAAACTACCAAAAATTAGCTTACTTTCAGCAGCATATAACATATTTGTAGTGATAGTTCTATCAGCAGGTAAATTACAAATGTTAGCTACTATTCCAGCAGTAGACCCTAGTAAACTCATTTCTACAACTGTTTGTGGAGTGGTACCATCAACAGCAAATATAGTTGTATTGTTTTTACCTACAATTCCACCAGCATTAACAAATCCTAAAGGTAATGCTACATTTCTATTGTAAATAGCTATAAATGGTGATAATGAAATATCCCATTCTTCTATAATGAGTCCAATAGACCAAAACTTATTAGGAGCCATTCCTATAGCCATTTGAGAATAATATCCTGGTATCATAAGATCTGCTGATTCATTAGGGTTAGAATAGTATATCTGGCCTGTTATGTCAAATAATATTCCACAACACTCTGAAATATCTGGTACAAGAGTAGTTGTTGTAGTTGTGGTTTCACAAGAACAACTTTCAATTGCTACAATAACTCCTCCTTCAATATGATATACAAAGTTTTCATACATACTTTCCTCTGTAAAGTACCAACCATCAGGGAATAAAGTACAATCTAATGATTCATAATCATAGTAAACTACTTGTCCTATTTCTAAACTAGCACAATTACCTGATAATAAAGTAGGTGTTATGTCAGGTAATAACGTTAACACTTGTAATAATCCATTACAACTATCTTCTAAAGAAGTTGAAGTATCTACTGGTGGGTCTGCATCTATTTGATAACCTGATATAAATATAACTGCAGGTAGTATAGGTCTTTGACATATAGTTGTAGTTGTACTTGCTGGAACAGTTATAACTCCAGTACCCTCTAATTCACAAGAAGTAGTATAACCTGTTCCTTCCAAAGAACAATCTAATGCTAGTGTAGTAGTTGTAGTAGTAGTTAAAAGAATACTTCCAGTTGTAGTGGTTGTAGTAGTAATAGCTTTATCTGTATCTCCTACAATAGCTGAGAAAGAAGCGTCAAGATTACCACAACAAGAATTTATACCAGAATAGAAAAAGTTATTCTCCCCTATATACCAATTAGGAATATAACTATGGAAAGAAATCCAACTCTTAGTATTAAAATTAAATGACATAGTCCAAGATTTATTACAGAAAAACTCTGTATCTGTTAAATAAATTCTTGTTTTTATAGTAATATCTCCTAAAAGAGTTTCTATAAACCATTGGTCTAACTCACTATCATAGATAATACCAGGTTGTATAGGAATATAGTCTAATTTAGTTATGATAATTCTATCAAACTTACTATCATAAACACCATGTATACCAATACCATTATAATGATTATCAGTAGGACAATCTTTGAAATATCTTAAAATCTCAAAAGCTAAATGGTCTGTCATAAATCTATTAACACCAGAACCAAATGCTGTTAAATCTACAGCTTGTGTTCCTGATATTAAAAATATCTGTCCTCTTTTAGCATCTATTGTTACCTGTCCTTGTGGTATTTTTAATAAAAACTTATTTTGTGTACCAACATACCCTAAATCTGTTTCAGCAAAATCAATAGGAGGTGCTCCCTCAAATAAACGAGGATTACCCAAATAAGCTGCTTGTGGGTTACTTGTATCAAGAGTTAATAAGTTATTATACATTAAACTCTTATTCTCAAATCTTGCAAGTACTGCTCTATTCTGAATACCATCTAGTGAGATTAATTTACCAAAGTTTTGTGGAAAATCAAACTTATTTAATGGTCTATATATAAGCCAGTTGTTTACTCTTACATCAGAATTTGTAAATTGTTTTTCAGAGTATATTCCTCTAAACTCAAAATTAGTGTAACAAATAGCTTCCCAATCTTGAGGAAGATGAGTAAAGGTGTTTTCTTTATTTTGAGTAGAATAGGTTACATTATATGTATAAGTATTATCATTAGCTATACTAACAAAACTTTCTTGTACCCAATCATCAGGAATACTTGTAGACACATGTGGCCAGAAATCTCCTTCTTTATTATTGAAAGCTTGTCTTAAATCTAAATTATAAGAACTTTCACAATAGAAGTTAGGTTGTCCATATGCAAATAAATAAAAATACCCATCATAGTATGTTCTTGAAGAGCCATATACATTGTTTTCTCCTTCAGGATTTTCTATAGAAGTTGGGTCGTTAGGACAATCAAAATTGTGAGCTTTATAACTTATAAAGTTTTTAAGAACAGGATTACCATATGCTTGTACAGTATAGTCTTCTAATATAGATCTTGCTGAGTGCCAATATTTAGGGTATGCAACATTACCTATTTCATCATAAAAAATATCACTATCATCTGGAGCTCCTACTCTATTATCAGTAAAGAAAGGTATTTTAGTCTTAAATGAGAATCTACTTATAAAGGTATCTCCACCAAAAATGACATTACCGCTATTAGCTTCAAATAAAGCTTGATAACCTGTATCAACAGTATCATAAGAGTATATTTGTCCCCATTGAGAAGGAAATGTGTTTTTTAGAGAAGCATAGTAAGAAACAACAGAAATATCCTGTTCTTTACCAGGAGCATTACAAACTTTTGACTCCCCTATAGTTTTTCTTGAAACATCTTTGATATTAGTACCAATTAAATTAGTACTATCTGATGGAAAAGGTAATGCAGGTTTGTCTAAGTCTGTTCGTAAATAAACAGAAGATTCTCTTTGATAATTATTAATACCAATACCATTTTCTTCCCCAACAGATTGTACACCAGGAATAAGATAACGCTTTAAGTCTAACATTCTTTGTTTTACACCAAGACTATTAGGTATTTCAGATAAATAATTATAATCAGCAATAGAATTATAAGAATATGCATAGTTTCTTCTTGTAATCCCATTAATATAAATCGTAAGGTATGCTTGGTAAGCAGCAAACATAGCTCCTGCATTGAAAGGGTCAGTTATTGCCCCTATCTTATTTGCACTATCAATAGCATCTTCCTGTGCCTCTTTACTTAATAACTTATACTTAGCATTTTTCTTAACTTCAACAAAGTGAGCTTTACCCCCACCATATATAACAGACTCTAATTTTAAAACATTTCCTAAAAAAGGTTGTCCAAAAGAAGTTTCTGGTGAATTGAATATTTGTCTATGTCTTAAATCATCTTGTGGAGTTATAGGAAACAGTGGATTTTCTTTAGAACAATCAACAGAACTTCTTCTACTTTGTGTTGGGTCACTAATAACTCCATTGGGTTGTACTACAGGAGGTTGTACAAAAGTAGAGGCATCACATTTACAAAATTGAAGTGTTTTATTTTTACAGTTATCTGTAACAGTTCCACCTATAGCTACTCTGCAATATTTACTCTCTGCATTACCCCCTGGTATTACACATTTATAATTATTTAACCAATCACTTTGACTTGTGTATTCTAGGTTATCTCTACTAAAAGGATCTTCCCAATAAATTCTGTAGCCTCTTACACCATAAGATGAGTCTGCTAATACAACATCATATTCAGCAGGCCCAATTTCAGCTTGTCCAGTTTTCCATATAGGTCTCCAAGTAGAACATATTTCATATGTTTCACCTGCAACCATATCTGTTATAACAGCTTTGTTAGTATTAGGATCACCATACTCATAAGTTCCTGAAGAGAGACAAATAATTAACCAAGTTTTTGTTATTTGTGCAAAAGCATTATTAGTTTGATTAAGAAAAGGATCTTCACCAATCTCATTATAAGGGTAATTTGCAAAATAGTAGATTTGTTCATCTCTTTCATAAGAAGCTATGTTACGCAAGATTCCTTTACCTACAATTGATTTATTGGTTCCTCTATTACCTCTTACTATTTTAAATCCAACAACATCTTGCTTTTGTTGTGAAGTTAAATCAGGTGAAGATATTATAAGTTGTTGTATTTGTTCTGGGTTTATTCTTATTCCAATAGGAAAAATATCATCATCACCCATTACTGGAGCAAAATCCCCATTAGGAGTATATGTTATAGGTTTTGATTCATAAATAGGACTGATATTAACATCAGGAAATTTATGATGTCTAATTTTTTTACCTGCCAATTCTCCCCAAACATTTTCATTACAAGGATATGTTTCTTCTGATTCCCAATATGCAAACTCTCCATACTCATGTGCAGTAGCATTTCCTATATTAGGATTAGTAGATGGCCCTATAATTCTAGCAGTATTATATATTTTCCAATAAGGACTATACCCAATACCATCATTATCATAATAAGTAGGCTCACCTATAAAATCAGGGTCAGTATCTGGTACATCAGGAAACCCAGTATCATAACTTGATATAGCTCTTCCTGGAATATGAAAAGCCTCACCTTGTTTACCATTTCTAAAAAGAGGAACAAACTCTAGAGCATATATTTCATCTCTAAGATAACTTCTAAGATTGGTAGCATTTAATTCATCAGAGTAATTCTCAGAAGCAGGTATTCTATATGTTTCCCAGTATAAAGGAATTTGATTAGCTATCTTCTGAAAATTAATTCTATCAACAGTTGTAAGTTGGTCCCATACTAGAATATCCTCTACTACTGTAATATCTTGAGCTAAGTCATAATAAGGATATTTTTCAAAAATATCATTTATAGTTAATCTTATCTGTTCAACATTTTGTCCTGAATAGGTTATATCTTTAGTAATACTATCAATATAATAGGTTCCTACTAATTCAACAGATGTAATATCATTTACTTTTTTAATGACAGCCAAATTAAAGTATTGAAACATACCTGTTTCATCTAAATTTGTAATATTAACCACTACTGATTTACCTACGTTATAGTTAAAATTAGGTGTGGTAATAGCTGTATCTGCTAAAGGTGTAGGGGTTGTAATTGAATAAAAATTGGTATATGGATTACCATCAGCATCTGAATACTGTGCAGCAAATTGAACAGTACCAGCAGTATTGTTACCACCAGCAATAATATCCTTTACATAAAGTTGAGGTATATTAAAGTTTGGTTGCATTTTTAACTGATTGCAATCAACCTTATTAGTAAAGGCAGGATCACATAAAGTAGAGTCTAATGTCTTTATATAAGGAATATTGTCAATGTCTAAATATCTTCTAGCTATATTGTCAGGCCAGTAAATCTCTGTACTACAATTAGTTATTTTATGTACAATTTTATGTATAGGATACCTAATATCCCAACCTAAACATGGGTCATCAATAAGTACTCTGAATATACAATCATTATTTTCCATATAACCAAGTTGACAATCTTTAGTGTCATCATTAGTAATAAAGAAAATATGTTTATTTTTTTCTTGAATAAAGTGATCCCCTATCATAGTAAACCCTTCAGGAAAAGAAACACAAAATTCATTACCAGGTTCATTCTGGTAATTTATAGAGTTAGCATCATAGTTTTCTACCCCAGCATTTAAAGCATAGGTTAAAACACCTTTCTTAACTTGATTAGAAGTTTTATCCATATCTAACCCAGAGTTAGCTGAGTTAAATTCTAGACGAATATCTTCTCTATTTTGGTTATTTTCTGCCATGACTATTAATAATTTCTTCTTCTACCATTATACCCTCTATCACCAGGAGGTAATTTGTACATATTTAAACTATTCTTTTGTGCAATTATTCTTCTGACTTTTGTGTAGGCATCCTGTTTTTTAACTTCTGTCTCCGCAAGAATATATGCTTCATCTGCTTGTTGCTTGTAGTAGACAAGTTTTTGTTGAATTTGGTTAAATGTTTCATCATTTATTTGGTTTGCTAATGTTTCAAACATTTTATACTTAATAAAAGCCTCAATATACTCTTTTACTCTATAGTCATCAGGTATAAGTTGAGATCCCCCCTCATCATAGTCATAAGCATACATTAGGATATGCACAACACCTTTTCTAAAGTTAGTGGTAAACTTATTCCCTCTTATATCAAAAGAGTCAAGAGAAGAAGAATATGGAATTAAATTGCTATTATAATCTACACCACAATTTTCAGCAGTAGTTATATTTCCTGGTTTTAATAAATATTGTTTCTTAAAAGAACGGGCTACCTCATTATTAGTCTTATAGACAGCTTGTACAATATCTGGCATACAATCAGGGCACCCTGTTGTACATTCTGAGTTAGTACAAGGAACACCATTAGAGATTACAGGGCTAACTTGTATTGTAGTTGCACTAGCAGCTTGTGAATAGAAAGAATTAGCACTCTGATAAGATGTCAAAGGAATCTCTGTACACATCCAAGCTTCTCTAACAGCATAAAAGTTATCAGGAAGTCTAGCCTCAAAATCCTCTATATAAAGAATTTCAGGAACTATAACATAAGACACTTTACCTAACTTACTCAAACATTTATCTAAGTATGTTGGAAACATAAGATCATCAATAGCTCCTGTATCAAAATAGCTTTTTAGCTCTTCTTTTATAATGGAAAAGATTGGATCAGGACTTACGAAATTGTATTTATAGTAATAGCTCATATCTTTATAGTATTTTAGCCCACTCTTGGTACAGATATTGGTATTTTTTATCAGTATTTAAATAGGTTGTAATTAATCTTGAAGTAACTCTTGAAGGTTTAAAGTTCCACATATTGTTTTGTTTGAACCTAGCTGTGTTTCTAAACCATAACCATCCGAAAAAATATCCTTCTGTATGGTAATTGAAATTATATATAATTTTCCCTTTCTCTCTTGTTTTTTGCCAATCTATAGGAAGGTTTATCTTTTTAACTCCGTCGTATTCTTTATACGTTTTTCTTTTTTTCTTATGTATTGTAAACTCCCCTAATCCCATTGGAAGTCTTAACTTTTCTCCTGTTTCTAATATTTCTCTTCTAAACTCCTCATTGAAAGAGTAAACTATTTGTTTCCATTCTATGAAGGATAATTTTATATCTTTATTCTTTTTACAAAAATCAAGATAGTTTTCCTTACTTGCACTTCTCCAACCTACTTTTACTCTTGGCATATATTAACTATTAGGGATTGTATTAGGAGCTTGACCATCAACACCATTATCAGTAATATCTGTTTTTAGTTTGAAATATGTAGTTAATAGTTTTTGGGAGGTTAAATCTAAAATTTGTTTTTCTAAGTATCCTGGAACATTAAAAACCTTATCTAAAGGATTCATACAAATTTGTTCATTTGTATTTTGGTTACCATTACAACCACATTCAGGGTATAATACTTCATTTGGTACATCTTCTTCAAAGAAAGCAACTAATCTTACAGCTTGTACATCTGGGTTTGTAACATACAAATATCCATTTGTTACCCAGTAATATTCTTCTTTTTTAATGATTGGAAGTCCTAAAAGATTTATGTATCTATTTACTGTAATTTCTTTTAGCTTTTTGCCTTTACCACTCAAAGCATTAATTGAATAAACCCCTTGTATTACATATTGATAATTACCTTCTGATATTCTTGGTAAAGGATGTTTACTTCTTGCTATAGTACAATCATCAACATAATTACAACACTCTGATATAGATACTTCACACATTTCTAAACAAGGAATAGTAGTGAATAAACTATCTGAAGCCCAAAGTTTTCTTAAATTAGTTTCTCTTTTTATTAATAAAAGAGAATTATTTCTAATATCAGATGCTATTGCTCTATCAGTAATCAAACTGTCAGTTGATAGCAACTTGTGCATCGACCTAACATCTGATACCATTTTTCGCATTGTTTTCATAATCTGTGAATTAAAAAATATCGTAAAGGTAAAAAAAATACTTTTATAAGCTAATAATAAATATAAGTTAGTTACTTATTATTTATAATTAAATTAATTAAAAATCCCCCTTGTTACAGGGGGATAAAATTCTGAAAACCAATAAAACAGAATTTTAAAACAATATTTAAGCTGGAGTAATAATACTACATGTTTTATTATATGGTTGCCATTCTCCATTTAAAAATGAAGTAACTCTAACAGAATATGCAGTTGATGGTAGTAATCCTGTAAAATCTGCCAAAGTCATTATTCTATCAGGAGAATCAAAAGTTTGACTATAAGGTTGTGAAATATTTTCTAATAAAAATCGATATTGTGTAGCTCCTGTTACTGCTTCAGCAAATATTTCCTCTGTATCTGATGTTACTACATAATCATCACAATAGGCATCTTCTAAGAAAGTAGGTTGAGGTGGAAATACAATAGTTGTTGTAGTAGTTGTTGTTAAGGCTACAGTAGTAGTACTTGTTGTGGTTAAAGCCTCTAATACTATATCAACATATGTATTACAATAAAGCCCTACTGACATAACTCTAACAGTATTTGTACCATCTGGTACTAATACTGATAAATACCCTGCTAATAAGTCACCTTTATCAACAGCTGTTTCAAAGGCAGAGATATACCCATCTAAATCTGAATAAAGATTAAATGGGCCACTATCTGTTCCTGCTACTGTTAATGTTATTAATGCTGTCATTTTATTCTATTTTAAAGACATCCTGCTGTCCCATTATTATATATGTACACAATACTATCATAAGGATCAATTGATGTTATTTTTCTACCACACACAAAAGATGTCCCAAAGGTAGCAATATGTGTTTGAGGATTACCATCACAATCAATGTAACTTATCTCAGGAGTTGTACCTATTTCACCATTATCAAATTGATACTCATTACAAGAATCTGTATCAGGGCATCCTCTAGGTGGCATACTATCTGCACAAGTTGTACAATCTATTATAGAACCTGGTGCCCATAGAGCAACTACTGTAGGAGTATTTATAGTAGTTCCTGCTAATGACCAACAGAATCCTTCACTTGTTACAAGTACATCCCCTATACTAAAACTACCAGTAGGTATTAAAGCATATGCTACAGCAGGTTGATCAACACAAGTAACACATCTTATTAATTGATATACTTCAAAGAAAGGGTTAATTGTGGTAGTTGTAGTAGTTGTGCTACTTGTACTTGTAGTTGTACTAGTAGTACTAGTCGTAGTACTGGTACTAGTACTGGTACTAGTGGTAGTAGTTGTAGTTACAGCAAGATCAATATAGTTATCACAAAACTCACCAACAGACATAACTCTAATGATAGTAGTACCTGTAGGAACAAGATTGGAAGTATACCCAGCTTCTAGTGTTGCTTTACTTATACCAGATTCAAAAGCAGTAGTATACCCATCTACATCTGAGTATAAATCAAAAGGGCCTAAATCACTCCCTGCTGTTGTTAAAATTATTTCTACTGTCATAATTAACTACAATTAGTTTGATTTTTAATACTTACATTATATCTAGTTAATGTAGAAGCAATAATACAAGGAGTAGTAATAGTGGCCCCTATTGATATAGTTCCTCCTATTATATTTTTAGTACCACACTCTCTGGCTGTCCATACTCTAGTACCAGCATTATCTCCTTGTAAATCATAAATATAACAAGCAGGAGGAGCTTCAGTGGTTGTAGTTGTTGTAGTAGCACAATCCCAAATAGTTTGACATTCTATATTATTGTTTATAATAGTAGTAAACTGAGCTAGTAAAGTTTCATTATTTATAATAGTATTCAATAAAACCTGTATAAGTTCTGAACTACATAAGTACTCACTAATAGTAGAAATTACCTCTGTTACTGGAGTACAGTTTTCTATACCAGTACAAGGTAATGGTGGACCTGTATATACCACCTCATCTGAAGATGTTTTGCATCCACAAGGATCAGTTTCAGGATTACAGTTACATGGTGTTTCGTTACAAAGAGCCATTTTATTATTTTTTAAATTGTTGTTGTAGTAGTTGTTGTTATAAAAATTTCTATTGCTTCCCCAGTCATATCACAATTGTATATTACTGTAGTTGTGGTAGTTGTAGTTGTAGGTGGTTCTCCACAAGCATTGATAACATCACAACTAACCACACCATTAACAAGAGTTATAAAATCAGGGTACTCTTCAATATTATTTTGTAATTGGTCTAATATTTGTTGAGCTAATCCACCACCACAAATAAAATAATCTATCTTCTGAAAAGCAACAGATACTGTATCACCAGTGTTTACCTGTGTACACTCTGTATTAGCACCAGTATATACTAAGTCATTAGTGGTTAAGCCACAATGATTACAAATAGCATTTTCACTAGTGTTAGTACCAGTATTTTCACAATTACATTTCTTTGGGATTAATGGCCACATAAGTTATAATTTATGGTATATAAATAATATAATGACAAGCAATTACTGGTTGAATATTAGCATGTCCAGTTCCTCCTCCTGTAGAAGCATTAGTAGTTGCTACAGTAATTCCTGTAGAACTTTTTGATGTTTCATATATCTTACCAGCTCCTGTACCATCCCCACTAATAGTAGCACTTGGGGGAACACTAGTATAACTAATAATATCATTATCAGTTCTTAAAGTATTTGTAGGGTCAGTAGCATCATCTGAAAACTTATGTCTATGTTGAGGGTCTGTTACAGTAGACGTAGCTATATGGGTATGACTTGGAAGTTGTCCTTGATTAAGAACTACTAAATTACTTCCTGCAGTTGTACCTAATGAATAAGCAGGGTTACCTATTACTCCAGGGTCTACAACAGGACTTAATACTCCACCACCCATTCCAGAAGTCGTACCTACAGCAACTCTACCTCTTTTATCAGGAGTACCATTAAGCCCATTACATAAGAATATGTTTACCCAATCTCCTGTACCTGCTCCTGTAACATCAAATTGTGTTAAAGGACCATAATACTCCATTGCTGTATGTGGAACCATTTTACTTGATACAAGAGTAGTTGCTCCTGAAGAAATTAAATAATTTTTGATATAAGTATTTATGTTGGCAATACTAACATATGTAGTTGGTAAAGAAGCAATCAAAGCACTTAATGTACTATCTAAAGAACATAATTTTGTAATTACAGCTTGTAATATATTGTGTGTACCAGAAGTAGACTCTACCCCTGTTAAACATCCAATACTGTAAGATGCTTCTATAGTAGCTATAGCTTGGTTTGTAGCATCAATCTGATTCTGTAAGCTACAAACAGCTTTAATTATTGCTGTTAATACCTCATTCAAAGTAAACCCTGTACATTCAGTACAAACAGGTAAATATTGATTAATTACTTCACAAATAATATTTTTATCAATATTAGGCTTTACACCAGTACCAGTTAATACAGGAACTAGGAAAGTAAAAATAGCACTTTCAACAGCTGCCAAAGTATCCCCATTTTCAATACCTAAAGCTGGAATATCTATACCTGTGTATTTTACACAATTATCTGATATAATATCAGCACATCCATTAAAACAATTTTTACACCCCATTTTATTTATATTTTAAAATTTTAATTCTACTTTGAATCATATTTACAGTGTACTCTCCAGCATAGTTAGGATTACAATACTTGTACTGTAGTATTCTTTTATATAGTAATAAATCTGAAATAGCTTCTTGATTTATTTTCTTATTCAAGATAAATACAATATTGTTGTACAAATTTACACTCAATTCAGCTAACTTACAATCTATTTCTGCAATTAGTGAACTAATGTCAGCACATTCTTTACAATTAGTAAGTCTAGGTGTTAGCATAACAAAGATTTTATAGCTCTGCATATACTACAAAGCCCATTTCTTAATTGACAAGCAGGATATGAAGCCCCACATTTTTTACAACTTGTTGATTGACAGCCCATAACAATGATTATTTATAATTAGTACCAAAACATCCACAGTCTTGCTTCATAAAACTAGTAAGCATTTTAGAAGCTTTATTATATAACTCCATAGCATTTACAGTGCTACAATTATTAGCAGCAGCAATAGCTCCTTGAATAAAGAAATAAATAGTAGATAAATTTACTTTTTCTTGAGTTTTAATTGCTTGGTCACATTCCATCATATCTAGCTTCATAAATGCTTCATCAAATCTTTCTTGAAGCTTATCTACTCTCATTATAGATTTTTCAACAAAGTTTGTAAATGCTGGAGCAATAGAATATTTTATATGATAAATACCATCAGGTAATGCTTGATTAACTCCTTCTTCTGTAATACCAAGATTAGAAGTGGTAAAAATATTATAATCATCAATGCTAAAAGGTAATACTGCTGTTTCAAACCCTGGAGGAGTAACTTCAATAGTTGGAGAAATAACTGCAGGAGGATCTGTAGGGTATGTAGAAGCATCCACAACCATCATAGTATCTACATTATAGGTAGGAATAACAAGTATATTTAAGTTTAATACAGCCATTTTAAGTTTATTTTAAAAAAAAGAGGAAGAGAAAGCTAGCTTTCCTTCCCCTCTTTATATTAAAGACCTTATCTACTATGTAGTAGTAGTAGTGGTAGTTGTTGGTGCTACAGTAGTAGTTGAAGTTGTAGTAACACAAACTCCAGAATCATCAACAACAGTTCCTAAACCTGCCTCAAGTACAGTTTCTAAAGCAGTAGCAAAAGCACCACCAGAAATTGTTGCAATTACAACAGTAGAATCTTGTGGGATATAATCCCCAAAATTATAAGCTGCTTTATTGATTTCATTGAACTTGATGTAGTATAGGTCATAAACCTGACCATCAGCTACTAAACTTTCAAAATTCTGGTTGAAACCAGCCATTCTGAATAAATGTTTCAAGTAACCAGCTTGATAGCTATAGAAGTTTTTCTCTAATTGAGCAATTTCTTCTGAAGTACCTTTAGCATAGTTAGATTTTTGAATGTCAGTAGCTACAGCTACAACATCACAAGCATCATCCACAATGAAATCTGCAGTAGTAGCTGGACCATTGATAACAAAGGTTCTAAACCACATTCTGTCATATTCATAAGGGAAAGCAGCAACATCACAAGGTACACCATATTTGGTTAATGGTTTTCCTTCAATTCTTAACGTAGTTCCACCAACATTTGTAAATGTGTAGAATGTGTTAAAACTAATGTTGTCTGGATTAGTCCCAGGGGCAGCTTGAGTTAATTTCTCAATCAATTGATCAATCAAAGCACTTACATCAGTTGTTTCACATGGGTCAGCCCCACACTCACAACAAGGTGCTTGAACAGTTACTGAACGTGTAAATCCATTGAAATACAACGTGTTAATATAAGATGAGAAAGCACGTAACGTTAAAGTTACTACATCTCCACATTTTACATTAAAGTCTGTTACATCAGTGATTTGGTTCACAGGAGTTGCACATCCTGTTACTTTATACCACTCAGTAACATTTGAGTTACACCCTGCACCACTAGGACATCCTTTAATCTTATCAGATCTTTTAGAGCCTTGTAAATAGGTGTTACTTCTTCCTTGTGCTACATAAAAATATGGAGCAGCTGCGATATTGCCTGCAGTAGCTAAGGTATAATCATTTCTGAATAAACCTACTTGTCCTGCTGTCAAATCTTGTGTAGATCCAGAGCTAGGGAGTGTTGTTTGCCCTACTGGTACTACAAAAAGCGTAGTTAATGAAAAATCAGCCATTGTTATAAATATTAATTATTATTACTCATTTGTTTGTATCCTCATTTGTGAGGATTGCACAGCTTGTTGGTTTCCTGTATACATTGCTAGATTTTGAACTGTTAAATCTAATAATTCATCTTCTAAGTATACTTCTAGTTCACAGTTTACATCTATTGATGGTGTTCCATCAAATTTAATATAACCTGCTTTGTCAATATATTGTGGGTATCTCATATATGATACAAATATTTTTTTAGGAGTAAATGTACCATCTGAAAAAATACTCATCTCATCTGAAGAAAGAAAATTAAAAGTTTCTTGATATTCAAAACTTGGCTTATAATGCTCATTATTTAATAACAATGAGAGATCACCATGTTTAGCAAGATCTTTATTAATCCATATCTTTCTGTCCTTACATACACCTTTGTCTGCTAAAATATATGCATCTATATAAAACATATATTTAGGGTCTAAAGCATGTATGTCTGCACCATATTGATTTATGACTGGATCTTTTAAAGTTAAATCTAATTCACCATCTACATAGCTTATGATTAGCATTTGTAAATCTTCATATCTTTTCTTAAAAGCATCAAGCCCCATACCACTCAAAGAACTAAAACCATCAACCTTTTGCTTAATTAACTTGATTTGAGCTTCATTCAAAGCTAAAATCTTATCTTCTAATTGAATTTGCTGATGTTCATTTGTTGATAGCTTATTCAATCGTTGGTCAATCTTATATAATAAACTATCTACAGGTATCATTGTTTATTCACTTTAAATTTTTAAACAGAAGCAAATTTTTTAGTTTTAAGCTTTTCTTCTAAAACGAGTAAGTCATCTTGATGTTCTTCACTAATTAAGTATTTAACTAATGCATCTTCATCTACTGCAACTTCATACTCGCCTTCATAAATTCTTCCACTATTTCTAACTCTATAAATAGAATGTCCAATAGCTTGTTTAACCAAATCTTTAATATGGAGTAAGTTTTCTTGCATATCTGCAAATCTATTAAATACTTCTACAGGACTTTTACCTTGGAATAAACCAGTTTTAAATTCTGTTTGTTTTAATACAGTATCTATTAGATTGTACACAATCTCTTCCTTAGTGTTCTCACTCACTGGAAGCCCTAAAAGTCTTGCAACTTTTTTTCTTTTCTCAGGAGACATATTTTCAAACTTACCTATAGCTTTGTTTACAAGTTGTTTTTTTCTATGAACGATAGCACTTTCAACATCTTCATCCACAACATAAAATTGTGTGTCAGCAGGAAATTCACCTCTTTCCCAAGCTTGATAGCTTGATGCAATTGAAGGATGTACTCTTAACCATGAAAAAGCCAGTTCTTGAAAAGTAGCATTAAGATCGTAAATGTTATCACCATCTATTAGCTTCACTGGTTGTACATGTAATTCGTCTGAAGAAGAACGTGATAAACCATAATTCCAGAAAGGAGCTCTTGGACCTAAGTCTAAACCACCTAAAGCGTTCTCTAGTTTTTCTTTTAATTTAGTAACTCTTTCGATTTCTAAATCTTTTTCTAGAGGATCTGCAATTCTTTTGATGTAAGCAGCATCTGGATCTAATCCTGTTCTATACTTACCATCTACCTCTTTATAAGGATATTTAAAAACTCCTGTTCCAGGAATCCTTGTCATACCTTTCTTAGCTAACTCACTTTGCATAGTTTGCAATTGAGAACTGTTAAACTCTTTCTTAATAGTAGAGATTTTTCCTATCTTACCCATAATGTAGTTGATTAAATTGGTTTAATTTAGAAGAGTGTGCCCATTGAAGGGCCACAGCTTACCTGCACTCTTTTGCTTAGATTTCTCTAAGCTATTTTTTAGAATTGTGGAATCTCTTCGATCAACACAGTTCTTGATAAATCTTCAACAAAGACATCACATCTGTCTTCCATCCACAAGGTATACCCTGGGAATTTATTAGCCGATTGCATACCTTGAGATTTAGCAAAACCTAAGTGATGAGCACGACCATCGATATAACCCCAAGTCATTGAAGGAGCACCTTTCATTCTCACTTCACGAATGTTGTTAATCATAGAACCATCAGACATTGGAGAAACATCGAACACCATAAATACTGGAGTAGATTTCTTGTTTTGTCCATACTCTAAGTTAGTTTGAGGTAAATCTAACTCTTTCAAGTGAATTAACTCAACACGACCAGTTTCACGTGTAACCATACTATCAAAAGCAAAGTTATATGTGATATGCTGACCTTCACCTTGCATAAATCTGTTTCCAGAATCTGCTACGAAAGTTAAACCAGAGTTTAATGCATCATTTTTCAAAGCTTGTTGGAATACATCGAATCCAGCTTCATTAGTATACATTTTAACTCTACGGTCTTTAACATCTACTCTTCTGTAGAATAAATCACCAAATACAGAACGAACTAAGTTTGCACTAAACTCACCTCTATTGTACTGTACTAAGTTACCGTTGTTTCTCATTCTGTGGTATACACCAGCAGAAGTACGTTTAACTTCTTGTTTAGAACCGTTAGTTTTAACTGTACCTGGTTTACCCCAGATCATTTTTTTAACTTTCAATACCAACATACTTTTACGCATCCAGAACTCAATAAATGGCTCCCACTTAACATCATTACGAGTTAATGGTAATTCATTGTTTTGTTGTCTAGCATATACAAGAATATCCAAAGGTCTTCCTGAAGCATCACGTAACATTTTTTCATCAGCCCATTTGCTAACTGTATGCTCATAACCATATGCAGAACCTAAAGATTCAAACATTGTGATTTTTTCACCCAAGCTAGGTAAACCTAACAAGTCTTGATCAAACTCACCAATAGCAGCATCAACTAACTCACATTCTACTCCTACTTGTAGGTATGTACTAGTGACAAAGTCAACCATTGGATTATCAGAAACAAGTGTGAAAGTGTAAAGGAAACCAACACCCCAAGGCATAGGATCTTTAATAACGTAGAAGCGAGGACCATATTGACGTGTTCCTACAGCAATGATAGCATTTTTAGAAAACTCATTTCTATCCAGAACAAGAGAAAACTCTTGACCATCAATACCTGGTTTAATTAATTCTGCAGTAGAAGTAGGGACTTCAATAATTTTTGGGAATTTGTAAGGAACATTGATGTCCCATTTCCAAGAATCACTATTATTATCAATGTAATAAGGAGTGCTCTTGTTGATCATGTCTAAGAAGTCATTAGAATATAATGAGCTCTGAGTATACAAGCTGATGATTTTCTTATCATAGTCAGCTGGTTCTGTAGAGTGAAAAGACTCTAAGTGATTGCTATCTGTCAATTTTCCTACTGCACGTTTGTCCATTGAAGCGACCCTTGCGTAGGTAAAGCCAGTTAAGCCAGGAATAGTTTGAATTGCCATTTTTATTTAACTTTAGATTATTAATTATTTTTTAAACCAACTTTCAGCATTAAATGCTTGTGAATTTGTAGGAGCATTACCTCCTTGTTTAGAAGCCTGTCTAGCAACTTCTGAAAACAATTGGTCAGTTTTTTTAGTGACACCTGTTTTCTGTATCGTTGATAAGGTTGGATCTTTTTCTAAAATTTTCATTAGCAATGCAAGCTTAACCTTGGTTGCGTGTTTTTCTGGATTCTTAAGATCTAAGATTGCTCTATCAAAATCTGTAAGCGTTTCTCCAGTTGGCGTTTTCCACTTATCAACTAATAAGAAGTCTTGTAGTTCAGCTGCTATTTTTGGATTTAATGGTAAACCATCAAATTCTTTATTCTTTAATTTGTCTGTTATGACACTTTGAACATTTTGAATGTATTGGTTTTTTATGGCTGCTTTTCTTTGCAAACCTTCTTGAGCCTTAGCTTCCATTTCTTGCAATCTGTTAGCATCTTTTTTAACCAATACTTTATGATGTCTGGTAGCTGCTATCTCTAAATCACCATAATTTCTCAATCTTTCAATTTCTGCATCTACATCTTCTGGGTCAAACCCTTGATCTGTAAGTGCTTGTTTCATAACTTTTACTTGATTGTCTTCATTAGAAATATCTAATTCAGCAAAATCAACTAATGTATTATATACAGAGAAGTAATCTTTTGGATTTACTCCTTTTACATATATGGCATCAAAAGCGGCTTTATAATCTTCACCAAATTGACCTATAAAATTATCTATAGTTTCAATAGCTCCTTTTTTCTTTTCAGCATTAAATCTTTCTAAAAATTCTTCAGGAGATTTAATCTCAACATCTTCTTCATCTTCATCTTTACTAAATACTCCTAGATTGAATAAATCATTTGCTAGTGCAGTATACTGAGTAACTGTTGAAGTTTCTGGTTCAGGAACATCTTGTACTTCTTTAATAATATTCTTTTCTCCAGCTTCTGGTACTACCACTTCTTCTGATCCTAAGAAATTAGAAATTATATCTTTTCTTTTTTCTTCTTCAGGAGCTTCTGGGTGAGATACCTGTTTACCTTTAGGGGCTGTTTTTTCTTCTGGAATAAAATCTTCTTCAACTGTCTTAACAATTGGTGAAATATCTTCTGGGGAGGCTGAAGCACTTTCTGAAGCATATAATCCTTCAAGTAATGCTGTATTACCTACTCCCAATTCCATAGTATCCTGAATACTAAAGTCACCTATAGAAAGGTTGTTATCATCTTGTGCCATAATGTAGTTATATAAATTGGTTTATTTCTAGTGTAAAACTACTCTGTATTTTAATAATTTCAAAGTAATTAGTTAATATATCATTAAA
>Ga0154020_10002515_pt1 | contig 22340 bp, 24 predicted proteins | sample Klosneuvirus_201_FD_109709 | JGI IMG/M metagenome (GOLD analysis project Ga0154020, IMG submission 109709) | Active sludge microbial communities from wastewater, Klosterneuburg, Austria - Klosneuvirus_20160825_MG | ecosystem: Engineered > WWTP > Aerobic digester > Activated sludge | place...
ACAGTAGGGAATTATCGAAAATTTGAACCCTTAAAATATGAATCAGAAACCTTATTGCCTAATAAGGGTTTTCCACGCTCTCCCCGCCGCTTGAAAAAGCCCGGAGGGATTTTCTTTTTCACAAGCGGTGGAGAGGGTGGGAAACCCGTTATTCAATATTTGTACCTTGCAAGTCAGAAAAAAAACTTAAGTATAATATTTACTCCAGTCATGGTGCTTATGCTTACTATTTTTTTGTCATTATTAAATATTATCAATGATTTAAGAAGCATGAAAGGTTGGTTTTTATTTTATAGAAAATAAAAAAACATAACTAAACTATTCTAGTTTATCACTTCCACTCGAAATCACAAAGACTAAAAAAAAATAGACTGGAAGGCGATCAAAGTGACATTTATTGTTATCTTATTGTATAAATAATAACAGTTTATAATAAATGAAAAATAATCTATAGTGCATACTTAATAAAACTGCAAGATTTCATATCTCATATGTGACTTGTAGTAAAAATATCAATTGTAATTATGGAGTAGAATATGAAAAGTAAACTATTTTTCTCATTAGTATTTGTAAGTGTTGCTAGTATTGCTCAAGTGGCCTTTGCCAAGTTTGAGGAGACCACTTGTTACAAATTAGTTTCTCCATCCCATTTAATTGTTAATAATTATTTTTATGATAAACATGGTAAACTTGATTCGCAACGAAGTTATCGAACTGAAGCAGACACCGTAGTTGTAAAGCATATTCATTCTAAAGAGTACAGAGAAGATGGATCCCTTGATAGTGATAATATTTTCTTAGAAATTAATGTGGACTCTTTGGGTAGAAGTTTTACAACTACAAGAATACCAATGATGGATGATGGTTCGTTTGCAGCGGATGAAGATGGTGGAAGCGATATTAAACTAGACCGTGAACAGTTTATTACAAGACTTACACTTCCAAGAGGAGCGAGCGTTAAATCCTTTAAAAGAAATAAATATGGTAGAAAACTCATTCAAAGCTCCGAGAAGGAAGGACGCTATGCTACATTGAGCGAAACCAAAGAGCCACTCACACTTGTTAATGTTTCATGTAGCCGTGATGACTTAAGGTAAAGTGACTTGTTTCGGTTGAATAACTTTAAAAAATAACTAGTAATAATTGAATAAGGATAATACGTATGTTGAAGTATATTTTAATAATAGTATTATGGGCTCTCCCCTATCATGCATTTTCTAAACCATTAAATTCATCAAAAATGGCAGATCTTGTTTTTAATCTAATTCAAGATCGTATGTTTCATGAACCTGGAATGAATGGCATTGATGTCACTGGCTGCGATCCTAAAACAGGTAAAAAAATAGACATGGGTCTCGATTTCATTCACTGCATAAGAATTTATGGAATCTCTGACAAGGCAGTAAAGAATTTACTTTCTATTTACCCTGAGGGAACAAGTATTAGAGGAGTCCCTGTTATTATTGAAAAGGCTCAGTGGCAAATCGGAGGCTAGTTGAATTCAATATGTACACTGCTGCCAAATCAGAAAATATTTCGCGCTTTTTTTATACAAGATATTCTCTTTGGTGACAGACTTATTAAATCTTGATAGTTTCTCTGATATGAATATTTTTAATGTAAGAGAACTTAATGGTTCTGATGCCACACCCTTAGTTTTACCACTTTATTCGAATGAAGGTAAGGGTATTACAATTCATGACTCCGACTTATTTTTTGCTGGATTCATCAACGATGAATTAGTCGGTAGTGTAAGATTTTGTGTTGAACATGCAACACCAATGCTTCGAACCATGAGAGTCGCAAAGCGTATCAAAATGAACATTCGAGTGCATTTCTCTGCATGAGGCGCAGCACATGAGAATCACCAAAAAAATATTGGTTCCATTTGAGCAAATGTCATACCTTGCTCAAGTCAAAAGACTCCGAGAACTTGCAAGTCTTGCTCTTAAATTTTACGCACTGAAAGGAGCAACTCTTGAATTTATTAGTCACGGCGAAAATGCCACTTTTAAAGTTACCTCAAAGCACAATGAAAAATTTCTTCTACGAATACATCGCAAAGACTATCACTCTCAGCCTGCACTTTTAGAAGAATTACGCTGGTTAGAACTGTTATCACTGCAAGGGCTTAATGTTCCAAAACCTGTAAACAATCAATTTGGCAATTGTCTCACTAAGGTGTTTCATCCAGCAATTGGTGAGCGCAGCTGCGATTTATTTTATTGGATTGAAGGCCGTTTTCTTTCTAAATCGATTTCTGAATCTGATATGCTTGACATAGGAGCTCTGCTCGCTAAAATTCAAAGCCATGGTCGAAAACTTAATGGAAGATATCGCAAGTATTGGACCAGTGAAGGCCTTGTCGGAGTCGATCCAAAATTTGGCTCCATTGATCAGCTGAACATCCTCCGCAAAGATGAACAACGAAAGTTAACAAAAATTCGTAAGACACTGCTATCGAAATTGAAAATCTATGAAAAACGATTTCCAAAAAAAATGGGAATGATCCATGCTGATCTTCATTTCGGAAATCTTTTAAAAACAAAGTCAGGAGCTATCGCAGCAATCGATTTTGATGACAGTGGACACGGATTTTATATTTATGATCTCGTCATCCCACTTATTGGTCTTGAACATCATTTGAAACTACACAAACGATTCCATTCTTATCGTCCTTTAAAGAAAGCATTACTCAAAGGCTATTCAAGTATTGCAGAACTAAACGCATACGATCTTGATCTGCTACAAGACTTAATTATTGCCCGCAAACTTTTGATGATTGGATGGTTACATTCTCGATCTGATAATCCAAAATTACAAAAACGTTTGAGTAAATATACAAAACAGACACTTAAGTATATTACTAACCCATATCTTTAAAGTTTTCTCATGTCCAACTTAGGAAAAAGCTTCTATCCATTACCTTAATTGTTATTAATTAATTTTGGATTGCTAATAATTCGTTCTCAAGACTTATTGAGACGAATTTCAACCCACATTTAACTATCTCTTTTCATTCTTTGCTTTAGTTCACGAGTGGCTTCACGAGTCTTGATGGATTCTCGCTTATCATGGAGTTTTTTACCCTTAACCAGTGCAATTTCTAATTTAATCCGTCCATCCTTAAAATAAATCTTTAATGGTACACAGCTCAAACCTTTTTCTCGAATGGCTGCATAGATTTTATCAATTTGATTGCGATGGAGTAAGAGCTTTCGTAGTCGTTCTGGGGCATGATTGTTGTAACTGCTAGATTTATACTCTGAAATATGGGCATTTTGTAAAAAGGCCTCTTCTCCAACAAAAGAGATATAAGAGTCTTTTAGTTGAATTTGCTTATTACGAATCGATTTCACTTCACTTCCTAATAAAACCAATCCCGCTTCATAGGTCTCAAGGACTTGGTAATCAAATCGAGCTTTTCGATTATCAGAAATGATTAGGATACTCACTCACTCACCTCTTTTTGTAATACGAGCTAACTCACGCCACTGATGCACTCCTAGTTCTTCAGCACGTATTTGAGGAGATAAGCCTATCTGTTCAAATATAACTCGCCACTGATCACTTGTTACATTACCTAAAGATTTTAAATTAGACATTAAGTATTTACGACGATGAGAAAAACCTGCTTTGACGAGATTTAAAAACTCGCGAGGATTACCTTCAAACTCATTTTTTGGTGTAAACTTTAAAACTCGGCTTGCAACCCTCGGAGGTGGATAAAAATCTTTTGGTCCAGCCTCTGTCACAAACTCAATTTTCCAAATATTTTGTGCTATCACGCTAAGTAATCCATATTGTTCAGTCTTGGGTTTGGCGACCATTCTTTCTGCTACTTCCTTTTGAAACATCAAAACCATACCTTTAAGATGCAATGCACTCAAACTCAGCTCTATCACCAGAGTAGACGAAATTTGATAGGGCAAGTTACTCACCAACAAAGTTGATGCAGGATTGGGAATACGTTTCCAATCCCAGCGTAGAGCATCTCCCTCTATAACTTCAAAACCACGATCGCGCCAATATTGACTAAAAATATGGTCAAGCTCAAGTAAGGTGAGAGGAATTTCCATTTTTATCAGACCCTCGGTTAAAGATCCTAACCCAGGTCCCACTTCAATTAAGGCTTCTGCCTGAAATTCATCTGCCGCTTTTAAAATTTTAGCGATTGTGTTTTTACTCACTAAGAAATTTTGCCCGAGAGATTTTTTTGGAGAAATCCCGAGTACCTCTAATTTAGCTAAAATTTCACTGGTGAGATACATCGAAGTCTCCTGGCAATGCTCTGGGGCTTGGCCCTAATTGTAAATCCGATTTTTCACCACGATTCATTCTTAAAATTCCAGCATAGCCAATCATTGCAGCATTATCAGTACAATAACGTAAAGGTGGTATCAGTAACTGTACACCTTTTTGGATAGCCCAATTTTCGGCCATAAGCCGCAAACCTGAGTTGGCGCTCACACCACCAGTGACGACAACCTTATCTGACTTCGTCAGTGTCACAGCACGATCTAACTTATGAACTAACACGTCACAAACAGCCCTCTGAAACGAAGCACAGAGATCAGCTAAATGGTTATTAATTTCTTCGTCGCTCATTGAATCAAGTAATCTTTGGGCCGCTGATTTTAAACCTGAAAAACTCATATCATAGGTTTCTTCTTTCATGAGTCCACGCGGAAATGAATAGGCGGTAGGATTTCCCAGCTTAGCCCAGTGATCCACTCTCGGACCTCCGGGAAAACCTAAACCGATTTTCTTGGCAAATTTATCAAAAGCTTCACCGGCAGCATCATCACGTGTCGCTCCTAAAATTTGGTAGGAACCTAAACCACGCACTTGATAAAGACTGGTGTGTCCACCACTAATTGCCAGTGCAACAAAAGGTTTATCATGAGTGAATTGCGGTTGATATTGATCATCCCTTAAAAAGGGTGCTAATAAATGTCCTTCTAAATGATTAATACCTAAAAAGGGTTTACCTTTGGTTTGCGCTAAGGTTTTTGCCGTAACAATCCCTACAATCAAGGAACCAACTAAACCGGGGCGATTGGTTACTACAATACCATCAATCTGATTCCAATCTTCATTTTTTAAAATTTTATCAACTAAAGGTAATAAATGAAAAGAATGATTTCGACTGGCTATTTCTGGTACTATCCCTCCAAAAACTTCATGATCCTTGTCTTGAGATGCTGAATATAATTGATAAACCCACCCGTCGGATCCCACCAGTGCCACCGAAGTATCGTCACAACTTGTTTCAATGGCTAAAACTTTTTTTAACAATATCACTCTCCATGGAGTTTATTTCTCATCGTACGAGTATTATTTTTTTAGGGTTCCAAGAGACTTCAAACGAATTTGGGCTTTTTTGGACATATCACTTTTAGGATATTTTTCTAAAACTTCTTTATAAAAAACTTTTGCTTCATCGTTCATTCCAAGTTCTTGAAAAGAGACTCCTGATTTATAAGTCGCCTCTGGTACGAATTTACCATTCGGAAACTTCTCGCGGTACTGATCAAATTTAAGAATAGCTTCTTTCCATTTTTTTGCTTGAAAATCATCGAGACCACTATCCATAAATTCTTTTTCTTTATCTTTCGGTTTTCCCTTTTCATTATCCTTCGAATTGTCTTTAGAATCACCTTTACTTCCTAATTTGCTGTTATCTTTTGTTTTAAGGGTGACTATTTCTTCTTGCAGGGCTTGAACTTGATTTTCTAACTTAACAATTCCATCTTGTAACATTTCACTTTGTCTTTTTGAATCTCCGAGAGATTTTTGTAAATCTTCTTTTCCAGCACCTTGTGCTTGTGCGTTTTGAGCTAACCGATGTTCTAATTCTTCAATTCGTCCATTGAGTTGACGATTTTGATCCATTAATTCTTCTAAACGAGAACTGCTATCAGCATGCACTTTTTGAAGAGTATCAACTTGATCACGCATTGCTTTGCTTGATTCTACTTCTTTTAGATCTTCTCGCGTTCTAAGACAACCCGAGGCAACAATTAATAGACCTAGAAAAAAAATCCCTAACCGTACCATTAGAGCACCTCTCCACTTTTTGCTTTTTTAATTCGAGCAGTGGACTCTGCCTTCTCTGCCAATTTTCTTGATTTTATAAATAAACTTCGTGCTTCATCGTAACTTCTATTTTCATACATCTCAACACCTTGATTATAATACTGCTGAGCTTGCTGAAATTGTAAAGGAGCCAATCGCTCACTATCATTATTTTCAGCAAATTCTAAAGCAGATCGTGCCAAGGTGTATTCCTGGATCGGTAAGGTGACTGATGCACAGCCAATAAAAGTACAACATAATAATAAGGTAAAGCAAAAAATAGCGCGAGTGAGGTATCTAGAAATTAAATAAAAATACCTCACTTCTACTTCTCCTACAGACTATAGTGTGGTCGGAAGAAAATTAGCACGTCTATTTTTTGACCAAGCGGCTTCAGAATCACCCGTCATGACAGGCTTCTCTTCACCATAACTTATAATAGTGAGTTGATCTGCGGCAACGCCAAGACCTTGAAGATAATTTTTAACAGATTGAGCACGTCTTTCACCAAGAGCTAAATTATACTCTATTGTTCCACGATTATCGCAGTGGCCTTCCACTTGCACTCTTACTTTTGGATTGCCTTTAATCCATTGAGCATTAGCCGCCAATTGCTTCTTCGCTTCTGAAGACAATGTTGCCTTATCATACTCAAAATGAACAGTAAAAAGACCATCAATTTTACCACTATCACTTCCTGCAGGATCAAATGACATAGGAGTTGAATCCACAGCTTGTGGAGCTGCAGTTGAAACATCTTGTGCCTCATCAACTTTTTTCTTTGACTGACAACCTACGACCATAGCTACTGCTACAAAAGCAAACAATAAATTCTTCATTACTAGTATCTCCTTTTATATTTTCGACCTATTTTAATCAGGATCATTCTCTTGTCAAACTTTTGATTGCCCAATTTCATTCTCAATGCTGCAATAGTTACTATGAATAATCTCCAATTAACAAAATACATTCTATTTTCTTTTTCCTTACTTATGATTTTCTCCTACCAACCACGCGTGTTCGGCAGTGTGAATCCAAAAATAGATTGGAAAACCATCACCACCCCTCACTTTGAATTGATCTTCGACGCCAAGCAATACGAAACGGCTAGAAAATATGCATTAAGATTAGAATATAATCATAAGCTTCTCATGACCTACTATCAAGAATCACCTGAAAAAACGATTGTAGTCATCAATGATAATACGGATCTCGCCAATGGTTACGCCACTCCCATTCCATACTCTCACATTATGTTGTATCCTGTGTTACCAAGCTCTCATGATACCGTTTCTGAGTATTCTGACTGGCCCCAGGAACTCACACTCCATGAATACACCCATATTCTTAATTTCACACCCGCCCATGGTATTATGAAATATTTAAGATATGGTCTTGGAACGATTGTAGCCCCCACAGTGCTTCTTCCACGATGGTGGCAAGAGGGGGTGGCTGTCGAAATGGAAACACGATTTTCAAGTCATGGTCGCCTTCGCTCATTATTTCAAGATGCCACCCTCAGAGCACTCGTCAAAGCGCAACAGCTTCACCGTTACTCTGTCGCTGATATCAATGAATCTGAATTAGATTCTTGGCCACGTGGTGGAAGGCCCTATCTCTTTGGCTCACTGATTTTAAGTGAAATTCAAAATCAAAAAGGTGGGACTATCAATAATACTCTTTTAGAACGATTTTCAGCACGAGTTCCCTATTTTAATGATGCACCGACAGAAGAAGAAACCAATCGGGGCTTTGATGAGTGGTTTCAAGAGTCAATCAGAAATCTCACCCAAACGGTTCAAGCTCAACTCACCAAAATTCGTGAAACTCCCGTGACTGATTTTACTTTCATTTCGAATCAGTATCTTGAAAGTCATAGTCCTCAATTCAGCCCCAATGGTCAGTACTTTTCATTTGTTGCTAAAAATAAATGGGGTAAAAGTTCCATCCAAATTTTTGATCGTAAAGATGAAGGTCGAGCTTTTGATCTCAAATCCGATTCTATCTCTGAGTTTTTGAGTCTTGATAACAAATCCACTGGTGATAAAAAAGATGCCCCTCCACCTGGTAATATTAATCGTATCGCTTGGCTACCTGATTCCACTGGTTTTATCTTCGATCAAATCCGTTTTATTGATTCCTATTCTAATTATAGCGATTTATTTTATTATGATTTAGCAAATAAAAAAAACAAACGACTCACCACAGGAGAACGTTTACGCGATCCCACGCTATCACCTGATGCCACTCAAATTGCAGCAGTTCAATTATCAGAATCCAATAGTCGTTTGGTATTGCTTAATTTTGATGGTAGCAATATTCAAACTCTCTATGCACCACCGCTCTTTCACAAGGTGGCTAATCCTCTGTTCGCAGATGCAAATAACTTATATTTTACTGAAAGAACGCTTAAGGGTGATATTCTTTTAAAAATGTTGAATATAACAACTAAAGACAGCTCTTCGCTTTCATTAACTGGTATCTCACAAATCGATTCATTAAATCTAGATTCTGGTGGGATTAGTTTCGTGGCTCGTGAAAATGGAATGCAAAATCTCTATTGGACTGATAACTCATTTAAAACATTCAAGAGATTAACTCACACTGATACCGCCGTTTTTGATGGTAGCCTTGATCAAAGAACAAAAACTATTTATACAACCACCATGACCGAAATGGGACTTCAGGTGGCAAGCACTTCTTGGCCAGATTACGAATTTAAAACTCCTCCACCAAACATTGAACCCATTTTTCAAAACCGTTATGGTGCCAATACTCTTGTAATGCCTTCAGAGGAAACCTTAGAAACAGAATTCGGCTCAATGCTTCAAGAACCACAAGACTACTCCAGCTTTAATTATCTTCGTCCCAGATATTGGCTACCCTTTGTTTATTCTAGTCAATCAGGGTACGGCTTTCAAGTTTCAACCTCAGCTTTTGATCCTTTGGAAAAACAAAGCTACGGTATTGATCTTAGTTTTGATTCTTATAATAAAGAAACTACGGGATCCCTTAATTATGGAAACACTGCTACAACTTGGCCTATGCTGTTTTCTCTAGTCAGTCAAAATCGCACTCAGCCTTTGATGGGTACAACTTATGAAGCTCAACAAATTAATTTTTTAGCAAGCCATGATTTGATTCCCTTCAGCGAAAACATGACAGTGGGCTTCGGTGTTGATGGGATTACAATTAAAACGCCAGCAATCAAAAAAAGCCTCGGGCCCCAACTGGTTTATATTTATGATGGTGCTGCGAAAAGTATTTTTTCAAAAAAACCTTTTGCTGGTTATCAATTTTCAATTATGGGAAACCATTACGTGAAGACCAAAGAGCTGGCCACACTCACAAAAGGACTCGCTAAAGCCTCTTATTTTTACTCCAATCATTTGCCCTATCGCCACATTGCTTCGGCACACTTGATGGCGCAAGAAATGCGAGGAGAACTTACTTTAGCGGATTATGGAACTTCTGATATAATGAGTATTAACCCCAATCTCTTTTTTCCTAGTTTTGTTCTTAGAGGTTATGATCCGGGATATTTTTATTTTAAAAATGCTCGCAGTGGCACGGTGGAATACACACTTCCACTGACAGACTATCAAGGCTGGGGAACACTTCCTGCTTTCTTGAAAAAAACCTATATGAATTTATATGCTGAAATTCTTGCTGTTGATGGGGTTGCCAGCAATTTAAAAATGAAAACCTATGATCGTGTTTATTCCAAACAAAGCTTTAGAAGCTATGGTTTAGAGCTCAAAGGTGATATGACAATTGGCTACTATCTACCTCTGACTGTGCTCTTAGGTATTTATCATCGACCAGATTATTCCAATGATGGAAAAACAACGGCGTACTTAGGAATACAACTTTAGGATTAAATAATTTTTATTGAGGAGCTAAAATGGAAACAAAATATGAATGGATTCATGATCTCATAAAAACTGAAGAGCAAATTGAAGAAAGTGGTCTAGTGGATATGGGTTCTTCTGCCATCGACCCGGAACGAGCACTCATTGGCGCGGCTCTCACTTTTCTATCAGAGCTCAAAAAAGAATTTCATGAAGCCCTTGAAATTTTCAATGATTTAAAGCACCACACCTCATCCAAAATTAAGCTCTACGGTATTGCTAAAACACCGGCTGATTTTATGCTTTTCCGTAATGGATTAAAACTTATATTCTCCTTAAAACAACCGGGCGTGATTTCGATACGAACTCATTTTATGAATCCTGGTATTCCGGCTGTCGCATCCATGAGTTTGATTGGCAACTCCGTTCCACAACCCATTTCTTCCTCTCAATACCGCAGTGAAGAGGCATTGCTCGAAATGAAATGGGGTGTTTTCGAAGAAGTGATTTGGACCTACAAAAATCAGCCCATCAAAAAAGAGAGCGTCGTAAAACACTATCTCACCCAGTTTATTCGCGATTCCACAGGAGCTATTTAGTATTAAGGAGAGCATAGAAATTATAAAGAAATCGAAATGAGTAATTACAGAATATAAAGTTTTTAAAAAATGCTGTTCTTTCTGATCAACCTTGAAACGTGTCGAGTTAACAAAGGGAAAACAAAAGCGAGTAGTTATTTAATCACTACTCGCTTAAATTAATGAATCTATTCTTTCTGTTATCAATTAATCATTAGATTTTTGGATAGTTAAGGTGATACTGGGAGTTCTCGGAGTCTCATCACTTCGTTTCATCACTATAATTTGCTCTTCTTCTGAAAGGGTCTTCATTTTTTCTGATATTATATTATAAGCCTCATCCTTTTTTCTTTCAGCAATATCCAGGTTCAAGCGAATATTTTCCATTTCAACCTCTGTAAGTTTCATCATATAGTGAGATCCCAACGAAACTAGAATGCATGTTCCAATTGCTACTCCACCTATCTTAATTATCGTACCTAAAGCAGTAGTAGAATTAGGATTAACAACTGCAGATACCATAACTGCACCAAAAGTAAGTGGAATGGTTGAAAAGCCTGCAGATACTCCAAATTCCGTTAAAAGATGATATTCATCCTTTTTTTTCTGCGCAGCTGAAAGCTCTTTTCGAAATTTTGAAATATCCTCAGTGGCTTGTTTATATTCAACCTGTTGACGTGCAAGAAATTCCAACATCAAACCATTCAGTTGCGATTCATCATTTGTGCTGGAGGCAAATGCAAAATTGGAAACACTAGATAGTACAAATGCCAAAGTCGTAATTAATTTTAAAATTATCTTCATGGATAAACTCCTCGTTATTATGTATAGTTAATATCACTTCTACTGTTATCTATTCAAGTCATGCAGTAAATATGCCAACTTAAAATAAATTACCTTATCATAGGATTTACCGGTTAAATCATGAAATCAGTATGGTAAAAAAACTATTCTACTCTTAATAATGGCAACCTTAGTCCAAATTTTAATATAAAAACTCTAATTCCAAATCTAAACTAAGGATCCAGCTTCTTCAATTTATGAAAGCATTTTCTTGAATTACAAATTATTGAATAAGGATTAGACAGGTGACGACAATTGACTTTTTTGAATATAGCGAGAATATAGCGAGTTATTAAATACTGCAGGTACATCAGCGGGTGAATGTGCTGACTGGGGGATAGTCCTGCTTGCTTGAAATAAACAACATATATTTTAGCTGATTATTCATTTGAAAGTGTTTCAAACATTTAAAAAATGAACCCATTTAATGATAGTCGTGCTGGCGTATAGTCCTGTTGTAATGAATCCACCAAAAACTTAAGATAGCTAAAGTCTCGCCAAAGATCTTATCATGAAAATAATCCTTGATAAAGTCGTAATACTAAAAATGTTTTTAGAGTGATTGAGTATTTAATATCTTATTGATTTAAGATAAAAAATTAAAAACTGGACCTTATTTTAAATACTAATTTGGTTGTTTCAAGCCGATATAATTATATGGAATTTAAGAATAAAAAACGTACTTTCACTATTCTATTTGGGATTTTGCTAATCAGCAGTTTTTTTTACTATTTTTGGGTTCAAACTCAACAACAGACTCGAATTTATTTTTCTCTAAAACCTACTGAAAGTATAACTTCTTCTTCAATAATTGCTCCTGTTTGTTCAAGTATCTTTAAAATTGATAATGAAGAACGAAGATTATTTGACATTTCTCTTTTTAATAAAAGGGTATCAGAATGGCGTAAAGATAGTTCTATCGCTGATCTCAATTTTTCAGAATTAAAACCAGAAGAATTTCTCGCATTTTTAGAAGTCAGTTCTCGACGCGGTGAATTTGAAGGTCTGAATTTAGAGACCTGGTTCATCTCTGCATCTAATAAGGAAATCGATAACGTTTTTAAAGTCGTTAATCAAACAATTTCTAAAATAAACAAAAGTCGTACTACTGAAGCCAAGGGTCAGATAACTGAGCATCAATTAAAAAAGTTACTCATTAATCTTTATAAAATTTCTCAAATGCAAAAATTTAGTCTATGGAATTTAAGCGACAACTTAGACTTTAAGAATGCACTTCAAAACCTGAGAGACGATTTTATAGCCAATTATATTCAAAAAAAACTCACAGAAACAAATATTTTAGAAGCATTTTATTCTCTTGGCCTCTTACGTAATCCAAGTAAAATAGAGAGGTTTCGAAGTTATTTAAATAAAAAGAAAGGTGTCATTTGGAAGACACTTACTGTTATTTCGACAGCAGCTACATTTGCCAATCATAACATATTACCCATTCTTCCAGAACCTGATTTCATAGGTAATTTCATCAAAAAAAATCCTCAAATCATCAATGAAATATTTAGAAATGGGATTCGAACTGTAATGCCTCAATTATTGATTACATTAAAAGATCCATTACACTATCAAATAATTTCTCATTATGCCATAAAGTCTTTTAATACTATTTCAGTATTGCTATTAATTTCATTTTTAATACAAGAAACCCAAGATACCATTGAAAAACAAAAAAAATCACAATTACTCGCCTTAGAAAAATTCAATGCAATAATAGATAATATCAATCAGATTGCTGAAGCCCCTGAATTAAGCCCTGAAGAATTTACAAATCAATTATTACAAGATTTTGTAAAAGATCAAGAAAAGCATGGAAATAAAATTGATACTGACTCAGATGAATTTAGGGCATTACAAAAGCTTATGAATGAAAATAACTAATATGACTTATTAAAATGATAGCGAGTCATTATTTAAGTTCTCACTTAAATTTAAGCATCATAAAGAGTCCTTATCTATCAGTCCATCAGTCTTAATACGAGACCCATAACTTAGAGATTCAAATTCTAAAGGTGCATATAAACTTCATATTGCAGACGTAAAATTCTAATTTTTTGTCGGACAGTTATTGACTTTACTACAAAAATGGCGGACAATTATTGAGTATGATCAACAGACTTTGTAACCCATCGAAAAATAATAGCTTTTTACTTTTTGGAAATCGTGGAGTTGGAAAATCCACCTATCTGGAGGGTCTTTTTCCAAGACTAACCCACCTTTGGTACGACCTCTTAGACCCTCAATTAAATAAAATGCTATCATTTAATCCAGGTCTTTTAAACAAAATGTTAGAGGAACAAAAGAAACACAGACCCCCTGGTTCCATGGTCATTATCGATGAAGTTCAAAAAATTCCACAATTATTTGATGTTGTTCACTCTCAAATTGAAAAAAAACATTTTTTATTTGCACTAACCGGAAGCAGTTCAAGGAAATTAAAAAGACAAGGTGTCAATCTCTTAGCTGGAAGAGCTTTTATCTACTATCTATTCCCTTTCACACATCTCGAATTGGGTAAAAACTTTGATCTGAATCAAGTACTAACTTGGGGTAGTTTGCCAAAATTATTTTCCTTTGATCACAATTTAGATCGAATTGATTTTTTAAATGCTTATACTGATACCTATTTAAGAGAAGAAATTATTGCCGAACAAATTATTAGAAATACAATCCCCTTTCGTCAATTTTTAGAAGTAGCGGCTCAAGCTAACGGAAAGATTGTTAATTATAGTAATATAGCAAAAGCGGTAGGAGTTGATACCGTGACTGTTCAAAATTATTTTCAAATTTTAGAAGATACGTTTACGGGTATTATTTTACCTCCTTTTCATGAGTCAATCCGAGAAAGACAGAGAAAAAATCCTAAGTTTTATTATTTTGATATTGGCGTGACTCGAGCACTTCAAAATCGACTCACATTACCTCTCATTGAACAAAGCTTTGAATTAGGAGATCTGTTTGAACAATTTATTGTACTTGAAATTTTTCGCCTCAATTCCTATTTAAGAAAGTCGTGGAAGCTCTCCTATTTAATGACTAAAAATGATGTTGAAATTGATTTAATTATTGAAAGACCCGGACAAAAACGATTATTGATAGAAATCAAATCAACTAACCAAGTCACCACTCTCCTCAATACAATGACGGGGTTTCGTCAATTAATTACTGATTTTCCAAATTCAGAAGCTGTTTGTATCAGCCGTGACACAACAGAATTTATCGAAGGAAATATTCGTTTTTTAAATTGGAAAACCTTGTTAACCGAACTTTTAGCAATGGCTCCCTTTAAACTATAAATAAATATAAATTATTTGATTCGACGATTCGTATGTAGACTCGCCCATTTGCGAACCCTTGGTAGTCCAGCAAAGAGTAACATCATCAAAAAACGGCGTGGTACAAATCGTCGTAAATAATAAAAAAACATCGCATCAACAGTCGCTGGTATCCAAAGCGGAGGTTTTTCTTTTTTGATGACCTTTAAAATACGAGCTGCGACGTCTTGTGGTGTGGTTAAACTCAAGCCCATTAAACGCTCAATAAATGGAGTCATGTTTTGATAATAATCAGAATATAATCCTTGGAAATCAATTTGAGGACTTGATTTCTCCGTGTATTTTACTTTTAAAAATGATTTTGATCGAATAAAACCTGGTTGAATCAGGGATACATTAATCCCCAGTGGACGAACTTCGTACCATAAAGCTTCACTTAAGCCTTCTAGTGCGTATTTAGAAGCACTGTAGGAACCCATAGTCGGCATGGCTAACATTCCACTCACCGATGACACGTTTATGATTTTTCCTCGACCCACTTTTCGCATATGAGGAAGCACTGCGCGAATCAAACCGACAGGTCCAAAGTAATTCGTTGCAAATTGGTGTTGCTCTTCTGCATCGCTCATATGCTCTACAACGGCTCGATAACTAATCCCAGCGTTATTGATAAGAATGTCCACTCCTGACCATTTTTCAGTAATTTCAGCAATGAGTTGAGTTCTTTCTTTTTCTTGGGTGATATCCAGTGAACGAATAAGAAAACGATCTGTCGGGGTAAATTTTTGATTCAGAACCGACAAAGATGAAGCCCGTGCCGTAACGACCACACGATAATTTTCAAGTTTATAAAACAGCTCGGCCAAGGCCATGCCTATCCCTGATGAACATCCCGTGACTAGAATCACGGGTTTAAAGTTTCTATTACTATTGCTCAAAAAATTGCCTCCTTTTACCAATGAAAGAATTTAATGAAAAAAACTTTGGTGCAATCTCTCTAATCTCAGTAATGATCAAACCTCAAAAGCCATACTCAAATCAAGTTCATTGATGCGACAAATCAATAATGAGTTATTGGTGACATTTCACTGAGAGGCTTTATTTTATGTTCTTCAATGGAAACAAATCAAGATTCCTTAATATGGGCTAACATTGAATGAGGCTGTACTAAAACTAATATGAAAGCCGAATTACCACAATTGATATAAATTAGGTTTTTTAAAAAAAATTAAGTGAGAATGAGATGGAAAGGATCCTTTATGAAAAAACATATTGTTAGAGTTTACCCTTCTAAAGAAAAATTAGAAAAAAAAGATCAACTGGCTTGGAAAATGGCCGAAGTTGCCACGGATCCAACTTCGATCAAAGACGATGTTGTAGATATGGTTATCAATCGAATGATTGATAATGCCTCAGTCGCCATTGCATCTGTCAATAGACGACCTGTAGCCAATGCCAGATCTCAAGCTTTGACCCACCCTCGCGAGGGAGGTGCCACAGTTTTTGGCATGCCGAACAATCAAAAATTTTCGCCTGAATGGGCAGCATGGGCCAATGGAACAGCAGTAAGAGAACTCGATTATCATGATACTTTTTTAGCGGCTGATTACAGCCATCCCGGTGATAATATTCCACCCATTTTAGCCGTAGCTCAGCAAAAGGGCCGCAATGGTCAAGATTTATTAAAAGGGATCGTAACTGGATATGAACTTCATGTTAATTTAGTAAAGGGAATATGTTTACATAAACACAAAAAAGATCACATTGCTCACCTTTGCCCGGCTCAAGCCGCAGGAATTGGAACTCTTCTTGGTTTATCAACAGAAGTTATTTATCAAGCCATCCAACAAGCTGTTCATGTTTCATTTACCACACGCCAATCACGCAAAGGTGAAATCTCCAGTTGGAAGGCCTATGCTCCAGCTCATGCCGCTAAACTAGCGATTGAAGCCGTTGATCGATGCATGCGTGGCGAAGGAGCTCCATCTCCAATTTATGAAGGTGAAGATTCAGTGATTGCTTATATGCTTGACGGAAAAGATGGAAAGTACGAAGTGCCACTCCCAGAAAAAGGTGAAGACAAACGTGCGATCCTTGAAACCTATACCAAGGAGCATTCAGCAGAATACCAATCTCAAGCATTAATAGATCTCGCTCGTCGTATGAAAACTAAAATTTCTAATTTTGAAGATATCAAAGAGATTCTTATTCATACCTCACACCACACTCATTATGTGATTGGTACTGGAGCAGGAGATCCACAAAAAATGGATCCCAATGCTTCAAGAGAAACTCTTGATCACTCGATTATGTATATTTTTGCAGTGGCTCTTCAAGATGGATCCTGGCACCACGTTGATTCTTATGCTCCTGAAAGAGCAAAGCGAGCGGACACCGTTCGCTTGTGGCATAAGATTAAGACCATTGAAGACACTCAATGGACTGATGCTTATCATGCCACAGATCCAAACAAAAAACGTTTTGGGGGTAAAGTTGAAATCACTTTTGCTAATGGTGAAAAAGTAGTCGATGAACTGGGCTTGGCTGATGCCCACCCGGCTGGTGCTCGCCCCTTTAAGCGTGCTGATTACATTAGAAAATTTGAAACACTCACTAAAGGTGTTATCACTCCCGAAGAAAGCAAACGTTTTTTAACTTTAGTTCAGAGACTTCCTGAATTGACAGCATTAGAAGTGCAACAATTGAATGTTCAAGTCTCTCTTGAAACATTGACTCAGTCTAAACGTGATGATCGAGGTATTTTCTAATGTTATTTCAAAAAACGTCTCCGTCTGAAAAAAGAGCGGCCTTTAGAGCCTCGCTTAAAACAGGTCAATTATTACGATTTCCTGGAGCCTTTTCACCTTTGGTCTCTCTTTTGATTGAAGATCTTGGATTTGAAGGCGTTTATATTTCGGGAGCTGTTCTAGCCAATGATTTAGGTTACCCAGATATCGGACTCACGACCCTTTCAGAGGTGGCTAATCGTGGCCGACAAATTGCGCGCGTCACTAAACTCCCTGCCATTATTGATATTGATACTGGATTTGGTGAACCAATGAATGTGGCAAGAACCATCCAAGAGCTCACTGAGTTAGGACTGTCAGGTTGTCATATTGAAGATCAACAAAATCCCAAACGTTGTGGACATTTGGATGGAAAAGCATTAGTGGAATCAGCCGAAATGCTCAAAAAAATTAGAGCCGCAGCCGATGCTAAAACAGATCCGAATTTTTTATTGATTGCTAGAACTGATGCTCGCGCAAGTGAAGGTCTTGATAAGGCCATCGAACGTGCCAAAGCCTATATTGATGCCGGCGCTGAAATGATCTTTCCCGAAGCCTTGCAAACCGAAAAAGAATTTGAAACGTTTAGGAAAGCCATTTCTGTTCCTCTTCTCGCCAATATGACCGAATTCGGTAAATCACAATTATTAACAACACAACAGCTAACTAATTTGGGATTTAACCTCGTTATATATCCAGTGACAAGTTTGAGAATAGCGATGGGTGCCGTTGAATCTGGCTTTAAAGAAATCATGAAAGAAGGAACACAAGAGTCATTACTACCTGGCATGCAACATCGTCAAAGACTCTACGAACTTATTAAATATCAGGAGTACAACCAATTCGATCAAAGCATCTATAATTTTAAAATCACGAAGTGATTGATAACTTTTAAACTCACCAAGTGATTGATAACTTTTAAAGTAAACAAAAATTAATAATATTTAATTCCATAACAAGAGGAAAATAATTATGAGTACAAACTATATTAACCCTGACTATGTTGCCGAACCAGAGAAAATGAATGTTAAAAAAGGACTCGAAGGTGCCGTCATTGACACCTCATCGGTCTCAAAAGTTAATCCTGATACTAATTCTCTGATTTATCGTGGTTATCCTGTTCAAGAATTGGCTGAAACCTGTCGTTTTGAAGAAGTTGCCTATTTACTTTATAAAAACGAACTCCCTAATGAACAACAGCTCAAAGAGTTTGAAACCCTTGAGAGAAATTATCGAACTCTTACTGAAAGCAATTTACAAGTCATAAAATTACTTCCCAAAAAATGTCACCCCATGGATTCTATTCGAACTGGAGTGAGTTTTTTAGGATGTGAAGATGAACGCATCTGGGCCAATGATCCTGCTTCAAATTATGATAAGGCTGTGCGACTTCTTGCTAAAATTCCACTTATGGTTGCCGCTGATTTTAGATTTAAAAAAGGTTTAGAGTACATTCCACCGAAAAAAGATTTGTCCCTTTCAGAAAACTTTTTTCATATGTGTTTTGGAAAAATTCCTGATGCTAAAATTGTAAGAGCTTTTGATGTATCTTTGATTCTGTATGCGGAGCACAGCTTTAATGCTTCGACATTTACAAGTCGTGTTGTCACTTCGACAGAGTCCGATATCTATAGCGCAACAGTGGCCGGAATTGGCGCCCTTAAAGGGCCTCTCCATGGTGGCGCCAATGAGCAAGTTATGCATATGATGAAAGAAATTAATGACCCTGCAACCGCAAAAGAATGGATGTTAAACGCCCTTGCACAAAAGAGAAAAGTGATGGGATTTGGTCACCGCGTTTATAAAAGTGGTGATTCACGCGTGCCAACAATGAAAAAGTATGCACAAGTAATGGCCGATGTAACGGGTCAGCAAAAGTGGATGCAGATCTACGAAGCGCTTGAACAAACAATGGTTGAAAAGAAAAAAATCTACCCGAATCTCGATTTCCCTGCAGGTCCTGCGTACTATATGATGGGTTTTGAAATTGATTTTTTCACTCCCATTTTTGTGATGGCTCGAACCACAGGTTGGTCGGCACACATTATAGAGCAGGCAGGAAACAATCGAATCATTCGTCCCTTGAGTGAATATGTTGGTGCGGCACAACGAACTGTCACGCCCCTTCCCGCTAGAAAGTAGATTTTAATATGAGTTTTTTGAATAATCATAAGCGACGCAAACTTGCCATCACGGGTGGGCCTTCTGGTGGCAAAACAACTCTTATTGAAGCCCTCCAGAGAGATCAAGGGCATCAGATTGCTGTGGTACCGGAAGCCGCTTCAATTCTCTATCGAGGCGGGTTTCCTCGTCGCAAAGGTGCCTCCAGACAAAAACATGTTCAACGTGCTATCTATTACACTCAACTAGAACTTGAAGCATTGATTCAAGATGAACATTCAGAAAACCTTATTATTTGTGATCGTGGAAGCCTCGATAGTAATGCTTATTGGCCCAATGATGGCAGTCATTTTCTAGAGTCAATTAAATCAACACTCGAAGATGAAATCGCCCGATACGACTGGGTCTTGCATTTAGATACAGCGCCTGAAGCTCATTACGACAGTGAAAATCCCATTCGAACAGAATCTTATACTGAAGCTCAAGCACTTAATGAACAAATTTTAAAAGCATGGTCGGCGCACCCACGAAGATGGATCATTCATCATCAAAGTGATTTTTTTAGTAAAATGAATCTATGTATGAAAATTATAAAAATGTTACTTCAAGATAAGCCCTTTGATGAAATCCAAAAAAATTTGGCTTTAACTGAACTTGATCATTATAATAAAACGAAAATTGATTGAAAAATATCTAGCCATGATTGAATAACGAATGGAGGAACTATGAAAATGAGATTATTTTTTTCTGCAATACTCATTCCTATCAGTGCCATAGGTAGCGCGATCAGTTCCTTTGATGGTGTTAACCTTGATATAGCAATTAATAATAACAGCATCAATGCGATGGCTAATAATAATCCTAAAGCTGTTTATTGTCCTTCTACAACCCCCATCCAATCCTTCACTGCTTTGCTTGATGATTCCAATTACAACAAAGAGGGTTTTTTTGATGTTACTGAAGCAGCTCTCTATGATGGAGTGATTAGTGCTGATAAATTAACTTGCGTTGGGAACTCCTTTTCGACAGGAATTACCTGCCTCGGTTATATCAACAGAACTACAGAAACAATTATAGAAGCAACACTTCAACAGGATTCAAATAAAGTTGTAATCTTGACATACCGATCCTTAAGAGGAAAAAACTACGGGAATCAAAATAAACCCTGGATTTGTCAAATGGTTAACAAATAGTAAACTATAATGTAATCATACAATTCAATGTATTAAACTATCTTAGTGAGTTTTATAATACCAAGTAGAACATTGAATACATTGAATATATATTGATTTAACTTCAATTATACTCATTGTGCTCAAATCGTCAGACCTCTGAATCAGAAGTGACATTTTTTGTTACATAAAGAAGATTTATTTAAAAGTATCTATCTACAAATAAGTGTAAAACCTATCTATAAGAATTTATTTAAAATATTTTAAATAAATATTTAAGGCCATAACATAATAAATCATAATGGAGGAAATTATGAAATATACTAATGTATTTTGTCAGTTCGCAATTATCTGCAGCTTTTTCATTACAAATTCGACACTAGCTAGTGTAACATCTGGAATAGGAACATCTAGTAGATCAGAATACACTGATCTTGTCGCAAATAGTGAATTTTATCCACCTAAAGGTGAAGAAGAATGGTGTATTTCTAAAATTACAGACGATCAAATTCGTTGTAGCTCTGTAAGTCATTATTACCTCTTCACTCCAGGAAATCATGATACAATTTGTACAGTGGGAGTTACTTTAACGAAGGTTATTAAATCTGAGAATGGGAAAATTGCTTTAGATAGTGATTATTTTAGCACTGAAGGCCATAAAATGTGGGCCTATGATAATGATAATTCAGCTAATTTCACCTTAGAAAACATTCCAGCCTTTGGAGTCAAAACACTCCTCAACTCTATGATAAATATAGTGAATGTTTTTAATTCCTTAGACGGAATTAAAAGCAATCTTTATCAAAAACTTGCTAGTGGCCCAGAAATGATAGAAGCATTAAAGTCTGAACTTAATCAAAAAAGTTGCACAAACTATAAATTATCTTCGACTTTTACTGAAAAAACAGTTTCAAAAACAACGCTACATAAGGTTAATGACATATGTCAGCTTGAAAGTTACGGTAATGGCTTCAAAGCTTGTGGGTTTAAATCCTACACTGAAACTTTTCAACAAATTTCATATCCTGTAGATTCTTTAACAGGAAAAATTGATCGATCTCAACCAATAAGTCATTCAGAAACAATCTCTAATAAGAAAAATGAAAAGTTTTGTGCTAAAGGTAATTATGAATGGAGTGCCATTCATAATTGTAAAAATTTGTCTGAAGAATTAAAATTTCAATTAACAAATCAATAATAACTAGCATGATTAAAAAATTAAAATTGGGCGCTGAATACAAGTTCGATTTAGAGCCCAAGATTATTATTAAGGCTCAGATTTTCCAAGTAAAGACTTAGGTTCACCATCTGTTTAGTAACTATTAATGGTAATGGTAATGGTAAATCAATGCCGTCACTTTTTCCAGACCTACGTTCTCGCCCCACTTGCTTAGAGCGTAACTGACTGGAGGAAGTAAACCTCTCGTTCCGCTCGGAGGCCGCAGCCGAGGTTCTGATACTAGCTAACAACATTGAGTGTAGCAGATAAAAAGTGAACGGCATTAAGTAGAGTTAGTTCGGAGATTTAATTTGAAAATCAGTTCATTTTCTTGAGTTATCCACAGGATTTATTTATTTTTACCGAGTAGCTGTGGATAACTTCTTGCTTGATCCAGCTTAATGC
>Ga0154020_10002516_pt1 | contig 22335 bp, 14 predicted proteins | sample Klosneuvirus_201_FD_109709 | JGI IMG/M metagenome (GOLD analysis project Ga0154020, IMG submission 109709) | Active sludge microbial communities from wastewater, Klosterneuburg, Austria - Klosneuvirus_20160825_MG | ecosystem: Engineered > WWTP > Aerobic digester > Activated sludge | place...
CAAAATCTTGAACCGTTGTTACAAGAAGCCAAGGTGGTATTTTCCAATACCGAATTAGCGATAGAAGGAACTACCTTTGAATTACCCTATGACAGAAAATCTGGAACAGAAGAAAAATAGATTATTTGTCGTGTTGTCAGGGATTTTTCTGACCAACGCGATTCTCGCTGAGATGATTGGTGTAAAGATTTTCTCTGGAGAAGGCACGCTTGGACTGCCTCCAGCAGAGTTGTCTATTCTGGGCTTTACCATGGATTTTAATCTTACCGCAGGGGCGGTTATCTGGCCTGTTGTTTTTATAACCTCCGATTTAATTAATGAATATTTTGGAAAGCCCGGTGTAAAACGAATCAGCTATTTAGCTGCTTTTTTTATTGCCTACTGCTTCCTTGTTGTTTTCTTCACGATGAGACTACCCCCAGCAGCCTGGTGGCTTGAAGCAAACAATCAGGATCTGCAAGGCAATTTTTTTAATATAGATTTTGCCTTCAACAAAATTTTTGGGCAGGGGCAGCGAATCATTATTGGCTCGCTCTCGGCTTTTTTAATTAGCCAGCTGGTGGATGTGTTTGTATTCCAAAAGTTGCGCAAAATAACCGGACATAAAATGCTTTGGCTCCGGGCCACCGGCTCTACGCTGGTCTCTCAGTTTATTGATAGTTTCGTTGTATTATACATTGCTTTCATCGGGATATTCTCGGGGCAGCAAATTCTGGCCATTGGCATCACTAATTATATTTACAAGTTCACGGTTGCCATCCTCTTAACTCCGCTTATTTATTTGGGGCACTACTTCATCGATCGGTATTTAGGAAAAGAACATGCCCAAAAAATTTCTGAAGAAGCGGCTCAAGGAAGTCAATCCTTTTTTTGATTCATTACCCAATCCAGAATTACACCCGTGGCGATAGCCGCATTCAAGGACTCGGCATTACCATACCGGGGAATAGTAATTTTTTGCGTTACTAATTTTTCAATCGATTGTGAGATTCCATTTGACTCATTACCAATTACAATCAATCCGCCCTCTTTAAAATTTACTTGGTGAACATCCAGGCCATCCAAAAAAGTACCATATACCGGCCTTCTTACCATCCGTAGATAAGATTCAATATCGGTATAGAAAACCTGCACCCGACAAAAAGATCCCATCGTAGCACTCAATACCTTGGGATTATAAAAGTCGGCTGATTCCTCGGAAGCAATGATGTGTTTAACTCCATACCAATCTGCGGTGCGGATCATGGTTCCCAAATTGCCCGGGTCCCGGATATCATCAAGCACCAGTACTATTTCGTTTTGATCGGGCGTGAAAGCCGCATTGGGCTTCATCCGGGCAACCGCGAGGGCTCCCTCGTTGGTTTTAAAACTCCCGGCTGCAGCTAATTCCTGTGCGGTTGCTAAAACCACCTCACCATTAAAGTTACGGATGGCCTCGTCATTCTGATGCAAAAAGTGTTCGGTGCCGGCCAACCAAATCACCTCGTAGTCTGCCTTCATCAATTCAATTACACTTTTTGTGCCTTCCACCAAAAAGCATTGCTCCTCTTTTCGGTATTTCTTTACTTGCAAAGCTTTGAGATGCTTAATTTTAGCTTTTGAGATCATACGTGGGTAAACCTATAAAACTTTTTTCATTCCTGTGTCTGGCGTGGCTCGTCAGTGGTTGTCTGGGTACCCGCTATCTCCAAGAAAATCAAAAGTTGTTATACCACCAAACTATTGAAGCGCCCAAAGGCTTTAATAAAGAGGGACTTTCGGATTTATATGTAAAAAAGGTAAACCGAAAACTTTTTGGGCTGCCCATCAATTCGCTGGTCTGGATGTATCAGGAAGGAAAAAGGAACTATAATCAACAAAAATTTATTGATAAAAAGGTAAAGCTGGTTGAGAAATTCGATCGAAAAATCGCGGGAACAAAAAACCAAAAGAAATTAACATCCCTGCAGTATAGAAAGCAAGAGAAGGTGGCTACGCTGGATGGCAAAATTGAAAATGGAAATCTCTTTATGCAATGGGGTGAACCCGCTACCATTTTTGATAGTACCAGTCTGGATGCTACCGTTGAAAAATTGTCTGATCACCTCTTCAATCGTGGATACTTTGAGAACTCCATTAGCTATCGTACCAAAGAATTTAAAAAACGCGTGGGCGTTGTTTACCACATAGAGCCAGGCCGGCCTTCCTTCTATGACACGATTTTTTACCAGATCGCTGACAAAAAAATTGATTCCATTGTACAAAGTACCCGATCGGCCAGCCTTATTAAAATAAATGACCGGTACGACCAGGATAAACTGAATAAGGAACGCGAGCGCCTTGATCTGCAAATGAAAAACCTGGGCTATTTTGATTTTACCCGTCAATACGTTGAGTTTTCTATTGACACCGCCTATGGGGGAAGTTACCGGATTGCCTTGCAGGTTGAAATAAAGAATCCATCGCGCAGAGATTCTCATAAGATATTTCATATTGATTCTATTTCATTCACCACCGATGCCGGGGTAAATTCTACCGATACCCTGAAGCGTCAATCCGTTGAAAAATATAATATCACCTTTAATTATTTCAAAAGTGAATACAGTAAAAAATTATTAGCCCAACGTGTTTTCATTAAGCGCGACAGCTTATACAGCCGAACGGATTCTTTTGATACCCAACGGCAACTGGCCAATCTGGACATTTTCAAATTTATCAACATGAACTACGATTCTTCGGATGGTAAATTTATTGCCAATGTTTTTTGCAGTCCCCTCAACAAGTATTCTTGGTCGAATGAGGCGGGATTAACCATGACCCAGGGATACCCGGGTCCGTACATCAGCACTAACTTAAAAAAGAGAAATGTATTTGGCGGCATGGAAGTCATGGAGCTAGGTGGGCGATTCGGTTTTGAGGGTGTTGCGTCAGCCACCGATCCCAATAATGTTTATGCCAGTACCGAAGCGAGTGTTAATGGTAGTATTACGTTTCCGCAGTTTCTTTTACCCCTGACCGAGAAAGCTCAATTTCGTTTCGCGCAATACAATCCGCGAACCCGACTGTTGGCCGGGTTCACGTACACCAAGCGTCCGGAGTACACCCGATCGATCAACACAGTATCGGATACCTATACCTGGCAGAATGAAAAACGTACCCAATATTCATTTACGCTTATCAACCTTAACGTTATTCAATCTACCTTGGATAGTGCCTTCAATGCTCTTCTTACTGATCTTCAGGAAAACGATGGTAACAACTTAAAAAATTCATTTAAACCATCCTTTGTAAGTAGTATGATTTTTGGAGTAACCTGGAACCCGGTCAATTACGGGAATACAGAACGGAACTCTTACTTATTCAGATTACAGGCCGAGTCGGGTGGCACGTTATTCAACTTTGCGGAACCCGGTTATATCCTAGATCGGGGACTTGAATTATACCAATACGTACGATTGAGTTTAGACGGCAGGCGAAATCAGATCATAGATAAAAACACGATGCTTTCTTATCGCTTTAATGGAGGCATCGGGTATGCCTATAGCGCTAATGAAGTTTTACCTTATGAAAAATATTTTTTTGCTGGTGGTAGCAACAGCATCCGGGCCTGGTTGCCCCGCAGGTTAGGCCTTGGCAGTGTACCCCCGAATCTTAGTGAAGATCCGAAGAAGAATGGATTCTTCGATTATAGTTTTGAGAAGCCCGGTGATATATTACTGGAGGGAAGTGTTGAACTAAGAAAAAAATTATTCGGCTTTGTCAACGGTGCCGTCTTTCTGGATGTCGGAAACGTTTGGTCCTTTACGGATATTCAGACTTCAGAAGTTGGCGATGACAAACCCTCCTGGAAAGGAAGTTCAAAATTTAGTAAAACTTTCTATCGAGATCTGGCTGTAGGCACGGGGTTTGGTTTGCGTTTCGATTTTTCTTTTTTGTTGCTTCGCCTGGATGTGGGTATGAAAGTGATCGATCCGGGGCGTGAAGCCGGTAATCGGTTTGTGTTGGATCAAGTGAAATTCTTTAAGCCTTTTGGTACAGAAAGAGAACCTGTAATCTTTAATGTGGGTATTGGGTATCCGTTCTAGATAATCGCCTCCCAATACTTTTAATTTTCATCGTATGGCATGAACGTAAACATCCACTTTACGGGATTCTGCCAGTCTGTACCTTTAAAGCCAGCAATGGGAAGCTTTACAAGAACTGTATTCCACCCTTTCTTTAGTGTCACGTTAGTTGGTTCTCTATATTCATAGCCCTCATCGACCAATGGTGTTTCTGAATTGCCTTTTTGCCCACCATGATTCCATTCAGGGGCTTGGATCAATATTCCATTAACCTTAACCTCGCTGTTTTTAGAATCCCAACTTCCAACAGGTGGTGAATTCGTAGCGGGCGATCGTGATAGATTGTTAAAGCCTATCCAAAATTTTCCTTCTTTATCATCATCACTCCATATCTTACCGAGTGCATACCATGTTGTATTTTCACTTGGATCTGGTATCACACCTTTGATCAATGGATGCCACCAATGTCGGAGTACAATTGTTCCGCCAACAGCTTTCATCGCGGCCTTATTTTTTAATGTATCAAAATCTATATTTTCCGGTTCAAACTTTTCAGAGAGATTTCCATTATTGGAGTATGGTCCATAAAGTTTCCACTGGATTGAAGATTGTCGCAAATAAGGAAAGGGAAGATTAGAAAAATAGTGTTGCTTATGATCCATTAAACGATTCTCAAACTCTTCGAATTTTTTAGCGGATTCAGTATCCGGTGCACCCATATTTGCAACCCATCCTTCAACTCCACCTCCACGCCAACTTCTTTCTGCAAAAGAAAGCATAGCTGGATATACTGGATTCATTCTTAGAATATCTTCCTCCTTCCCTACCCGCCTGTCAGGCCAAACACAAATTGTTCCACCTAACATACTTTTATCCCCCATCTCTTTATCACCAATCTTTCGATTAAATATTGTCACCACACTTTCAAGTGGATCCATATGATTTAAGTATAAATGACGTGAGTCTATATATTTAATATCCGAACCTTTCGATAAATGACCTTTGTCATCCATCCACAATTGGCGAATAGTCTTGTCAGTAAAATTTCCTCCAGGTTGCCAGCCAATTACCTGCTTACCAAAACTTTCAATGTATGCAGTAACCGCTGGAACAAATTCTTTATTTACAATCTTCACTTCATCGGCACCAATATGAATATACGGTACATCATAAGTAGTACATATTTCCTTTAGTATATCTTTAACAATCATCAACCCTGAATCTGTTTGCATGGTTGTTTTCATAGCGCGCGTAAATGCTGCACTATGACCGGGCATATCAATCTCAGGAACCAACGTGATATATCTTTCTTTACAAAAGGCAATCAATTCTTTCAACTCGCGCTCAGAATAATATTGTCCTTTGTTGCGCAACATGTTTTCAGGAGCAGTCAGTTGAGGATACTTCTTTATGGCTAATCTCCAGCCAATATCTTCCGTTAAATGTAGATGGAAAATATTGAGTTTGTATTTGGCCATTACTTCAATCTGCTGTTTCAACATTTCCACTGATTGAAAATTCCTTCCCACATCAACCATAAGACCACGCCATTCAAATGCTGGCCAGTCTGTAATTTCACAGGCATCAACCATTACTTCATCCCTCATTAACTGATCTAATATTTGAAGGCCATTGAAAATTCCGTGCGCTGAGTTAGCGGTCAGTATTATTCTTTTTGGTGTTACAGATAGTTGATAAGCCTCCTCCTTAAATTGAGGAGCATCAACTTTACCTAAACGTAATTCAATAACCGGTTCATTATCCTTAGTTAAAGGCTTAATCTGAACCGACAAATGGTGCCCTGCCAAATTTTGCTGTAATCGTTCAGCTTCCTTCTGTAGTGTTGGATCATTAACAATAATTGACGTACAGTTATATAAAGGAAATGTTCCCAAAGTCCACTTCAATTGTTGAGGCAATGGAATGAGCGATGATTTTTGATTAAGATCAAAAATGTATGGGTAAACAAGATGCTTCCAAAGCAAGTAACCTGTTCCTGTTAGGTGCAACCCATCATTGGAATATTGTGAATCCAATTTTCCCTGATCGTTACTAAACGCAGTATGTAAGTCTATGTATGTGAAATGATTTATTGTGGCTTGCTGACGTAATTGCTGGTTTACATTCTTTATCTGTTCCTCCTTTGTAACATGATCACCAAATTTTTTGAACACATCATTCACAGGTAAAATACTCTGCACAAATAATTCTGTAGAAGGGGTTTGTTCGTGTATGTACGATGAAATCCAAAAAACATTCTTTATTACACTATCAGCAGAAATACCTCTTGCCAAATCATTCGTTCCTATTAAAAGGAAAACTTTCGCAGGTTTACGTTGAACAATTTCATCAATTCGATGAATAACACCCACGCTAATATCACCACTGATTCCTCTGTTCTTTATTTTTTTATCATCAAATAGTTCACTCCATTCACTGCCATCAGTAATGCTATTGCCAACAAAAATAATATCCTCTTTTGTTTGCGGTAAGGATTTAAATAATGTAACACGTTGATGATAATAGGTAGAGAAAATACTATCAGGATATTGAGGAATGGTAATTTGAGCTGCACTTGTAAACGCAACGATCAACAAACAAAAGCAAAAGAATATTCTTCTTGATTTTGACATCCGGGATGTCGCATCAACTTTCTGGAGTTCGAAAGAATTGATGTTCCACTTAGGATCAATGACTCTACTATTTCTGTTGATCATTATTTTCTTCTTTGATAGCGAGGTTGTTAGTCCAGTATTTTAAAACCACTTACTGTAGCTTCCTTTACTCGTAATAAATCAAAAACGATAATTTCGTTCTTTCCCTTTTTTAACCAAGAAGCCGGACAATACAAACGCTGTTGAGGGCCGATATTCCAATACCTTCCAAGGTTATGCCCGTTTATATAAACCATACCTTTTGAATACGCACGTATATCAAAATAGGTATCACCTACTTCCTTTAACTCGAACGTTCCTTCAAAAAAATTACAAAGTTTATCAGTATTACTTTGTGCGGGTACAGGTTTCTTCGCTGCCATAAATTTTTCATCCATCGGTAGCAAAGTCGTTTCCCAATTCATTAATGTCATACCATTCAATGTAACACGATCGGTGATACCTTTCCGGTCGATCATAAACTGAGCAAAGTTGATATGCCCCATTCCTTCAACTAAAATTTCAAGTACTGGAAATGGTTCATTGGTTTTTGGTAACAGCACTTCCCATTTTCCTCCATCCCGGTAAACCGTATCGATAAACTTTCCATTCAGAAAGACCAATGCATAGTCATGTGGTTCCCATATTTTTAGTTTACCACTTTTGTGTCCAACCAATTTTGTTTTGTATAAAATCAATCCCTGATTTTGGTCATAGATTTCCATTGGCTTAGGCTGAGGAGATTGATGAACAGGAAGTTTAAAATCCCAAAGATTATAAGCTTTCTTCATTTTGATAGCAGGAATCTCAATTGCTTTAATTGGTGCAGGGACATCCGGAATTTTATAATCAACATGTTGTTGGATCATGTTGCGTAACATAAAATATTTAGGAGTTGCCATTCCTTGTTCATTGATAGGCGCATCATAATCATAGCTGGTTAAGTCTGGTTGGTATTGAGTGGGTGAAAAAGCATTTGCACCAGCAGTGAAACCAAAGTTTGTTCCTCCGTGTATTACATAAAAATTGAATGACTTTTTATTTTCCAACAGAAACCTCATTTCCTTTTTCAAATCATTTGTATCGGGTTTTGCCCACTGCTCACCCCAATGCGTTAACCAACCCGGATACGTTTCACCACTAAATGCAGGAACATTTGGATTTCTCTGCGTTGCTGTCGCGAAAGCGAGCGAGTCACTGCCGCTATCAAGACCAATCGCAGAGCCATCAAGGGCTCCAGCTTCAAGCATGTAAGGTGTTGGTCCATCTGAAGTATAAAACGGAACAGTGATACCATTTTCTATCCATGTTGTTCTCAACGCTTCCATGTATTGAGTATCATTACCAAAACTGCCGTACTCGTTTTCTATCTGCACCATAAGTATAGGGCCACCCTTTGAACATTGTAGTGGCACTATTTCTTTTGCCAGACTGCTGATATAACGATTTGCCGCAGCCATATATCTTGGATCTGTACAACGGATTTTTATATCTGGAATCTTTAACAAATACGGAGGCAGACCACCAAAATCCCATTCAGCGCATACATAAGGACCGGGACGAAATAACACCCACATACCTTCTTCCTGACAGATTTGAATAAAACGAGCAATGTCTCTATTGTCGGTTTTAAAATCAAAGACACCTTCCGTAGTTTCATGATAGTTCCAAAAAATATAGGCAGCGATGGTGTTGCATCCCATTGCTTTTGCCATTTGAATACGGTGCCTCCAGTACTCTTGTGGAATGCGGGCAGGGTGCATCTCACCACTAATAATCTGCAACGGTTTCCCATCTAATAAAAAATCTGTTTTCCCTAAAGTAAATTGATGCTTTTCAGTTTGTGCATTTGCACCCATGGAAAGTAAAACAAGGAATAAGAAGGATGCTATTAATTTCATATCATTCATTATTTATTAATCGATTACTATTTATCATTTCGTAAAGCATACTCTGAATATCTATTGGATTGCGATTTTAAAAGTTGACGCTGGCAATACTTCACTATTAACAAGGTTAGCATTTGAATACGGTTGCCATCCGTAATAAATATACTCTGGTTTTTCATTTACAAAAAGAACAATTGTATCATTCACGATTTCAGCATTTATTTCGCTCTTCCCGTCTATTGAAAAGCCTTTTACTTTATTTCCATCTGATGACTTTAAACCTGCTGCCCCATACTGAAATGCAATAACCACTTTTCCTTCTTCATATTTTGCTGACAAAGGAAGCGGACCCGAAGGAAAAATATCTTTCTTATATGTTTTACTCAATGCCCACCGTGCTAATCTTTCGCCAACAATTTTTTTATTTCTTGGATGCACATCATCTTTTGAACCCACATCGCTGCAGACAGCCATACCACTGAAGTCTATTTTTGCCAATGATTTTCGTTGCTCATCACGGAACATCGGCCACAACTGCCCCTTGTAATGTGTGGTGTCAATGGAAGAAAGCTGAACAAAATAAAATGGTAAGTCAATCTGGCTCCATTGCTTTCGATAATCATCAATCATTAGCTTCATTAACGCACCATATTCATACACCCGATCTGCTTCCTGTGCATTACTTTCACCTTGGTACCACAAAATCCCTTTTATTGGAAATGGTGTAATCCCATTTATTCCGTTTTGAAAAGCATAACCCGGCTTAAAGGGATGGTTGTTATTTACCGAATCACTGCCAATATTTTGTTTGCCGCGTTCTCGCACCCAAACTGGTAAAGCATCATTCGTTAGCCAGTTACCATTTACTTTAGCCCTGAACTGTGCATTGCTTTTCATCGCTTCGGGATTAATAAATGTTTCGATTGGCGCACCACCAATTGACATATTGATAAGACCAATTGGAACATTCATTTCTGAAATAATATTCTTTCCAAAATAGTAACCCACAGCACTCATGTCTTTAAAAGAATTACTATCGCAGTTTTGCCACTGCCCTTGATAAAAGTCATCTGAATTCAATTGCTCAATGATTGAGTCCGGAAACTCTGTTCCAAAAATATTCTTACCTGCATACGTGGGATTATAAAGTCGCAACAGCGGTTGGTTGCTTGACTCTATTTCATCATTGAAATGCATTTCTTTTTTCATTGGCCACTCCATGTTAGATTGTCCTATACATAGCCACACATCTCCAATGAGTATATTCTTTAATTGAATAGTATATTGATCAGAGGAAACAATAATTTCATATGCGGAAGTAGATGCATCTTTTTTATTGAACTCCACACTCCATAACGAATCTGTTTGTACGATGGCGCTACGTGATTCATTAGCAAATAAAACTGTAATTGATTTTCCCGGTGCATAAGTGCCCCATACATGAATTGGTTTCTCTCTTTGCAAAACCATGTTATCAGAAAACACATCGGCTATTCTTAATTGAGCTAATGTGGTGAGCGGTAAAAAGAGTAAGAGTAGAAAACTAATTCGCATTTACATTTCCATCACTTGCTTGAAGAAATTCTTCCAACACTTGCACACAATACCATTCTTGTCTTGGCAAATGAAAAGGACCCTTGAAAAGATTTCCTTTTGCTGTCTGTGCTAAGCTTCCATCGCGATGCAGGTATCCAAACCATTCTCCGTGTTTCGTGTCACGAAAGTATTGATATGAATAATCGTGCACCATTTTATGCCATCTCGCATATTTTTTATTGCCCGTCATTAAATATGCCAGTAGTGTTGCGATTATGGCTTCGTTATGTGGCCACCACATTTTCATATCCTGCCAATATTCTTGCACAGGCTTATTGCAAACATCTGTGAAATATAATATGCCGCCAAATTCATTATCCCATCCGCGCTCCCACATATAATCAAGCATCTTACAACCCAGTGCTATCAAATGCGGGTCATTGTTTCGATGTTTTGCTTCATGAAGAATAAACCATGCGCCTTCAATCGCGTGTCCGGGATTAAGAGTTCGGCCATCAATGTGATCAATAATACTTCCATCAGGTGATACTTGTTCCATCACACAACGAATGTCATCCTTTACAAAATCTCTTTCAATTTCATTAATCCATTTACTGATCCATTCATCGCAACGCGGATCGCCAATAGTGGATCGTAATTGTTGCGCTGTGTTGATCATAATCATCGGCACACCAATACCTTTAGAGGGTCTGGTGTTCGTAAACTTCGGCTGCAACAATCCTGGGGTTGTGGCATATTCAATACACTTTCCAAACAAAACCCTTGAAAGGTTTGCCATATCTTTATCTCCACTTGCTTTGGCATAGGCTGCTGTAGCGATAACCATAAACGTTTCAGAAAAAAAATACCTTCGTTTACGAATTGGTTTTCCATCGCGGGTAACATGAAAAAACATTTGGCCATCTTTATCAAAGCAATATTTGTTCAAAAAATCGATTCCTGATTTTGATGCTTCTAACCATTCTGGTCGGGAATCAACAGTATTGAATAGAGTAGCCAGCATCCATGACGCACGTCCCTGAACCCAAACAGCTTTATCATCATCAATCAAACTTCCATCCTGATCACGCATTAATAAATAGCCACCATATTCTTTATCCACTGATCGAGGAAACCAAAACGGCAACGTACTATTCAGTAACTGATTGGAATAAAAATCCTTGAGCTTGACTAACTCTTGTCTGCTGTACGTCATACTATACGTCCTAAAATTTTACTTAATAATATCAGCGATCGGTATCCTTACGAAATACAAATCTTTAGTGCCTTCGTACAAGATTCCTATTGTTTGGTCATCGATTTTAGTAAGTGAAGAATAACCGTAACACTCACGTTCATCTACTAAAAGTTGATTTATCGGATCCCAAGTTTCACCAAGATCAAGACTGGCTTTGATCGTAATGTTATTTCGTCCACTTGATGTATTGGGGTTGCTGAAAAAGAGCACCTCTTTCTTAACCCCCTTCACTTCTACTGGCTCCTTTATTAAGCTACCCATACAAACAGGGTCTTGAAGTGCATTGTACGAAGTAGCATGTTCTGTCCAGTTTTTTCCAAAGTCTGTAGTAGTGGCCACACTTCTGAAGCTTCCTCTATTGTCTCTCATGTTTAGCATAAGTGTGCCGGGTGTGGTTTCCACCACTTGGCTCTCAGTAGTGTTTGACTTCGCACTTTTTCCACTTTTCCATGAAGTACCATGATCAGCACTGTAAACTATTGTGCCATGTGGTACTCCATTTTCGTCCCAATACTGAGCTGGAAAAACCAAGGTTCCATCCTTCATTACCGTTCCATTACCTGGGCCTTGAAAAAATATTTTCCACTTTGGATCCTTTACTTGTGGTGTAATACTAAAAGGTTCACTCCAGGTTAGTCCGTCATCGCTACTTGAGGATACCACAAACTGACCTGTTTCGTCAGGCGTTAGCCCGGGGCCTGAGCCCGCAATAGAACGATTACCTTTGCTCCACAGCGCAGCCACCCATATTTTCTTTGTGACAGGATCAAAAAGAATACAAGGGTCACCTACTCCATTATTTTCATGTGGTGCTCCCATGTCCATTATGATTTTCATCTTCTCCCAGGTTTTTCCACCATCGGTGCTTCTATTTGCTCCCACATCTATATTACCAGGAAGATCTCTGCTCGTTGTGTATCGAACATCATAAACGGCTATGAGCGTACCTTTATCAGTAGTAACAATTCCCGGAATGCGATAGGTATTCACGCCATCATCACCTGCTTTTCGTAAGGCTACTCCCATTCTTTTTTTGAATCCTGATTTATATTCCGAAATCATTTTTTTGATTCCTGAAAAATCAGTCATGCTATTGCCATGCAATTCAATAAAATGATCAATGTTTGCAGAATTTTTTAACATGCCGCTAACCCACAGATGATGAACACCCGGTTTTGCTTTCAAATCAATTGGGATATCGAAGTTTTCAACCGTAGGCAATAAGGTGGCAACCCTGGTATTCGTATTGAAAGCTTCTGATGTTGTTACAAACACTTCGATTTTCTCTAGATCACTAAGTGCATCCTTGTTTAGCGTGCATTGAATAGACCGATAATTGGTCTCTGCGTTTCCTTCCGGGATATAAACGGCTATATGCAATAAGGGATTTGTTGATAAGCCCTTCAAAACAGGATTTATTGTCGCTGTCGAAATTATGGTTATCTCCGATGGCGCTTGATTTGATTCTTTGGAGCATCCCACCCCGCTGATCAGAATCAATGCAACAAAAAAGTATACTCGTAGCATATTTACATTGGTTAGAAAAATTCTAGTATCACCCATCAACAAAATCGTTTACTTTCGGTCGAAGGAAATAAAGTTGAACAATAAGCGCTGCCAGAACAATACCCGACAACATAGCAAAGTCTTTTCCTAAATTTCCTGCATCTGCAGATCTTCCCAATAAGTCAGTAATAAATGCACCGGCAAATACCCCCGTCATGTTCATAATACCATAGGCAGTTGCGCGGTATTTAGAAGAAACAAATTGACAGAGGATCGGCATGTTGTTAGCATCAAACATTCCATAGCCGAAGCCAAAACAAAATGCAGCGCCAACAATGTGGAAAAGTGAATGACCAAAACCCATAAATAAAAGGGCAGGAATTGTTAAGCTAAGACCCATGGCACTCGTATACACTCTGCCCCGAATGTTTTTTTGCACCCAACGGTCCGATAAAATCCCACCAACTAGCACGCCTAAAAATGAAGAGGCTGCAATGGTAATGGTAGATAACGGCCCTGCCTTTGCCATGTCAATATTTAAATTGTTTGCAAAAAGTGTGGGCAACCAGTTTTTAGTAGCCCAACCAGGCAGGCTTGGAATAGCAAAGTAAAAGAGTATAACCCAAAATGAAATATTGGTAAACAAAATACCTAAGCCTTTAAAAAGCGAAGTGTTTTCAAGACTTGAGGTCTCCATGTTCTTACTTTTGCCAGAACGCATTTCTCTTAAAAGGAGAATCAAGACAAATGAATAGGTAATACCTACCATACCGAATGTATGGAAAGTAGTGTGCCAGGAGAACCGGGCTGCCATGGTAGCACCAAAACCGCCCAATGCCTGGCCCATGTATAAGCCCGTCATGTGGATGCCAACCGCAAGTGACCTGGATTTTGATGAATGAAAATCAGCAATCAAAGACAGGCCGGCAGGAATATACAATGCCTCACTGACACCCATAATAGCCCGAAGCCAGTAGAGTTGATTGAATGATGTTGCGTACCCCATGGCAAATGTTACCCCAGACCAGACAAATAAACTTGAAACGATAATCCATTTCCTGCTGATCTTATCTGCAATGACACCTGCAACCGGGCTCATGAATCCATATATCCACAAAAAAATGGCCATCAGATATCCAAAGTTGGCGGCCGATTGTAATTCTGAAATATCTACTTGCATAGATGGCCTCATCGTTGACAACATTTGCCTGTCCATGTAATTGAGTAAGGCTACTCCCCACAACAATCCTACTACGACCCAAGGATATATTTTTGAGTCTTTCATGGTTCTATTTTATAGACAATTTTCCAGTTAAAATCTGAGGGGTGCGAACTCCAGCTTTTATTTCACCGCTGGGAATGATAATTTGGGTTCCCCACATACATGCCGTTGTTGTGACGGGCACATCGAATGGTATAGTATCGAGTTTTGACCAGTAATCTTGAACGGTATTGTACATCAGCACTTCTGGGTTGAAGCCCGGATGAGTTTCTAGTACACGATTTTTCTTATCAATAAGATCTTGTTTTTTTTCGGTGTCAGGCTCATTGGCAATATCGGCATTGAACTTCTCTACTTGTTGAAAGGTTTCTCCCCGATCGCCACCAAATAATAAAATATAACTTGATTTGATTCCGATACCGGTGCCCGCAGACAAATTATGTGGAAGCGGGGCTTTCTCAGACCACTTGTTTTTATTCAAATCAAATTCATACAGGGTTGAAGAAAGATCGGATGGCTTACCTACATTTTTCTTTCTGCCACCCATCATATAAATACAATCTTGACCTCCCTTGGATTGAGTAACCATTACAAAATGAGAAAGTGGTTTGAGTAAAGGAGGCATTGATTTCCAACCCTCGCGTAGATTATTTAAATCGAGTTTCAAGAATTTTTCAGATACTCCTTCCGATGTTTCTCCACCGCCTACATAAATGCAATTTTCATAATAGACTACAGAAGCATTTGCCAAGCCAAGTGGAAGTTCAGGAAGTTCTTCTACTATTATTTCATTCTTAGCATCACATTTCACTAGCCACACGTTACGCAAGATTCCGCTTTCATTCTCACCACCGACATATACAATTCCACGAGGCGATGAACAACTTGCACCATAAGCCGTGGCAAAAGGAAGGTGCGAGGTCTTGCTAATAAGAATTTTATTTCCGTTCCTACCTTTTTTAAACACGTAGGCCGCGGAGTGATATTTTTTCAAGCCACCCTTCCAAGGCATGGCATCAGGAAAGTTGGCGCCACCGGCAACAATCAACTGATCCTTGTAAACGCCAACTAAGGGTCCGGCTAAGCCCGGGAAGTGAACGCCTACTTGTAAATCGGGTAACATCGCACCAATTTTCCATTGAATGGTGAAAACTTTCTTTTTGGATACTTGCGCATCATCACGAAGGAACATAGCTAGAAAGAAAAAAAGAAAAGCAATTTTTATCATTTAGTAGTATCAATTGACTTGTGCTAATGGCGCGAACAATAATTCGAAAACCTGATGCGGTCTATATCTTTTTTGAAAAATTCAAACCTCTCCTCATTCATGTTTTTTACCGGCAACCTAAACGCTCCACAGTCCAAATCAACCATTTTCATAAATGCCTTTCCGGTTGCAATGCCTCCATATTTACCCAATAAGCTAATCATATCTATTGCCTGTTGCTGTTTATTTCGTGCGGTAGCAAAATCTCCTTTGTTAAAAGCTTCTATTAAATCGTAATAAAGAGGAGCCGCGTAATTAAATGTACTACCCACACCACCCTTCGCCCCTACTATTAATGCAGAAAGTAAATTCTCATCTCTTCCCCATAACATATCATACTTGCCATTATTAAAATTAGTACAAGAAAGAAAATCCATGAAGTCTTCATGCGTATACTTTATACCGGCAAAATTAGGAACCACACCATCCATACATCGCAGTAATTCAAGCATTGGAAAATTTACACCCGTGAGTACGGGTATATGATAATAATAAAATGGTAATGTGGGTACGCTTGCTGCAACCACCTTGCATATTTCAGCTAGCATATCAACGCCTGAAGGCTTGAAATAGAAAGGTGCGGTGATGGCCACTGCATACAACCCCTGAGTTTCTGCATGTTTCGATAAATCAATGCAGTCAGTGATACAGGTTCCGCCTACTAATGTTATCACTTTAAAAGCAGGATCATTTTTTGAACATGCGGCCCAAGCCTCGGCAACATCCTTTTTCTCTGCTGTTGTCAGCGATACTCCTTCACCGGTTGATCCACAGATAAAAGCACCTATTACACCATTGTTCTTCAAAAATTTATAGTAGTTAGGGATAATTGAGAGATTCAATTTACCATCCTTATCCATAGGTGTAAATGGCGCGGCAATAAGACCTTGCAGTTTTTTAATTTGCATACAGAAATTTAAATTAAAGATGTCTAAAATTAGGGTATGAATAGCCGGGAACTTGCGTTCCCGGACTAACCCAACAACAACCAGTCCCCTAAACTGGCAATCTTTTGAAAAAATTAGAAACTAGCGTAACCCGGGTTTTGTGCCAACGATCTATTATTGGTCAATGAATTTCGGTCTATTGGCCAAAGGAGCTTGTAACTTTCAGTAGCTAGAAGGGAGGTATGCAAATAGACATAATTGTCTCCCATCCTTCTTAAGTCATGCCATCTCTTTCCTTCAAACACAAATTCAAAAAATCGTTCCTGTAACAGGGCTTCTTTCGGATTTGAATCTATCGCCTGATTAGGATAGCCATGAACGCCAGCATTGTAATTGGCCCCATAGGCCCGAGCCCTCACCAAATTAATTTCAGATGCTGGATCTTCTCCTAATATTATTTTTGCTTCCGCCAGCAATAAAAGTAAATCCGCGTATCGATAAATAGGGAAATCATTTGAATAAATGCGCGATCCTGCATTTTGCTCCCCAGGGTATTTATTCACAAAACATCCGGCAATCACATAATCAGGATCCACATAATTGTATGCAGGTTGAATGGAGCCCCACTTTCGGCTATCGGCATCATCAAACATTCGGAATGTAGTTATCTTAATAGGTGCCCGAAGCAAACCGCTCCAATTATCGGCTGTGGCATTAAACTTTCGGTTTCCGATAGAATCATAAAAATTTACAATCAAACTGGTCTGTGGAACAAAACTGCTGCTAATAAATCCAGCAGAGGCTTCGTTAAATAAGTAGCGAGTTGCAAAAATAATTTCGTTATTTCCCCGATTCGCTGTTGAAAAAATGTTTGAAAAAGTTGTAAGTAAATTAAGACCTGCTGCATTTGTCTGAATATCCGTCAAGGCAGTTTTTGCAATATTTGCATCTGCCGTTCCGCCCCCTCTATAGCTGGTCCATAAATAAACTTCTGCCTTCAACATTTGCGTAGCCGTCTTTGACCAGTATGATTTTGAGCTTCTGAATGTGTAATCACTACCAAAACTAGAAACAGAATTATCAATGTCTGATTTGATTAGTTGCATCACATCCGCTTCTGAAGATGCTGCTTTTGCAAGATTAGCAACATCAATAGAAACAACGGGATCTGTCTGGATTACTACGGGGCCCCAGCTTCTTAGCATCTGGAAATAGTAGTAAGCTCTCATACCATAAGCAATTCCTAGATAGTAATTTTTATTGGTTGGTGTAACTATATCTGTGGTGTTTAGCTTGCTAATCAGTAAATTAATTTGAACGATGTTGCTATAAAACCCACCAAAATTACTTACACCCGCGTTATCAAGGTCTAATGTCTGATTCCACATACGTTCAACCCCTTGGGTAGCTTCGCCTGTAAAGGCACTTGAATTTGGAGGGTCAGTTCCGAATATATCGGCCCGCATTTCTCCAAGCGCCTGAAATGATGAATTGTGAGTTCTGAAACGGGCATGTATACCCGAAACAAATGCATCGAATTGATCCGTAGTTTTCCAATAGCTCGCATCGCTTATTGTACTGACAGGTGACAAATCCAGTTGGTCGGCACAGGCGCTACTAAGTAGAACCAAGCCAATAACCAAGTATGTTTTTATAGTTGTTTTCATAGTAGTAATAATTGAGAGTTAAAAAGAAACCTGAATTCCTAGTATAAAAGTTTTCGGTGTTGGATACGTTCCTGCATACACCCCATTGATTGATCCCGATGGATTTATCGGAGGCTCTGGCGAAGGGCCGCTGAACTTGGTAAAGTATAAGAGGTTAGTGCCACTAACAAATGCGCGTGCCTGCGATATTACCTTGGCTTTGGATAGAAACTCTTTAGGAAAATCATAAGAAAGTGTAATCTCTCGAATTGCCAGATAATCTCCTTTTTCATAGAATCTCGAATTATTTCCGTTTAACACGGAACCTGCATTATTGGCCCTTGTATAATTTTTCTTTCCCAGTGGTGCTGCTACCTGGTCGGCATAATATACCTTAGGAATGTCTGTGTCTGTATTCGTTGGCGACCAGGCACTCTTCTGTTCTTCTGTATAATTGAATGTTCCCTGAAAGTTGCCAAGCGTGCGCGCCATCAAGTCATTATAAATAGTATGACCCAATGCATATTCAAATCGGGCATGTAAGGTAAACCCCTTGTATAATAAGTTAGAGGAGAATCCACCCGTCCATTTTGGTATAATGTTTCCTAAATAGATTTGGTCTCTCGAATCAATGGAATCATTCTTGTCTACATCCAGCCAGTTAACATCACCAGGAGTAATTTTTCCACTGCCAAAAGTTGCGCCCGGGCCGCTAATATTAGCGATCCTATCGATTCTTGTATTGGCCACGGCTGCAACCTCTTCATCATTTTTAAATATTGAAACCTGCTTATAGCCGTAGATAGCGCCTAACGGTTGCCCCTCCTGAAGTCCTCCTACCCAAACCACTTTACCTTGCCCGGGGTCATATACCTGAAATCCCCCTTGCCGATTATTCTCGTTACCATTGAAAGGCAATTCCAAGATTTTATTTTTAATAAATGTAGCATTGGCGCTTAGGTTCCAGATTAACCCATTACTAAGTTCCAATACATCAGCGTTTATTGCCAGTTCAAAGCCCTTGTTTTGCAAGGTGCCCAGATTTGTTTTTACTGTGCTAAATCCAACATAACTGGGTAGTGTTAAATCAGTCAATAAATCACTGGTTCTTCTATCAAAATAGTCAGCAACAATTGTTACTCTATCCGATAATATTCCAAGGTCAATCCCTATATCCGTTGTCTTGCTCTTCTCCCACCTCAATCCACTATTAATAATACCGGTATTAAGAAATCCCAGACTTCCATTATAATTTCCCTGAGATCCATAAACTCCTTGAACATCGTAATTACCAATTCCTGCCACGTTACCGTTAATACCATAACTAACACGAGGCTTTAGGCTTGATATATATTTGCTAATGCTGCTTTCCATGAAAAAGTTCTCCCGATGAACATTCCATCCCGCTGACATTCCGGGGAAAAAGCCGGTACGGTTTTCAGGAGCTAAACTAGAGACAGCATCCACCCGATAAACCAAGCCAACTAAATATTTTTGATCATAATCATAGTTTATACGACCAAAATTAGAATTTATCCTAAATTCAGATTCGGTAGTATAGTTGCTGCCTGCTGCAAATGTAGTTGATGCATTTGCTGTGGAGATATCATCCGTTGGCGCATTGGCACCTAACACCTGCATAATATAATTTTTTGTTCCATAACTCTCCAAGCCAATCATTGCATTTAAATTATGCGATGTGCCGAATGTTTTGCTGTAATTGGCAAAAGCGTTGTAGGTCTGCTGAAATCCTCTTTCAAAATAGGCCACTGAGTTTCGGCTTGTATTAAATGAAGGAACGGTTGCAAAAATTTGACTGTACGTTTGAGTTGCTTGTTGAAAGGATGTGTTAAGATTTTCGAATAAGTATCCGCTTGCTGTCGCCTTTATATATAATCCAGGGATGATATCCCATTTTACTCCTGCATTTACAGTTATTCTATTTACCCCATTGTTCCTTTGCAATTTACCCAGCCAGTAAAGTGGATTACCATCCGTATTACCATTACCCGGGTTTGGTTTTGTTTTTTCCACATCTAACCAAGGATTAAAGGTTGGCCAGATTGCCAGATTGCGGTATAATGTATTTACTTCAGATCCTACGGTACCAATTTGAGATGAGGTTGACATAATTGCTCCGGAGCTTATCTCAATATTTGGTTTTATCTTATAGGATCCATTGATCGTGCCCGAGAATCTCTTATAGGATGATCCCACAATAACACCGTCTTCATGATAATAATCGAAACTTGAAAAATAATTTCCTTTCTCATTTCCACCCGATACGCTTAAGTAGTGATCGGTCGTGCTCGTGTTGCGAAATAGTAGATCTTCCACTTCGCCACCATGATCTTTGAAAATAATCTTATTGGCGGTATTATAAGGATCTCCGACTGTATCCCAACCTTGTTGTAAAAGCGGTGCCGTGGTGGCATCAAACGCACGAATATCAAAAGAAGCAAGATTGGCCGCATCGGTCAAAAGCCCATATCCTCGAGAGGCATTTACCTGGGCAAGTGTTCGAGTAGAATTTAGATTACCTAATCGATTATAGTATATATAGTCTTTTGCCTTTAAGTATTGATAGCCATCTCTTCGCTGATTAAATCCTTGCGTAAATTTATAGCTAATCTGAGCCGTTCCCGATTTACCTTTTTTTGTTGTAATTAAGATTACCCCATTATTAGCGCGTGCACCATAGATAGCCGTTGAAGCTGCGTCTTTTAAAAGTTCTATAGAAGCAATATCTTCTGAGGCGATGTCATTCATTGCCCTTATTATTCCATCAACAACAACCAAGGGTGCACCCGGGCTGTTAATGGAGGCACCACCCCGTAGAGATATTAGTGGAGAAGCACCAGGTGTACCACTTGTATTAATCACGCGCAAGCCAGGTAAAGTTCCTTGTAACGCACTGGCAATATTGGCTCGAGGGGCTGAGGATAGCACCTGATTATCCAATTTCGCTATTGAGTTAGTAACATTTTTTCTTGATTGCTCTCCGTATCCTATCACCACGATTTCATCGAGTTGTGTCGCATCCGGACTGAGGATAACATTAATAATACTCTGCGTACCGACCTGAATTTCTTGAGCGAGGAAACCAATAAAGGAAAAGTTCAAAGTTGCCCCTGGATCATTAATCATTAATGAAAAATTTCCATTAACGTCAGTAACGGTTCCGCTGGTGGTACCCTTTAAAAGAACATTTACGCCAGGCAATGCTAAACCGTCTTCAGAAGAGGTTATCTTGCCTGTTATTATTCGTTCTTGTGCTTGCGATACGCTAAACATAAGAAAGAATGAGACGAATAAAAGTAGAATTTTTCTCATGGGGTTAAGTTTATATGTATTATGTATTACATAATAAATGTATTGTGTTAGAGCATATTCTGCAAATAAAATTGCAAACATTTTATAAAAACCTATATTTTTTGCCTATTATCGGTTTTTCAGAATGCTCAAATTCCTATAATTCCGAAAAAATAGCAATATTATATTATACATAATAACAGTTTATATGAGTTTTAGCAACATTGATAATAGGTCATTGGTCGATAAAGTAGAAGCCAGTTTAGTTCAACTTCTTAGTGATCAAAAGTTAAAAGTAGGCGATACTATTCCAAAGGAAATCACCTTGGCAGAGTCGCTGGGTGTTAGTCGTACAGTCGTTCGGGAGGCCCTTTTAAGATTGAGGATGATGGGACTTATAGATTCGAAAAAGAAAAAGGGATCTGTCATCACGAGCCCAGATCTATTTGGGATAATGAACAAAAGCATGAATCCACATATTCTTGATCAGGAAACATTAAAGGATATTTTTGAAATCCGAATGGTTCTTGAGATAGGAATGGCTGATTTCATTTTTCATCGGATTACGAAAGCCGATATTGAACAGCTAAAGGAGATTGTAAACAATGAACCGCCCGTTACAGATCACTTTATTTTCAATACAGACCATGAAATCGCATTTCATGGTAAACTCTATGAAATCACAGGGAATAAAACAATGAAGAAATTTCAAAAAATGCTCTTACCCGTTTTTGAATACGTTCACCTTAGCGGCCTATTGAAGAAAAATGGAAATGTGAAAAAATTTGTTTCTCACAAAGGTCTAGTTGAAATTCTCGAAAATGGCTCTCCTGAATTATTCAGAAACGCAATGCGTAATCATCTTGAAAATCATTTTGCAAGGATATTTGAATAATGGAAAGAATTCTATGTTAGAAGACTTATGTTTATAGATGGTATTATTAATCAGGGCAATTAAACATCAGGTACGGATTGGTAGATACCAGATTCAATAGTTCAATAGCTTTTTAATTTCACTAGAAACTTTCTCCGCGTTAGGAAGCATCATTTTTTCAAGATCAATATTTAATGGGATGGCTGGCAAGTTTGCTGCGCCCAACGTCCAAACCGGAGCA